>Ga0066376_10002276_pt1 | contig 17961 bp, 16 predicted proteins | sample Knorr_S15_td_Bot_FD_77009 | JGI IMG/M metagenome (GOLD analysis project Ga0066376, IMG submission 77009) | Marine microbial communities from Southern Atlantic Ocean transect - Knorr_S15_td_Bottom_ad_5009_LV_A | ecosystem: Environmental > Aquatic > Marine > Oceanic | place: Southern Atlantic... | reverse complement strand
TTTTCTACTTTATCTCTCGTCTGTGCACGCTGTGCATCTACAGGATTACGTCGTGGATCGAGCTTGTCGATATTGCCGTCTGGGGATGTGTTTTTTATCATGAGAGAAAAGGTATTAGGCGAGATATAAGATTGCATCGGTTTTTTTGCCACTAGAATCCTTGAGAGGATAGTCTGATGATCTGTTTGCAAGATGTTCCAAAAATGATAGCAGTTGCTTCCCTGGAATGGATCCCTTCCCTGATTTGCTGCTCCAAAGAAAACTACCTGTCACAGCTACATCAAATGTAGTACCAGTCCACTTAGCTTGCGTGATAGTAAAATTTGCGAACTTTCCTCCCAATAGGGGTGTCGCTTTTATTTTCCACGTTTGATCTCCAACAACAATCTCTGCAGGACTAGAGGATACTTTGATGTTCTTGTAAGGACCTATTTCTACTTCACCTCCTTGTAACGTAGCAAAGCTAATAGGATCAGTCGATAATCCATTTGGACCTAGGGCTAGCTTCTCTGTCTCTGCTGGCTTCTCTGCGTCTCCAGTTTTCTCTGTACTAGCTGCCTTCGCCGTCTTGGATCCATCAAAAAGTGTCTCCAAGGTAATCTTCGTTTCCCCTTCCTTCACAGCAGCCATAACTTTGCGTGGAATGCCTTTACGTTCTTCTGCTGTTAGCAAACGAAACTGCGTGAGTTGATTATTGAAATCAAAAGTGATTGGTTTCTCTGGTGGCGTCTTACTGGCTCGAACAGCATTAAGATCTGCAACAAGTGCCTTCACCTGACCAGTAATTGCGTGGAATGCGAACTCTTCATCTAAGTTCTTCTGCATAGCTTCCCGTGTTGCCTTTGGCATGAAGCCACCGACAAACCTCAAAAACAACGACCGTGCATGAAGCGCAACAGGAGGCATCTGTATATTTTTGACGCCGAAATATCCCATAATCGCAGAGAACGGTTTTACGATGAAGTTCTTCCATGCATAGACCGCATTCACTTTTACCTTCTCTCCGACATATTTCGCACCGATCCACGTTGCACCTGCACCAGTCTTTATCCCATTACCTAAATTTACAAGCCACGGGCTTACCCCTTTCTCATCTTCCTCAGACTTTGGAGGAGTCATACTTTTACGAAAAGCAGCAAGTTCTGCCCGAACACCTATCATCACAGTTGTTTTCTCTAGATCATTAAATTTATCAACAATAGTTTTTACTTCAGTCTCGGCAAGAGATATCTCCTCACTAAGAGTCTTGCGCTCACTCTCGCTTCTGCTTTTCACTTCCAAAAGTAAGACTTGAAGCGCACCAAGCTGGCTTTCTATATCAGCTTTCTCATTACTTTTCCGCGCATCTCTGAGGAGATTTGTTGTAGAAACAATCTCTTTTTCCAGTACATCAATGGTCTTTATAACAGCCATATGTTTGTTTTTGTAATATTCTTACTATTATAGCATATTTAAGCCAATATTTCCAATCTAGTACCCCCCTAACAAGACATGGTATGATATAGGGGAAATCTTGCTTCATTCCCCTGAATTGTAATGAATATCCAACATTTCGAGAAAGGATTCCACTACAACGACAAAGAGCTTTTGACTGTAGCTCGAAAAATAGGAAAATTGGCTACGTACTGCAAAAAAATTAAAGATGAAGGGAGTTATATCCGCGTAGAAGCGGAGTTTAGAAAGACAGAGAAGAAACGCGATGCTATGAAAGTATCTATTACGGTAAAACTACCTAAAAAGGTGCTACGAGCTGAATCTCGTAGACCAGATGTTACAGAAGCACTAGACAGATGCGTCGAAAAACTAAAGGGGCAAGTGAGGAAATACAAGGAACTCCATCAGTCAAAAGGTCGGATGCAAATGCTACTCAAACATCAAAAGTAGCATAGAATCGTTACTATCAATCTATGAAGAATCTTGTAATTGCCATACTACTATTTACCCTCATACCGAGCGTCCTAGCTCAGGAGGTCGCTGAGGCAGAACCCTTAAGTGCGGTAATCACCGGACCAGATGAGGTGCCAGTGGGACGTACCATTGTGTTAGACGCATCTGCAAGTCACGGACTTGGAGAAAACACACAATACATCTGGTATCGCGGAGAGAGCACCGTGCCCATCAGTAGATCTGTCGAGGCGGTGTTCACACCAGACCAGCCGGGTGTCGTCATCATGCGACTGAGTATTTCCACGATCATTAACGGTGAACGAGAAGCAGTAGAAACTTCACAAGCAATCACCGTGTACGATCGAAAAATTGTGCTGATCGCGGACAGTTCTATACCACTCGACAAGCTCAACTTGCACTTGGTAGCAGCGGCAGAAGCAGGAGTGTATTTGCGATTACTGCAACCCGAAAAGACCACTATTCCCCTTGGTGTCGAAGAGTCGATTTTCGCAATGCTTAGCGAAGAAAGCGCTACACTCAACGGGGCAGAAGCTGTCGTCCTCTGGACCGAAGGTGTCAAAGGATTGCAGGCACTCATGCGAGCAGTAGAAGGAAACCCCGACAAGTATGAAGCCATTCACAACCAAACAATTATTCTGATTACCGACCGCGGTCTCGGGTCACTCGCACGCACAGCCGGTGGTCCTTTCACCGTTATTAAACCGCACCAAATTTTGGTCACGCGAAAAGAAGCAGTAAACCCACTGATGTCTGCAGGTGATATGGGAAGCTTTATCAGTGAACTGACACGAAGAGATATTGATTTTCTTGTCGTAGACAAATCTTCAACTGGTATCCGTCCGTGGAATGTCCTCTCTTCTCTCGTCAACTCTATGTTAATCCATGGTGTGCCATCCCAAACCGTAATTTTACTACTGATGCTTCCAATCATTGCAACCATTCTCGCCTTCTTTAAACAGGTCATCGGTATCACAACTTTTGGCTTGTACACGCCATCTATCCTCGCTCTTAGCTTCTTGGCTCTGGGGTGGGAATTGGGGTTGATGTTCCTGCTATTTATCCTGGTAACGGGATACACCACCAGGCAATTAATGAAGCGCTGGCGCCTCCTCTACATTCCAAAAGTTGCCATTATTCTAACGGTCGTAAGCCTGACACTCCTCGTGTTGCTTGGACTCGGTGCGTACCAAGGCATCACCCTCTCTGGAGATACCATCTTCGTGCTTCTGATTATGTCGACTCTTGCAGAGAGTTTCCTTAATGTAAAAACTGAGGAAGGATGGAAAACCGCTCTGTTTGGAATAGGTGAAACAGTGATGGCCGCACTCTTCTGTGTATTCATTGTGCAACTCGCATTTTTACAATCCATCATTCTTGCCTATCCAGAACTCATTCTCATTACCATTGTCATTAACATTGCTCTTGGTAAATGGACCGGTCTTCGACTCGTGGAGTACTTTCGATTTCAAGAGGTCTTTAAGCACATACAAGAAGAATAGGAATCTATGCTCCCCTTTTTCTCCAATCGCGGCGTCCTTGGATTGAATGCACGTACTCTGCTGTACATAAAGCCGTTTAACCCGAAGAAGGCAACTGCTCTTGCCGATAGCAAACTCAAGACAAAAGCCTACCTTGCTGCTCGTGGAATACCGGTTGCAAAGCTGTATGGACGCATCGAAAATCGTGACCAAGTCTGGGAATTTGATTTCTCTCAACTCCCCGATGAGTGTGTCTTAAAACCCAATCATGGTTTTGGTGGTGAAGGAATTATTGTACTACGTGGTCGTGATAAAAAAGGACGTTTCCTACGCAATGGAAAAATGCCTATGGAAGACCAAGAGCTGCGTGAACATATCGAAGATATACTTGATGGTAAATTTTCTCTGCAAGGCAGACCAGATACTGCTTTCTTTGAAAAGATTTTAAAACCGCATGAGTGCTTCGCACGGTTTCGTCCAGTGGGGCTTCCGGATATTCGTGTCATTGTGTTCAATCTGGTGCCGGTCATGGCAATGGTCCGCATTCCCACTGCCCAAAGTGATGGAAAAGCAAATATTCACTTGGGGGGCATTGGAATAGGTATCGATATAGCAAAAGGAGAAACCACCTACGGAGTGCAATATCGCAATATCATTGAAGAATTGCCACATGGAGAAGAGGTAGCAGGCCATCGCATTCCATTCTGGGATGAGATACTGCTCATTTGCTCTCAAATACAGCAAATCACAAACATCGGTTACCTCGCTGTGGATATTGCTATCGATGAACAAATGGGGCCAGCACTCTTAGAAGTAAACGCACGTGCAGGACTTCAGGTGCAAATTGCAAACTTGGCACCACTCAGAGCCAGGCTCGACCGCGTTCAAGGTATCACCGTAGATTCACCGGAAAAAGGGGTACGTATTGGACAAGATTTATTTGGCAGCAAAACAAAAAAGAAAGAGTCTTTGCAAGAAAATAGTAAACCCACACTCGGGCTCGAGGAACCCATCCAAGTTATTCTCGGCGAAGGTTCTACCCTTGAAGTTGTCGCAACCATCGATAGTGGCGAAGAGCGCACAACATTTAGCAAAAAATTTATTGCTGATCTATTAGAAAAAAAGGGAGCAGAAGCAGATGAAACTGAAGGGCTCTATCGCACCAAATTCACACTCGGTGGTCAGAAGATTCAAACACTCGTACAAGTCGGAGAAACGGGTTCTCATAGGGCAATAGTCGGCTCCCGAGACCTGAGTGGATTTCTGATTGATCCCACCAAAAAAATAGAATCCACGCATAAGAAAACCGTTGTGAAGAAAACTGATGTTCGTGGCCTAGACCGGCTACTAAGCAAGCTTGATAAAGAGTTACTAGTCCTCAAGCACATCAAGCCTCTCAACTTAGAAGAGGAGATGGAAAGACTCCAAGAAGATGAACTCTATAATCCTACATTCACCTACTCTGAAATTGGTGCAGACCTAGACGCTTCTACTGATAGACTTCGGGAAAAAATTACCGATGACTCACCTCTTGGTATCCTCCTGGAAAAAAAGAGGAAGGAACTCCTCCTGCGTATTGATCTTTTCAAATCTCGTGGACACAACAAAGAATTTACCGCAGCATCCATTGCACTCTTTGGTACGCTAGATAAGACATTGCTAAAAGCTGCACAAAAGAAAATTGATGAACGCATCGCCTGTGATCTTGAGCCTAAAGGCAAAGATCTGCTTTCTGCTACAAAAGCCGTAGAGAGATTTGAGCAAGCACTGGAGTCCTATGGTCTCCATGATTGGCAAGTCAGTATACGATCAAAGATCGTCGCAAGAGTAACTGTCGGAGGAACAAAGATCTATATTCGCGAAGACGCAACCTTTACCGAAGAACACATAGCTTCACTCATTGCACATGAAATTGAAACACATGTACTCACATCTGAAAATGGAAGTCATCAATCGTATGAAATTCTGAGACGTGGATGTGCCAATTACCTCGATACTCAAGAGGGGCTGGCTATCTACAACGAACAAGGTGTCCTCAGCCCACATGCAGAGAAATTCTTTAGTCCCTACAAAAATATTCTTGGTTTGCAGTACAGTCTAGAACACTCCCTTGCACAAACACGTACATTCCTTCAGACAGAACTTGGCTACACACCAGAAAAAGCTCTACAGCAATCTGTGGCTATGAAACGAGGGTTAGGAGACACATCAGACAATGGAGGATTTACCAAAAGCGTTGTGTACCTACGTGGATTACGCGCTATTGAAAAATTCGTAGCAGATGGAAATACACTCCAAAGGTTGTACATCGGAAAAGTAGCTCTCGAAGATTTAGAAACTATTGAAAAGCTTCCAGATTTGAAAGCACCACTCATCTTGCCAAACTTCTTGCGGGAATAATTACTCGAAGCTCACGCGCTCGAGTGTGGGCAGTATCAACATCCACAACTGTCCTGCTTTAAACAGGATTTCTTCTCCGTTTGCATCCGTAAAGCGAAACTTTTCTGTATCTGCACCTCTACTCCAGCGCCCTTCCCATACTTTTCCTGAATGGAATATTTTCGCTCTGCCACTGCCTTCCAGCGTCATAAACAAACGACCGTACTCTCCGATGTAATCAATAGGTACTTCCAGTACTGCAATAGTTGAAGGTCTGGCGGGGCTGATTTCTCCACCATTCGTTCTCTGATACTTTTGTGCTAATGGAAGATATTCAAAGGAAACATTATGTAATGCATTAAAGAAATTTACACGAATACGAGTTGCATCCTCACCACCCTCTGGGGTACCGACCGGGTATGGCGGCCAAGTCACCGGTTGCAAGAGGCGTTCGGGAACTTCTTTCAGAAACGTTTTGAACATCTTCTTCTTCAAGAACAAATCATGTGGAGCGGGAGGACCATCTTTACGAAACGATCCATATTTGCCATTCACGTCATCGAAAAATAGCAGATTAAGCGCATAAAACTCTGTTCCTTCTTGTACACGCTTTAAGGCTTCTGGGCTTCCGCCTGCATGAAACACAGTACGAACCCACGGCTTTATTCCATCGAGAAAGTATGGACGCAAACTACGTACAGGTCCAATCTCTCGTGGTAAGTTTCGTGCATCGATAATGGCTATAAATCGCGAGATAAACCCTTCTACTAAAAACTCCTGAATCATCAATGCATCAGAAAGTCCGGTGTGAAAAGGTCTTGCAAACTCATGGTTTTCAATCATGACCGCAACAGGCACGGGTCGATTGCGATAACTCGGAAATAAGGTAAATCGAGAAAGTACACCAGAGGGAAATGATGCCTGCCTTCGACGCTGCTGCGCTACTTGTTGAGAAGGACGAGGAGTATCTTCATCGTAAGGATGTACAGAAGACAAAAGAACAACTCCGCTGAGAACTGCGAGTACAAGGATAAGCCCGGAAAGTGTTTTCGACAGCATAATATGTGCGGTTTAGTCTTTCTTTTCTTCGCTAGGAGCATCTCCTCCCTCACCACCTTCAGTCTTTTCGCCTTCTTCGCCTTCAGTCTTTTCGCCTTCCTCGCCCTCTACCTCTTCGCCTTCTGCAGCTTCCGCTACTTCTATTTCTGCCTCTCGTCGTGGCTCTTGTACTGTAGCAATCATAGATTCAATATCATCACTAATCACCACTCCACTAGGAACTGTAATATCAGAAACAATAATAGAATCTGTGAATGTTTCCAGCTTGTCGATACTGACCTCCAAGTGTGAAGGCAAGGCAGTCGGCAAACACTTGACCGAAACATGGTCCATAACCGTCACCATCACACCACCAAGCTCTTTTACCGCAAGAGACTCTCCGATGAAGTGTAGAGGAACACGTGCTTCGATCTCCTTCTTCATATCAACAGCAAAGAAATCAACGTGAATAATGGCATCACTTACGGGTTCAAACTGTAGCTCATGAAAGAGAACTGGAACTTTCTTACCAGCAATATCCAATTCTACAAGTACGCTCTCTCCTGCTTTGACATACGTACGAAACAGCTCGCTATAATCGCAGGCGAGTTGTGTGTGATCGACATCATTACCGTACAGAACACACGGAACCTTGCCATCCGCGCGAATAGTCTTCGCGGTACTGTCTGTTCGTGCCTCTGTCTGAAGGGAGAGCATTTTCATAGAATTTGCTGGAGAAGGCTACGGTATGGGGTAATAGAGGTCAAGCACTAGCCCTCCATTTCCAGAAGTACTTCGCAGCGCTTGAAACATGGATTCTCCCAGTTTTTTTGAAGAATAGATCCCAGAAACTCTGCCCCGAAAGGCGACGCTTTTTGTCTCCAGCTGCAACGGACGGGTCATACACCACCTTTTTACCCAAAGCGCCGACGCGTCTGCAGAGATCCGTATCTTCGAAGAAGAGGAAAAATCGCTCGTCAAAACCTCCCAACTGATCGAAAAGGTCTCTCCGCGTCAGAAAGCATCCTCCCACCACCCAATCCACCTCCTGCATCTCATTCATATTCGTATCAAGCATCAAATACCGCCTCAGGCACCCTGGGCAGAACTTTCCGACAATACTACGACGAGAGATGATATCGATCATGTGCGGAAATCGACGGATAGAAAGCCGACTAGAGCCATCGCTATGGAGCAGTCTTGGGGCGATAATTCCTATGTCCTCATCAGACTGCATACGAGCAACCAACTTCTCCAGCCCATCTGGTGGCATGGTCTTGTCGGGATTGTTGATGAGTAGGTATTCCCCTGATGCATAGCGCGCACCCGTGTTATAGCCGAAGCCAAAACCGAGATTTCCCGGCGTCTCGATGATACGTACTTGTAGGTGGTCCCCCACTCTGTTTCGAAGCACCCCAACCGACTCATCATCAGAATGGTTATCGATGACCAAAATCTCAATTTTGTCGGCAATGGTCTGCTCCAAAAACTTCTGCACACACGCTGCAGCTGCTTGTGGGTTGCGATAGTTAAGAATGAGAACGGATACCAGAGGCTGGGACATACAGGTACTATAACAGCACAATGCCTGACGAATCGAAACATCTTGAGGAATTGCGCAAGCGCATCACAAAAGCACCCACCTCTCCTGGTGTCTATCGCTGGCTGAATGCCAAAGGCGATGTGCTGTATATCGGCAAGGCAAAAAATTTGAAAAACAGACTGAAGAGTTACGTGCAAAAAGAACCCGATAAGGCACTCGGCCCTTGGAAGCTTTCGCTCATCAAACACATGACCGATTTTGATGTCACCATCACTTCAAATGAACTCGAAGCGCTGATACTCGAGACCAATATGATTAAGGAGGTGAAACCAAAGTACAACGTGATGATGAAAGATGATAAGAACTATGTGTACATACGTGTATCCAATGATGAGTACCCTGTCTTGAGTGTGGTACGGCAGATGGAGAAAGATAATGCGAAGTATTTCGGACCCTACCTTAGCGCCTACAACATCAAGAGGACTCTAAACACACTGCATGATGTCTTTCACTTTCGCTCCTGCAGTCTTTCTACGGATGCACTGAACCGAGGTAACCAACCGAAACGTGCGTGTCTGGAATATCAGATAGGACAATGCAATGGGCTCTGCGTCGGAAGCCTCAACCAGAAACAATACATCGAAGGGATAGAGGCTGTTATGCGTTTTCTGAAGGGTGACCATAGGGATGTCGTCATCGCCCTCAAAGATATGATGGAAGATGCAGCAACTAATAAGAAGTTTGAAAAAGCGGGAAAGCTCCGCGACACACTCATCTACATCGAGTCACTTGATGTACCACAAGTCGTGTCTGATACATCGCGTGAAAACACCGACGCAATTGGCATTGCATTGCAGGGTGGAAAGGCACAGGTAGTGGTTCTTCGTGAACGCAACGGTCGACTGGTTGAAGAGCGTTCTATCGTACTCGCCGGAGAAGCCGACAACATCGGTGCCGTACTTTCAGAACTGCTACCACAGTACTACTCCGTCGAAACGGATATTCCCGATTTGATATTGATTCAAGAAGACATAGATGACATTGCCGTCCTCGAAGCATGGCTAGTACAAATCCGAGAGAAGAGTGTCGAGATCCGCGCACCCGAACGCGGGAAGAAATCCAAACTTCTCGCCCTTGCGCAGAGCAATGCGAAGCAAAAGGTTTCGCAGCAGTTTGCCAAATGGGAGGCAGCAGCACAAAACATTGAGACTGCTCTTAATGAGCTGAAGAATGCTCTAAATATTGAGAATGATCTGAGGAGAATCGAAGGATACGACATCTCCCATCTCGGAGGAACAGAGACAGTCGGATCGATGGTCGTCATCAAAAATGGAAAACCTGCGAATAAAGAATATCGAAGCTTCACGATTCGTACAGTAAAAGAAGGAGAGATCGATGACTATAAAGCATTGAAGGAAGTGCTAGGCAGAAGATTGAAATACCTTAAGTCACCTGATGAATCGATCACCATACAAAAACTAAAGAAGAAAGAGCGAGACACATGGAGCGAGACACAAAAGAAGAGACTCGCAATTCCCAAAAATTGGAAAGATGAAGTATTGGTTATTGCAAAAGGAAAAGTGGATCTACTCACTGCGGATTTGCGAAAGTCCTCAAAAGAAAAAGTACTGTATGGAAACATAGAAATGCATGCACAAGATCGAGACCTCCAACATGCAGCACTCGATGCACTCGAAAAAGAAATTGGAATAACCGAGTGGTATATCCAACTAAACATATCCGATAATCTCGCATCGATTCATGGGCTGGCACCTTCAAAAAAGCCTATCCCTGACATGTTTAAACCGAATAAAGATCCAGTACTCCATCGAAGATCAACGACCGAAGATGTATCACTCAAATCTATACCCGACCTCTTGGTGATTGATGGAGGCAAGGGGCAACTGAGTACTGTTGTCGAAGTGCTGAAAGATCTGAAATTCGAGATCCCTGTTATTGGCCTTGCAAAGCGAGAAGAAGAGATCTTTTTACCGGGAGAATCTTTTCCGATAGATCTCCCAAATGATAGCCAGGCAAGTTTCTTGCTTCAGAGACTGCGTAACGAAGCGCACCGATTTGCCAATAGTCATAGAGAGAAACGTATTGCAAAAGGATTGATCGGTTCTGCACTCGATGACGTACCAGGCATTGGAGAAAAGACGAAAAAAGATCTTTTGCAAAAGTTTGGCTCGGTCGATTTTATTAAAGCTGCTTCGGATGAAGCGCTACTGACTGTTCTCTCCGCCACCCAACTCGCTGCCCTGCGAGGGAGTTTGTGATGACTGTTCTGGTTGTTGCGGAGTTTTTATAGACCCGCTGTAAAACGGCTGCTCGACTTTTGGCTGTGTTGAGAGAACATTCCCCTGCGCACGTCTTTGATACGTAGTAACAACATCAGATATTTTTGCAGATACCTCCTTGGAATGAGGAACATACTTGAGAGTAATATCCTCCCTTCCCTTTCCTTCCTTGAGATGAATGCATATTCCTCCAAAAGGAAAGATATCCATGTACTGCGTAAACGTACTGATACCACCAATGTTTTCTAAATGGATCGGCATTATCTCCTGCTTTACTATAGAGGTTTGATCAACCAATATTACTTTATCAGTAGTGATAATAAGAAAATCATAGGTCCAGTCGATATACGCCTTTAAGACGTTGAAAAATACAAAGATCAACCATGTTATGAGCAGTACTGGCAACACCCATATCATCGGAAAATCGTAGACCAAAGACACTATCGCAGCAGTCATCAAAATAATCGTAATAGCTATTTCTCGTAGAATGGCAAAAAGAAACGAGAGGCCGTGGTAATACGTCATAAGCACAATCGTTTCCCCCTCATGGCAGAAACGGTTCTTTATCTGCTCAATATCAGTCTCGAGGGCAAATATACGCATAGGACCTCATGATAGAGGAACTATTTTGATTGCACAAAGCCCAGTGGTGCATATACTGGCTCGCGTGGCCCGTTCATCTAGTGGTTAGGATACCAGGTTCTCATCCTGGAAACAGGGGTTCGATTCCCCTACGGGCTACCACTATCCTGACTCGTTTGATTCGTCAAGTACTGAATCCATCCCTAGCTTTGTAGGTCTGCAGCTGGCAAAACGAAATCAATTATTGATTGCCCTGCCTTACCGTCTTCACCTAATCCACCGGGGTAATACCTTCCAGACATAGTTGCTTGATCGTTTCTCGACACTTTAAAACTGAATTTATTCTTGGAACCACGATCGAATGCATAAATAAATCCACCTCTGCGAACGATCATCATTCCTGCGCGAGATACATATCCGTCATTTTTTACTGGTAACTCAGGCTCAATCGTTATTCTCCTGGATGCACCATCAGAAATATCTTTCACTGACTCATCGAAAAATGCTCTCCTATCAAATGGTTTTCCGATTATCAAGGCTTCACCATCCTTCAATGGTTTCGTAGAGCCTTCGCAGTTCACTGTACATAAGTCATCGTCATGCACTTCTACGGTTACTGTTGTTTTGTTTATTGTAAATTCTGCTTTCACACCTTTCTTCACCGCGACTGCACTGGGTTGATCCTTTTTAAATTCACGATTAAGAATATTTTTGCCGAATGGATAGGTGGCACGAATAAAAAGTACTGCATCATCTTTAAATTCTTCTGTGCTTTGCAACTCGAGTAATAGCTCGATAATCTCACGAACTTCATCAGAAGCCTCAGTATTACGTACTACAGCTATTGCATGCTGTACATCGGCACCGACAAACACGCCATGCTCCATAGCTAATTGATTCGGCGATGCTCCAGTTCTTATTCTACTCGTAAAATCTTCTACAGTGAGATAGTCTTGGTAACTTAGCCCCGACACCAGGAATGCCAAGCGCTGAATCTTCCTTATGTTCTCTCCGCTTTCGGCTGCAGCTAATTGCTGATTATCTCCATGTTCGATAATGGAAGCTACTCCATTGACTGTTTTGCTTTGGATTGACTTTGAAACATCATGGAGTGAAGCCAGATAATCAACGCTCGAAGGGGGTTCTCCTATTGAATGCATAATAGTATTTTATGTGATCTTTTATATATTATAGCATAAATATGATTATTAGTAAATTATGGAATAACAACAGCAATTGGGGTCATTGAGCGTACTACAGCATCCTCAGCTACCAATAGCTTCTCCTCCATTGCTCCTGCAACAGCCTCCATTTCTGGTACTAGGGTGTTCCAAGTTATTCTCATTCGGTCTACCACATTTGAATTGGAAGGTGAGCGATTGCTCGTAAGTCGCAACAGTGGGGGCAAATCTACCATCTGAAATGAATAGTCGTTTTCTATACGTAAACCGTTGGGCACTACAAGTTTTTGAAGCTTCCTTTTGTGCTCGGAACTCCCATTTACCCATGTGTTCGATATAGATGTAAGAAACCCTCGTAGGAACTTTAGAAGCTCAGTGATGTGGGTGAAGCTTGGTACGACAGTAGCAACCAATACATGGTTATTAACCTGAGTGGAACGAACTATCACTATTGTGATCTGCCCTCTTCAACTTGGAACAACTTCAGAAGAGCTGATTCCTACGGCAAAACATACAACCGAATCATTAAGGGGCGATATGATTGCAGGAAGGGATACACCACTATAGCAGATGCGTGCGGGGCATAGCGATTATTTATCAAAACAGTACTGCTCCATGAATATGCCATATTGCAAGCTGTTACATTAATGAACAAAAACAGAACTCGGAACACGAACTGTTGGAATTTACAGAACTCCAAGTCCAAACGAATTGCAGCCGGTCAATTTGCTGCATTCGTATGATAATAATATTTGTTTAGGATCGGCAATCATCAAATAAATGGCTTTACATAGACCTCTTTACTATGTAAGCTCCTTCCCTTTAATTAAATTTAAACATGGAAGAATTACAACCATCTCGAGAAACATTACAATCTGAAATAGAAGTAAAATATTTAGTTGATCCAAATAAATTCCCCGAAGATTTATCAACAGCTTTAGAGCATGGGCATGACCATAAAGACATACTAAGAAAAGGCAGAATAACTCAACTATATCTTCCAGTTAATGAAGAGAATCAAAGAATTTCCCTAGAGATAATTCAGCAGCATTCAGAAATAGGATTAAGTTCTCAAGATAAACGTCATTTTTCGGATATAGATAACATTGGTGAAATTAGAATTCTTCAGAGAGAAGAATTCCAAGCACCAGTAAATGATAATTTTGATTCAGATATTGCTACAAAAGGTAGAGTACGAACCCCTGATTCATTTCAAATTACAATCAAAGGAGAATCCAATACAGGTGGTACTTCAAGACCAAATATAGAAACACGAATAACAACAGATTTAGATGTTTGTGATGTAGTAGTAGATTTACTAGAATCCTCATTAACAACTGGATGGACTGAAGCCGATAATAAGGTGGAGAAAATGTGGTATGACATCACAATCCCACATCCTAATGACCCATCAAAAACTACAATAGCTGAGTTAGATTTTTTTCCTGATTTAGCATATATGGGTCTAGCCGAAGTAGAAGTTAAGACAGATCAAGAAATAGAGGATACAAAATCTAATTTACCAGATTGGTTTGCAGTTGATGTTACAGATAATCCAAATTTCAAAGTGAAAAAATTAGTAGGGATTAATGATGTTAATGATATAGAAGTATTAGATCCAGAATTAAAAGCAATTATTTCTGAAGTGAGATCTGATGTTGAAAGATTTTATCAAGGTACAGTTTTAGGAGAAAATTTAAAAGTCATTGAAAATGAGACAAAAGATAAAACTTTTGTACTTTTGGGTAGCTTTAAAAGATTTCTACCACAATTTAGAAGAATAGCCCAAGATTTAGAGCGTAGAAGTCGAGGTATTTATCCACCAATTACTACTTTAGATATTGCACGAAGGCAAGGAAGTAGAACTACAGACCATAATGATGCAGCTTTTAGAATACAGGCAGAAGAATCAATACCACTTGAGGAAGCAGAAAAAAACTATTTAGAATGGATCAGAAAATCAGATGCAGTATTAGTTGTTGCACCTGATAAAAGATTAGGTAAAAGTAGTGCGCAAGAATTAGCTTTTGCCTTGTTTGAAGATAAAAAAGCTTATTTATCTGGACCAATAGAAAGCGTTGCAGATGATTTAGCGCCACCAGAAACTAGAGTTTTAGTTGCTTCTATTATTGCCTTTGAGATAAGCAAACATGACGATCGTTTAAGAAAACAAAGTATTACTCCTACAATTATAGATTTTATTAAACGTATCTATAAAAAAGAGGATGGTAGCTTTGATAAAGAAGCCGTCGAAGCTTTAGTTAAAGCTACTATAGATGATTTATTACAGGCTTCGAAAGAGGAAGATAATTTACAAATTAAATTAAATCAAAATTAAAAGAGAGAGCTCAATAGTTATAAACTTGAGCTCCAACAATTCCTCCAGCTACAGGTCCTAGCATATACATCCAAGACATAGTTCCTAAGGAAAGACTTTTCCCAGCTGTGCCTTTCTGAGCAGTTCCAATCCCTCTAGGTAGCAACAACAGAAGTAGGAGCCATTGGCCGTACCAGTGTATCGTCTGCAGCTAAGAGCTTCTCCTCCATTGCTGCAGCAATTCTCTCCAACTAGCTCTCATACAAAAAACCACTACCCAAATACGTACTCTGTATCCTGGTACACTTTCTTTGTAGTAGAGTAGAAGCAATTCAATTCTTCCCCCTAGATTCTCATGGCTATTCCCCTCGTTTCAAATCTTGTTAGTGGTGTAAAAGGTGGCTTAACAGCAGCCCTTGAAGGTGTCAGTGACATTGGCGGTGCAGTGCTTGGTTCTGTAAAAGATATCGTGGTCTCTACGCTTAAAGAGACAGGTGAATTTGTAACACAAGGCATCGAAGTACCAGCATCAATAGTAAAAGGATCTATCGATGGTGTTGTGGAAGTTGGCACAACAGTCATCGCCACAGCAAAGAATATTGTCGGTGGAACAGTAGAAGGATTTATGACATCCGGTGGCAAGCAAGATACTGCTGTAACAGGTGCCGTATCACAAGTCATTACAAGTGCTGCAGAACTCGGTGAAGATGTTGGTGATGTGGCGGTTCTTGCTGTCGAAGGTGCAGTAGATGCAGTTTCCAATGTAGGTGGAGACGCTATTGGCGCCACTAAGGAAGCCGTACTCGCTGCTGTTGACGCTGCAAAAGGAATTGGAGACACAGCACTAGATGCTGTAACAGATTCCCTCAAGAAAAGCATCGATGGTGCAGGCGAAATCATCGACTCGATTACATCGTAAGAGCGGATACTATCCTCTCCATTTCTGGTACTAAGGATTATCTAAAAGAAATATCCTTTGCCTCCGGGACAACGACTATCCCAAGATTTTCTTCGTCTGCAAAATTAGTAACAATTGCTTGATGTTTTGCACTACTGGAATCGCGTGAGGCTATACTGTCTTCGGCTATGACAAGCCGAAAGTTTAATCGGAGATCGTGAAACAAGGGGGAAAATGCTGCACATGCACTCTCAGAAATACACGAAGTACCCGTAACGCCATGCAAGATAATATTGACTACGGTGTCTTCATCTCTCTTTCCAGCAGCTGCTTCTTCCATAGCCTGCTCCAAAGCTTCTTCTGGGATCTGAAAATCAGAAAAGGCCTGTTGCAAGTGCTCCAAAATTTCTGGTGAAGTAAACACCGAGTTCTGATTTTTAGAAACAACGTCTGCCATAGCAATTACTTCATGGGGAAGTAATATTTCTCTTTGAGGATCATCAATCTCTGCGCACATCGTTGGCATATTGGGTGTCTTAATCATCCATTGCCCAGGGTAATAGAGAGACTGCACAATGAGTTGTTTGATGTGCCCATTCCATCTCCGAATATTTGCTTCGGCAATAGCCGGATGTGCTATCAACTGTTTCATATGATTTACTCCTACATCAGGATGCTCAGCCCACTCCCCATCTTCCCCACAAAAATAGCGCAAAGGATCCACTGCGATGTGCACTGTTCTATCTCTCGGCAAGACTAGTGAGGATTCAGAAGACATAAGACATTAGTCTACTTATCACAAAGAAGGCTGCAAGGAGAAAGTAATAATACTCCTAAGCCCACAACCCCAACCAAACCCCTGCATAGTGCACGACAACGTACAAGAAAAAGATGTATCCAAGTGCACCTACGATCAGAGAAATGAGAATCGTATTGATGATTTCATTGCGCCGCTTCTTTGCCTGGTCGAGCGTGCATACTCCTTTGCCTCGGTAATAAAAGAAAATGCTCAACATCAGAAGTACGACACCAAACCCCCGAAACAGCCACTTGTTGCCTCCATACAATGTATCGGCCAAAGACGCACCAAAAGACACAGTGCCAAGTCCAAACAAGACGATAACGATAGAGCTTAAGCAACAGAGCGATGCTCCAACGACGGGCAGCCACGTAAGTTTGAGGATTTCCTTGAACTTCATAGCTTTAGTATACCAGAATAAAAAAAGGCCAGGCTCTCACCCGACCTCTTCTTATAAGTGCTAGGTAAATTACCCGCGCTCAGCTGCGAAACAATCGCGACATAGAACTGGCTTTCCACCTTCTTCCTCACTGCGAGGCTTGAATGGAACCTGGCAGTCTTGTCCACACTTAGCACAAACAGCGTCGTGCATTTCGCGTGGGCCGCCCATACGTGATGCTTTCTTAGCAGCACGGCAGTCCTTACAACGCTGAGGAGCGCTGAGATCCTTGGAGTTATAAAACTCCTGTTCGCCTTCTGTGAAGACGAATGTAGCACCGCAATCGCGGCAAGTTATATCCTGATCAGCCATGGATATGAGAAGGAAAATAAGTACAAATCCTTCTCAAAGCGTTTCTCTTTAGTAAAATCGAGGTTTCCTCTCGAAGGATGGGCAAAGGATAGGCCAATTCACCCTAAGGTCAATAGATTTAATGATGATATCCTGTTCCTTTTATAATCTGTCCAGATCGGTATAACTGCTCTAAAAAGACTACACGGCACAGTTCATGTGGTAAAACCATATCACTCAATCGAATCAGACGATCAGCTCGAGCTCGCACAGCATCAGAAAGTCCAAATGCACCACCCAGGACAAATATGACCGATTCTCCACGGTCTCCCATCTGCTCTAATGCTTTGGAGAACACTTCTGAGCTGAGAGCCTCTCCTCTTTCATCCAATACCCACACAGATCCCTTGAGCTTTTCGAGTCGTTTGAGCAAAGATGCAGACTCCTCTTCTGATTGCTTCACGGGATCCTTCTGTTTTGAAGCTGGTACCTCAATTAGATCGACAGATACGCGACCTAGATACTGCTGACATCCCTCTTTGGCCCAAGAAGTTTTCATGGAGCCTACAGCGAGGAGGGTGATCTTGCGCATTACTTCCTTTGTAGGACGCTCACCGTCTCTATATGTGCAGTATGTGGGAAGAGATCCACAGGCTGTACTGAACGCAATTCGTATCCATCTTTCAGGAAGTCTCCCATATCCCGAGCGCAGGTCGCCATATTACAAGATACATAGACAATCTTCTCTGGCCTATGTGCAAGGATCGCCTCTCGAGCCTTTGGATGAAGTCCTGCTCGTGGAGGATCT
>Ga0066376_10002274_pt1 | contig 17965 bp, 17 predicted proteins | sample Knorr_S15_td_Bot_FD_77009 | JGI IMG/M metagenome (GOLD analysis project Ga0066376, IMG submission 77009) | Marine microbial communities from Southern Atlantic Ocean transect - Knorr_S15_td_Bottom_ad_5009_LV_A | ecosystem: Environmental > Aquatic > Marine > Oceanic | place: Southern Atlantic... | reverse complement strand
GCGAGCACCTGCATCTTCGTGACGGCCTCGTGTGTGCCCGTGTCTTCTCGCTCGACCTTGTCCAACTCGGCGTAGATGAAGCGGCGGAGCTTGTCGGGTGGGCGGACGTCAACGATCAAGTTGCCCCGGACGCGCGCCAGGGCCACCCCAGCGGGATCATGACCATTCGGGTGCTCCCGCCGGAATTCAGTTCGCAACTTTAGTGTGCCAGAAGGCACTTACCTGTCGTTGGCCCGTGGCATCGACCCGCTGCGGGGCCGCTGGTGGGGCTTCTCGCCAGGGCCGATCCGGTTCCGTCGAAATTCGAAACGGGGCCCGTCGAAGAGAGAATGGATGGAAATACGACGGATCTCTAAAATCCAGCGCCCGGAGCCGCCGGGGTGGTTCGACGGAGAAAAGCTCCGGCCCCACCGGCGCGCGGGTTTGCAATGGATCGCTGTGGCGATTTCATTGGCGTGCGTGGCGGCCACGACCGCGGGAGCCGTTCCCTTTTCCGCTCCGAACATGGGCGACTACCTGCTGATCGGAACCGGCGACGCAGGCGACGTGGGCACCTCGGTCGCGGTGAGCAATTTCGAGATCGGCGCCAACAGCGAGGCGGTTCCGATGTCGGGGCTTTCCGGCCCTGGGCTTCCGGGCAACGCCGTTCCGGTGCTCGTGGGTGTCGGGGGAAACGGCGACATCGCGATCACCGACACCGACGGCAAATTCGACGTGTCCGATCTCGACATTTACGGCGATACAGGCATCGACTGCTCCGGTAACAACTGCAACGACGGAAATTCGAACTCGGATTTCAACGGAAACAACCTGACGAATTCGAATGGTATCAACCAAATCGTCAACCTCGCGGGCGTCACTGAAGAAATCAACGCGGCCCGGAACCCCACCACCGGAATCTCCTCTCTTTTAGGGAACCAAACCCTCACGTTCAGCGACGGAATATGGGATAGCGATCTGACGATCCTCTTGGCAGTCGGCGTTACGGTCTTCGATTTTGTCACGAACGGAAACGATCTGAAACTCGAGGACAAGAACCTGCTGATCGACGGTCCCTCGGGTGCCTACGCGATCTTCCGAATTCCAGACGAAGCGAATTTCCTGGTCTCGAACTCGAACCTCGTGGTCGGCAATGGGGGGATCGGGATGAACAACGTGCTCTTCTACACCGACAAACCCGACGACAACCAGCACATCAACGTGAACAGCTCGATTGTCAACGGCATTGCATTCTGGGATCTCGGGGCGTCGGGCGGCGAGATCCACTTCGACAATGTCCAGGGTTGCACCCAGGCCGTCGCGGACAAGGTCAACGTCAACAACGTGCGACTGAACAACTGCGCGGCCTTCTCGGTGGTCGTTCCGGAATCGGGCACCGCGGTGCTGTTGTTCCTCGGCCTCGTCGGCTCGGGGATAACGAGAAGGTGTGCGAGTAAGTTCAAGGCCTGAACGCGATGCCAAAATGTCTTGGTATCCCTCGCGTCGAGACGACTCGGCCGACCCGTGAGCGGACGCGGTCCGACAACCCGTCATTGTCATCGTCGGTGTCGGCCCGGGCGTCTTCGCCGTATATTCGCATTAACGACGCATCGGGGACAAGGGATGAAATGGCTCGCCGGACTCGCCGTCACGGGTCTGTTCGCGGTTCCGGCACTCGCCGATCCGGAGGTGCCAGCCGTCAGCCGTGACGTCGCGATGGTGGTGGACGAGCAGTTCACCCACCCGATCATCCCTCCGACGCGCACGAGCCCTGAGCGCGGCGCGCGCTATTTGGCCGGCAGGTTCTCGCGCAGGTGACGGGCGAGGTTCCCGCCCATCACGGCTCGGATCTCTTTTTCCGCGAGGCCCTCGTCGAGCAGCGCCTGGGTGAGCGCCGGCAATTCGGAGGCATCCATCTGCACTTCGGTTCCACCGTCCCAGTCTGAACCGAGGGCCACGTGCCGCGAGCCGACGATCTCGATGGCGCGGGCAATTGAGCGCGCTACACCGGCGGGTGTGGTGTCGCAGACGGCGCCGTCCCAGAAACCGATGCCAATCAGGCCACCGCCCGCCGCGACCTTCTGCAGCAGCGCGTCGTCGAGATTGCGCGGGGTCGGGCAGACCGAGTGGATGCCGGTGTGAGACACCACGATCGGACGCTGGCTGAGTGCCAGCACCTCCTCGACCACTGCGGGCGACGAGTGCGCCACGTCGATCATCACCTCGAGGCGGTCCATCTCCTTCACGACCGCCCGCCCGAAGGGGGTGAGACCGCCCTTTTCGGTGCCGTGGAGCGAACCGCCGAGCCGGTTGTCGAAGAAGTGGTGCAGACCCATCATGCGGAACCCGGCCTGGTGCAATTCGGCGACGGCCGCAAGCTCGCCGTCGAGGGCATGCGATCCCTCGGTGGCCAGCACCGCAGCGAGCACCGCTTCGCCCCGGCCGCGCGCTGCCAGCACTTCGTCGAGATCGCCGCGGGTCAAGACGATGCGAAGCTGCCCGGGGGACCGTCGTTCGGCGGCGTGCAGGCGCGCCGCTTGGTGGAGAGCGCGCGCCTTCAAGCTGTCGCGGGTGGGTTCGGGCCAACCCTGCAACGCGACGAGCAACGCAATCATGTCCGAGTCGCCGGTGTTCGACTCGTAGTTCTGCCCGAACGGCGCCTTCGTGACCGCCGGAAAGATCTGGATGGCCACGTTGCCTTCGAGCAGCCGTGGCACGTCCACGTGCCCGCGATCTCCGCGTTCGAGAATGTCTCGATGCCACAGCAGCGTGTCCGCGTGCAGGTCGCCGACAACGAGGCCCTCGTGCAGGCGCTGGGCTTCGGCGCTCACCGGCCATGGCTCGTGGGGGGCGATGCGGTTGGCGAGCCTCTCCATGGCGCCGGGCCCGACCCACCAGCCGACCAGCAGCGTCAACAGGACGAGTGCAGAAAGGACGATGAAGAATCGGCGAATCACGTCTCTGTCTTGTAGGCCTCTTCGATGGCGGTGTCGATGGTCTTCCAACGGGTGCCGGGCGCGCAGGTCCCGGCGCCGCGGCCCGCGCGCCCGGTGGCCTCTTGCTACCGACTATCTTCTTTTCCAGGTTCCGCCCAAAGGGACAGGAAAGGACGACCGATGCGCAACACGCTACGGACGGTAATTGGTTTTCTGGGGACGCTGATCACGCGCTACACGCCGCTGGATCTCTCGCGCGCAACGCTGTCGGGGATCTTCAACTACCTGCCCATCAACGATTCGATCACCACCAGCGGCCAGCCCACCGAGGCGCAGTTCCGGCTGGTGCAGGGCGCGGGTTTTCGGCGCGTGATCAATCTCGCTCCGCACGGCGGCGAGAACGCCCTCCCCGACGAGGCCGCGACACTCGGCGAACTGGGAATCGAGTACACCTACATCCCGGTCGACTTCCAGGCCCCTACCGAAGACGACTTCCAGCGTTTCTGCCACGCGATGGCCGAATCCGGTAGCGAACCCGTCTGGGTGCATTGCGCCGCCAACATGCGGGTGTCGGCCTTCGTCTACCGCTATCGGCGCGACGTCCTCCACGAGGACACCGAAGCCGCAGCCCGCGATCTCCACCAAATCTGGGAACCCTTCGGTGTGTGGAAGGGCTTCGTCGCACCGCGCGCGTGATCCCCTCACGTGCAATGACGATCGCGGCTGGCCCCGCGAATCGCAGAAGGGCGTCCGGCTGCGGGACGGGCGAGGCCGCCCCGCATGGCAGAACCCATCAACCGCGGTCGGCGTCCGTCGCGGGGCGCAGGGCGCCGAAGTTCCAGTAGGCGCGCATCGCGAGGATCTTGCCGTCCTCGCTAAAGACCATCGTGCTGATGATGTCGAGGACCTTCTGCTCCGGGCCGGGGGGGCCCATCAGCACGACCACCGGCGAAGCCGCCTCGAGCCCCGCCGCGCGCACCGGGCCGGTGCGCCGCATCACGAACGAACCCGCCGACGCTTCGTAGAACTTGCGAATCGCCTCGTGCCCGCGGTGCAGGTCGGAACCAATAGGGTCTTCGATGGTGGCGTCTTCGGCGTAGAGATCGACCACGCCGTCGACGTCGCCGGCAGTCGCCAGCTTGAAGTAGCGGTCGTATAGGCTTTCGATCTGGCTGGCGTCGAGCATGTGGCGACTCCCCTTTCTGCGATCAGCGTTCGGAGGGCGGACGGGTGTTCAGGTAAATCTTGTCGACCCAGGCGCGGCCCGGGCCGATGCCAAACTCGCGCTGGAATCGGAAGCCGTGCGAGACGAGGTACTCGTCGAATTCGGCTTCGGTGCCGCGGCGATTTTCGCCCTCGCCTTTGTAGAATTCCGAATTCGTCACCTCGGTGCGAATCTTTTCCACCCGCCGGATGTGGTCGCCGGCCGATTTCAGCACTTGCAAGTCGAGGCCCTGAACATCCACCTTTAGATACTCGATGGGAAGGTCGGCGGGGATCCGCTCCATCACGTCCTCGAGCCGCAGCACGGGCACCTTTCGGATCTCGACGGTCCTGTTGGCGAGATCGGCCAGGGGAAGTTCTTTGTTCGGAACCGTTTCGAGCAGCGAGCTGCCCAGCTCGTGGACGTTGATGTGGAAGTCCATTTCGCCGCGCTCATAGGAGAGCGCAATCGGCAGCCCGATCAAGCGGGCCGTGTTGGGCCAGTGCTCAAAAGCTCCGATGATCGGCTCGACGCCAATCATCCCAACGCTGCGCTCGGCGAGAAAACCCTTGCGGGTGGTCTCGAGATGATGGGCGCCGACGTCGATCCACACGCGCTCTACGCCCTTGGGAAAGGCGAAGGTGCCATCGGGTTTCAATACCTCGCGGCCGCGGTTGGCGGAGGCGAGAAGTTCCGGAGAAACCAACTCGGTGAGACCCGGATGAAAGCGCGACGCCGGATCGCCCTCTTCGTTCGAGCTGCAGCCGATTCCCGCTACGGCGAGAGCGAGGATCAGCGCGAGCGCGAGGCGGGTTCGCGCCGGGAAAGCGCGGCTCACGGGCGAGCCGCTCCGACGAGGGTCCGGTCGGCAAGCACTTTCGCCTGCAGCGCGCGCGTCGGGGGCGATTGCCTGCACGCGGTAAGTATCGGACCGCTCCCGAGAACCGTCAACACGAGCGGCCGCGGTGAGAAACCAGAAGCGCCGTCGAAGCACAGTGGCGCACCCCATCACTCAGTCCGCGTAATCCAGGCCCCGCGAGGTCGCCCTCTCGCGTGCGCTGGGGTTGACCGAGGGACGAAACGGAACTGCACACACCTCGGCGGCCACGGGCTCCCCCGCTCGCTCGGCATAGGGCTCGGGCAGGTCCACCTCGAGCGCAGTGCCGATCGCGGAGAGTGCAAAGGGCACGTAACCGAGGGCGATGTTCGAATCGAGGTCGGGACACCACCAGGGCGAAGTCAGGTAGCCCACGGGCTCCGCGCCGGGCTCGCGCACCAACCAGAAATCCGGCGCGTAATCGGTGATGGGCTTCCCGCCGAGCGTCATCCCGACGAGCTTCTGTGCGAAGGGGAAGCGACCGGCATCGATCTCGGCCTGCTGGCGTTCGAGCGCCTGCTTTCCGACGTAGTCGGCCTGCTTGTTGCGCGGCACCTGGTAGCCGAGGTTCACCTGGAAGGGCGAGGTCTCGAAATCCATATCCTGGCCCCAGGAGAGGATGCCAGCCTGAATGCGTCGATGGTGGCCGGGGGCGATCACCTGTAAGCCGTGTTTCTCGCCGGCCCGGAGCACGGCGTTCCACACCGTCTCCGCAACGAGCGAGGCGTCCCGCACGTAGATCTCGTAACCCTTCTCGCCCGAAAAACCGCTCTGGCTGATGATCACCGAGACGCCCTCGACTTCGGCTTCGAGCAGCCCGTAGTAGGGGATCTCGCGCAGCGAAGGGCCCACCAGATCGACCATCAGGTCCTCGGAGAGCGGACCCTGGATCTGCACGGGCGCAACGTCGATCTCCTCGATGTCGACGTCGAAGCGCCGTCCCACGTTGACCCCCTGAAGCCACAGCATCAGATCGGTGTCGGCGACCGAGAACCAGAACTCGTCTTCGGCGGGGCGCAGCACCACCGGGTCGTTCAGGATGCCGCCGCTCTCGTTGCACAAGATGCAGTACTTCGCGTGCATCACCTCGATCCGGCTGGCATCGCGCGTGATCACCCGATTGGCGAAGTCGACGGCGCCCGGGCCCTTGACGCGGATCTGCCTCTCGACGGCGACGTTCCACAGGGTGACGCGCTCGGTAAGCGCCTCGTACTCGGCCATGGCCCCGCCGTCCTCGGGCCGGACATAACCGCGCGGGTGGTACATCCGGTTGTAGATGGTCGCGCGCCAGGCGCCGGCTTCGATCGACAAGTGCCAGTAGGGCGACTTGCGCACGCGGGTCGAGATCAACAGTTCCACCGGTGTCGGCCCTGTCTGCCGCAGGTTGTAGGGCACCACCCGGTCGCTCTGGTCGACACTCGGCACGTTGGGGTGGGTTTCGGGCTTGCGGGTGCTCATGCTTCTCTCCGGGGGTCTCTAGGAATGGACACGCAGGTTCTGTGGATCGTAGAGCGAGCCCCGCCCCGCGATCTTTAGGGTGATCGGATACTGGCCATCGCCACCTTCGTCGAAGTATTCGAGAAGGAATTTCGCGCCGACGCGGGCGCGCTCGCGCGGTAGGTAGGCCATCACGACGTGCTTCTCCAGCGAGGGCGCGTAGGAGGATCCCGTTGAGTACGAGTGTCGCCCCCGGGCGTCGACGAGCCCCTCGCGGCTTTCGGCGTCGAGAATCGGCGATATCCCGACCGGGAAGCGCGTGGGCCCCTCGCCGACGCGAAGCGTATCGAGCGTAAACGTGCAGAGCAGCGCAGCCGGATCCTGCACGCGCTGCGCAAGGTAGGCTTCGCGCCCGACAAATGGAGCGGCCTTCACCTGCGGGCGCGCGATCGCGGCCTCGAAGGCGTTGTACTCGGTCTCGAGGTCGGCCCCCTGCAGCCGGAAAGATTTCTCGAGCCGCCGGCTGTTGGCGTAGGTCTCGATGCCCACCGGAACGGCCCCGGCCTCGAGCAGCGCGTCGTAGAGCGGCAAGGCGCGGGCGGCGTCGTTAGCGAGGTAGAGCTCCCAGCCCAGTTCCCCGACGTAGGAGATGCGCGCCGCCCACACCGGGAGCTTCGCGCCACCGGGTAGCGTCAACTCGACTTCGCGCGCGGTGGCGAAGGGAAAAGCGTCGTTCTCGAGCACGCCCTTCGCAGCGAAAGCGGCGAGTGTGCTTCGCGCCTCGGGCCCCCACAGGCCGAGGGTCGCCAACTCGTGGGTGCGGATGCGGATGTCAGCGTCGAAGCCACCGTCATCGCGGTGATTGCGGATCCATACCCAGTCGCGGTTGCCATCGGCGCCGCCGGTGATGACGCGGTAGCGCGAAGCCGCGAGTCGGCAGATCGTGAGATCCGAGCGGATCCCCCCATCGGGTGTCAAGAAGTTGGTGTACACCACCGAGCCGATGGGCTTCTCGCCGCCCACCCTTGCGACCGAGAGCGTTTCCAACAGCCGCTCGGCGTCGGGGCCCTCGATGTCGAAGATGGCGAAGTGCGAGAGGTTGATCATGCCGACGCCGTCGCTCATGGCGAGGTGCTCGGCGTTGGCGATCTCGTAGGGGACGTGGCGCCGGTCCCATTCGTTCTCGCGGACGGGCACGCGGGCCATGTAGCGGGCGAGCCGCTCTTCGTTCGACGTGTAGGCGTAGGCACGCTCCCAGCCCGCGACCTCGTTCTCGAACACCCCCCCGAGTTCGCGCTCGCGTTCGTAGAACGGGCTGCGGAAACAATCGCGCCCACTGAGGTAAGGCTCACGCGGATGAACCGGCGGGTTGTAGATGGTCTGCGCGTTCTCGAAGCAGCGCCCGCGAATGTACTCCGGCTCCTTTTGTACGGGATAGAAACGCGCGATATCCGCCGAGTGGACGTCCACCGGGGTCACGCCGTTCGTCATCCATTCGGCACACAGCCTCGAAACTCCCGGCGCATCCTTCACCCAGACGGCTTCGCAGAGCCAGAAGCCGCGAACCTCGGGGCTCTCACCCACCAACGAACCGGCATCCGTGGTCACCGAGAGCAGGCCGTTGAACGATTTGGCCTCGTCGTAGCCCAGGTTTTCCAGCGCGGGGATCGTCTGGGCGGCGCGCGCCAGTGGCTCCTCTATGTGCTCGAGCGGCAGAAAGCGCATCGAGTCCGAATGCTTGGTTCGGTCGGGGTGGCCGATGTCCGACGCATCGACGAGCCGGGGCTCCTTCTCTTCGTAGTAGCCCCACTCGAGCAGCCCGCCCTCGCTGCGGCCGGTGTCGCGCGCGTAGGCCGAGTTGCCCTGGTCGCGCAGTAGCGGGTAGACGATGTACTCCTGGGTCTGCTGGATTTCTTCGAGCGGGCCGAAGAAGAGCAAGGGGTGCTCGACCGGCGAGAGCGGAACCGGCACGCCGGCCATGGCGCCGAGCAGCGGGCCCCAGATCCCCGACGAGAGCACCACCCGCGGCGTTTCGATGGTGCCGCGCTCGGTGCGCACGCCGCGCACGCGACCGTCTTCGATCTCGAAGCCAATGGCGGGGGTCGAGGGGAAGGTGCGCAGCGCCCCCTTTTTCTGGGCGCGCTCGATCATCTCGAGCACCACGTCGCCCGAGCGCGGCACCACCAACCCGGCTTCAGGGTCCCAGAGGGCACCGCAGATCGACGCTTCGTCGAGCAGCGGAAAGCGTTCCTTCGCCTCGCGCGCGGAAATCAACCGCACCTTGGTGCCGAAGGCCTTCCCCGAGGCGACCTTCCGCTTCAATTCCTCCCAGCGCGCATCGTCCCCCACCCGACAGATTTCCAAGCCGCCGCGCTCGAGGAAGTAGCCGTTCGCGGCATAAAATTTGCGGCTGTAGGCGGTGGTCCAGTTGCTGAGTTTGTCGTGTGAGGTGTTGAAGATGAAGTCGGAGGCGTGTGCGGTGGAGGCAATGTCCGAGGGGATCGTGCCGGCCTTCTCGAGGCCAACGATGTTCGTGACGCCCAATTCGGAAAGGAAGTAGGCCAGCGTGGAGCCAACGATGCCCCCCACCCCCACGATCACGACGTCTGCCTGCGCCGGCAGGCTTCCGGGTCTGCTCAAGGGGTGTGCTCCAGCGCGCGCGGCGGCGACGTCCACCCCGGTTGTACCGCCGGGGCGCCGCGGGTTCAAGCCCATTCTATGGGGCAGCAGGGGCCACCGTGGGGCGCCAGGAGGCGCCAAGATCGAAGAGACGGCTATTTTATCACGCTCCATTGTGATCGCTTCGACACTCGAACGCAGCGACCTACACTTCATCCATGTTGGCGCGCAGCAAGTGGACGGCCCTGGTACTCGGCTGGATCCTGATTCCGGGAGTCGCGGTCGCCGGTGAATTCACGCCGGTCTCGCAGTCGCGCTCGGTCCACTCCGATACGATCAATTCGACGACGGGCTACACGTGCCTCAACGGGATTTTGCCGTCGTGTCCGGTCGACCTGGGGACGACGACCCCTTCAGACGATCACGCGGCGTCGAATTTCGCCCCGTGGAGCGCCGAGGCCACCACGACCGGGGGGAGTTCGAGCCAGAATTCCGTGGTCGGAGTGACGTCAGTGATCGCCTCCGGCAGTTCGAGTGCGGACGCCTCGGCGGAGGTCCTTACCGAGCCGGGCTACCCGCCGTATATCCTCGTCTTGAGTAGGTCGGACCCCTCGACAAGAAACGACTTCTCGATGAGCTTCGATCTCGACGTCGCCTCAAATTTCTCGTTCCTGGCCAGCGGGGAAATCGTCTACCCGGATCCGAGTTTTCCACTCGTCTGGGATGCGAGCCTCCAACTCGAACTTTCGGGTCCGAGCGGGGTGGTGGCGACGCTCGAAGCGGTCGTCGATTCCGCGTGTACTCCCGATACGGAAATGCTGTGCACGGTCACTCCGACCCCGATCACGATGAGCGGCGTGCTTCCGCCCGGAGCCTACAATCTGACGATCGAATTGGTGACCAGCGCCGGAGGCAGTTGGCTTCCCAGCCCTGGGGCGATGAGCGGCCTCGCGAGCGGGTCCTACGACGTTTCGCTGCAATTGACTCCAACGCCCAGCGTGCCCGCGCTCTCCGTCCCGGCACTGTGGCTGCTGGCGCTGGGCCTGGCGGGCCTGGGTCTGCTGGGACTGGGATCGCGACGACTCCTCCGCTGAATCCCCCCGCCGTGATTCGGCTCCCGGTGACGATCACCATCCCGCGTGACGGCTGATATCTCCCGTCCTCGCATTGGCAGGCGCACGCTACACGGGCGAAGCTTCGAGGCCACCGGGAGAGAGCCGATGACCACGCGATCCAATCGACGAATCTGCGCAGGGGCGCTCGCACTGGCTCTCGCACTCGTCGCGTTTTCGGCGCAGGCAGGCAGCCGCCGCTACGACTGGCTCGCCGGAACGACCTGGTACGTCCCCAGCAGCGGGATCACTGCGCTCTACTGGTCGAGCGAGATCGAAGAGGCGGTGCCCGCCATCGACCAGACCGTCTACATCATCGACCAGTACGCGGATGGCTATTTCTCCGGACGCGCAACCACTCTCCTGAATGGGTCGACTCGGGCGTGCCGCTGGCTGATCGGATCCGTGACGCCGCGCGGGGAAGTACTCCTCAGCTTCATTCCGCTGACCGGCGACGATGCGGCGACCACGCTCGGCTTCGGGAAGATGCGGCGACGCGGCGGCCGCTGGTCGATGATCAACCAGACCGTCGCATCGCTCGCGGGCGGGCAGCTCGCTCACTGGGCGAAGATGAAAACGATTCTCCCCACAGACGCCGACTACCTGCGTCTGCCCGGAACCGACGAGTCGCTCCCGGACTTCATCGCGGCCTGCTGGCCGGACTGACAGGACCTTGCACGAAAATCCGGGTACAGAATGGAACTGAAGGTCACGCGCTTCGCCGTGGCGGATGGGATCGCCACCCTTACCCTGCACCGCCCCGAGCGGCTGAACTCGTGGACCGGGCGCATGCACACCGAGTATCGGCACCTGTTGTTGCGGGTCGAAGACGACCCCGCGATCCGCGCGGTGGTGGTGACGGGCGCGGGACGCGGCTTCTGCGCGGGTGCCGACACCCGGGCCCTCGAAAGCCACGTGGAGCGCGGCGGCTACGACCCCGGCACCCCCGAAAATCTCGCGCGCCCGGGCTACGGCGTGCGGCCCGAGTTCGACGCCGACTTTGCCTTCCAGTTCGGCATGCGCAAACCCGTGATCGCGGCGATCAACGGCCCCGCCGCCGGGGTGGGCTTGGTCATCGCCTGCTACGCCGATCTGCGTTTCGCGGTGCCCGGGGCGAAGCTCACCACCGCCCACGGTCGCCTCAACCTGCCCGCGGAGTACGGACTTTCGTGGTTGCTGCCCCGGCTGATCGGCCTCACCCGCGCCAACGATCTGCTGCTTTCGAGCCGCGTCTTCCTGACCGACGAGGCGATGGAGCTCGGGCTGCTGAACGGGCTGTTTCCAAAGGACGAGTTGCTACCGCGAACCTACACCTGGGTGCGCGAACTCATCGCACGCGTCTCCCCGGAATCGGTCGCCGCGACCAAGCGCCAGATCTACACCGACCTGCACCGCGATGTCGGCAGCTCGGTCGCCGAGGCCGGCACCCTGCTCGCGGCCATGATGAAGCAGCCCGACTACGCCGAAGCTGTCGCGGCCTGGAAGGAAAAGCGCCCGCCCCGCTGGCGGGGGGAGTGAGCGCGGCCGCGCCGGGAGCGAAAGTTTCGCCGCACCAGCGCACCTTCCCGGGCGACGCGGCGCACGAGGCTTTTTTCGAATGCGAAGATCTCCTCCATCCCGATCGCAGCGACGAATCGCTGGGCCGTCACGCCACTTCCGAGGGAATGCCGAAGCGCTCCTGGTAGTCGACGAAGCGACGGCGCTCCTCGGCGAGATCCAACCCGAGATCGCTAAAGCGATAGTCGTGCTTCCCCGATCGATCGCGGGGTTTCGCGGCGAGGGTGTCGCCCATGGCCGCTTCGACTTCCCGGGTGAAGGCGAGACCGAGCCCCGGGTAGAGGCCGGCGATGGTGCCGAGGGGGTCGCGCATCAAGTCCGCGAAGCGAATGTCCTGGAAGGCGTCGGTGGGGGCGTCGGCGGTGTCGCGAAAATCCAGCGCGGCGAAGAGCCGGGCCGCCAGACCCTCCCCCGCGAAACTCGCCTTGATGAGTTCCGGGTCGGCGCTTTCCGACCGCATCCACCACAGGGCTCGCAGCAGGTTGACGCTCGAACCCATGATCTGAACCGGGTCGCGGTGGGTCTGGATGACACGAGCATCGGGATACCGCGAAAAAAGATCTGGCAGCGCCATCATGTGCGAGGGCGCTTTCAGCAGCCAACGCTCAGTGGGCTTCTGCCACTGCAGCAATTGCAGGATCTCGCGGTGGATCGTGTAGGCAGGCGCGAGGTCGGCGGTGGCCAACCAGGCGGCATAGCTCGGAACGCAGTTGCGTCCGAGGAACTCTTCGCTGCGAAACGAATGGGCGGTGAGCCAGATGCATTCGCAGGGGATCCGCGCCCCCATTTCGTGCATCGTCGCGTAGGCGGGGACCAGTTCTTTCCAGAATGTGAAGACATTCTCCGCCCGCTGGATAGCGGCCTGCTCCCAGTCTTCGGCGGCGTCGGCAGGCCGACACGGCGAGTGGGCCTCCCAACTGAGCGGGGCGCGCAACCGGGGATCCTGTGCGAGAAGTTCGTGCAGAATCGAAGTGCCCGAGCGCGGCAACCCCACGATGAAGATCGGACTCGTAATTTCTTCGGCGGCGATCGCCGGGGTCTTCGCGCGGGCCGCCACCAGCCGCAGTCTATTTTCGAGCAGGTTGAGCAGGTCGCCCCGAACCAAGAGGCTGCCCATCAGGCTCGGGTCGGATTCGTCGGCGAGTGACCGTGTCAGGACAGAAAGGGGTTCGCGGAAATCTTCGCGCCCGAAATCGTGCAAGCCCGTAGCCGACGCCGCCGCTTCGAGCAGCGAATCGACGTCCATCGAGACCAGCTGGCCGCTGCTCGAAGCCAGGTCGCGGCCCACGGCGTTGAGGCGGAGCAGCCACGCTGGCCGCTCGAAGGCCGCCAAAAGATCCGCGATCGGATCCGCCTTCGACCTCATGGCATGTAGGCCCCGCCGCCCACGCTGATGATCTGTCCGGTGATATAGCCAGCGCGATCCGAGGCCAGGAAACACGCCAGGTGCCCGATGTCCTCGGGGCGGCCGATGCGCCGTATGCGCTGGCTTTCCACGTTGAAGAGCTTTCCGGTGCGGGCAGCGGCCGCCATCTCGTCTGGTTTCCCGAAGAGTTCGTAGCCATAGCGGTTCCAGAAACTGCCTTCCCCGGTATGCGAGGGATCCCATGGCACGATCCATCCCGGCGCGATGCAATTGATGCGCACACCCTGGGGTCCGTACTCGTAAGCGAGGGCGCGGGAGAGGGCCGTCACGTATCCCTTGGCTCCGCCGTAGCTGGCGACCTGGTTGGCGGCTTCGCCCTGGAGCCCGGAATTGGAAGTGATCTGGATGATCGACCCGCCGCCGCGCTCGACCATCCCGGGCAATACGGCACGGGTGCAGTGGATCACGCCCCAGACGTTCAGGTCGATCTCCGCCTGGATGTCGTCGAGGGCCGCCTCGACAAACCCAGAAGGTCCGGGCGTACCGCCCGCATTATTGACGAGGATGTCCACGGCTCCGAAGCGAGCGGTGGCTTCGTTCACAAGGGAGGCGACCGCCTCTCGGTCGGTGACGTCTGTCGCCATCAGCAGGGTCTCGCCCGCGCTGGCGCTGGCCGCTTCGACGACCTCGGCTCCCTTGCTCTCATCGCGGGTAGCAACGATGACGCGGCAGCCTTCCTGGGCGAGACAGCACACCAGGCCGCGACCGATCCCCCCACTTCCGCCCGTCACGATGGCGGTTTTCCCCTCGAGCGAAAGGTTCATGCGCGATCCTCGTAGCCGGGCCCTTCCAGGCACGCAGCAGTGGCCCTCGGCCAGCGACTCGCACGGATTGTCCAGAAGTTCGAAAGGAAACGCCACGGCGGGCGATCGAGCACGAGTCGCCGTACTGGCGCCCATTCGCGATGCTTCGCTCCATACTTCTGATGAGGACACCCAATGGCCAGCGACCGCACGAGCGAACTTCGACTCGAACAGGTGTGGGGGACTTTCTGCGACGAGCTCAAGGCGGCGGGCGACCTGGTGTTGCGCGAGACGACTCCTCCGGGTGAGGTGACCCGCGCCTCGGGTCTGCGGCTGTTGGCGCGCAATATCTCCCTGGCCCTTCAGTTCGAGTTGGAGAACAAGGATCCTCGACACCCCGAGCTGCTGCACTATTTCGACCCGCTCCGAAAACAGGGCGGCGACAACGCCGACGCCCTCTACGTGGGCGCGCCGGTGGACGGCCGCAACAGCTACCGGATCGCGGGCCACCGGGGCAGCGCCCGTTATTTCGCGGTGACCGTACTGGAGGACGGCGAGACGCCGTGGGGTGGCCGCGTGGTCGGGACCCTCTTCGGCCCGGACCTGGAAGTCGATGCCGACGGCCACTTCGAGCTTTTCTTGAGCCCCGAAGAGCAACCTGGGAATTGGATCCGAACGACGCCGGAAACCTACCGCGTAACCTTTCGACAGTTTTTCGCCGACTGGGAAACGGAGACGCCGATGGAAGCCGGGATCGAATGCCTGACGAGCGGGCCCGAGCCGCCGCCCGTCTTTTCACTCGCGCTGTTGAGCGAAGGCCTGACGGAGACCGCCCGCTGGCTTCGCGAGTCCACCCGCTATTGGGCCGACACACTCGACCGCTGGCAAGCGCGACCGAACGAGTTCATCGCCTTTGGCGAAATCGAATCCTCCCCGATCGACGCAACGCCCGGGGGCACACCCCTCATCAGCTATTGGAAGCTGCGCCCCGACGAGGCGCTGGTGATTCGGGTAAGGCCCCCGCAATGCGACTTCTGGAACTGTGAGTTCGGCAGCTATTGGTGGGAAACCATGGACTACCGCTGGCGCCTATCGAGCACCAACTGCCACCACGCCGCGCTCGAACCCGACGGCATGCTGACGGTGGTGATCAGTCACGACGATCCGGGGGTGGCAAACTGGCTCGATCCCAGCGGGCACGAGGAGGGGTACATCACCTTCCGCTGGATGGGGGCCGACGACAGCCCCCGGCCGCAATGCACCCAGTTGCCGCGTTCCCAACTCTTCGAGCACCTTTCTCCGAATGTTCCCAGGGTGACGCCACAGGAGCGCGCGAATCAGATCGCAGCCCGCCGGGCCGGGGTTCGCAGGCGGTTCCGGGGCTAGCCAGGGGGGGCGTCTTCGATCAGCGGTGTGAGTTCGTCAAAGAGTTCGCCCGTCATCAGCCGCACGCAGCGCTCGCTGGCGTAGACGCGCTCGCCCCCCAGGCGCTCGCCATCGCCGAACAGGATCCCCACTACCCGGTGGGTCTCACGCAGACCGTCGACTGCGGTGGTGATGTCGTATTCCTGCACGACGGCAACTTCGCTCGCCCACTCGCCCCGCAGCGCGTAGTGCTCGATGCGCTCCATGAAGCCCACGAAGAACTGCTCGTAATAGCGGCGCGTCCTCTCGCCCCCTCGGAACCCGAGGCCCAGGGGGTAGAACTCGTAGACGGGCTCTTGCACCAGCGTTTCGAGCAGCGGATCGAGTTGCTTCGAAGCTTCGAGCTGGGCATGAAGGTGCCCCAACTCGAGCATGCGCCGCGTCCTTTCCTCCGAACCTTCTGAATTGGCCACGGCCCGATCCTATCGCTCGGCACCCGAGGGGCCCAGCCCGCTTCGCCGAGTCTGCACTCCGCCCGATCGGTCGTCGAAGGCCGCGTGACAACGCGCCGCGACGAGTGCATCGTCTAGAAGTGAATCACGCGGACCCCGCGGCCGACAAGAGGATCCCCCGATGACGATCTCCTGGACCTCACTGCGCCCGGTCGGCCTCGATTTCATCGAGACCGCCGAGCAGGTCTATCGCGTCGAGAAGACGCTGCGAGCGAACCGCGCCCTCGTGTGGCGCGCCTTCGCCGATCCCGCCAGCTGGCAGCACTGGTTTCCCGGGGTCCAAGAGGCCTCCTACGGCGACTCGGTGGAACCCTTTGGCGTAGGCACCTTCCGCGAGTCGCTGGTCGCCGGCGAGCGCTACCACGAAACCATGGTCTGCTGGGAAGAGGAAGTGCGCTGGGGCTACTGCATCGACCGCGCGACCCTCCCGCTGGCGAAGGCCCAGCTCGAGATCAACGAGTTCGAGGACTGCGACGGCGGCACCCGAGTGCGCTGGATCCTCGCCACCGACCCGCTGCAGGGTCTCGGATACATGGCGGAGGGCACGCCCTTCGGCACATTCCTCGACGAGCTCTTCGGCGAGGCGATGCAGGCCCTCGATGTCTTCATCGCCGCCGGCGGCCCCGCTTGACGCATACGGGGACCCGGGCGTAAGGTGGTCGCTCTCCAGGAGGACACCATGTCTGCATCGCTCGTTCCCGATCTCCCCGCCGTCGTCACCCCCGGTCGCCTGTTCATCGATGGCCGCTTCGTCGAGTCGCTTTCGGGGAAGAGCTTCGACAGCATCAACCCCGCCACCGAAGAAGTGCTCACCAGCGTTTCCGAGGGCGACCGTGCCGACATCGACGCGGCCGTCGCCGCAGCGCGCGCCGCCTTCGAAACCGGCCCCTGGCCCCGCATGCGGCCCCGCGATCGGGGACGCCTGCTGCTCAAGTTGGCCGACCTGATCTCTGCCAACGCCGAAGAGCTGGCGCGCCTCGAGACCCTCGACAACGGCAAGCCGATTGCGGAGACGTTGAACGTCGACATCCCCCAGGCGGCCGAGGTCTTCGCCTACTACGCCGGCTGGGCCGACAAGATCCACGGCGAAACGATCCCGGCCACCAACGATCACTTCACCTACACGCTGCGCGAGCCCCACGGCGTCTGCGGACAGATCATCCCGTGGAACTTTCCGCTGCTGATGGCCGCCTGGAAGCTCGCGCCGGCGCTGGCCTGCGGCAACACCGTGGTGTTGAAGCCCGCCGAGCAGACTCCGCTGACGGCGCTGCGCCTGGCCGAATTGGTGGCCGAAGCGGGCTTTCCACCCGGCGTCGTCAACGTGGTGCCGGGCTACGGCCCGACGGCGGGCGCCGCCCTCGCCGCCCATCCGGGGGTCGACAAGATCGCCTTCACGGGCTCGACCGAAGTGGGTCGACTGATCCAGAAGGCCGCCGCCGGGAACCTGAAGAGCGTGTCGCTCGAATTGGGCGGCAAGTCTCCCAACATCGTCTTCGCCGACGCCGACATCGACGCGGCGGTGCAAGGGGCGATCCGCGGCATCTTCTTCAACCAGGGCGAGGTCTGCTGCGCGGGCTCGCGGCTGTTCGTCGAAGAATCGGCGCACGACCATTTCGTCGAAGCACTCGCGGGCTTTGCGGGTGCACTCAAGCAGGGCGACCCGCTCGACGCCAGCACCCAGGTGGGCGCCCAGGTGAGCGACGAGCAGTTCGAAAAGATCCTCGGCTACATCGAGAGCGGCGTGCAGGCCGGCGCCACGCTGCTGACGGGGGGCGCTCGTCAGGGCGAGAAGGGCTACTTCATACAGCCGACGGTTTTCACCGGCGTCGACAAGAACGCGGCCATCGCCCGCGAAGAGATCTTTGGGCCTGTCGTGTCGACCTTTACCTTCAAGGGCATCGACGAGGCGATCGCCGAGGGCAACGATTCGAACTACGGGCTGGCGGCCGCGGTCTGGACCCGCGACATCAAGAAGGCACACCGGGTGGCCCAGGCGCTGCGCGCCGGGACGGTCTGGGTCAACACCTACAACGCCTTCGACACCGCGGTCCCCTTCGGCGGCTACAAGGAGAGCGGCACCGGCCGCGAACTTGGCGTGCAGGCCCTCGATCTCTACACCCAGACGAAAAGCGTCTGGATCGCACTCGACTGACCCTGCCTCGGCAGCGGCTCCCATGTCAAACCGGCGCATCGAGCTG
>Ga0066376_10002271_pt1 | contig 17982 bp, 15 predicted proteins | sample Knorr_S15_td_Bot_FD_77009 | JGI IMG/M metagenome (GOLD analysis project Ga0066376, IMG submission 77009) | Marine microbial communities from Southern Atlantic Ocean transect - Knorr_S15_td_Bottom_ad_5009_LV_A | ecosystem: Environmental > Aquatic > Marine > Oceanic | place: Southern Atlantic... | reverse complement strand
CGAGTGGGGTTGTCCACGAGAATCAATCGGGCAACCTCCTCGCTCATCCCGCGGGCCCGCATACGCGGCATGATCCGCGTCAGGATGTGGTCAAAACCGTGACCACCGTAGCTCTTCAATCGATGCTTCGAGCAGATATCGTGCGCCAGCAGAATGTTGCCCTGCTTGCCTTCCGCCACGATGTGCTCGATCATTTCGATCCGTTCGTGATCGGCCGGCATGTGAGACTCGGGTGCCAGCGGGTAGAACGACGATTCGTGACCAAACAGATCGAAGTTCAGATACGAACCCATCGCTATCAATTCGTCCAGAATCCCGCGATCGTAAACCGTGCGTTCAATATGACCCATTACCGTGCGGTTCAGGTTGCCGCCCCATTTTTCTACAGCATTCAGGAGTTCGATCGGTGCACGCTCGTTGCGACCGGGGTGGATCAACAGTGGTGCGCCGGTTTCCCGCTGTGCGATGACCGCGGCCTCAAGAGACTTCTTTTCCGAGTCGTGCCACGGCCATGAACAGCCGACCTCCCCGATAATCCCTGAACGAATACCGGTATCGCCGACACCCTGATCGAGATCATGGATGATCTGGCCTGCGAGTTGCTCAACAGCCAGATCGGCCACTTCCGGGGCGTGTGTCATGTGCACGTAGTTGCCGGCGCCCATCACCACGTTCAGGCCGGTTGCCCGCGAAATTCGGACCAATGCCCGTGGATCACGCGACAGGCCTACCGATGTCACGTCGACGATTGTGTTCCCCCCGGCATTGAAGTACTGCTGCGCCTCCCATGTCGAAATCTCTTCGTCGAGTATCCGCAGGTTGTCGCGGTTGCTTGTCCAGTTGTACCGGACCCAACCGAGGTTTTCGAGCGATACCTCTTCATCCATCAAAAGTCGCTGGGAAGCTTCTTGCGGCTCGGTGAAAACAACACTGAAATCGATCAGCAGGTGCTCGTGGGTCGTCGTTATCCCCACTTTGGCAGGTTCAATAGGGCCAAGCACCGTCAGAACTCGTCTCGCGGCACGATGTTTCGGTACGGGATGTGAAGGAGAGGTCAACTTTTTAAAAACCCTGTAACTGGCCAGGCAACTGGTTTTAAGGCCAGGCGATTAGCGTAAGCCGATAATTCATCAAAACCGGGCATTCCGGTGGTCATCGGTCAGGAATTCTATATCAGCAGAGGTGCCGGGGCCGCTCAGGCATCACGCCACGAAACTTCTGGCTTCCAACCGAGCAACCTCTTTGCCTTATCGACCGAGATCGCAGTCGTGTATCTAGGCATGGGTGTCCTGATCTCAGCATCGGGGTAAACCTTTTTTATCAACTCCTCGGTCGGCTCATCTGCAGATGTGTCTTCGCCGTTGATAAAGAACGCTTCATGTCCGCCAAAGTCGGCCTCTATCGCCAGTACACAGGCCCGGGCCGCCTCGGCGATATCGGTCCACCCCCAGAAGTGCTTGGCATTATTTCCGTAGGCACCCGACCTTTCCGGTGCCGCGTTCAGGGCAGCCTGCCGCTCGCTGTCCATCAGGCCGTGAAACCGCATGCTTGCAATCTGCACTTCACCCGGACTGCGACGTACAAACGCCTCGGCCATCTCCTCGCCCAGCCATTTGCTCAACGAATAGGAATCCTCGGCAAACGTCGGGTGATCTTAATCCATCGGAAAATACGGCCGGGGCGTGATGTCCTTCGAGAATACGGCTCCGACCGCGTTCACTGAAGAGGCCAGTACGATCTTTTCGATACCCAGCACTTCCGCGGCTTCCAACACGTTCCAGTTCGCAGTCATGTTCACTCTGAAAACCTCGTGTTCAGGCGCCATGATCGGGTTCGGAATTGCCGCCATGTGAATCACAGCATCGCAATCCTTCATTGCCGAGACCACCTGGCCGAAATCGGTCACGTCAACCGTCTTGAACCGGTATCCAACCACCCGGCCCTGGTATGTTCCGGCAGGTGAAGTCTGGTCAACGCCAATCACGTCATAGCCGTGTTCGATCAGGTCTGCAACGATGTACGGACCAGCACGGCCGGTAGACCCAGTAACGAAAACCGTTGTCATTTCGGGGAGTGCCGCTTTCTTCGATAATTTGAGGTTGTCATTCAGCGCACAGTCACATATCCACGCGCGACCTTGCGATAAAAAACCCAGGCGATGCGAAATCGAAGTCCCAGTCTAGCGACCCGCTGTATCACTAGAAAGTCGGCTCCATGCCAACATCGAGGAAGCCGATCGGACCACGGTCGTCGGCGTACCACAGCCGGTTATCCCTCATGGTCATACCGTGAATCTGCACTGGGTCGGCCACCCTGAACGCGTCGTAGCAGCGTCCGTCGTCCAGGTTGTGGCGACTCACCACGCCGAATGCGGTGTCGGCGATCCATACGTGACCCTCTTCCTCCGCCCACGCCAGGCCGTGCACCCTGAAACCGGGGGCCTTCATGCGGTGGATTTCCTGCCAGTTGGCGGTGTCGATCACATGGACGAACTGCGATGGGGGCGAAGCGACGTAGAGCTTCCCGTCTTTCCATTCGAGTCCGTGATCACCCGTAGGTTCCGACTTGCGGCCAGCTGCAGCATCCAGATGCTCGCGGGTCGCGTTGATTCCCATGCCGGGCGACACGTATTTCTCAACGGTCTTACCGGTTTCGATTTCGAGCTGATATATCTCACAGCTGTACGTTGACGCTACCCAGATATACCCACCGCCCAGCGTAATGCCGCTCGAATGCAACGTCTCGGTGGGCACGTCGTGGAGCACCGCTCCCGTGTCCCAGTCGACCTTGTACACATGATTATCGCCCTGGTCGATGATCCACAGACCATCGTCGGCGGCCTGCAATCCGTTCGGCTTCGGACCCGGGGCATTGAACTTGAAAATCGTATCGGCGACTTTGTGAGGCATCGGTTTTCTCGCAGTCACATGTTGCGGTTCGCGGTTGGCTTGCGGCGGTAGTGTAGCTCGCCCGCCACCCGCTCGCAGGGCTACCCAGGCTTATGCGCACGAATCGAATGCATCAACGGCAGGTGATTTTCTCGCCCCTCGGGCATCCGGTAAAAACCGTCCTTGCCCCGCACGAGAAATGGAAATACCTGGTCCGGTATGACTTTGTGCTCATGCACGAACTCGATCTGGAGCCCGGCCTTTATCAGCGCGTTGATAATTTCGCCGAGACCGTGCGGAAAGTTGTATTGCTGAGTATGGGAGACCGTACCGGTGCCCGTATATGACTCTTCTTCTTCGTATTCCTGAGGCCCGGCGGCTTCGAAGTACGGCCAGTCAAGCACTATCAGATCGCCATCGTGCTCGTCCGAAACTGCCCCCATCATTGGGTGGGCTTCGAGGATATAAAAGATCCCGCCCTGCTTCAAAAAATGGGCGACCACATTCGCCCAGCCATCAATATCCGGCAGCCAGCAAAGCGGGCCAACGCCCGTGTAAACGATGTCGAACTGGCGTCCGGGCAGGACATTTGGCGAGTCGTACAATTCAGCCACGACAAATTCGCCGGGCGTGTTCGATTCAGCACTCAATTTTCGGGCGGCCGTGATCGCCGATTTTGAGAAATCGACCCCGGTAACCGAAGCTCCCGAGCGAGCCCAGCTGAGGGTGTCCGTCCCTATGTGGCACTGCAGGTGAAGCAGTGTCTTGCCCAAAACGTCCCCGAGTTCGTCGCGATCACGATCAAACTGGATCACATCGCTCACGTATTCCGGATCGTCAACGTAATTCCGAATTTTGTAGCCGTCCGAATCCCAGTGAATCGGAACCCGGTCGTTCCAGTTCGCAAGATTTGCAGCACGGTATTCATCCAGTTCCATATTCAACTCCAGCCCTGAAATTGGGATTGCAGTCGAATGCTACATGCGCTCCCGAAGGACCCAGTAACAATTACTGTTAAAAAGTTTTCCGGCCCGAATCCACGCTAAAGATCGCTCGTCTTCACGGTCGTGGCTGGGTCTTTCAGGAACGTATCCAGCAACTCCGTACCGGCGCCGATTCCCTCGGGCGCGTAGACATAGCCGTTGTCGATCTTCGGCAGGGCAGTGACGATGTCCTTGTACCAGGTGGCGTTGTAGGCCCGCACCGTTTCCTGGATCAGGGCGTTCGGCGCGTTCAGGGAAAGGTGGACGCTGAACATCAACGTGACGGGGCCAACGCAGTCATGCGGGGCGACTGGCATGTGATAGGCATGGGCCATGCTGGCGATCCGCTTGGCTTCCGATAACCCACCTACCCACGATATGTCGAACATGCAGATTGTCATCGCCTGCTTTTCGAACATCTCCCGGAACGCCCAGCGCGAAGCCACCTGCTCACTGGCCGTGGTGGCGATGTGAGTCGACTGGCGGAACTGCGCAAGCGTGTCGATGTTGTCCATTGGAACGGGGTCTTCAAACCAGAACGGGTCCGTCGGCTCGACCGACTTCGCGATTCGCTTTGCCGAAGAGAGGTTCCAGATGGCGTGCATCTCGACCATCACGTCCATCCTGTTGCCGACTTTTTCGCGAATCTTCCTGAATGGTTCAGTGCCTTCATCCAGTTCCGTAGCCGATATGAACTGACCGTTCGTATCGTTTGAATAACCGTCGAACGGCCAGATTTTCATGGCCGTGAAGCCCTGCGATAACAGATCGTCGGCGAGTTCACCAGCATCGGTCATAAACCCCTGGAGATCCTCGTACGGCTGCTCGGGCTGATAGTCGATCTGGCCGGCCTTCCACCCACCCTTTTTCTTCACCCCGTACGAATATCCCGCGCAGGTGTTGTAGACGCGTATCCGATCACGCGACAGCCCCCCAAGCACCTGGTACAACGGCTGGTTCACACGCTTCGCATAAAGGTCCCACAGTGCCATGTCGATTGCCGAAACCGATGATGAATCGACCCCGCGGCCCCGCTGAATCTTGAACCTGCGTGACATGCGGTCCCAGTGAATGTCGAGCCGGTTGGGGTCTTCGCCAAGCAGGTAAGACGCGATCTCGGTGTGAATATTCGTCTCGATCGCGTCGGGAGAGAACGAGGTTTCGCCCAGACCGACATACCCGTCTGAACTGTGAACTTGCGCCCATACGATAAGCGGGTACTCGGGATTGCGGAATGTTTCGATGCGGGTGATAACCGGCCCGGATGGCATATTGGTGCTCGGTTGGCTGGACTGGGATTGAACCGTCGATAAAAAATTGATCCGGCAAAGCCTAACAAGATCGATAACGGGAGTGTTCTCGCCTAGCGTGATTTTTGCAAAAAGGCCAGACTTTCAACCTGCACGTGTCAGGCATCAATGGCGCGGTCAACGATTTCATCTATGTCTTTCATCCAGGTAATAGTCCTCGCAGTAGTACAGGGAGTGACCGAGTTCCTGCCGATCAGCAGCAGCGGTCACCTCATTCTTGCCTCGTGGCTGTTCGACTGGCCCGACCAGGGAATCGTGTTCGATGCCGCGGTGCACGTCGGAACGCTGGTTGCAGTCGTGATTTACTTCCGGCGACAGTGGATGCAGCTTATTTCCGGGCTCGCCTCGGATCAGCCGGTAGAGGTGGACGATTCCGGCGCGACACTGAAGGCCCGAACGCTCGCCATTCTGATTATCGTTGGCACTATTCCGTTAGTAATCGGCGGTCTTCTTGCCAAAGACAGTGTGGAGGCAACTTTTCGCACACCAGAAACGGTCGGCTGGTTGTTGATCGTTACGGCTATTGCTCTGGTGGCCGGAGAATTATTCGGAAAAAGAGCGCGCAGGCTCGACGATATTGGAAAGTATGAAGCCTGGATTATTGGGGCAGCTCAGATTCTCGCGGTCTTTCCCGGCGTTTCACGGTCCGGATTGACGATGGTTGCAGGGCTTGGTTTCGGCATGACCCGCGCCGCCGCGGCTAGGTTTTCAATGTTGCTCGCAACACCAGCAATTGCCGGGGCCGGGCTCTTGATAGCTATCGATGCGCTAACCGGAACAGAAGATGTCGACTGGGGATCTGCCGCTCTTGGCGCGGTCTTATCGGCGATCACCGCGTACTTCGTGATTGCCGGTTTGATGAAACTGCTGAAATCAGGCTCGTTCCGACCGTTCATCGTCTACTGCGCCGTAGTGGGTGTTGCAGTCGTAATTGCAAGGGCGACCGGGGCCTAGCCCCCTCCATCTGACCATCTCCTCGGGGAGATGGGAACGGCCGGACGCCCGCGCTCCAATCAACTCGCCGGGCGCGGGTCCCAGGTCACCTCGCAGTTGTCGCAGTCGTCCATCCAGATGTGTTCCGCCGGTGGCAGCGATATGGCGAAACGCAGGCTCATCTCATCCCCTTCGGTCACGATGTGGTGCACCGTGCCGCGTGGAATCCAGACAACGTCGTCCTTTACCGCGTGGATAATCTTCCCGCCGGTCAATTCCCAGCGAAGTTTGCCGGCCATCACGACCCACCACTCGTCAAAATTACTGTGCCAGTGGGCGCGGTTTCCCTCGCCGGGGTTCGAGGCGATAAGCGTCCCCCAGTTACGTTCATCTTCGATCAACTTGGTCGCCCACGGAGCCGGACCCATACGGTCGACCACCTCTTGGATCTTGATATGCATCGTCCCGGGGCCCTCGGAGTTGTCCACTCTGGGTGCAATCGGACCCTTAACAACATCGCTGATCGCCGAAGTGACGGTATTTACCTGATCGGACATAAAACTTTTCCTAATTTTCTGATCTGGATGATCGCGTCGTCGCCGGTGTGCTCTTATCAGTACTCATTCGCACCGGTCACACCACGACGGTTGCTGAAAGTTCGTGAGACGGCTAACGTAGCACGCCACTGCTGGAATCGGACACAGGTTGCCGGAGTCGGCGGGCGGGTCGGACGCTTGAATAACGTCCGCCCCGGCCAACCGACAGGAGAGTCATGCCAAAGATCACTGGTGAAATACATGATGCGATGACGGGCGAGGTCGTGCAGGCACGGGTGCAGGTGATCTCGCCCGATGGTGGAAACGTCGCTCCGACCGATGCCATGTGGAAGGTCGGGCCGGGCGAGCCGTTTTTCTACTCCAACGGCCAATTCTCCCTCGACGCGAGCCGCGGCTACCACCGCATCCTGGTCGAAAGGGGCACCGAGTACACACCCTGGCAGAAAACGATCGAAGTCGATGGCTCCAGCGATTCTGTTATCGACATCCAGCTCGACCGCTGGGCCGATCTTCCCGACCGCGGCTGGCACCCCGGCAACACCCACATCCACTACGACGAAAAAGAGAAGGACCCCGACCGGCGTCTTGCCTACGATTCCAGGGTCGAGGACCTCCGTATGACCGCGGTCTCGATCCTGAAACGCTGGGATCTCGACTACGCCACCAACAAGTACCCGCCCGGCGTACTCAACGAATTCACCGATACCCACCACCACGTCCAGAGCGGCGAAGAAACCCGTCATAACCAAGACCCGTCGAACCCGTTTCAGATCGGCTACGGTCACGTGATGCTGCTCAACATCCGCAACCAGGTCGATCCAATTAGTCGCGGGCTGATCGTCGATCAGTTCGACCCCGACTACCCACCGCTGAGTTACGCCTGCGACCTTGCTGCCGATCAGGGCGGACTCGTCATCTGGTGCCACAACGGCCAGGGCATGGAAGCGCCCGTTGCTGCCGCACTGGGCAAAGTCCATGCGATGAACCTTTTCGACCCCTACTGGAGCGACATCGAATACCTGAATTGGTACCACATGCTCAACACGGGTATCAAACTTCCCGTATCGACCGGCTCCGACTGGTTTGTGTGCTCGGCAAACCGGGTCTACTCGCAAACCAACGGTGAGTTCGAGTACGAATCATGGCTCGATGGTGTGCGAAAAGGGCGGACGTTCATAACGAACGGGCCGGCGTTGTTCCTTTCGGTATCGGGACACGAACCGGGGGACACTATCGAGGTCGAACCGGGTACCCGACTCAACGTCCATGCGAACTGGAACTCTCACTACACAGTCGATCATGTCGAGATAGTCGTTAACGGCAATGTGGTGGCCCGCAGAGAGTTTCCAGGGGGAACGACGAACGGGCATCTCGAAGCCGAGCTTACCGCCGATGCCGACGGCTGGATCGCGGCACGCCTGGGATCGGCCTCACGCGATTCTTTCAACCAGTCGCTATGGGCGCACACGAGCCCGGTTTACATTGCAGGGACTGGGGTTACAGCGGCGGCGAGTGCGCAGTCGGCGAGCTACTTTGTCGATAGGATCGACGAAGGCATCAAGTGGGTGAAGACTAAGGGCCGGTTCTACACAGACGCCCAGCGAAAAGAAGTGGTCGACCTCTTCAAGCAGGGACAGGACTGCTACAGCAATCTGAAGTAGCCTGCCCGCCCGTACAACTACAGGTCCTCGACAGCGGGTAAACTCGCTGTCGTTCATATTCACCGCGCCCGAAAAGACGCCCGCCCAATAAGAAACATGTCACTCGAAACACTTCTTGAAAAATACCACGAACGGGCAACTGTCCCGCTTCGCAACACGACTTTCGACCAGCGTAATAAAGGACCGTTCGAGATTCTTCATGTCATCGAAGATGATGAATTCCGCGTGCTGAACCACCGGATCGTTTACCGGGACGGCGCGGCGTCGAGCGTCTGGCGTCAGCAGCAGTGGGGCTCGGGCGATTGCTCGATCGACGTGACTCAATTCGACGGCGGTATCGTAAATTCGGTCAGCATTCGGTATGCGGGCAACTCTGTGTTTGCGGCAAAATTCAGTGTCACACGACCGGAATGGCTGATTGCCGATCCAGATTTCCGCCTGCCATATATCTTCGGCCGCACCGATATGGAGGCCTGGTACTACACCCACGAAAACCGACTTGTGCTGTCGCGGGTCAGGCTCGCCTTCGACTATTCGACGAAGCACACCTTCACCGTGCTGGACCAGGGGGTCGAAAAGAAGACGGCTGTGCACCTGTACCGGGATGTCGAGTACCGCTGTGATCTCGATGACGGAATCCGACTAACGATCGACGGCAAGAGCCCCCGTCGGGTGCACTGGCGGCAAAGCCTGAGCGCAGACGATGCTCGGGCAATCTTCAAGTACGCACGCGGCTACCGGTGGCTCGAAGGCTGGCGCCCGGTGGCCGACATCGTCGAGATCTGAGATGAGACCGGTCCAGTTCTCCCTCCCTGGCAGGGAAGGAGTTAGAGGGTGGATTGTTATAAAAGACCGTATTTCGCGTCCCGATCGAGCGGATAAAGCGATTTCCTGACATGCATGTATTCGAAGGTCGACATATCGCCTGAAGTGGTACCAGGCGTGTTCACGGAAATCATTTCGCTCGCTATGGGTTGGTAGGCCGGACGGGGAGAAACCACACCTTTGGCAACCACGATGTCGAACTCTTCAGGACGGTAGCCGAGTGAGTAAAACTGCTCGCGGCTCATGTTGCCCACACGCGTTGTGACAAGGGCGACGGTTGGCCCTTCCTCCGTCTCGAGCACGATGGTAGTGCCGCCATCGAAGAACCTCCAGCCGGCGTGAACCGGACCCGTGTCTTCGAACCGGCCATCCGAAATCCGGGTTATCCGACCCGTCATTCGCACCCGGTCTCCATGGAGCGAATCGGTCTTCCCGCCGATCTCTAATGTAACGGTCGACCCGATTCCAGCCTCAAGACACACCACGATCGCCTCGGGGTCGCGCACGGTCTGGAGCCATGACTTCGCACCCTGTTTGACCGCCTCGGCCAGCAGGAATGTGCTGTCGCCAGCACTCCCGGCACCGATGTTGTCGCCGACATCCAGCAGGACGACCGGGCCCTTGCGTTCGGTTGACGAAGATCTATTCCGTGACTTCTCCAGGGCGTACTCGACGGCCTCGGCCGGTGTGGGGCCAGCTGGCGAGTGAAGCGCTGCGCGATTGGCCCACGCGCGTTCTGCGATCCACCTCGCCCCATCTTTTGCGGCTTCCTCGGAATCCTCGTGCAGCACATAGCACGCGAGGCCGTTTTCGTACACATCCGACCACGGATAGCCCTGCGCCACCGAACCCCCTACAACGCCCGGACGTGCAAGGACGGTCTCCAGATCGTCGATCACAACCTTCATCGGCATGTCCCGGGTGTCGTGCTGGAAAATGCCGATTACCATCGGGGGTTGTTCGAGCCACTTCGCCGGACGCCAGTTCTCAGTCGCCATCCGCACAAGCAGCTCGCACGCATCAAGCGCACGTGGCACAGCGTCGATGTGCGGATTGGTCTTGTAGACCACTAACGCATCGGTCTGATCGGCCATCTGCTGCGACACGTTCGCGTGCAGATCGAGCGTCATTACGACCGGCACGTTACCCACGATTTCTCGGACTCTTCTGGCAAGCTCGCCGTCCATGTCCGGGTATTCCTCCGACACCGCGGCACCCATCTGATTCAACAGCACACCATCGAATGGCCCCTGGTCAAGCAGCATCTCGACCGCTTCGCCGCCCAGCGTCTCGAACGCCTCGGAACTGATCGTCCCCGCGGGGTCGGTCGCCGCGAAAAGCAGCGGCACAAGCTCGAACCCGTGCTGGATTGCCCCCTGCATGTAACCGGCCATCGAAGTCTGCGCCTGGCCGTGCATATCGGCGTACTGCTGGCCGCGTTGCACCGCATACGTCTGAAGCCCCGATCGATTGAACTCAGCCAGCGTTGTCTTGTTGCTGGCGAACGTGTTCGTCTCGTGGTGAATACCGAGTGTCGCTACGCGCAGTTTGCCGGTCATTTTTGGCTCTCAAGGAGAGGATGCGAAATTGAAGTGGATAAACGGACAATCCCTTCTCCTCGGGGAGAAGGTTAGGTTGAGGGGGAACTATTCGATGGCATTGTGGACGCGATCGACGAATAAATTTCCGATCCCGGCAAATTCTGCTGGCGCCTCAGCCGGGGGAGTCAAAAGACAGTCCCTAGGCGTATCCAGTAACTTTTTCGCCGTGACCGGTTATTTTCCCGTCAGAACCCGGCATGCGCCGCTTCTGGTCGAGCTTCGAAGCCACCTCGGGGTTCTGTCCGGCACTCGGCCATTCGCCCCTCAGGACTGCAGCCACCTGCTGCGAGGCTCGCTGCCGTGAGAGCCATGCCGAACGAGTCGACTGCCCGGCGATGTGCGGAGCGGTGATCACATTCTCCATCTGGAGGAGCGGGTTGCCCGGGTCGACCGGCTCCTGCTCGAACACATCGAGACCTGCACCGCGGATCTTGCCCGATCGCAACGCCTCGATCAACGCCGGCTCGTCGGTCACCGAACCACGGCAAACGTTGATGAAGTAGGCCGACGGCTTCATGCGGTTGAACTGCTCTTCGCCGATCATGTGGAAGGTCTCGGTATTTAGCGGGACTACCACGATGATGTAGTCAGAGCGCTCGCAAAGATCGTTGATGTCGAACACCTGCTCGACGTTGTGCTCCTTGGTGATCCACGGCTCGATGTACGGGTCGTACACAAGCGTCTCCATGCGCCAGCCCTGCCCGAGCTTGCGAGAAACCTGGCGCCCGATGTTCCCGAATCCCACGATCCCCAGCGTCTGCTCGTCGATCGGTTCGATCGGCAGGTACTGCGACGGTTCCCAGGTGCCAGTGGCCCTCAGGTGGTTCGTCGACTGAACGACCTGCCGGTTTAGCGCCAGCGCCATGGTCACGGCCTGGTTGGAGACCTCTTCTGCGCACATACCCGCGCCGTTGGTGACGATGATCCCCATCTCGGTGGCGGTCTCAACGTCGATGTGGTTGAAGCCGTGAGAATAGACCGCCAGCACCTGGGCGTCTTCGGCGGCGCGGATAACCTGCTCAGTACCCCAGCCGCCCCGCATCATGATTGCGTCGGCACCGCGTACGGCCTCGATCGCTTCCCCCTCAGACTGGGGCGATTCCTGTACGAACTCGATGTCCAGATCGGCCATTTCAGCCCGCTCGTGCGTCAGCGGATCGTCAGTGTCGGGGCCGAGGACTACGACGCGTTGTTTTGCCATGCTTGTTACTCCACCAAAATTAATCAAAAGTCGGAATTCGGAAACCTATTTGCCAAGCTCCGCGAGCATTACTTCCCAGCTGACTGCCCAGTTCCGCAGCCCGCCCGTGGACCGGACATCAGGGTTGATCAGCGACATCGGCCAGTAGCCCAGCGCAATCCGCATCGCCTCTTCGCCGAGCTGGGAATTTGCCCGGTCCCAGGCAACTTCACTGTAAGAGGCGTAGTGGTTCGTAACGGATACGTTGTCCATTTTCAGCAGAGGATTTTCAGGGTCGATCGGCTCCTGCTCGAACACGTCCAGCCCAGCGCCCGCGATCTTCTTCTGATTCAAGGCGTCGATCAGCGCAAGCTCGTCGACAACCGGGCCACGTGAGCAGTTGATCAGGTATGCCGTTGGCTTCATCAGGTCGAAGAACTCAGCACCCACCATGTGGTGAGTCGCATCGGTCAGGTAGACGTGGGGCGAAACATAGTCCGACCGCCTGGCGATCTCTTGCGGAGTCGTGACTATTTCGACACCGTATTCCTTGGCGTCCCAGGAAGACACGAACGGGTCGTAAGCGATCACTTTCATCCCGAATGCAAGCGCCTTGCGCGCCACCGCCCGACCAATGTTGCCAAGTCCGATTATCCCGAACGTTTCAGCTACTATGTGGCCCATCGGCGCGAGGTGGTCTCGGTTCCATCCGCCGTTCTTGACCATCTTGTCGTGAAATACGAACTTCCGCGAACAGACGAGGAAGTGAAGCATCGTCTGATTGCTGACTTCCTCGGTTCCGAACGATGCAGTGTTGGACAGGACCACGCCGTTCTTTACAGCTGATTCGAGGTCCATCGTGTCGTATCCGTGGCCGAACGAGACGAGCCCCTTGCAGCGTCCGTTATTGCCCATCTCGGAAAACATCTCGGGTGAAAATCCGTGGCCCTGGGCCATTACGACATCGACATCCTTAAGAGCCTCGATCAACTCGCCGTCGCTCTCACCGTCGTAAACAACGAACTCGGCTCCTACGGAGCGCGCGGCGCGGCCCTGTGGCTCAAAATCGTTCGTGTGCGTATCGCCGCGGCGTGGTCCCAGGAACAGAACTCGGAGGTTTTTCGGGTCGATTGATTCTGGGCTCATTTTGTTTCCGCTTTTCGATAGAAATTCGTTGGGGTGGACAGGTCTTCAGCTATTCAGGAACAACGATGCTTTCGGGCGCTCCACCATCCCACACCCTCGACATGTTTTCGAAGGCGAATCGTACTCTCCTCGGATAACTTTCGTAACTCTTACCCGCAACGTGCGGCGCGACTACCACATTTTCGAGCTTCAGAATCGGGTTGTTGGGGTCGACCGGTTCCTGCTCGAAAACGTCAATACCCGCGCCCCATATCTCGCCATCGACCAGCGCCGAGTGCAGAGCCGATTCCTGGATCACCGGCCCCCTGCATGTGTTGACCAACACCGCAGTGTTTTTCATCAGCTTTAGCTCACGTTCGCCGATCAGCCCATTGGTGCTGGTATTAAGCGCTGTGTGCAAGGTCACGATGTCAGATCGCTCGAGAAGCTCGTCCAGATCGACACGCGTCGCACCAAACTCTTCGGCCTTCTTACTCCGAACAGGGTCGGTGTAGAGCGTCGTGGTTTCAAATCCTCGCAGCATCCCGGCCACGGTGCTGCCAATACGACCAGCACCGATGATGCCCACGGTTGCGCCGAACAACTCGTGGCTGTCTCGACCATCGAGTTCGGGCCGCATCCAGTCGCCGGCCCGTGTATGGGAATCTGTAATCACCAGATGCCTGATCGCAGCCAGTGTCAGGGTGATCGCGAATTCAGCGACAGGAACTGCGTTCGTGCCTCCGTTGTTTGCGACCGGAATGCCCATCTCATCAGCAAGTTCAAGGTTGACCCCGTCGAATCCCGCTGAGCAGAGCTGCACCAGTTTGGTTTTTCTGGCTGCGCGCAACACATCATCGGAAACGCCGTGTCCGTAAACCAGAATAAAGTCGGCGACCCCTGCCGCCCTCATCACGTCGTCTACCGATGATTCGCTTGTTCGAACGTGCAGGTTCCACCCCTCGGGTTTTATCTGCTCGGAAAGATCGAGAAGGGGCAGGGCAGGGCCGGAAAACACAAGTACTTCAGGCATATGTCTTTTTCTTCCATCGGTCTGGTTAAACTTCCTCGCAGGAACCGGGCGCATTGTAGAGCCTGTCTGACCCAACCCGGGGCAACGCCCGTATCCTACGTTGCCCGATTGAATTCTGTGTGAACGAAGCCGGAGAACCAATGGCCAACAGCCTGCAAAATATCGAAACCACCGCTATCGAAATCCTTTCCGATCTGGGCAGATTCACCGCCACCTCTTTCTGGGAGGACGGACCTGCCGGTTACCTTGCTGAGCGAGCAAAAACAGCCGGGCTCGATGTGTTGATCGATGAATGGGGAAACGTACTTGCGACCAAGGCCGGAAGCGATTCCAGCGCGCCGGGCATTGCATTTGTAGCCCACATGGACCACCCCGGCTACGAGGTGATCGCCCAGAACGGCAGCGACATCACGCTAGAAACGCTGGGCAGTGTGGGAATCGCAGCGGGTCGCGAGGGGACGACGATCGACGTGATCGTCGAATCGGGCGCGCGAATTCCCGCGACCATAAGCGGTGCAGGACCTATCGAAACCGACCTCGCGAAAATGAAAAAAGCGGCGGGCTGGCTCGGTGCCGACACCGTCTATGCGAAGTTGGAAACCGATCTCGACCTGGGCGATTTACCGGTTCCCGCAGTACCCGATCTGCCCGACTTCGTCTTGAAGCAAGGCCTGATAAAAATGCGAGCTGCCGACGACCTCGCAGGCTGTGCCGCGATACTCGCAGCACTTGAATCCCTCGTCAACACTCCAACTACAGGCACGGTATTCGGCCTGTTTACAAGGGCCGAAGAGGTCGGTGGAGTGGGCGCGCAGCTCGCCGCGGAAAACGAACTGTTTCCGAAGGACACAATCGTGGTATCGGTCGAAACAAGCTCGGTCTTGCCGGGTGCGGAAATCGGAGAGGGCGTGGTGATTCGAACCGGCGACCGGGCGGCGACCTTCGACTACGAAGCTGAGGTGTATCTTGCCGAAGCCGCAAAGGTTATAAGAACGGAATCCCCCGATATCAAATTCCAGCGCCAGCTGATGAGCGCAGGAGGATGCGAGGCATCGGCATTCAAAGCTTTCGGATACACGGTCACTGGAACCGCATTCCCGCTCGGTGCGTGGCACAACCGGGGAGAAAACGGAGTTGAACTCGAATTCATATCGAAGGACGATTTTGTCGGGGGCGCGCTGTTGATTTCGGAGGCAGCAAAACTGGCGGGTACGAGTCCGTCGGGTGCGCTTGCTCAACTGACTGTAACGCCCTCGGAACAAGGTGCACGGCTTGCCAGCAACAGGTCTCGACACAAATAATCTGCGCGCGTGGCGTATTCTGATGCACGCACATTGACCTCGGCCCATCCGATGGAGTTTTGAAGAACCAACATGGAAGTAGACGGCAGTTACCTGGTAGCCCGAACGCTCAAAGAGGAGGGGGTCGAGCACCTCTTCTTTCTGATGGGCGGTCCCAACTACGAAATCATCAACAACTCTGAAGATTTCGGGATAAAAACGATCGACTTTCGCCATGAGCAGGCAGCCTCGATGGCCGCTCACGGCTATGCCAGAGTCACGGGTAGACCCGGTGTGACCACTGCGGCCTCAGGCCCCGGTACGCTGAATCTGCTAACGGGGCAGTACACAGCGTTTGTTGACTGCGCACCAATGATCACCCTTGGCGGGGCAGGCCCGATCTCGGATTTCGGTCGCGACGGCTTCCAGGAGATCGACCAGGTGGGAATCTTTGAACCGGTCTCCAAGGCGGTCATGCGACCCACCGATCCGGCCCGCTACCCGGAACAGGTTTCGGCAGCGTTCCGCACTGCGACTTCAGGCCGCCCCGGTCCGGTCTACATCGACTGCAACGAAGACGTGCTTTACGGCAAGGTCGACGAAGCCGATGCCGCCGCGCCACCGCGCGCCGTGGGTCGTGCCCGGCCATCCGGCGATCCCGACCTCGTCAGGCAGGCAGTGAAGCTCCTGTCGGAAGCCAGCAGTCCCATGATTTTCGCCGGTGGGGGTGTCTGGTGGTCGCAGGCCTACGATGAACTCAGGCAGTTCGTCGAGCGCACCGGAATTCCCTTCTATACATCGCCAATGTCACGCGGACTGCTCCCCGACGACCATGAAATGTCGTTCCCGGCCGCCCGTTCAGGCGCGTTCAGGCAGGCCGACGTGGTGCTTGTCGTGGGCACCCGATTTAACTGGATGATGACGTTCGGAAACAGGATTGCCCCCACATCGAAAATAATTCAAATCGATATTTACGGCGCCGAACTCGGCCACAACAGGTCAATCGAGATAGGTATCGAAGGCGACGCAAAAGCCGTTCTTAAACAGATGATCGACGAGGTCGGCCGCTCGGGATTTGAGTCGAAGGCGGAGTCAAAGTGGATCGAAACGCTCAGGCAGGCCGATCTCGACCGGCGTGAGCGCGTTGCACCACTCGAAAACTCTGAACAGCGACCCATACACCCCCTGCGCCTGTGCAAAGAACTGCGGGATGTGATGGACCGTGACGCCATCATCGCGGTCGATGGCAACGAAATCCTCCACTACGGCAGGCAGTCGGTGCCGACCTACTTCCCCGGACATCGGCTTAACTCGGGGCCTTCGGGCTGTATGGGTGTGGGACTTCCCTACGCGATTGGCGCAAAGATCGCCAAACCCGAAAAGCAGGTAATAGCGCTCCATGGCGACGGCTCGCTCGGCATGAACATCCAGGATTTCGACACCGCGGTACGCCACAACCTGCCCATCGTCATTGTCGTGTCAAACAACGAAGGCTGGACGGCCCGCGTTGAAGGCATCCGAAAGCCGGGCCGTGAACTCGGCTTCACCCGCTTCGATAAGGTGGCAGAAGCGCTGGGCGGGTACGGCGAGTTGGTCGAGGACCCGAACGACATCAGGCCCGCGCTCGAGCGTGCTTTCGATGCAGGGGTTCCGGCAATAGTCAACGTCCGCACCGACCCGACCGCGCGGGCCCTTTCAAGGTTCGTTGGCTCAAAAATGGAGTGATTTTTCTTCAGATTGGAGCCTGTTCTTGCCGGTGTTCACGAATATCCAATCCCGAATACGCCGTCAAACACAACCAAGGAAGTAGCTAACAGTGCCGTATTACCTGATGCTTTCCAGACTTACCGAACGTGGGCGCGACCGGATCAAGCACGACCCCGATCGCATCATGCAGGTCAATATCGAGATAGAGGACCAGGGCTGCCGGGTGATTTCACAGTACGCACTGCTCGGACGCTACGACTTTGCGACGGTCATCGAGGCCCCTGATAACGCACACATGAGCCGACTGGCTATCGATCTGGGTGCACGCGGGACGATCGAGACTGAAACACTCCCGGCCGAACCGACCGATCTGTTCATCGAATCGATGAAGGGAGACTAGCCGGGGCAGTGGCCCGGCACTCGGCGTAATTTGCCCTTAGAATCTCGACCGTCGCCACCCGATAATGTTGATCGAGGCGACCCAGGAGAACATGGCACCATGACAACGGACCGCGATCTCGGTTTCACCCCCGTTTACAGGCTCCGCGAAATGATCGGTTCGAAAGAGATTTCGCCGGTGGAGCTGATGGAATCCCACCTCAGGCGCGCCGACGAGCTCGATCCAAAGCTCGGTATCTTCATCAATCGCATGTCCGAGCAGGCGATGGACGCGGCCCGCACAGCCGAAGCGGCGGTCATGCGAGGAGAACAACTCGGTCCACTGCACGGAATACCTGTTCCGGTCAAAGATACCGATGCAGTGGCTGGTGTCCCCTTCACACACGGATCTTTGCCGCACAAAGAAGCCATAGCAGCAGAAGATTCCATTCCGGTCATTCGCATCAAGGCCGCGGGGGGCATCGTCACCGGCAAGACCAACGCGCCGGAAAACGGCTATG
>Ga0066376_10002270_pt1 | contig 17983 bp, 14 predicted proteins | sample Knorr_S15_td_Bot_FD_77009 | JGI IMG/M metagenome (GOLD analysis project Ga0066376, IMG submission 77009) | Marine microbial communities from Southern Atlantic Ocean transect - Knorr_S15_td_Bottom_ad_5009_LV_A | ecosystem: Environmental > Aquatic > Marine > Oceanic | place: Southern Atlantic... | reverse complement strand
GATCCGGCGGTGCGGCCCCCGGCGAACTCGCGAACATCGGCAGGTGCCCCACGCGCGGCCGCTCTCGGAGCTGCCCCCGTGACGATCACATCGCCACCCGCGCGCCGCAGCTCTATGTCCGGACCGAGCTCGTCGTACGCGCCAGTGAACCAGCGCCCAGACATCTCCCGCTGATTCCGCTCGACGAACATGACCTCGCGCAGCTCGGAGTCTGTACCCGGGTTCGAGCGTCCACGCCACTGATATCCGGTGTAGACGAGTGCCTGTCCGGACCGCTGCACGACTTCACCACTTTCGGGGTAGGTGTAGGACGACGTCGTAGCGAAGGCCGCGTCGTCATCGGGGTTCACGGAGATGGTCACGGTGCCGTAGACCGGGCCCTTGCCGGGCTCGTATCCAGAAAGAGCCCATGTGCCCGCCAACCGAGGCGACCGCATGGTCGCAGACCACGCGGACCAGTCCGTGGTCTCGAGCGGATAGACACTCGAGAGGTGGTCGATGGCCTTGTCCATTGGATGGCGCGCATCGGGCGGGCGACCGTCGGGGCCGGGCTCGGTGGGTGGCGGTCCCGCCCGGCGAAACGCCTGGCGGTCCACCAGAGGGTAAAGCCCCCGGTGCGTGGCAAGCAGCAGCCCCCACTCCTCCTTCGTGCGCCGTTGCGTCATCACGCGTCCCATGGAGTGACACTGGATGCACGTGAACTCGACGCCGGAATCGCCCTCGTAGTCATGGTCGATGAGGCGCCGCTCTACTTCGAACAGTGCGGGCCGCAACTCTTCGGGGGCGATGCCTTGATGGTCGGAGAGGTAGCGCACGATCTCCCGCGCTCCCTCGGCGGTCAGCGGCGCGTTGTGCAACGCCGCCATGCGCCGCACCGACGTCTGCCAGCCCTCCGGCGTCTTGCGCAGAAACGAGATCCGCGACATGCGTCCCGCCTCGTCGACGGCGTGACACCGCTGACAGCTCTCGATCAAGGTTTGGTTCGTGATCGGGTATCCCACTTCGTCGTCCTGTGCATGCCCCGTCGATGGATACGAAGCCAGAAGGGCCGTGAGGCCAGCGACGAAGAAGGCGGTGCGCTTGGCAGACACCATGGGGACGCTGTGTTGTGGGGAACGCGACTCGACCATCCTGGGAAACGAAGGGGAGATTCGCCAGGGTGGGGCGCGCTATCTCTCCCGGTGCTCGAGCAGGCCCGCGGCGAATGCGGTGGCGAGTGCGGTGAGAAAATCGGGGAGGGACACGGGTGCTGCGACTCCGTTGTACGCGCTCCAAAGGTCTGTAACCTGGTCGTGTTCGAGCGCCAAGTCGCTCAATCTGCGTAGGTCCACGCTTCGCGCGTAACGGATTCCCTCCGGGTATCGATCGGTCGCCAAGTGCTGCTCGAGCACGATTCTGTGACTCGCGATCGCCGGTCGCTGGATCGTGCGAACGGTCGAGCCTGTCGCCGCGCCCAGCGACTCCCGGGACCGAATCTGCTCGAAGGCCGCTCGAACGGCTTGTTCGGACACAGGCGACCCATCGAGTGCCTCCAGTCGGTCGGGATCCGGATCATCCCCCCTGCCTCCGACGGACTCGGCGCCGCCCGCCTCGCGCGCGGCCTCGGCGCGCGTCTGCCAATACGGGTGCTCGTAGGCTTCAGCCGCCTCCTCGAAGAACTCGGCGGAGCGTCGGCGATACCCCCGGTAGACCTCACGTTCGCGGGCGTCGAAGAACGAGACAGCGACATCCGTCATCGACGGATCGATGAGTGCGGTGTGCGTCAGGACCGCCGCCAGCCATCCCGAGGCCAGCGCCTTTTTCACACCGTAGGACGACAGAGGATCGATGAAAGAGCCCGCGTCCCCAGCCAGCGCGAGGGCGGGCCGGGCGTACTGCGAAGCGCAGTAGAGCGAAGCCGGGCAAGCCCAAGCCGCCCCCTCCGGCACGGCTCCTTCCACCAGAGCGCCCAGCTGGCGGGTCTTGGCCAGCTCTGCCGCCAGCATCGCGTCAACGTCCGCGCCCCCTAGTTCCGCGTGGCGCTGGTCGATCATCGCCGTGACGCATCGGCTCTCCGCAGACAGTGGTACCGACCAGGCCCATCCGTCACGGTAGCTCTCGATGAGCGTATGGCCGGAGGTGTCGTCTCCCCAGCCTCCCGGCCGATGGAATCTGCCGACCAGCGCGAGCGTGGTAGTGGAACGGTCCGGCTCGCGAACATGCCGAGCGAGGAGGCCGTGGCGTCCCGTCGCGTCGATGAGCCAGGGGGCCCTGAGTTCGAGCGTGCCACCGTCGGCACCCTCACAGGTGACTCGGAAGCCCTCTTCGGTCTGCACGGCCTCACGAGCCGACATGCCCAGCAGCACGCGGGCCCCGATCGACTCGGCCGCCGCGACCATGATGCGCTCCAGTCCCACCCTGTCCACGTGGAAGCCGGGTTCGTTGGCCCGGAAGCGCTCGCCTCGTGCGTCGGCGTCTGCCCACCAAACCTTGTTGCCAGTGTTGGGGTGGAAGCCGGCTGCCTCGATCGCCTCCAGCACCCCGAGTTCGGAGAGCAGCAGCCGTGCCGACGGAGGAATCGACTGGGCGAGCTTGGCGGCCGGAGGGGAAGGGGGGCGGACGAGCACGACTTCGTGGCTCCGGCGGGCGAGCAACGTGGCGGCGGCAGTACCCGCGGGGCCACCACCGAGCACGATGACCTCGAATGAAGTGCGCTCAGACCCAGACATCAGACATGCTGGGCGATCACTTCTTCCACCAAGCGCACAGCCTCGGCGCGGCCGTCTTCAGCCTGTAGGGCCGCGCCGAGTTCGGCCGCTCGAACCCGCATGGACGGCGTGCCCGCGGCTTCTCGGATGCGGGCGGCAAGGACTTCGGGCCTCAGTGTCCTGCGGGGCGCGGCCTTTGGGCCGGCGCCGAGCCGCTGGATGACTCTTCCCCACGTGAATTGGTCGAAAACGTGGGGCACGATTACGGAGGGGACGCCGGCCGTTAGCGCTGTCTGAGTCGTGCCCGCGCCGCCGTGATGCACGACCACTCGGCAGCGCGGGTACACGGAGACGTGGGGCACGCGGTCGACGTGCAGAACTTGCTCATCGTCCGGCGCCTCGTCCGCAGGTACGATCCCCTGGATGATCGCTCGATGCCCCGAGAGTCGAACCGCCGACTCGAGCAGCGTCCTCGCCGCCCGTCTGCCCGCGTCATGGGGCGGAGAGAGGCTTCCGAAGCCAATGAAGACCGGGGCCTCGCCAGCCTTCAGGAAGGCCTCCACTCGCTCTGGGACGGGGTCCGCCCCTCCGTCGTCCCGGAGCTGAAGGAAGCCACACATCTTGTGCCGGTCGTCCCAATCGGGCGGGCGCGGGCAGAGCGTCGGACTCAGTGCAACGAGATCGAGCAACTCGGAGTGCCACACGTCCTTCATCTCGCGGCGAGGATCGAGCCCCATGCCGGAGCGGAGCTCGTTCACTCCACCCAGTATCGCCGAGTCGACCAGCTTCATGCCGAACCTCCACCAGAAGCGGTTCCAAGCGGGGTGCAACGACGGCAGGCCGGGTGGGCTGCTCTGCCGGGTGGGGATGACGTCCGTGGCGAGCGTGATACTGATCCATGGCGTGCCCGAGGCCTCGGCGGCTGCCTGAAGCGGGTGCAAGATGTGGTGACCGATGACCAGGTCGCTTTGTGCGCACAGCGACTGGGCCGCCTCGAGCAATTGCGGTACGACCGGCTCGAACATCGACTGGAAGATCAGCCGGCCCTGCTCGAAGACGGTCCACTTTCCGATCATCTCTTCACCGAGGCGCTCCATCTCGTCGAGCTCGAGCACCGGCGTCGCCACCATACGCACCTTCATGCCGAGCGTGTCCTGATAGCGTTCGTAGTCGCGGACGGCGATGTCGGTCGCGACCAACGTGACGTCGTGCCCCGCCTCCACGAGCCCCGACGCGAGCGCGACGAAGGGGCGGATGTCCCCCTCACTGCCCCAGGTCTGGATTCCGATCCGCATGCGGCTAGCGCTTCGCCCGCATCAGCGCTCGCCAGAAGGCCTCGTTGAAGGACACCTCCACATTCCCATTGTCTCCGAGACGGGCGACCACGAGCCCGAGGCTGGGGACCAGATAGAGCTTTCGGGTCAAGGCGCCCTGCATCGCCACCAAGTCGGCGGGCGCCTCGGAGATCAACGGACCCACTCGCCGCGTCCCGTTGCCCCTCAGGGAAAAGGCCTGGCCGTTGAGCCACCAGAGGTAGCCATAGGCCGGGTTCAGGGATTGGCTGGGGCTCAGCATTTCCCGCAAATAGTCGGTATCGCCGACGACGACCTGGTCCCCCCAGCGACCCTCGGCCAGGACCATCAGGCCGAATCTGGCCAGGTCGCGCGCGGTAGTGGAAAAACCCCAGGCGATTCGCGGGTCGCCTCCGCGAGTGGTCCAGGACGAACTGCTCATGCCCAAGGCACGGGTGACCCATTCATTCGTGATGCTGTTGCGATCCTCGCCAGTGATCGCCTCCAGCATGGGCATCAACCGGTGATACGCCGGTGTGTTGTAAAGCCACTCTGTTCCAGCTTCGGCGCGGAAGTTCATGCTGGCCGCGAGGCCGCTGTTCATGCTGAGCAGATGCCTGACCGTGATGAGCCGCTCTTCGCTTGGGAAGGCGCTCGACCAGCCGCTTCCCAAATGTTGGGCGACTGGATCATCCAGGTGCAACAGGCCCCGCTCCCGAGCAATGCCGATGAGTACGGCGACTACGCTTTTCTGAGCCGAAGCCACATCCTCGATCGCTCGACCCTCGGCGTCCGCTCCCTGCAAGCGCCTGGTGTACCGCAGGGGCGCGCCCTCGAGTTCCCAGTAGCGCTCCGCCATGATGCGCCCGTTGTGCAGAACCACCACGCCGCTCGAATTGAGATTTCCGGCCAGGTCGAGCGCGTCCGACAACCCATCTGCATCCCATCCCACGGACCGTGGGTCGACCGTTTCCCACTCGTCTCCGCTCGGGGGGAAGTAGGTGCTCTGTGCCGACGCCCGGTCGGCGGCCGTCAGCGTGGCGAGCGCCACAAGGGCTGCCATCGAGCGGCGATCGAGCATGGGCGTCCTCGGCGTTAGGGCGGCACGGCCTTCCAGGGGTCTCCTAGTCTTCAGCACGGGTCCTAGCCGAAATCTATCCTGCTTCGTTGGATAGGGTACGTTGGCTTGGACTGAGCGATTCTCTGGAGGGCAACTAGCCGTCCGGAACGAACGATTTCCCCGGGAGGAGTCAGTGAGGAAAACGCTTTTCATCGCCATTGCGGTCGCGCTCGGTCTGTCGCTCTCGGCCTTCCGGACGGTCGACCAGGCGCAGGAGGCCAACGCGGAAGCCATCGCCGGCGCCATGGCCGCGCTGGACGAGTTCATGCTCACGTTCAACAGTAAGGACATGGAGGCTTGGGCGGCGACGCTCAACTATCCCCATGTGCGCTTCGCCGGTGGCGGCGGTGTCACGGTCTGGGAGAGCGCCGAAGAATTCGCCATGGGTACGGCGTTCGAGAATCTGGCGAGGATCGGCTGGGACCATAGCCATTGGCTCAGCCGTGAAGTCACCATGGCTTCACCCAACAAGGTTCACATCGCGACCGTCTTCCAGCGGTTCAACGACCAGAACGAGCCGATTGCCCGATACCAGTCGCTATACCTGGTTACGCTGGTCGATGGCCACTGGGGGACGCAGGCGCGGTCGAGCCTAGCGCCATGATATCGGCCACGCGCGTGGCGCTGCTCGTGGTGCTGGCTTGTATGAGCAGCGCGTGCCTCGCCCCGCAGCCTGAACCAGACCGCCTCGTCTTCTCGAGCTACACCCCGAGCAACTGGGACATCTATTTGTTCGAAGGACGAGGCGCGTCCGCCCGCGCGCTGACGACTCATCCCGCGCTCGACTACGAGCCGACGTTCTCCGCAGACGGCCGATGGGTGGTCTTCACGTCCGAGCGCGACGGAAGCCCGGATTTGTGGGCGATCGACCTCGCCGAGACTGCCCAGCCTCCTCAACGGCTGATCGCCAGCGACGCCATGGAGGACCAGGTCGCGTTGTCGGCGGACGGCGAGACCATGCTCTTCGTGAGCACGCACGAGGGGAATGCGGATATCTACTCGCTTCCGTTCCGGCCCCATACCGAGCAGCGCATGGCCGACGCCCGCAACCTCACTCGGCATCCCGGCGGGGACTTTCGACCGTCGTTCTCACCGGACGGCACTCGCATCGCGTTTTCCAGCGATCGCGACACGGCGCCAGTCGGACACGCCGTCTTCGCTTTTGCGAGGCAGCGGGAAGGCGAGGTCTACGTGATGGACGCGGAGGGAGGCGACGCGACCCGACTGACACGGCTGGCGAACTGGGACGGTTCCCCGACGTGGTCGGTAGATGGTCGAACGCTCTTTTTCTACTCGGCGGGTGGCGAGCGGCATCCCCCCGTGCGCGGTGCGGCCACGCAGGAGGGCGGGTTCCGGATCTGGTCTCTCGATGTGGGTGACCCGGTGGCGCGTGCCGTGTCCCCGAAGGGAGTCGAGGCACTCTGGCCTACCGTCACGCCAGACGGCCGCGTGGCTTTCGCCACACGGGCGGCCGATGGTTATGACGCCCGCTGGAGCATCGTGTCCGTCCGGGCAGACGGTTCAGATCTTCGCGAGGAAGGCGACGATGAGCGGAGCTACTGGGCGCCGGACTTCTTTGAGAATTCGATGGTCGTGCATGGGCCCGGCCCCGAGGAGGACGTGCTACCCGGCTGCGGCTTCCAGGGCAACCTTCTGGACCCCGGCTACCCCGTCCGTCGGCAGGTCGGCGATGCAACGGTCGTCATGCTGGGCATGCGGCATGCGTTTTCAGTCGCGCCGCATCCAACCGAGAATCGAGTGGCCGTACAGTGTGGAGGGCCGGACGGATTGCGATTGGTGACCGCCGAACCGGACGGAGTCGATCCGTACGAGGTGGTGCGGCTCGATCCCGACATGCGTCCCAACGGTGGCCCGATCGGCCTGAAGTGGGCTAAGAACGGGGAGCGGCTTACGTACATGGTCGGTCCGTTTTGGGGCTCTGCCACAGCCGATGCCGATGTCTGGACGGTGCGGGCGGACGGGGGCGACGCACGGAATCTGTCGCTGTCGGTCGCCGCGAACGACGGTTCGCCGGACTTCTCGCGTGACGGATCTCGTCTCGTTTTCCGGAGTGGTCGATCCGGTGTGTTCGACATCTACTTGATGTCGGCGGATGACCCGACCAGCGTACGCAGGATTACCGACGACCCGGCGAAGGACAACTTCCCGGTCTTCTCTCCGACCGAGGACCTGGTCACGTTCGTCTCGGATCGCGATGGCACCGCCGATGCCTCTGGACACGTCGACTTCGATATCTACACCCTGGCCGTAGACGATGAGGGTGCCGCTAGCGCGCCGAAGCGCATCGCGCCGGCGCCGGGCCAGGACTCCCATGTGCAGTTCTCCCCCGATGGTGCGTGGCTGGTCTTCACCTCCGAGCGCGGCGGTATCAACGACGAAGAACCACTCGTTCAGGAGATCCTCTTCGGGCCGCAGATGTATGGCGACATCTATGCCTACCACCTGCGGGATGGATATCTGGTCAGGCTGACGCACAATAAGTGGGAGGACGGCGCGCCCTTCTGGGTCGGCCCGGCTCTCGCGCCGCGGCCGCCCATGTAGTCATTGGGAGGGTCGCGACCCCATCTAGCGCCCAGCACCCGGCCCTTCCATCGTGTCCTTACTATCACTGGCTCGCAGTTCGTGGACATTTCCCGGAGGTCGTGGTGCATAGGCGTCTCAACGTTCGTGTCGTTCGTCTCGTCCGAGGTCTCCTGCTCGCGCTCACGGTCGGCGCCGCGCTCCCCACGACGCAGCTTCCTGCGCAGGAGCCTCAGGCTCCCACCGCCAACCCCGACGCGTCGGGCTACGTCCTGCCGCCCGCCTCGATTCGGCAGCTCTTCGAGACCGACAAGAACTACGCGACGCTCGACTACTTGAGCCCGGACGGGGACCATTTCCTCGTTCCGCACGTGACAGAGCTGTCCACGCTCGACCTGATGTCGCGCACGACCTATCGGCTCGCCGAACTCGAGCTGCGTCCCGCGACCGACCGGCTTTGGCACTTGGATACCTGGGGCGTCGATGGGTTCCAGTTCTATTCGTTGAACGAGCGACGCTACATCGACGCGGATCTCCCTACCGGTTCATTCGCGAGTGACTTCACCTGGTCGCCCGACGGGTCCCAGATCGCATTCCTCGCACATCTGCCGACCCACACCGAAATCTGGACTGCCGATGCCGCCACGGGACGGACCAACAGCCTGAGTTCGGCTCGGGTGCTCGCAACCATCGGCACCAGCTCGAGAGGGCAGGGCCACCAACCGTCGAACATGCTGCAGTGGACGCCGGAAGGAACTCTGATCACGCTGCTCGTGCCGGCAGATCGAGGTCTGGAGCCGCCCAGGAATCCGGTGCCGGCGGGTCCCCGCGTACGCAGCACGCGAGACGGTCCTACGCGCACGCCGACGTATCCCAACCTGCTCGAAGACGCGCACGACGAGATGCTCTTCGAGCGGTATACCACGAGTCAGATCGCGGAACTCGCGGCGGGGCGAGCGCCTCGGCCCATTGGCGAGCCAGGCATGTATCAGTCCATCTCGTTGAGCCCGGACGGGCGCCACATTCTCGCGAGCCGATTGGAACGCCCGTTTTCGTTCATCGTCGCGTACCGGAGCTTTCCGAGCAGCACGGTCGTGCTGGATCGCGACGGGGCCGAAGTGGCCACTCTGTCGACGTCCCCTCTTAGAGAAGGACGGGGTTCCTTCGGCCGAGGTGGTGGCGCCGGCGGTGACGCGGCGCGGGCCTTCGCGTGGCGCCCCGATGGCGCGGGCCTCGGTTACCTGGCGCGAGCGCCCCGTGACGGAGACGATCGCTCGGCCCCGCGTCCGGATCGGCTGATGCGGGTCGACGCGCCCTTCGACCTCGAGGACGGTGCCATCGTCGCCGAGAGCGAGGACCCGATAGGGTCGGCGAACTATTCGCTGGACGGGCGCCACGCGTTTGCGAACATCAGCAAGGACGGCGACAGCGGACTCGCACACTGGGCGCTCGGTGGGTCCGGGGATCGCACCATGATCGTCGACTTCCACGATACGGACGATCCCACGGCCGTTCCGGGAGCCCTGCACACGGCACGAACGGCCAACGGACTCACATACGCGCTCGTCTCGTCGAACGGACGCTCCGCCTACCTGCAAGGCGACGGTTACAAGGCCGACTTCAAGCCGCAGCCATTCGTCGACCGCGTTGCGCTCTCGAACGGGGAGACCACCCGCTTATTCGAAGGGGCCACCGACTCGTTCGACCAACCGCTTCTGCCTCTCGACTCGGACTTCTCACGCATGATCGTCAGCCGCGAGTCGGTGACCGACTTCCCTGACAGCTACGTCTGGCAGAACGGCTCCTTCGACAACCACACGCACAATGTCGACCCGTTCCCGGCGGTCACCGCCGCCCGGCGCATCGACTTCGAGTTCGCGCGTCGAGACGGCCTCCCGGTACAAGGTCGCGTGTCACTCCCGACCGACTACGTCGACGGGCAGATGGTGCCCGCGATCTTCTGGACCTATCCACGGGAGTACGAGGTCGCGGATGACTACTTGGATGCGGCGGTCCAGGCGCGCAACAAGAACGCCTTCACACACATGAGTTGGCTACGCTGGTCGGACATCTGGCTCACCCAGGGCTACGCGCTCGTCTATCCGGACATCCCCGTCATCGGCGAGAACTACAACGACACGTACATCGCGAGCCTGGTCGACGCGATGTATGCCGCGATCCGCGGCGTGGACCGACTCGACGTCATCGACATCGACCGCATCGGGCATGGCGGCCATAGCTATGGTGCGTTCGCGACGGCGAACATCCTGGCGAACGCGCCCTTCTTCAAGGCGGGGATCGCGGGCGACGGCGCGTACAATCGCTCACTCACCCCGGACGGCTTCCAAGCAGAGCGCAGGAGCATCTGGGAAGCGCCTTCGACCTACATCGAGATGTCACCGTTCTTCAAGGCCGATCAGATCGATACGCCTCTGCTCATGTATCACGGCGGAGACGACAACAACACCGGCACGTTCCCGATCCAGTCACGGCGGATGATCTCGGCGTTGACCATTCTCGGGAAGGAGGCGGTGCTCTATGAGTACCCGTATGAGTCCCACACGCCGCGCGCCATCGAAAACAAGCTCGACATGTGGGCCCGCTTCATCGGCTGGTTCGACGAGCACGTGAAGGGGACAGAAGCCGACCGCGTGATCTCGGAGGGAGGGCACTAGGCAGGCCCTGAAACGATCAATACCACAGGCCGTAGTGCTGCGAGGGCATCGGGGCGGGGCGATCCAAGCGGAGAGGAAGCGAATCGATGCGAAAAACCATGGAATGGGTCGCCCTGATCGTGGTGACGCTCCCCATCCATCTCATCATCGTGTTGGCGTTCATCGGCGTCCCGAAGCCGCCGGCGATAACCGCTGAGGGCGTTGATCGAGTGGCCTGGGGGCCGGTGCTGGATGACGCCGGCAAGCTCTGGAACTCCCGCCGGTCCAAGAGCCTCGTGGGCTGGATGCCCGATGGCTCGGGCCTCTTGGTGCAGGGCCGCCGCCTGATCCTGGATTCCCGCCTCCACACTCTTTCGGAAGCGGCGGGGAAAGCGGTGTTCCTCCCGCAGATTCCGCGAAACGTATCGGGGATCCACGGGGATCCTGGACGCGAGTACATGGTGTTCGCTTGGGATACCGACGGTGATGAGCAGCATCGCTTGTACCGCTGGGACTTGGGTGATGGCGACCCGGTGCTGCTGACGTCACCGGGAGAGCGGGCGCACTTCGGTGCGTTCGAGCCGGGTGGCGCTCGCATTGCATACTCCAGCACGCGCCGTAACGGGACGGACTTCGACATCTACCTCATGGATCCGCTCGACCCATCGTCGGACCAACGGATTCTGGAGGTCGAGGGGCTGTGGGGGGTCGTTGCGTGGTCCAAGCGCGGTAGTGAGCTCCTGCTCGTGCGCGCGGTGTCGAGCCTGGAGAACGAGCTCTTCGTGTTCGACCTGGGCAACGGCGCTCTGAGACGAATCACGACGGAGACGGACGGCGCGGTTCTGCACGGCTCCCCGCAATGGAGTCGAGACGGGCGTGCGCTGTACTACACGAGCGATCGGGGGACGGAGTTTTCCCACCTGCGCCGCTTGGACCTGCGCACGGGTGACGAAGAGGTTCTCTCCGACGAAATCCCATGGGACGTCTCCTCGATTCAGCAAACCGGCGACGGCCAAATACTCGTCATCAGTGTGAACGAGGACGGAAGAACCACGCACTACACCACGGATCCGCTCGGCACGGAGATGCATGCGCTCGAGCTCTTCTCGTCGGGGCAGTTCTCCGCGAGTCTGCATCCGGACGACCCGGTCCTATTGGTCAACCACTCCGACCACTTCGGCATGACTCGTGGTTATACCTACGACCTGCGCAGCGAGAAGCTCACGCTTTGGGCGGGAAGCGAAGACACCCAGAGCAGCGCGTCCGACACTCGGCTCGTGCGCTATCCGACCTTCGACTCGGTCGATGGCCAGCCGCGTCGCATCTCTGCCTTCGTGTATCCCGGCCAAGGCGACGGTCCTCGGCCCGTGGTCATCGATATTCACGGAGGGCCGGAGGCCCAGGCACGGCTCAGGACGAGCCCGGGTGTCCTGCAGAAGTACGGCATCACGACCATCACCCCCAACGTGCGCGGCTCCACTGGGTACGGCCGGACCTTCACGAAGCTCGATGATCACTACCTGAGGGAAGACGCGGTTCGAGACATCGGGGCCCTTCTCGACTGGATCGCCGAGCAGCCGGACCTCGACGAGGACCGGGTGGCCGTGATCGGAGGGTCATACGGGGGCTACATGGTCCTGGCCTCGCTGGTGCACTTCAGCACGCGCATCCGCTGCGGGATCGACGTGGTCGGTGTCAGCAACTTCGTGACGTTCCTCGAGAACACCGCCGACTACCGTCGGGATCACCGGCGGGCCGAGTATGGCGACGAGCGCATCCCTGAGATGCGGGAGTTCCTGGAGTCGATTTCGCCGCTCAATAACGCCGAACGTATCGCGTCCCGACTCATGGTCGTGCAAGGAGCCAATGACCCTCGAGTGCCGGTCGGCGAGTCTCGACAGCTCGTCGAGCGCGTGCGCGGAAACGGCCTCGACGTGGCGTATATGGAGGGTGCGAACGAGGGGCACGGCTTCCGCCACCCCTGGAACGCCTTCTACGCCGGCCACGCGCAGCACCAGATGACGCGCCAGTGCTTGCTGGAGGGCTAGGCCAGAGCCCGTAGCGTCCCTATCATGGCTGGGCATATGTGCATGTCACGATAGGGCTTGCATGGCACGTCTCCGGATCTGATCCGTGGGCACTCGCGAACGGAGGTCGAAATGACCACTCGCACGACACTGGTTCGCCCGGGCGGAACGCTTTCCGTCCTCCTCGCAGCGCTTCTTGCCACCAGCGCATCAATCGGGTTGGTCTCGACGCTCTCAGCGCAAACGTGGGTGGTTCCCAGGACCGCGGATGGGCACCCGGACCTCCAGGGCAACTGGACGAACGTGACACTCACTCCGTTCGAGCGGCGCGAGGGTACCGGGCCGGTGTTCACGAGTCAGCAGGTCGCGGATATCGAACAGATCGATGGCGACTGTCCTGCCAACCCGGGGACTGTGGCGTGCGGAAGGACCGCCAGACAGGGCCAAAGCAATGAGGCCCGCCTGTCCGGCCAGGAGTACAACGAGATCTATTGGGATCGGGGCACGCGAGTAGCGATCGTGAACGGCGAACACCGCTCTTCGCTTTTGACCCGGCCTTCGAATGGCCGCCGGCCGCCTCTCACGCCCGAGGCCCAAGAGCGCCTCAGGGAAGCCCGAGAGTTCAGGGGCCAGTTCGGTCAGTACGACCACCCGGAGCTGCGACCGCTCGCGGAACGGTGTGTGGTCTCGTTCGGATCGAGCGCCGGACCTCCGATGATGCCGAACTCGGCCTACAACAACAATTACACCATCGTGCAGAACGCCGATCACGTGATGATCTTGGCGGAAATGGTGCATGACGTGCGCATCATCAGGCTGGGTGCGCCCGATCCCTTGCACGAAGAGTTACTTCCGTGGTTCGGCGACTCGTGGGGGCACTGGGAAGGCAACACGCTCGTGGTCGAGACGACCAACTTCAATCCTCGCCACCCGTTCCGGGGCATCCCACCCACGGACGATCTCAAGGTGACCGAGCGCTTCACTCGGGTGAGCGCGGGCACGATCCTCTACGAGTTCACCGTCGATGATCCCACGACGTACACCGAACCGTGGGGAGGTGAGATCCCGTTCAACCGGTTCAACGACCTCGTCTACGAGTATTCGTGCCACGAGGGCAACTACGCGCTCGGGAGCGTCTTGAGCGGCGCCCGCTACGAGGAGAGGCAAGCCGGCCGAGACGGGCGCGAAGAGAGGTGAGCTGAGTGTAGGCTACGCGCTCCTCAGCTCTGCAGCGCCTGCAGCGTCTCGACTCCCAGTACCCGTCGAGCCGGAATCCAGGCCGCCACCAGGACGACGAACAGAATCAGGACCCCGACGAGGCCGAACACGGCCGGATCATTTGGGCTCACCCCATACAGTTGGTTGCTCAGAAACCAGGTCAGCGGAAGCGCAGCCGCTCCCCCAGTGAGCACACCTGTCGCACCCAGGCGTAGCGAGCGACCGAGCACGGAGCGCATCACCGTTTGCGGTGAAGCGCCGAGCGCCATGCGCACACCGATCTCTCTGGCACGCTGAAGTAACGCTCGATGCCGGCGCCCGGGTTGGCGGTTCAGACGAGAACCAGGCGATCCGAGTCGGGGAACGGCAGCGGGTTGAGCAGGACCCCGTTCAAGACGCTGAACACCGCGGATGTGGCTCCGATGCCCAGGGCCAGCGTGAGCACCACAGCGGCGGTGAAGCCCGGCGAGTGGCGTGCGCGGCGGAGCGTAACGATCAAGTCCTGCCAGATGTCCGAATACATGCGTGTCGGGGTCGTGGGTCGGCTTCTGTGGTTCGCGACCGGAAAACATACCGGTGCGGCGCTGATTGCTTGCCGATGTCTCGACGAATGGTCGGTAGTGCTCGACGAATGGGATTTTCTGGGGCAAAAGAAACTCGTGTACGCCTCCCGACGACTTCCGGCTTGTCTGGTGCCGCACAATGGGACATCGTGCCTCGACGGCTTGGAAGACCCCGCGCCCACCTAGACTCCCGCGTCATGACCGCTCTACCCGTCTCTCCCGAGAAACGCCGAAGTCACGGCCCGTGCTTCGTGTGCGGACCCGACAATGCGTGCGGAATGGGCGTGGAGTGGTACGTCCTGGGTGAACGGATCCGCACGCGCTTCACCTTCAGACAGGCCCAGCAGGGGCCGCCTGGTCATGCGCATGGCGGCGCGGTATCGGCGATCCTGGACGAGGCGATGGGCGCCTCGGTTTGGCTCGGAGGGCACCAGGCCATGGCAGCCAAGCTGAACGTGGACTTCGTAGCCCCCATCCCGCTCGGCGTCGAGGTCGAGGTGGAGGCGTGGGTTACCGAGGTCGACGGCCGTAAGTCATCCGCGAAGGGTCGCATGGTCCGCGTGGCCGACGGAGTTCTGCTGGCGCAGGCGACGAGCCTGTTCGTCGCCGTCCCCGAGTTCTTCGCGAATCAGCGCGAAGGGTTGGAGCCCTAGAGGTCACCTTTGCGCAACGCCGCGATCAGCGCGACCGTTGCGCCCCCGAAAGCGAAGATTCCGCCGGCTGCGAGCGGGCCGGACAGCAATCCGCCCACCGCGGCGAGCACGACCACGGCCACGAACATGGATACCCCGAGCATGCTGACCGCCGCCGTCTTCAGCTCGAGGCTCCGGCCCGGCGTGGAGGCCTGCAACGGCATGCGCGCTGCTTCCTCCACCTCGCTCTTGGTCATCTCGGGGTGTGTCTGCTCGTACTCGACGATCGCGCGTGCGAGCTGGCCCGCGAGCTCCTGTGTGCCTTCCGTGGGCGCGTTGAGTCCGGTTTGTGGCACCAGTAGGTCACGGAATCATCCTCTCTAGTCGTTCATTTACGGCTCAGGAGATCACCTTCTTCTCGTCTTCTTCGTCCTTGGGGCGCTCCCACGGTGTCCACTCGATACCGCGCACGTGCTTCTGGATCCAGCGGATTTCCTCGACATCTCGGGTCCGTTGGTGGCGCGGCTCGCGAAAGCCGTGTGGCTCCCGCGGGAAGCGGATGTAGCGCGTGAGTTTGCCCTGATCTTTGAGTGCTTGGAAGAACATCATGCTCTGCGCCTCAGTATCGGTGCGGTCGTTCATGCCGTGAAGCAGGAGCGTTGGCGTCGTGACGTTCGCCACGTGGGTGAGCGCCGAACGCTCTCGCCATTCCTCCGGATTCTCCCACGGTGTGCCGCCGATGTACCAGAGACGGACATCGTGGTTGAAGCCCGGACCGTATTCCGACGTCCAATCGGAAACCATCGCCCCAATCGAAGCGCCCTTGAAGCGATCCGTCTGCGTCACGGTCCAGCCACCGAGGATGCCGCCGTAGCTCCAGCCGCGCAGTCCCAACTGATCCGGGTCGGCGACCCCCCGGGCGATTACCTCGCTGACGCCTGTCATGAGGTCCTCGTAGTCCCCGCTGCCGATGTCGTGCGTATTGCCGCTCAGCAGCTCGTCGTCGTAGCCGGAGCTGCCGCGCACGTTCGGGAAGAGCTGAGCGTACCCGAGGCCGGCCCAGACGTGGTTCTGCGTCGAGAACGCGTTCCGGAATACCCCCGCGGGACCTCCATGAATGTGCAGCAAGAGTGGCAGCGCGCCTCCCTCGTGCCCGCTGGGGAGCATCAGAATGCCCTCGATCTCGGTTCCGTCCTCACTGTTCCACTTGATGAGCTCGCCCTCGCCCAACGCTATATCGCTACCGATCCACGGATTCGCCTCCGTCAGGCGGGCACCCTCGGACCCATCGGTCGGGCCTGCCCACACGTCGCTAGGAGTGGCGAAGTCCTGATATAGGTATGCCATCCGTGTGCGGTCGCGGGTGAAGGAAGCCGGCGACAGCGAGCCGACCGCATCCGTCACCTTCTGCACTTCCAGCGAGGCCAGGTTGAGCCGGAACAGGTTGTTGTTGGTGCGTTGTAGGCCGCTGAAGAGGATCGCGGACGCATCCGGGGTCCACACCATCGTGCCGATGTTCCCGTCGAAAGCGCCGGAGACCAGACGCTTGTCACCGCTCTCGACGTCCATGATCCAGATCTTGTCGAGCAGGAGTTCCCACTCCCCGTCGGTCCGGGCGGTGTAGGCGAATCGCCTCCCGTCGGGCGCCCACGCCAAGCGCCCCTCGGGGGACCGGTTTTCCGTGAGCTGCCGGATCGCCCCGCTCTCGATTTCGAGCAGCCTGATCTCGGAGTGGTTCTGCTGATTGCGCCGGTTTTCGCTGCGGGACGTGAACATGATGCGGTCCGCGCCGGGTGACACCGAGAATGAGCCGATGCGGTGATCGACCTCGGTCAGGCGCTTCTCTTCCTTGGAGGCGACGTCGATGACCCAGAAGTTGTTCCAGGTGCCATCGCGTTGCCCGTTGGCGCCTTCGTCGACGAAGATCGCGTCGTCGCCGTCCTTGCGGGATTTCTCCTCCTCCTTGCTCCTGGCTTCGACGGCGACGAAGAAGATCTTCGTTGCGTCCTCGGACCAACGATACGAGGCCACAGCGGACTCGTGCTTCGTCAGCTGCTGTGCCTCGCCGCCGTCGGTGCGCATGACGAACAGCTGTGCCTTCTCTTCCACCGTCCGAGTGAAGGAGAGCATGCTCCCGTCTGGAGAGAACTGGAACGAGCCGCCACCCTCTTCGCCGATGAAGCGATAGGGCTCCCCTCCCTCGGTCGATACGCGCCACCAGGTCGTCTTGCGCTCGTTCTCGCTCCAGTCGAGTTCCGATTTTGAGAAGAGCACCCAACTGCCGTCGGGGGAGATGGTCGCGCCGCCGACCCGCACCATGTCGAGTCCGTCGTCCGTGGTCATCGCCCGGCGCTCCTGAGAGGACACCGGGGTGACCAGGGCCGCGGCCACCACGAGTAGAGTGGCCAGGACCGATCCCTCTCGGGGCAGCGCGAACTTCCTCATCGAATCTCCTGGTTGCAAGGGAGTTGCACGGTCTATCTTCACATGTCGACGCACAAGACCTTCCCGAGGGAACCCTCCCTATGGAGACCGCCCGTTACGCCGTTGCGGTGCTACTCGTGATCACCCTTCCGCCCGCGCTTGGATGGTGGTTCGTAGTCCACCCGTTTGTCGATTTCTGGCGCAAGGTCGGCATGTCGATCACGTACGTGATGATGACCGTGCTCTACGTGGCCGTTGTAGTGGCCCTGCTCCAGATTCGTGACGCGTTGGTGCTCACCGACCTCGGCACGAACTGGATCACCGTCGGTGTGGGCGGGACGCTCGTCCTCCCGGCCATCTGGATTGCGGTCCGGCGCGCGAAGCAACTGGCGTTCGCGATCCTCGTCGGGGTCCCGGAGCTCGAAGCGGACGGACAAGGGGGGAAGCTGCTCAACGAGGGAATCTACTCCGTGATTCGGAATCCACGGTACGTCGAGATCGTAATCGGCGTTTGGGCGTACGCACTGTTTGCGAACTACGTAGGCGGCTACGTCATCGCTTTGGTCACCGTTCCCGGCGTCCACGCGATCGTGTGGTTCGAAGAGCGGGAACTCTCCCGGCGATTTGGAGCCGAGTACGACGCGTACTGTGCGAGCGTACCTCGGTACATCCCGATGCGGAGGACGTAGCCGGCGCGAGACCCTGGGGCAGTCCGCGAGGCGGGTGCCCGTCATAGCAGCAGAGCCTCGACGAGCACGTATGCACCGGTCGCACCGACCAGCGTCAGAACGGCCGGGTGAAAGGCTCTCTCGTTGACGCGTCTCG
>Ga0066376_10002266_pt1 | contig 18003 bp, 14 predicted proteins | sample Knorr_S15_td_Bot_FD_77009 | JGI IMG/M metagenome (GOLD analysis project Ga0066376, IMG submission 77009) | Marine microbial communities from Southern Atlantic Ocean transect - Knorr_S15_td_Bottom_ad_5009_LV_A | ecosystem: Environmental > Aquatic > Marine > Oceanic | place: Southern Atlantic... | reverse complement strand
CTCCATCAGAACTACCCTAACCCGTTCAATCCCATCACAAATTTACGATATGATCTTCCAGAGCGGGCACAGGTTACTCTTACAGTATTCGATTTAATGGGGAGACAAATAACCCAGCTGGTAAACACTGCTCAGGAGTCAGGCTACAAGTCAGTACAATGGAATGCTACTGATATGCATGGCAAACCAGTAAGTGCAGGAGTATACCTCTACCAGATTCGTGCTGGTGAGTTTGTGCAGACAAGGAAGATGGTGCTGTTGAAGTAAATTAATTCCTCTGGGTAAATTGAAATAGGGAGATAAAATGGGGAAGCCAACAAAAGGAATTTTGGTTTTTATCGGTCTTTTTCCGGTATATTTATTATTCTGGCCGGTTGATGCTGAACCGGTTGTCTGGGACCCGCCGGCAGCACCTGAAATGAAAGGGCAGTTTGAGCCAAACAATTATTTACAGGATGCGGAGATCCTGGGGTTGAATGATGGAATTGGGCCGGAAGATATTGCAGTGGATGAAGCGGGCATTATGTATGCAGGCTACGAGGATGGCAGAATCATCAAATATGATGGGCAGGGAAATAGCCTGGGTGTATTTGTGAATACACAGGGACGACCGTTGGGGATGGATTTTGACGGTGAGGGGAATTTGATCATTGCTGATGCCCATAAGGGATTGTTGCGCGCAGCTCAGGACGGTAATCTGACCACTCTTACAACCGAAGCGGATGGTATTCCGTTTAAGTTTGCCGATGATGTGGATGTAGCTGCGGATGGCAAAATCTATTTTACTGATGCATCATCCCGATATGGTGTGCATGATTATCGGCTGGACCTCATGGCCCACCAACCTTATGGTCGTCTGCTGGAATATGACCCTGATACAAAAACGACAACAACGTTATTATCGGATTTATATTTTGCCAATGGCGTTGCTTTAAGTCCCGGTGGTGAATTTGTTTTGGTCAATGAGACATCCGAATACCGGGTGCAGAAATATTGGCTAAAGGGAGAAAAAGCCGGCCAGTCGGAGATACTGATGGATAATCTGCCCGGATTTCCCGATGGTATTTCCTCCAATGGAAAAGGTACTTACTGGATAGCCATGCCGGCTTTGAGAAAAGAGATTATTGATAATCTGGCCGGTAAACCCTTTGTGCGGAAAATTATTCTACGCCTGCCGGAAGCCCTTCAGCCGGCGCCAGACAGGCATGGTTTTGTGCTGGGAATTGATGGCGCGGGGAGGGTAATCCATAATCTTCAGGATTCTTCTCCGGAATCATTTTCACCCATAACCAGTGTAGAGGAAAAAAACGGTGTTTTGTATCTGGGGAGCCTGACCTACCCGGGTTTCGCCCGAATCAGTGCTCCTGAATAATATCTAAAGCAAATTGAATAGCAGCAGGGATGTTTGTTATTTCATCCCCAACTTTTTTACAAAGAGGTGAGTAAAACTAAAAACCCCGCTTCTGGGCGGGGGTTGATATGGTTAATCATTATAATTGAGTATTTTTAAACAAATCCAAAGACCAACGGAAGTAGATAAGTGACAAAAACAAACCAGCAACAATAAACTGGAAGATAACTAACGACTTTCTTTCGTAAGAGATCAAAATCAATCTGATGAATTATCACCCTAACATAAGCGATCGCAATAATAATTAAGTGAATGAAAACAATCCAATTGACTCCCAACACACAAAAGCGATTTGGTGTAAACCCAAATTCAACTAAACGGAATGTAATAGCTGAGAGCGCAATAATATTAATTAATATACTGGCACTCACTAGAAGAACGTTCACGTAATCTGTTATGTAGATTTTAGAATCTCGTCCACGTGTTACAATTGAAAAAAAGATTATGCCTAATATCAGGATTAACAGTCCATTGAATACAACAAGAAATTCCCGATTAACGAACGGACTATATCCACCTATCATCATTACAATTATATAAGCAAAAACAAAAATAAAAAATAGGGGTGAAAAAATTTTCGCTAATAACTCTGTAATATAAAGTCTTCTTTGCAATATTGAATCATAAAGATAGGTTGCCACTAATGGAATGGATACAATTCCAATAACACCAACATTTGATAGATACCAATCTTCTATATCAACGCCCATTAGTTCGAAAAGTCCCATTGCAAAAGCGGTTAGCACTCCACCCCCAAGCAGAATGAGTATACTCAGGATAAAAATGTCACCACAAAACTTTAAAAAAGCAATTCGTTGTTCAGTTTCTCTCCAATCTTTCTGTACAAAACAAATACCCAGAAATATTAAAGTAGCTAAAGGTAGATGGATAAGCGCCATAGTGACCGAATCTGATGATTGCCAATTCGGTAACAATATTAAATAAATTGATGTCAATATACTGAATATCGATAACGCAATAGAAAATAGGAGATTTGGATTTTTAAATAAAAAATATGTGGCTACCGATAGGACAATAAAAAAAGGTGCAAATCTAGGGTAATACCATATTTCAGTGAAAAAATTCTCAGGAACTCTAACCATAAGTCCAAAGAAGGCAGCTATCAAGCATACGACTGGAATTGGTACTGCAGAAGGATTTTTATCTCCGCCTTCATATTCTAGGCGTACTCTCCAAAATTTAAATAATTTTGAATTAGGTTTTTGGGTAGCCGCGGACAACAAAGATACTTTAAAATTTTCAGGGTCTGATCTATATAGATCTTCAAGTGCCTGAGGGTCGTCTTCCTTATCCAAAATTTGTTTTTTAGTTAACTCAGTCATACATATATATTATTAGAATATTCATACTATACTACAAACGTGACATTTATGTTTCTAAAGTTTTTTACCACTTAACTTCCAACCAAACCAACCCATTGGAATATAAGCTAGTAAAAGGTCAACACTAATAAACCAGATAGGGGCAGGTAATATGAATACCATAGTTATGCCTCCTAAGAGAAAAAATATGCCTATACAAATAGCCAACATCATATGATGACTAGCTGAAAACTTAGCAGTGACAAATGCTCCTGCTAATGTCCCAATTGCATGTGCAAGAAAGGGGAATAAAAAATATTTAATCTCCCACATTTTTGCATTCATAGGATCAACTCCATCAGCAAGAGGAATTAACTGACTTCCAGCAATAATTAATCCCATATTTACAACCATTCCAATGAAACCTCCTCCAAGAATAGCTAATACGTTTTTAAATATTTTATTCATTTTGTCACTCCCTATCCCCACTTTTTTTCAAAGTTTGGATGATTAATTGAAAGTCATTAAATATAATCTGCATATCGATCATAGTAGTGATTGAATTCGTCCTGGATTTTTGTTTCGGTCAGGTTAAACTGCTCCAGCGAATATTGATGTGTTTTCCCGATCCTTTTCCGCTTGCTATTTCCAAGCCAGTCAGAAATATTGGATTGGGTTTCATTATTAATATCAATTCCCAGCCATTTGTAAATCTGAATTAATGTATTCAACGGATCCTTTACCAGATCGGTATACGCTAAATCCAAAATTTGGTCCGAATTAGTTTCATCCCGGAAAGCAATGGAATTTGTTATAATCTTCCTCACCCAATTTAGGATTTGATTTGCGGTTTCTTCAGCATTCACATGGTTGGAGTGAATCTGGCGGGAAATGACAACCAGGCTTGCCATGGATGGTATCAATTCCAACGGATCCCTGTGCAAGTGCACAATGCGTGCATCAGGGTAGGTTTTAAAAAGATATTTCAGGAAAAAAAGGTGGACGGGCGCCTTCAGCACCCATTGTTTTTTCCTGAAATGGTACCCTAAGTACTGCAGCTGTTTTTTGTGATAATTATATGTTTCGGTCATATCGTGGTTTTGGAACCAATCCATATAGGATGGGATATTTTTGAACATAAAATAAATTATGCTGGTAAAATTCCGTTCCATAAGTCCGTTGCATTCTTCTGGACCATGAGGATTTATCTCATGTGCAATGAAAAATTCCGGCGCTATAGTTTTTAGGTTATCAACAAAGGATTCACAGGATTTGATAATGTAATTATCCTGCAAATTTTCATGAGTCGGCTGTGGACCGACCGCTACCTGCTCCCAGTAATGCAGGTGGCGAAAATGATCATTCTGAAACAGCAGGTTCTGCAAAAAAGTGGTTCCGGTTCTGGGTAAACCAAGAATAAACACAGGTTTGTCTATGGGGGTTTTCAACATTTCTGGATTTGTGTTAAAGGCCCTCTGTAACCTGATCCGGTCTTTCACAGAGCGGATACATCCTTTCTGTAGAAATTGTCTCCCAAATAAATGTAGTCTGGCTTCCTTAATGCTTGAATTAAGTAATTCCCGCATTCCTTCCAGAAAACTGTCAATACCCCAGTCGTTAAACCCGGCAGAATTTCTGGCGGCATCCAAAATATACTGTTCAGATAAATCCGGTTTGGATGGAAAGAAACTTCCAGCTAAATTTAACGCATTAAAACTAAGGGGGCGTTTTTTAAGGGAAGCCGTTGTTTGCATACGTTGTATTTTTATTTGGGTTTTGTCATTTCCATCACCTTAACGTCAAATTCCGGATGGCTTCCTTCCAGGAGGAGACTTCTTGCTACCAGGTACCCTGAATTATGCCCTGCAGTATCCAGCCAGTTGGTATAGCCATTATTTTGTTGCCCAACACAAATATCGAATCTACCGTTTTCATCTAGTTGAATCTGGTCATGATTTAAAATCACCTGATGGCGGGTATAATCATAACTTTCCAGCCAGACATTATAAAAGGTAAAACTGAAATACCGTGCTTTTGGCAAGCTGCCGCTCACTATGATCATTTGGTCAGGTTCCAGTTCATACCAGCAAAGCTTGTAGGTGTTATCGGGTGTAGGGAATAATAGCTCGACCGGAACATCAACGAACTTATTTTTCGGAAAATTTGATATTCTCTGATAAGCATCCAGAGTACGCATATAAATAGATTCCAGCATGCGTCTGGACAATTCAATGCGTTTTGCCAGCCAGGCTGAATTTAAAGGTTTTGGTTCCGGAACATCCCCAAGAAATTCAACTTCTAATTTCATTGGCGGCTGTTTATTTCTGTCTGTGAAATATTGACGTACCATTACCATGTGTTCATCTCCATTTCCCAACAAAGTTGGATTATCCTCAGGATTAGCTGAAATTAAAATCTCAAACAGGCCATCATTGCCAATTTCCAATTGTTCATCTGTTATACAAACACCAATTCGTCCACCCCGTCCATAAAGCATCACTCCCACATAGTTGGTTCCTTGAGGAATTGTTCCTCTCACCCTGTAACTCCGTCCATTTCTCAAATCAATGGGAGCTTGAAGGTAATCCGCATCAGGACAATCACCGAACATTTTCCGATGGGGTCCTTCAGAATGCCTGAACTGAGGTCTGTCAGCATCAATATATTCCACAAAGGAATCCACGGAAGCTGAAAGCATCCGCAGGAGGAAACGCCTGCCTTCCACAGCATCCAGTTCCTGTGGTATGTTTGTTGTCTTTTCCAGTTTTAACACTGATTTCATTAATTGGTTTAACGCATGGGTTATTATTTCATTGTGGTTCATGTTGTTCTCAGTTTATTTTTTCTCAATTTAATTAGTGGATATTGAATCCGCACAAAATTTATTCACATTTTTTTAGTTGGTTATATTGCAATTGTGCGGTTTTAGTTTATAATTGATGACAAAATTAAACAAGGTAATTAGAGAAGATGTCAGAAATAAAGTTGTTCTAATTGGAGCTTCATGAATTTGGTTAAAAGTAAAGCTTTTCACTTAATTATAACCAACTGTGTTGATTTCGGATGGACGATGAAAAAGCACTTGTTTATTTTTCTTGTAATATTATTATTTGGCTGCACGCTGGATTCACCAGATAAGGATAATCTGCCGACCTGGTCAACGACGATTGAAATTCCAATCATTCAGACTAGAATCGATCTGGATACTTTTCTGGAGGATTCCCTCATTTCCATTGAGGGTCTGGATCAATATTTTGATGACGGGAATGCTGGTGATTCTGTATTTGTATTCAGAAAAGAAATCAAAATTGAAAAGGTGGAAGTAGGCGATCAGCTGGAGATTGATCCCATTTCCACCAGTTTCACCCAGGGTGTAGATGATGTGACCGTTGAGGGAGTTGAGAAAGTCATTTCATCAAAAGTGGGAACGATTACCCTGGACGACATTGATTCTTCTGCGTCTGATCCGTTTATCTTTCGTGATATTTTTCCTGCTGTTGATGACATCCCGGAAGGTCAGTTCTCCGCCATACCCGCTTTTGAACTTGAACCTGTGATAAATCCTTTTTCTTTTGATGACTTCGGGTATGCAATTTTTTCTGGCGGTCAATTGCAAATCACCATTCAAAATGACATGGTGATTCCGCTGGGATCGCCAATTTACATTCAGTTTCAGCAGGTCAGCGGAACGGATACTACCGATATTCCCAATGGAGTGTTTCAGTTCAACACTGTAATTGATGCCAATGGCGGCAGCGTATCTGATACACTGAACCTGGCTGGAATGACCCTGCCCGGAGACATCCTGATAAAGGTTTCAGGCAGCAGCCAGGGAACCCAGGGGATTCAAATTCTCATAGATGAGGATGCAAAAAATTCCGGTTTCCAGGTTATCATTGATTGTTTCGGTTTAGAAGTCACATCGGCATCAGCCAAAATTCCTCAACAAACCATTGAAGCGGATGGCAGCATCGCCCTTGAACCGGACTCCAACAAAGTGGTCCGGGCCACCATCCAATCCGGGAACTTGATCGTCGAGGTGGACAACTACATGGCTCTCAGCAGTAATCTTAATATTTTAATACCTTCTATTGAAACGCCCGGCGGAACCCCATTCCAGATTAGCTTGGATATTCCAAAACTGACTCCGGATATTTTTAGCCAGACCAGTATACAAAATCACTCTCTGGTCATGGAGGCTGATAGTCAGCTTGTGAACTACAGCTACAGGGTTGTTACAGTTGACACAGGAAATGAACTGATTCCAATCACTTCGGAGGACAGTATCGTGGTCAGGATTCGTCTGGAGGGGGCTGGTGAAGGTGAAGATATCAGTTTTTCAGAATTCACAGGATATTTATCACAGGATGCAATGGTGGATTCCAGTGAAATTGTATTAGATGACTCCACCAGGATCCAAACGGCAGTATTGAAATCCGGAGAGTTATATTTATCGATACAAAATAATATTGGTATTGATGCGAATATTTTCTTCCAAATTGATGAATTTTCAAAGGGGAGTGACGTATTGGATACTGCATTTTCCATAAATGAGGGTGGGATGGACATAATGATTGATTTGAGCGGATATACTCTGGAATTACCGATGGATGTAGATACCCAAAAAGTTCATTACGTTTCCAGGATTAGTTTTCCGGATGATGTTTTGCAGACAATTATCTTTGGTGACTCAATTGGAGTTGAAGTGGATTTAAGAAATATTTCCTTTGAATCTATAACAGGTTCTATAAACCCTGTCACTGTAGAAATTGATCCGGTGGAACAGGAAATTGACCTGCCTGATGAGTTGGAGGAGCTCGAATTTACCCAAGTTCTCATGGATCTGTATTTCTTTATCTCACCGACATTAACGCTCCCAGTGTACCTGGACCTTCAAATAGTATCTTTTAATGATGAGACGGGGGATTCGGCAGTAAAGTTTCTGGATCATGTCAACATTATTGAAAATCCAATTGTTTCCATTGATAGTGCCCAGCATTTAATAAACATTCTTCCTAACCGGATAACGGTTGGAGGACAGACAGAGATAGGTTCCTTGAATAGTGTTGGGACAATCACTACAACAGATACTTTGAGCGGGAAGCTGCTGGTAGCGGCACCGCTTGTTTTCACCATTGATGCCTCCAGCAGAATTGAGGGTGATCCGCAATCCCTGGACAAAATCGAAGTGGATCAGATTGAGGAAGCAACCCTCTACCTCGATTATGTGAATGAGTTTGAGTTTGGCGCCAATATTACCGTGTTGCTGGACACGGATATCTCCAGCTTTGAAAAGGGGACTTCGGATACTTTATTTACCCTGGATATTGAACCGGATGCTGTTAAAACAGATTCTATTAACTTAGACGATGGAAAACTCAATCTATTGATAGGGGATTCATTATATGTCAAAATTGATGTCCAATTATTAGGAACTCAGGCAAAATTCTTATCAACGGATTCTTTAGAAATTCTTTTGTATGGGGCTTTTCAATACCTGCTGGATGGCCCTGGACTTGCCGGGGGTGGTGAATGAAATTCATTCACCAGTATATGCTGATTACCGGTTTTCTCCTGGCGGGAGGAGTGAACGATACCAACCCGATTCAGACAGCGACCGCCGGAGCTTATTTGACCCGGACAATAGGGAATGATATCTTGGGTTTAAATCCCGCTGACCTTGGATATTATGGGAAACCAATCATCTTTGGCGCTGCGGAAGACGGAAAGTTTGACACTTCAGGACTGATGGAAAAAGATACTGTTTCCGCCTCCCTGGATTTCGCTCAGAATTACTATTCAGTTCAGCTCATGGCCAGCCCGGATAAGAAACGTGCGAAAGAGACAAAAAATATTTTTCAGAACCGGTTTGGCAAGCATATCCCCTGGATTATAATAAAGATGGATTCATTATACAAATTGCGGGTAGGTGATTTTACGAACAGGGATACTGTTGAAATCTTTCAAGACTCAGTGATTGCAGGGGGTTTCAAAGATGCCTGGATCGTAACCGAAAATCGTCCGATGGAAGAGCCTGGACACATCCCATATTTTACGTTAACCTTGGTGGGTGTCAGTTTATACATCGGAAATAATGCCATTTATCCCGACTGGATCAATAATCAACTGTTTGGGGGTCTTGATCTGAGTGGCCCCGGGAAGAAAGATGATTTTTTATCCGTATTCCCTGCTGAAAATTGGAACCTTAATCTGGTGGCCGGAATCAATTTAATGAGTTTCACAATAGGCAATTTTGGGTTTTCAGTCCTGGAACCAAAAGTGTTGGGAAGAGTTATTTTGCCCCCGGCTATAATGGATGTACTGTTCCGCGGTGTAAAATTTGATCAACCCCAGGATTTTTCAGCTTTACATCTGAACCTGCTTTCAGTTTTTCCGATCACGGTCGATTACGGACGGCAGTTGGTGTTTCCTCAGCTGGAAAATATTGTTGACCGGTTTTATGCTGGTGCAGGTCTGAATCTTTTAGTCGGTTTAGCGGATATTCATGTGGATGCAAACAGGCTGGAAATAACAACCACTCCTGACAGTATCATCATTGGAGGAAAAACAACAATTTTCACTAATTTTGATCTGGATTCGAGGGTACCTGCGTTGGGTACTGGTTTCAGCCTGGATTTAGGGGTTATTGCAGATATTAATCCTCAACTGAGTGTTAGTCTTGCCCTGAAAGATCTCTTTGGTAAAATCACGTGGTCGGAGAGATATATTAAGGAGAATGAATTCTCCATTCGTCTATCTTCCGAAGATATTGATGAGATTGCTGATTACAACGATGAACAAATTGATTCTCTCGAGCAAAGTTTTACCAGGCTTGATACATCCTTTGCAGTTGGTTCTGGTAAAACTGTTTATCCTCCTCAATTCATTGTGGGAGGTTCATATAGATTCCTACAGGATTTGATTGTTCATACCTCGGTCAAGTATTACTTGAACAATGACTACCTGGAAGGTGTCCTTCCACAACTCTCTTTCGGTCTTGAATACGAACGGACACCAGTTTTCCCTATTTATTTCGGTATTGGAATTGGGGGTTTGGATGGGTTTATATGGGGCACTGGATTTCGCCTGAACTTAAGAGCTTTCCAGTGGAATATAGGATTTGGACAGCACGGTGGAATATTTAACACGGCCAAAGGCCTGCGTTTTTCCACTGACTTCAAGCTGATTTTTTGATCTGAGGTCTCGACTTTATTGATAAAGAATTAATCCAGTCCTCAAGCGTCAATTGTTCGGGTTAATACATTTACACTGAACCAATTCCGCGCATCGGTCAGGTGATGATCTAAATGGAAACCAGCGTTTCCCGCCAGTTCCTGAATCTCTGAAAATGAATATTTATAAGCATTCTCCGTATGAATAGGTTCATCTTTTTTGAATGTAATCGTTTGTCCGGAATGGTTCAAATGAATTGTGTGCTCACACCTGCTGATGAGATACATTTCAATCCGTCCTGGCTTATCGTTGTATACTGCCTGATGGTAGAAATTATCCAGAGTAAAAGTTCCATCTAATTCCGAGTTAATTCTTTGAAGCAGATTAAGATTAAATTTTGCTGTGACACCCTGTGAATCATTATATGCTTTCACAAGCAGTTCAGGTTTTTTTCTCAGATCAATTCCGATCAGGAGTTTATCTTCAACAATCATTCGTTTTCTCACCTGTGTGAGAAATTCTACTGCACCATTTCTATCAAAGTTGCCAATGCTGGAGCCCAGCCACAGAATCAATCTCGGATTCTGGCTTTTCCTTTTCAAGAGATTTAATCCTTCCAAATAATCCCCTAAAACTGCCTGAATATCAAGATTTGAAAATGTATCCAGCAGATTTCTGGAACCTTTTTCCAAAATCTCCTGGGAGATATCTATGGGGATATATTTTAAATAACCAAACTGTTTCAGCAATTCCCGAAGTAAAATTTCTGTTTTCAGCGAATTTCCGCTACCCAGCTCTACCACATCCGGCGGTTTGTCAAACAGGGCTGCAATCTGTTTCGATTTTTGAGTCAGTATCCGGGTTTCAGTCCGGGTTAAATAATATTCCGGTAATTCACAGATTTGCTCAAATAATTCAGACCCTTTTTGATCGTAAAAGTACTCACATGAAATACTCTTTTTATTACCTTCAAGTCCCCTTATCAAATCTAATTTCCTCTTCGCTAGTTTTATAACTTTGAAACGGGAATCATACCTTTTTGGTTTTCTGACTTTTTTTTGAGAAACAGCTTCCCACAATAAATTTTCCCATGCTTCCTTTTCTCTGTCAAGGTTGAACAACGGTTGCAAAGCAGTGCAATAATCGAAAAGAGCTTTGTAAAAAGATTTATCTCGTTCCGCCTTCTCCAAAAGTTTCGCTAGTTCTTTTGTATTGCCTGTTTCAAAATACCCGGGATACCCTGAGCCTAATAAACCCACTGAACCCGGGATTTCAGTGGAAATAACCGGTACACCCAGCGATATGGATTCGGAGATTACATTTGCTCCCCCTTCCATTTGAGAGGTATGGATAAGCAGTTTGCTTCCCGCCAGAATGCGCAAGGCTTTGCTCCGTGATATTTCACCGATCCAGGAATATCTTGGGTTGGATTTCACTTCAGCCCGTGCAATTGATTCCATCTGTTCATCCAAGGCAGCGCCAATATGCGTGATTTCGATTGTAGAATGAGATGGCAACATTCGAACGGCGAGAGCAGTTCGCAAAGGATCTTTTACCGCACGTAAATGACCAATGATACACACTCTGAATTTTCCTGTGTTTTTTGATCCACTGAAGAATTTAACAGTATTTGATTGATAGATTACACGGGTCCTGCTGTGTAAGTAAGACGGAATTTCCTCAATGCCCAGCGGCTGCAATACTATTAAACGTTTTGCCCAATTCAGTCCATTAATGACTTGAGTCTTTTTACGGATATCTCGATATAAATCTGTTCCAGCTAAAGCAATTACCAGTGGGAAATCCGGGTGTTGTTTTTTAAATTTTTCTATAGAAGCATAACTCTTCCATGCGTGTAAAACAATCAGTAAATCCGTTCTTTGCCTGTGATATTCTGTAAGAATCCGGACAGTGTGCCCCAATCCCCGCAGTATGCGTGCCCAGCGCAGGGCAGTTATGCGGTTTCCCTTCAAGGAGTTAGGGGCTGCCGGCGTAACGATGCATATTCTCATTTATAAGGCGCAGGTGCGAAATCCGCTCCACACATCCCGACGGTCAGGCGTATAATAGTTACGATAGGTATTGCGGATAAACCTGGAGCGGGTTGCCCAGCAGCCACCTTTCAAAACCTTGGTCTGATTAAAGAGTGGTTGAGAATATTCTTTATACGGATCAGGTGTAAATCCCGGATATGATTGAAAGGTGGTTCCTGTCCATTCCCAAACATTGCCCAGCATTTGCCGGCAGCCGAAATTGCTGTCAGATTCCGGATAAGCATTCACTGGGACGGTGTTAAAATTCCTCCAGTCCAAATTGGCTTTGTGCTTACCTGCGCCCTGTGCTGCGGCTTCCCATTCAGGTTCAGTGGGTAATCTACGTCCAGCCCAGCGGCAGTAAGCAACTGCTTCAAACCAGTTGACGTGGATGACAGGATGATCCGGTTCCAGTGAGCACCATCGATCAAATACCCGCCTGTTCCAGGCTCCATTTTTGTCCTTTCTCCAATAAACAGGGTGAGTGACTTGTTCTGCCTGACGCCATGTCCAACCATCGTCTGTCCACAACTTCGATGTGTTGTACCCTCCAGCCTCAACAAAATCCAAATATTCCCCCTGAGTAACGGGTGTACGGGCGATCCTGAAGGTCTCTACCTGGACAGGATGCTCCCATTTTTCATTATCAAAAACAAACGGATCCTCATGCGAACCCCCCAACATAAATGCACAGCTGTCGATTTGAGCATCGCCTTGAACCGGCTTGAATTTTATATCAGCATTGTCGTCATAATCGTTTTTAAATGGGTGTGGTAATTCAAGGGTCTGTCTGGTATATGTGAAGGCTTCCGTGTGCATATCTTCGTGATAAATGGAATAGACAATATGATATAAATCTTCTTCTGTGTGGTTTTTGTTCTCCAGCAGTTCCAATACTTTTTCGCGAACATCCCGTAAATATTGGTATGTCTCATTTCTGGATAATAATGGTAAGTCCCAGCGATCTTCATGAAGAATATGAATTGAATCATAAATTTTATCCGCATTGGGTATGAGTGATTTTTCTCCATTTCGTCTGAAAACCCAATATTCCTGGAAATAGGCGGCATGACCGATTTCCCATATCAATGGATTTACAATCTCCAATTTGGGTCCCATCATCTGGTCATCCGTGAGATCAGCTACCAACTGAAACGTTTTCTGTCGGGCACATTTAACCCATTCGCTCAAAACTTCAACCGGAAAATTTCGATGATAAATCAAAAGGAGTTTTCGGATTTGATTTGTAATCCCTTGGGAACAATTACTTTATCCAAGCTCTCAAAAATCCCCTGAACAAAAATGGCTAAAACAGCAGCTGGGATTGCTCCTTGCAGAATCAAACTTATATTATCCAGTCGGATTCCCGTCAATATTGGCTGACCGAATCCGCCGGCGCCAATGAGGGCACCCAGGGTGGCGGTTCCAATGTTGATTACCGCTGAGGTTTTTATCCCTGCCAGAATTGACCGGGAAGCAAGGGGTATTTCAATCAACCGCAGGCGGGTATTCCGGGGAAGACCCAGGGCATCAGCAGATTCCAGGATTTCCAATGGAATATCGTGTAAACCGGTATATGTGTTTCGTACAATTGGCAAGAGGCTGTAGAGGAATAAAGCTGCAATCGCCGGGGCTGCGCCAATCCCCAGGAAAGGAATCATGAATACCAGCAGTGCCAGTGATGGTATAGTTTGAATTATTCCCGTTATCCCAAGAATAAATTGCCCTAACCTCTTTCTGCGAACTGCCAGAATCCCCAGCGGAATTGAAATCACAATAGCTCCGCTCAGCGAAATTCCTGATAATATCAAATGTTCTTGAGTATGTTTTATCAAGGCAGAAACCATGGATTGTTCAACCAGTGCAACATTCATATTCAAGGTAGAGGACAGGAACCTTCCAGCCGTCGATTTTTCCGTATTTTGTTCTATCTTAACCTGTGCGTTCAAAGCTATCATAGCAGATGCTAAAATTTGACCCTCTATTTTTTTTATAATCTTTAGCAGGCCCGGTGCCCGGCTTTTTAAATCATTACGGTATAAAATAACCGAATGATAGGCGGGGAAGTATCCTCGGTCATCTGCCAATATCTTCAAATCATAATATTCGATCTCGGCGTCTGTAGAATACAGATCAGTCAATTGGATATCCCCGCTTTCGAGTCCCCTGTAAGCCAGGTCGTGATCAAGCCCCCGAACCTTTTGTTGGGGGAGCTGGTAATATTTTTTAAGACCGGGCCAGCCATCGGAGCGATTCATAAATTCATTGCTGAACCCAAATGTTAATTCAGGGTAATTTTGAAGGTCAGAGATTTTATTGATATTCAACCGCTGCCAGGTCGCTTTTTTTATTCCCATGGCATAGGTGTTATTAAATCCAAGCGGTTCTGTCATCCCAATACCCTGGCTGAGGAGTACCTGGCGCAATTCGGACTCATTTTTCAGTCTTAATTCTGACAGGGTTTCTCTCATCAGGGTACCGGTATAGTCAGGATACATATCAATCTCTCCAGCCAAAAGGGCATTCCACAGGATCTGGGTTCCTCCCAGCTCCTGTTTGTGAATGGCAGAGAAACCTGCAAACTGGGAAACTTGGGTTAAAATTTCACCTAAAATGACCGATTCGGTAAATTTCTTGGAACCGATTACTATTTCCTGATCACCACCCGCCTTGGAAAATAAACCGGTAATCAGGAGAAAAAACAGATGGAATTTGGAGCATTTTTTCAATTTGATCCACCACCAATAGTATCAAGGGGACTTCTCTGGGCATTAATAAAATCCGTTACAAAGGGTTCGCCGGGGGATTCTATAAAATCCAGCATTGTACCTTGCTGAATCACTCTGCCTTCCCGCATCAGGATTATTATATCACCGAAAAATGCAGCTTCACCCATATCGTGGGTGACCATTATGACAGTTTTCCCCAGGCTTTGAAAGATTTGTTTCAGGTCGCTTTGCAGTTTTGAGCGCACCATAGGATCCAAAGCGCCTAGGGGTTCATCCAGCAGGAGTACATCGGGATCCAGCATCAGCGCTCGCATGAGGCTGACTCTCTGCCTTTGACCACCGGAAATCTGAAGGGGAAAATCATCCAGTCTTCTGTCAGAAAACTGCGCGAGATCAAGTAACTCGAGTAATCGAGATTTGATTTTTCCAGAATCCCACTTCAAGTAATCAGCCATGAGGGTAATATTTTTCCGGATTGTTACATGAGGAAACAGCCCTCCCTCCTGAATAACATATCCAATCTGTTTCCGCAGGTTTAATAACTTTGATTGTTTCACTTCCTCTCCATCAAAAAGTACCTGTCCAGCATCCTGCCAGATTAATCCAATCATTAATCTTAAAAGGGTAGATTTCCCGCATCCGCTGGGACCAATGAGCACGGATGTTTGGCCGGGTGTAATGGATAAATCAATAGAATCTATTGCTGGGGTACCATTGAATTGTTTGGATATGTTTTGTAATTGGAACACAGTTTATCTGGAATTTAACTGAAATTCTGCAAAATTAATTACAGAGTAATATCACTAATTTAGGACACATCAAAAACGGATGATTAAGAAAAAATTGAAGCGGTTTGTCCAAAAATGATAAAGGTCATTCTGGATATTGGCGTGTTTCCGGTAAATTAACAGGGTGGATGTAATCTAAGGGTCTGATACAATAGAAAAATTCATTCCTGAATTTTGCAACCGGTCAATCAATGCTGTACCCATTGCGCTTGCAGGAGTCAATATACCATATATTTTAGGAAGGTTTAAATCGTCTTTTGCAAGACATAATGCAGCTTCGGAAATCATTTGTGCAGTTCCGGAATATCCCGGATCTTTTTCACAGGATACCCGCGCGCTAATTTTTTCTCCATCCAGGCTGCCAACTAATTTTAACCTGAAATATCCCTTTTCCCTGATCTCTCTTGCGGGACCCTGCCCCGGTTTGGGAAGAATAGTTTTTTGTAAAATAACTCGTGTAAAAGGAAAATAAAGCAAGCCTGTCAATACTTTCAGACCAATTCGCCTGAGTTCTCCCTTAAAATAAGCTAATTTTTTATTTGGCAGGGTAATAACTTCTTCATAAAGAAAATCTCGATCGTATTTAAAGTCCAATAATGCGTTTGAACGTCTTACAATGCAGCAATTAAACTGAGCCATGATAAAGGGACTTGTCCAGCAGTTCAGAGCCTCATCCCATTGGATTTTTTTCTGCCAAGGCTGTTTTGGTCCCGGTGGTGTTCCCTCTGGGTAGAGTGCAAAAGGATTGAAAAGCACCTTTTTTATTTTTTCATCCTTTACCTGTTTTATTATGGCGATCATGCTGGCGACCGTTCCCCCGCTGACTCCTCCTTTTAGTCTTTCTACATATAATTTTATATAGGTGCATGGTTTCCCATTACTTTGAATCGCCTGATTTTGTAGAAACAAACAGCCGAGATCAGAAGGAATGGAATCAAAACCGCAGGAATGGACTATTTTTACTTTTGCTTTTATAGCGCTGTCATGCAACTTATGAATTGTGTTCCATATAAATGGAATTTCTCCGGTGATGTCACAATAATGAGTGCCTGTTTTAATGCAGGCAGAAACAAGCGCTTCCCCATAAAGTGAATAAGGACCAACGGTAGTGAGAACTACTTTTGCCTGGGCAGTAATTTTCACTAAAGAATCAACATCATGACTGTCACCAATGAGGATAGGCAGACTTCCTTTGCCGTGATTTTTCCTGATCAGTTCTGCACGGATTTTTTCTAACTTGCGTTGATTCCGCCCGGCAATAGCCCATCGAAGGTTAGAATCATTATTTACATTGTAATGTGATGCTAAATATTCGCACACCAATTGACCTGTAAATCCGGTCGCCCCCCAAACTACCAGATCATATTTCTGCTGTTCATTCATTTATTAAATGCATTCTTTAAACGGAATAATTTAGGAATATTTCAATTGTCCGTCTGTAATAATTAACAGGCTTTTTTGATAGGTAAATATTAGTGTAAATTTCTTTATATGCAGAAAACATTACTCATGTTAGTGACTTTCGGATTATTGTTTTCCGCCAATTCGAAAAATGAACCCGTTTTATTTCCATCAACTGTGATTTCCTCTCAGGGAAATAAAATTAATGTTGGGAAATTAACCGAAGCCTCCACAGTAATTATCATAACAATAAAATCTCCTTTCTGTCCTGTCTGTCAGGCACAATTAATTCGAATTAGAACACAACTTAATAGTTTCAATAAATGTAATGTTACTTTTCTTGTCCTCTCGCCCGGCGCCAGTAAGGAAGTACATCAGGTTAAACTCAATACTGAATTTCCATTTCCATTTATTCCCGATGGTGACTTATCAATTGCTAAAGCACTTGGACTGCTTCTCAATCCACAACAAATACTTCCTTCCATTATAGTCTTGAACGATAATTTAACTATTAAATGGATCCAAAAAGGAAGAAACAGTATATATTTTGGGGACGATGAATTATACGACTACCTTGATTGTGATAATTGGATCTAATCTCAACTTTTGATAAATAAACAGATAAGGCGAAAAGATTAAGACACAATTAGGACGAAATGATCCCTGCCATTGCGGAAGTGGTAAAAAGTATAAAAATTGCCACCAGAAGTCAGCAGAAAAAACCGGAAAGAGATGGATGTATCTTATGGCTGCCGCGGTTCTCGCGGGGATACTTTTCGTCATCTACATTTTGTTTTCATCTAGCGGTACCAATAATCCTCCACCAGGAAAAGTTTGGGCCCCTGACCACGGACATTGGCACGATGCACCAACAGCAATCAACCCCAATCCTTCCGAGCCATCAACAGGACTGACTCCACCACCCCCGGGTCCAGAACCAGAGGGCAAAGCTTGGTCCACAGAACATGGGCACTGGCATGACGCACCTACAGCATTCAATCCAACCCCGCCCGAACCATCAACAGAATCGATCCCTCAGCCACCTGGTGAGGTACCTGATGGAAAAATTTGGTCCCCGGAACACGGGCATTGGCACAACGCTCCTAATATTTCAACCCCATAAAATGTTTCAGTTTCATTTAGTTT
>Ga0066376_10002265_pt1 | contig 18004 bp, 7 predicted proteins | sample Knorr_S15_td_Bot_FD_77009 | JGI IMG/M metagenome (GOLD analysis project Ga0066376, IMG submission 77009) | Marine microbial communities from Southern Atlantic Ocean transect - Knorr_S15_td_Bottom_ad_5009_LV_A | ecosystem: Environmental > Aquatic > Marine > Oceanic | place: Southern Atlantic... | reverse complement strand
TAGATTACAATGTAAACTGTGGATTATATAATACAGCGACTACATCACTTGAAGATTCACATTCCAATAGCGGCAATTGGGAATATAGTATTTCTGGCAACTATCAGATGCAGCCTACTACAGGTGGAGATCACTATGTTGAGTGTACTCTACATCGAGATATTGATAGTGCACTGATGGCAACAGTTACTGGAGATACTTTCTCAGTAATTGATGACACTAGTAATCAGGACGATGCGACCATCACTGTTTCTCATGTGGTCGACTCTGTCGAGGGTTGGGCTACTGTCACTATTGTAGCCAGCGATCTTGATGCTGGTCAAGCCTACAGTTTGGTGTGGGAAGTCGATGACAATACCATGATTCCTGCTACTGATATGGACGACGGCCATTATGAATGGGTCGAAGGCACCGACGGTGCCGATACTCACGTAATCGAATTCCGCGCCCTCGGCGATTCAACCGATGCTTGCTTCTCGGTGACCTTCTCCGCTGGTGAAGATGTCTTACAAACCGAGTCTGCTATTTGCTGGAATCAATTATCGATATCTGATGTAGATCAAGATAATGTGTACGATAAGGACGATGAATGTGTAGACACACCTACCGGTACTCCCAATGTTCAAGCGAATGGCTGTTCGGATACTGATGGTGATGGCTGGCCTGACAGCGATGAAATCGCCTGTGACCTTGACAACTTGGGATGGCATTCAGACCCAAATCTAATGCCGGTCGATACCGATGGCGATGAACTTTGTAATTCTCTTGATGATGATGACGACAATGATGGTGTCCTCGATTTGGTTGAACTCGCCAGTGGAACCAATCCATTAGATGCGAGTTCGAAGCCTGCAAATCTATTGCCAACCTGTGGTGTACATTACACTCTTGAAGCGGATGGAATCCCTGCGACGATTACCGGAACTGCAGTAATCCCTGCACTTTCAGCCACTGCAGCAGCGGCTGCTGCTGCTTCAGGAAGCGGTCAAACGGTAACTATTCCCGCGGGCAAATACTACATCATCGTGGTCTGTGAAGACCCAGATGGTGATGATATCACGGTGACGGTCAACGATGTTACAGTTGGGCCACTCTCTGGAGTTGTCAAAGCTGGTGCGATAATAGAGATTGGACCTGATGTTGCCGAAACAGTTGACGTGACAATAACTTGGACCGACGGTACTGACACCGCAACTAGCACTGTTACGGTGAACCTTGATGGTTCGGCTCAAATCAACCCCTCCTCAAATCCAATTCCTGGCTTTACTGCGGGTATTGGTTTGATGGCTATGCTCTCGGCAGCCTTTGTGCTTTCAAGAAGAAAGGATTGATTTGAATAGCCGCTGGTCTGATAGGGTGGCACCTTGCCACTCATCTCGACGGGAGGTGAGATGATGAGCGACGAAGGCATGAGTCTGACCGCATTCACCGGCCTAGAGGTATTCCTTCCCAATGGCCGCCGCCTTGGCCGGGTTCACGATGCGGTCATCGATGCAGTTGAGATGAGTTGTTCACATCTATTCATTCGTGAAACCGATAAGGAATTGGTAGAAGGTGGTGTTCATCTCGCGGTTCCTTGGCGTTGGGTAAGGGCAATCGATGACATCGTTCTGCTGCGTTGGTTCCCAGAAACCCCAATCCCTCTGGGCAATTGAGGTATTGACATGACATTGGAATTACACGTGCTTGGCACTTCTTCTGCTAGGCCCGCCCAAGGTCGTGAGGTATCCGGGTCTTTCTTGGTCACCCCCGAAGGCAATCTTGCAATAGATTGTGGTGAGGGCTTTCAATCGCGCCTAGCCGCTCAGCGAGCGGCATTGAAAGGAGAGAAAAAACGGCTCAAGACTTCAAGATTAGGTGCAATCCTACTCAGTCATGGCCATCTTGACCACACTTGGGGTGTACTTCCTTGGCTGAAGTCGATGGCGCTCGACGGTAGAACTCAGCCACTGAAGATTATCGGTCCCACTTCATCTGCAAATATCGATGCTCTCCTGTCTGGCCAAGCGCCAGACAAAGATCCAGAGGTTGATCTGGTCCATCAGTATTCGATATGGAGAAGGCTTGGTGCCACAAGCGAAAGTCTCGGCTATGAGGTCGATTTGATCCTCGGTGATGGCCAGAGATGGTATTCACTTGAGAGTGGCTTGCTCGATGAACTTCACCAACCATTGGCGAAGGTGACTATCAGTGCTCATCCCACCAGACATAGCGTCCCCTCTTTTGCTTGGCGCGTGGCTACCGCTGACCGTCCAGGTGTTTTTGACCGTAAAAAAGCAGAAAAATTACCCGAACACATCCGCATGAAATTATCACAAGGGGAAAATGTAGAATACGCTGGAGAGGAACTCCAATCCTCCGGTTTCAGGGGGGAGCCAAGACCCGGGATTTCCCTGATTGTCAGTGGCGATACCGCCGAGTGTTCGATAGATGCTCAATGCGATTTGTTATTTCACGAGGCGACCTATCACGATATTCATCAAGAATGGGCTGAGAAATTTTTGCATTGCACTGCATCTGGCGCAGCTCGTACTGCGGTGCAATGTAACGCCTCTCATCTTGCTATTACCCATTATTCGGCGCGTATCGAAGATCACCAAACCTCGCTCTTAGAAGCGAGGGCTGTCCATGGTAATGTCGTGGCCTGTAATGATGGAGACCGCCTTGAACTTACAGCCGAAGGATTGCTGAATCATCATGTGAAAGGCGAGTCTGGCTGGTCTATCAATTAAGGGCGGGTTTGAAGTGTCTTGCTGCATGGAGTCAACCATGCGAGGGCGAATCGTCATCACCGTCTTGCTGGGATTGCTCTTTGTGATGCCGGTTGTTTCTGCGGTTGATGGCCGGGCTGTGCCCGACTGTATCGAGATGGATTTGTCGTCGATTTCTTCGCAGGAATTAATCGGTAGCGATTCCTGTATCAAATTGGATTTGGGTGTCCATTCCTCTGGCGAGGTACTCGAGTTTGACATCATCGTATCAGAAGGTGATTTGGATTTATTACTCTTCGATGAGAACGGAATTCAAGCCTATGATTTGGGCAATTCATATCGCAGTTATTTCGTCGACGAGGCGAGTTTCGAGGGCGCTTTTGGTGAATATGAATTCGACTGGCAAGTACCGATTTCAAGCACGACTAAGAATTGGTATATCGTGCTTGATAATCACAATCACGACGGTGATGGTGGCCAGGGCGGTCAAGGCTTGGTCGATGCTAGGGTGTCCTTTGTTATGGATGTCTCAAGTGAATGGCAATGGACTCCTTATCACGATGTGGTAAAAGTTGATTCCGGAGTGCGAGAGACCTTATTGGGAGAGGGAAAATTGGTTCTCGATGCCGAGACTGGATTGGAGATTAAAGTCGAGCCTATCAGCGGTTCAGCTAATATTTACATCCAGACCTTAGAGCAGAGCAGTGGCAGCCTTTACATCTCTGGAACCCTGATGGAAGATGTCGATTCCACCAATTTATTATCATGGACAGTTCCAGCAATTTTCGATGGTCAATCATTGATTCTTCAATGTGATAATGGCGCTAGTTCCGAGGAGTTCAGGGCGACTATTACCGTCAAGGCTTCACCGCCGATAAAAGCGGTGATAACCGATGACATTGACGATATGCTAACCATAGGTGAGACCTTTACCTTGGATGCAACATCTTCACCAAATCTACTAAATCAGATTTCGATTATTCGCTGGGATATGGACGGCGATGGTTCATATGAAATCCAGGGCTGGACGGTTCAACATTCTTATGATGAACCAGGCACTTACAATGTTTCAGTCGAGTTGATATCCGCAGTTCAATCCACATCTTATGGCACTCATACGGTAGAGGTTTTCGATGTCATCGACCCGATTGCCAAGATTACAGGAACCGGTACTCAATTGCTCGATGGGCGCTGGAAAGTCGAGCCAAATTCAAACATCTATTTTTCATCGATTACCTCAAGTGATGATGATGAAATCGCAACCCGTGCTTGGTCGTTGGATGGCACTCCTTATGATGGTGGAGAATCGGTAACTCTGCAGTGGACAGAACCCGGCAGTCATAATTTAATACTGACTATTACCGATAATTCTGGAAATGCCGATTCTGTTAATGTGACGATCTTTGTTGATGATGAAACCAAACCAGTCATTGATGAGCAATCGATAGATTCGGTAAAGTCGGCATTGGTCGGTGATGCAGTGACTTTTAGTGCATCAGCAATAGATGCCTTCGACGACTCGTCACAATTGGTCTACACTTGGGACGTCCATCCCAGTATCGATGCCGATGGTGATGGTGATAAGAGAAATGATGCGGATTTAACCGGTAAGACGGTGAAGTATTCTTTCACTGAAACCGGCCGTCACGATGTGGTCTTAACCGTTAGAGATGCTTCTGGTAATAGCGATAGTCATTCAATTGAAGTGGTTATTTCTGCGCAACCAGAAACCACTTCTGGTTTTGCAATATTAGTCGTAATTCTCTTTATTGCTGCAATAACTGGCGGCCTAGGTGTTGTAGGCAATCGTATAATGCAGCGCAAGCATGCGGTAACCCTTCTCGTCGAGAGAGGGTTTTCCATCGCCGAGGCTGAGGCAAGAGTCGAAGGAATCACCCGTACCAAGAGTTTGCCAATGTTGGCCAATGCCATGCAATTAGCAGGAATCGACGACGGTCAAGTGTCGACTCAAGAGCAAATGGCTATTGCAGCAAAGGCAACTGAAATGGCTGCAATCTATGGTGTGGGGGGAAGCACTATGCAAATAAATGACCCCAATGCTGGATTCAGGCCGATTATCCAACAGACTTCACAGAGCACGGCGATGTTAGCTGGAGAAGCCTTAGCGGGATTGATGGATGAGGAACTAAAGCAGACGACGCAGCCAATCACAGATCTAGCGGCTAAATCAGAAGATGATTTCATCGACCACTTGCGAAGTGCACCGACGTCTGTCCAGAATGAACCATCGACTTCGTCTGCTAAAGGATATGTGCGCAGTGGAGGGATTTCCCTTCCCACTACCAAACCAGAACCTGCCGATGAACCACCTGGTATCAAAGGATCTTGTAGTGCATGTTCCAAGGGTTTCATTATCGATTTACCAACCGGGGTGAATGAGGCATTGATCGATTGTCCACATTGTGGTGTTGAGGTATTGTTCACACGTTGATTCAGTGATAATGTAATCAATATAAGGATGGGTTCATCAATCCTAGTGCCGCGGAGCGGCATAATGACCGAGCCCGTTGTCCGCCTTCTTCACGCCGGCCTTCCCGCGGCAATAAATGGTCAGCGGATGGCATTCATCATTTTCCTGATTATGATTACCCCGGTTTTCCAACCGGTAGGAGCAGATCTTTCAGTAGCTAAAGATGACTTCGGGGTGCTCGATGCAATGGCCGAGGCTCTCGCTAAAAGAAGCGATTCCGGCGAGGATGAATTGGCACAAAATAGCGCAGAGGCTGTGCTTAGTGCGGTTACTGCCAAGGGTCGGGAAGTGGCAGATGGCGACGCGATTCTTGCTACTGATGGGGTGATTGGCAGTATGAGTATGAGGGATACAACCCCGTTCGCAATCGATCATCCGCGCCCATATGAAATGCTGACCAATACTTCTACTCATCCACCAGGTTGGCCCAATGATTTACTCGATACCCTGTTTAGCCCGCCCCCTGATTTTAGTGATCCACTGGCATTTGGCATCAATTCTTACGCACTTTACGTCAATTATACCGCACGTAATAACGGTCCGCAATATGAGAATTGGACTTATGGCACCTTCACCGGCGAGATTCTAACCCTCACCGAGTTCTCTCCTTTCATGAATCGAATCGATCTCGATGGTGATGGCGGTGACGATGTTGAAGTCGGTCTCACCATTCTCGGTTTAGGAGAATTTGGTGAGGGCTGGGGTTTTGAGTTGAATGGTTTGTTCCTTGAATCTATTTGGATAAAACCAACCTTTCAATGGCGTATCGATGTATTGAACCCCGGTCATGCGATGTGGGATGACTTAGCGACCATGGAGGTCAGTTTGATGAAGGGCTTCGCCTATGATCTCACCTTGACCGAAGCCGGCGAATCCTATGCGATGGTCGTAGATTCACGATTTACCCAACCGCCCAATGAATTCGAAGTAAGGGTCGGACTCGATTTGATAGAATTTGGTGTTACCGAAACGGTAGAATTGACCGCATTGCAATTATTGAGCCTTGCGACATCGGCTTTGGGAATCGCCGATGGTTTGAATGAATCCTCCTTGGAAATACTAAGCGTATCGGCACCCTATTCGGTTTACATCAGCAACCCGGATTTGGACTCATCAGATACACAGTCGAGATGTGAGGACGCGTCTGGATATTATGATCCAGAACTACATCACATGGCAGAATCACGGGCTCATCGATGTGCGTTTGGAATCGGTATTGGCTACGTCCATTTTGCCCCATTAGATGAGCAGACCAACGAGAGAGAGATTATTGAGATGGGTTATATCGATCTTGGCATCCATCCGATTGCAGGGCAGAATCAACTGCCCAATGAAATCGATTTTGTATTACGCAATGACGGCGAGGAGATGGTCGGTGAAAATTCTTATGATACCATTGAGATATTCAGCGATCGAAACATCGATCTTTGGTTTCACTATTTTGAAGATAGATCGAATTTCATTGTAGAAGGGGGGAAACATGGCAATCTCACCGATTCTCGGGGGTGGATTAGAGGTTTACCTAGCGGCACTCTTCATCAAGATGAGATCGCTGCCATTTTCACCATGATCGGCAATGCACCTTCAGATGAGAATTTCCCTGGTCAGTTCCCCACTCGACTATCATTGATAATCGCTATCAAGAACTTTACCGCTGACGACACTCAAAACGTTGATGATGATAGTTTGCCGGTAAACCCTTCAGATTCCCGTTGGAAGAGTTTGATATTAATCGCAGGCACGAATCGCATCACCAGTATCACCTACGAATCTGTATTCCAAAGGCATGGCTATGCTAGCGATCGTTCCTCTATTATTATCGAATTAGTCGACATCCCCGAGGTCATGATAATCGTCGGGACCTTTGAGATACCCAGCTCTACTAGATCCCGGGTGGCCTTCGGCAATGCCCCAGATCTCCTTAGTGAATTCTTTGATAATATCATTCTCAATTTGGTCGAGATTATTCTCGATGTGGGTACCATCATCAATGGATTACCCGAAGCTTTGGTCGGTACCGCTGGTAATTCAGGTGGAGAGATAATCATTCAGTGCTATAATCAGGTCAAGCAATCACTACCTTCTGGCAGTACGAGAATAGAGGTGGAAATCGAATTGATCAGCACGGCGATAGCCAGTTCAGATCAGCCGGTAATGCTAGAAAGCGATCACATTATTCTTGCAGAAAATTCCGAATTACCATTGGTTCAAGGCCGATATGGTGCGGTGATTCCGTTGGTTCCGGTTTCGATGAGTGTGCGGATGGGTAATATTTCGGGTATTCACTATGCTTATGACCAGATAAATGACATCCGTGAGATCGGTTTGACCGGAACCGCTGGTGAAGCGATGGTTATCGGCCATTTGATTCACGAAACCGGAACCACCGATGGCTTACTCAAGCAATTCGCTTCCATTTCAAATCGCCCGGGTATCCTTAGTATCGTTCAAAGTGGGGTGGTAATCGATTATTCAGCCAGCGATACAATCGATTCGATAACCTATAGTGGTGAAGGAGGTGGTCAATATAATTCCTTGCGCATGGTTGGACTTTCGACCGAGTTCAGCGTAGAATTAGGCGATGTATTGGGCTTTGTGTCCAATGATCCAATCACTGCGATTGAAATACAAATCTCCAACGCGACCACTCCATTGACGATGGATGGTGATCATATTCGCTTCTGGGTCGATGAGGCAAGGGCCGAGGCCAGTCTAAGCGTTAGGATTTCAGATGTGACCAGAATCAATCAATTCCCTCCTGACCAACCGGGTGCCGATGGGCCATTGGGGAATAATCGCATTGAAATCGAGCGCAGCGAGTCACGTCCACTAGCGATATTAATCGACGATGTCACCATACGTGAAGACCGATTCAAGGGTTTATCCGGCCGAGGATATATCGATCCATTACCGGCAAATATCAGTTTTTCAGTACCGAGTTCAGGTAAATCTGATATTCTGAAAGTACCCAACTTCGGCGATGATAGCGGGGTGTTAGCGCTTTCGTTTTTCCTCGGCGAGATGATTAGTTTTGGCGGTTCAATCAATGATTTTGCTCATAATATCATGGTTGACCTTGGTGATATTTCTGGTGAGAATAATAATATGACCTTAGGCTTGAATCTGGTGACCGATGAGCGATTCAATCTCACTATAGATATACGCAAAGGGCACAACGTACAAACCGCTCCAAAATGGGTTCACGGTCTTTCAGGAGAATTCTATGAAGCTACCCAATTGCAATTCAATCTCAGTCGAATGCCAGCATTTACCGAAACTTCACGTACGGTTTGGGCCGAAGCGATTGTTGATGGCATAATAGATGATAGCGAATACGATGATGCGGTAAACGCTCTGACATGGGGCGGGCTCAATCAGTCTAAACGGTTGGTAAATCTGATGCGTGATGGCTATATTTCCGATAGTGAAGCGATGACTCTCGATTTAGATCTCCTATTGACTAATGGTGTAAATATAAGCGATCGTCGAGCGTGGTGGGTACGGGTATGGATGCCAAACCTTCCAGCTGGAAATATTGTTTTGGGTTATGAATTGACTTTTGATGAGGAGGTGCCTACCTTTGAAATCGATATTAAAATGGAGAATTACATGCCGGCCCGTCCGATTCTCAGCGTGTTAATCAATGGTTTGAAACGGTCTGATACCTCGATAATCATCGAAGGACTGAACACCGAATTATCACGTGATATGTCGGTGAATGCGGTGTATTCTACCGAATCAGAGCGGGTAATTCCTCGTTTTACGATAGATTTAAATTATGATGTCGGTGAGCCGATTTCGATAGTTGAAGCTCACCAAATCAATCACTTACGGGGGATTAGAACCGATATTACAATGTTTGAGGTTCCCCGTTCAGCAACACTTTCAGCGACGATTGGCGATGTATTGATCGCTGACCTATTCGTGCCTATCGAATATAGAACAAATAGCAATTCCGTCGATTCGATCTATCTGCAACAATTACGATTTGTCGATGACCGTTGGTGGCCATCGACATTATTCATGCGCGATATCCCCAGTGAAATGCATTTGGCAGCCCTACCTTCAACCAATTTCGATATCAATAAAGAAAGTACCTTCCAAGGGATGTACACCCTCGATTATACCTCCAATAGTAATCGAATGGACTTATTTCTCGAGACCAAGGGTAAGGCTCAGAACGTTCAAGGTAGCAATTTGTTGATCGCTGAGAATCTTCCCGACCGTTTCGTGATGGAGACCACCGAAGATTGGGGGGCGCGTATTGCAGCTTCTGGAAATGGGGTTGAAAGGATTTACCTCAAACGTACCGATTCGCCAATGATGCCCGGCGTCTCGATGAAATCCGCACAAGTAATCGGTGAAAACCTGAAGAGTGTAACCATTCACATCACCCGCTACGCCGGTATTCCAGTGATTGTGATGGACGATATTACAAGCGGTAGAATCGTGGTTACCGCCGATGTGAGTGCTGATATTATGGGCTATGAAATAGATGGCCGCGGCGTTCTTCTCGACGCACAATTCACGGGGGTGATCCCCACCGCCTCGAGTTTCGGTGTCAATGGTGTGGTTACCGACCTTTCGTTGATAGGGGGATTGACCGGGGGTTCGGTTGAGACCACACATATCATGCTAGGTGAACCGATTTCTACCCTGATTTCTACGATTATTGCGACGGTGGTGGGCTGATGCAAATCCCTCAAGAAGAGCAAGTTGCTGTCTCACAAGCAGCCAAGGAATATGGTGAATTAGTGCAGGATATCGCCGAAAGAGTCCATCCGTGGCGAGTTGCTCTTTCTGGCTTATTATTGCTGATTTTGCTCGGCGGGGTCGCCAGCACTTGGTATTGGGTGATTCTACGAGATGGTGTAAGCGTTGAAACCCTGTATTTACAACGCTCAGGCCATGTTGTTCTCTCCGAGATTCACAACGAGGGCAGTAGGGCGATTACCGAGGTTTCGATAATGGTGCAATTCGTCGATTCTCAAGGTGATATGGTCGACATGTTTTCGGTATCTATCGAGAGTATTCCCAGCCATTCAAGCGTGGCGGGAAACGATATGGAATTGGTGATGAGGGGCATATCAATATGGGACGAATATTTGGTCAGAATCGACTTTGATTGGACCGATTATTCGGGAAAATCTCATTCTAAAACCTGGGTTCATCCAGTAGGCGAATGGGCATATGAGAAGTTTGTCGACGAGCCCTAAGGGCTCGAATCGATAATACCGCAACGGACAAGCCCTAAAGAGGGCGGACAATAGCCCGTGTCGTGCGAACTGCATCAATGCTGCTCATCCTCTTACTCTTGAGCACTTTTTCCTCGCTCATCACTCCGGTGAGCGAACCGGAAATCGCTGAGGAGGACTCTCGATGGCAACGTATTGAATTGAGTGCGGATACGATGAAGGGTTTGGTTGGAACCCTCGATCTTTCGATTGTCGGAGAAGAGCGTGCAGTGCTTGCTGATTCAAGACTTGGAATCTATGACCAAGGCGGCCTGCTGCTCAGAAGCGACATTCCTGAAGAATTATTGATGCCACGCGGTGATCTCTTGTTATTATTGATCACCGACCAAGTTCAAATCACATCTGCTAGAAGCGCCCTTTTGGATATCGAAGGGCTTGTGATTCGAGAATATATCTCACCATCTGGATTGATGGTTCAAGGGACGACCAGCGCCTTGGAACAAGCGAGATTCAGCCTCGGTATCGCCGCCAGCCTTCCGGTGCCTGTAGCTATGGTAGTCGACGAATCCCTCTGGGTTTATCCCGAGCAACTGCTAAGACTTGAATCTTGGCGGGATGAGGGTCTATTGCCTGGAGTAAAATTAGAAGATGGCTTTGGCAATATCCTTCATCAGGATATTTATTCTGTTGCGGTAGCAGATTTGGCGGAGTTGGTAATGGTCGATGATGGCCGCTATAGAGGCCTCTTTACGGGAGATTTGAGCGCATTAGCCGAGATTGCATCAGAACCCTCCGTCGCTTGGCTAAGGGCAGAACCACAATTTGCCATCGATAATAACAACGCCCGCAGTCATATGAGAATCACCGGTTCGTACGGGGTTCGTTCATATTTCACCACCGACCTCGACGGTTCTGGACAAATAGTGGCGGTGGCCGATTCAGGCCTCGATGAAGATCACGGGGATTTTGGTAGCAGAGTCGTTGGCAATTTCGATGTTATCGGTGACGGCTCGACCGCTGATTTACACAGTGGTCATGGCACTCACGTCGCTTGTACGGTATTGGGTGATGGAACCAGAGGTTCGTATGGCGGGGTTGCTCCAGGTGCTGAATTGTATTTGCAGGCGATGGAAAACGATAATACCGGCAACTTTCAATCGCCTTCATTCAATAATCTAGTAAATACCGCCTATAATGCAGGTGCGCGCATCCACACAAATTCATGGGGTTCAAAACAGGCTAGCGACCAAGGAAAATATACCTCGGAATCAGAAGATGTCGATGACCGTGCAAATTATTATGATCGTTATTATAACGGTGTTGAAGGTTTTACCATTCTATTCGCCGCTGGTAATGATGGCCCTGGCGTAAGCACGATAAATTCACCGGGAACAGCCAAGAATAGTGTAACGGTCGGTAGCCATCAGAATCGCTATTCTGGTTCTCCAGATACCGTTTGGGATTCTTCAAGCCGCGGTCCGACCGATGATGGTCGCATCAAGCCCGATGTTATCGCTCCCGGGGCTTATGTCCGCTCATGTCTTTCACAAGAAGCGACCGATACCGCGGGCGGCACAGTGCAACCAGGCGGCTGGTACATCGAGTATTCCGGTACTTCGATGGCTACTCCGAATGCTGCTGGTTCGGCAGCATTAATTCGTGAATACATCTTAGAAATAGCGCAGAGGCCAGCGCCCCAAGGGGCTTTGGTCAAGGCATTACTCGTGTTAGGAGCAAAGGATGTCGGCACTCGCGACATTCCCAATAATAACGAGGGTTGGGGGAGGATAGACCTACAGAACACCCTTGCACCCACCGGTAATCGGGGGATTTGGGTCGACGATCGTTCGGTGCTTTCAGGAACTGGTAATTTCAAGACCTATACCTTCAATGTCACCACCTCTGGTCAACTGTTCAAGGCGGTTCTTTGTTGGTCGGATGAGCGCGGATCGAGATTTTCTACCAATCAATTGGTGAATGACCTAAATCTGGAGATAGAAACCCCTAGTGGCACGATTTATCGAGGCAACCAGTTCAGCCAAGGGCGCTCGATTCAGGGTGGGACCTTTGATAGTACCAACAATCTTGAAGTCGTATTAATAGATTCAGCAGAAAGTGGAATTTGGACAATCCGCGCTAAAAATGGCGGACATGGCGGTCAGCGAGCCCAACCTTTTGCGCTTGCGGTTTCAGGTGTTGGTGTAAACGACCTTCGTCCCGACCCCATGGTATTGCCTGATGTGCAGATCGATATTGCAATCCCTCAGATAGGAGATGACGTTATATTATCGATGGCGATACAGAATTTTGGCAATGTCGAAGCCGAGGATGTCGAAGTCGAATTCCTCGTGGAAAATCTGAGTCAAGGGAGCGTGACCTATGATCTCGGACCGGGTGCATTACGAAACATTGCATGGGATTGGCAACCGTTGAATTCCGGAGGCAATACGATTTCTTTTATCATAGATCCAGATGGATTGATCGATGAGATATCAGAAGGTAATAATCGTCTGGATTGGCTGATAAACGTCACTACTCCGGGGGTGAAATTGGAATCCCTAGAGCCAACATTGATTCTTGACGGTGAAGGCGAAACCACCTCTTCATGGAATGTTACTCTAACCAATACTGCATTATTGGCCACAAATGCCTCGGTCAGCGTTGCTTCGATAACCAGAATCGAGGATGGAGCGATGATGAATTGGTATGTCAATATCGGTGATGGAAGTTATTCTCTCAACGGTAGTGAACATGTGGATTTCGTTGCGACGATGGTCCATCCGGCAATTCCCGAACCCGGTACATATCTTGTCAGTATTATCGGTAATGATGACGATAATTTCATTCAATATCCATATGATTTAGAGTTCGTAGTACCGGTGATTGGCGCGGCCCGATTCGAGTTTGATTATAGTCGCATCCCGATAGATCCGCGCACCGGTAGTTCAATCGGTTTTAGATTTTACAACGATGGCAATGCCGATGTCGGTTACGATCTCTTTTTGGTCTCACCTAATGGCTGGAATGCCGGATTTGACGATCTCTCTTCACAAGGTGGTGCCAGTTCGGGTTCTACCGGTTTGATGCTTGAAGATTCGATGCGAGAATTAGCGATTACTTTCACCCCACCACTGGTGATGTTGAGGTCTGGCGCGGAATATAGTGTCACATTAAGAGCGATTACGCAAACCGAAACCCCACAAATCTTTGAATTTGAAATCCCATTGATAGTAATGGAGATTAAGCAAATCGATATTTTCATGAGCACAACAATAGGAGAACTCGCTCCTGGAACCAGTTTCAATCTTCTATTCAGTTTTGAGAATAACGGAAATTTGGACCTCAATATAACCCCAACCTTGACTCTTCCTTCTGGCTGGACTCAAACCAATCAGCTAAGTGCATTCGATCTACATTGGACCCAAAGTCATGAAATCCTTATCAATATCCATGCCGGTGAAGCGGCAAGGTCAGGACAAATCGCATTATTCCTAACCAGTGGCCAGGATTCATGGTCATGGGTTCAACAGGTTGCGGTTGAACAATTAGCCATTATCGAAGTCGAATTCGCCAGATTGGAAATCGCCGGTGAGCATTGGGATTCGGTGATGGGGCCAAACGCTCATCCCACATCTGAGCGAATGAACTTCACTTGGATCATCACAAATAGCGCTGATAATGTCTGGTCGCCAACGATCGCTTTGACCATGGATGACGACCTTCTCGGTGAATGTGATCCGATGGAAGACGTGACCAGTAGCGAAGAGGTATTACTCTCCTGTACATTGATTGTAGATAGTGATGCTACCCCCGGTTCTGAGCCAAGTTTTACGGTGGTGATGAGCGAGGGTTCGGTAGTTGAACAATTCAGCATTAGTCTGTTTATTGCATCTGAACGCAGTGTGGAATGGGAGATAATTGGGCCAAGGGAATTCAATGTAGGAGAACCGACGTCCCTCGAGGTAAAAATAGTCAATACCGGTAATGTTCGATTGATCCACGCCTTGCAGATTATTGGCCCCGAAGGCTGGCAGATTAGCAGTGATGATACCGATGCTACCTTCGACCTTGAAGCAGGCCAATCCGATTCGATTGAATTGACGATTCTAACTTTACAGGCTAGCGCCGGAGAACTATCGCTATGGTTGAGTAATGCCGACGAAGTCGAGGCTTCTTCAATCACCATCTCGGTTAGTTCTAGCGGGACGATCAACGATGATTCTTCTTCCGAAAGCGAAGCGTCAAACGTGTATGGTGTACTTGGTTTGCTCATCATCGCCTTTTTAGTCGGTTTGGTAATCCTGCAAATACGTTCTAAATTATCTGCAGAGGCATCGTCGCAACAACAAGTTCCAAAAACCTCGCCGAACTTCAGCAGTGAAAGTTCAACCGCTGAGAATAACCGCGATCAGGAATTGAAAGAATATCAGGAACAAGTTGAGAAATATGCCCAATATCAAGAGGAACTTGTAGAATATGAGCAGAGGATGCAACGATATGAGGAGCGGATGCATCAAGATGTTGAGGGTACAGAAAAACCCGCTGAAAACGGCAAATCAGAGGATGATTCCAAGAATGATGAACCTTTGACCGATTCGAAAGAATCCTAACAAATAGTGGACAGACTCTTTAGGTACCGATGAGGGGCGTATTACATGGAGACTTGCAGGGATAGTGCCTCTTCAGGTCAGACCCGGTTGAGCATTTTTCTGATTATGACCCTTCTTTTCTCAATGACTCCATACTCTGTTGAAATAGTAGAGGCTGAGGCGACCATCCAACTAACGGTCACTCCAAGCACTCAAACCGTAGATCCCGGAGAGTCCGCAGAATATATCGTTCGGGTGTACAATCAGGGCGCTGAAGCGATAACGGCACAACTCTCAGCTGCTAATGGTGGCGATTGTACTGGTTACTCCACCCAAATCGGTCAAATCACCGGACTGATAGATGCTGGTGATTATGGCGAGACGACGATGAATGTCACTTTGGCACAAAACGCAGAAGGCGCTTGTGATACTACGGTTACAGCGACCGCAAATGAGCAAGCATCGCCACCACCGCCAACGACGGCCGATCAAGTAGTCACTACAACCGCTGGCGATGGCTCAGGCAGTGTATTATTCGGTGTTGAAATTACGGTTTCCAATCCTAGTAAAACATGGGATGGCACATCCGAAGAGGTTCTTTGGGATGCCGAGGTTGAAAACACTGGGCAATCACAAGCAAATATCTCTTTGACCATTGAGGATAGTCAGGAAGTGGGTTGTGGAAACGCAGTAGATCTTGGTGTGAGTGTTGTTCCAGATTCACTTCAACTCGATAGTAACGAGACGGAATGGGTTGAGATAACCGTGGTCGTCCCCGGAGGTCAAGAAGCAGATGAGTATTGTTGGGAGATTACAGCAACGGTACAAAACGGCGGCGTGGGTGATGATAACTCCGATACCGAACCCTTTTCTCTAGATGTTCCCGAAATACATACCTGCGAGGTTTCACTCGATAAAACCACAATATATGCAAATCCAGAGCAAAGTATTTCGGTCGTTGCCACCTTCTCTAATACCGGTAATTCCGATTGGGATATCAAAGTAGATATCGAAGGTTCAAGGGATTCATGGGCTGACGTATCCGGTGCGAGCACCGGGGTATTGCCCTATGATGATGGCAGTGGCACCAAGGAATTTACCATCGTCATCACCCCCGATGATTCAATCGAGGCCAATAGCGAGACAATTTTAACGATCAAGGGTAAAGAGGCGGCCAATACCAGGTGTTCAGAAACACTGAGGGTTACAGTAGGCCAATCATTTAACGCTGGACTTTCCCTGGATTCGACATATTTGCCCAATGTAGACCCCGGATCAAATGCTTCCACTTTGATTAAAGTCACCAATCAAGGCAATGGCCCGGACACCTTCCGTATCACGGCTTCTTTACCGCCGACCGGATGGTCGATTTCGCTTAGCGACTCCACCCTTTCAATGGACTCACGACACAATAGTGGTTCTGGCGAGGTTGAGATTCAAATCTCATTACCCAATGAAGCCCTTGCAACCGACGAGGTGGTGATTACGATTACCGTGATGCCACATAGCGGTGGCACGGCATATGCGAGCCAAGATCTCACCATTACCGTCGCCGCATTCCATTCGATGGAAGTGGCGGCGGAATTACAGATTCAAGAAGGGCGCATGAATACCTCGGTCGATTTCCCATTCGAGGTTTCCAATACCGGAAATATCGATGATGTATTCCGTTTCTCAGTGGTAAAACACGAAGCTGCTAGTAAGTGGGATTATCATTTCGAAGACGAGGATGGCAATATTCTCAGCAGCAGTGTATCGGAGAAGACCATCGCTGCACGTAGTACTGAAACCATAACCCTCGTGGTCCAGATCGGGGGCAACGTCCATTGGGACCGGGATGTTCTTTCGGTTCGCATCACCAATAGAGGCGACCCGGATACCGCCGATCCCGATGGTGATGGCATCTACAATAATCAGGTCGAGTATAATTTCACCGCTTATCTTTCAAATATCAATTATGGCATGGATATCCGAATTGAAGAAGGTGGTTCAGATGGTCGAAATAGCATTGGCCAATTACCACCAGGAGGTTCGGTGAACTATACCATTTGGGTACGTAATGTCGGAGATAGAACCGCTGATGTCATTTTCGATCTTTCCGGTCTAGAAGGGGTCGCTACCCGTACGCTCTATTACCAAGGAGAGTTGGTAACGGAGGAGATTGAGGTACCAAAGGGATACGGGATTTGGAATATCAATCAAAGCAGATTCGTGCTCGATGAAAATGGCGATCCTTACTTCGATTCCGATGAAGACGATCTGATGGGATTGATGATCGATAATGGTCTGATAGCTGGTTATGAATCAAGGCTCTTCGAATTACAATTACTGTTGGCAATCACAGTGTCTGAGGGCTCAGAAAATGGCGATAGTGGTATTCTTGAGATCGTTGCAAGCGCAGCAAAGAGTTCGAGCAATCGTTCGGGAAGAGTGCAGATCAGCATCACGGTTCAAACTGTGCAATCACTCGACTTAGCGCTCAATGGCGAGTCGAGCCGCGCGATTAATTTCGGTGGTTTAGGCAGCAAGTCAACCTTTGAAATCAGCCTTGAAAATACCGGAAATGTCGCTTCTGAAATCAGGGTGTTCACCAGTGAAGGCTTGCGCGGTTGGTCGGTTACGCTATCAGGTGATTCAGCATGTGATAGCCAAGAGAATGGAGAATTGATTTGTTTGATCGCCGAAGGTGAGTCGGCAACGGTCAAAGCAACGGTTCGCCCACCACATGAAGCGTCGGTTGCCGATGAATTCTCATTCACTTTTTCCGCTGAACCTGTCGACACCGGTTTGGTCAGCAGAAAGAATCTCGAATTAACAGTTGCTGGTGAGCCAGCAGACAACATTTTCGGCAGTATTTCCGATGAACGAAGTTTGGCGGTAATCGGTGGCATCGTCCTGATTGGATTGTTATTTCTTTTGCGCCGTAAACCTTGAATGACCCCTTTAGGGGTCTCGTTATCTAGGTCGGACTTTTCCCCTCGTTTGCGACAACGCTTATGGGCGGCTGATGGCTGGCTG
>Ga0066376_10002264_pt1 | contig 18004 bp, 13 predicted proteins | sample Knorr_S15_td_Bot_FD_77009 | JGI IMG/M metagenome (GOLD analysis project Ga0066376, IMG submission 77009) | Marine microbial communities from Southern Atlantic Ocean transect - Knorr_S15_td_Bottom_ad_5009_LV_A | ecosystem: Environmental > Aquatic > Marine > Oceanic | place: Southern Atlantic... | reverse complement strand
GAATATGCGCCCGGATGTGGGTATTTCGTACGCATTAATGCGGATGAACCTTCGGCTGGCTGACGAACTTAGCGATGTTACCAATGTTTATCTGCTTGACGCGTCGAGATGGATGTCGATAGCCGGGACAAAATCGAGCAATAGCAAGTCATGGTACTTGGGAAAAGTGGCCTTTGGTACTGAGGTATTCAGACAGGCCTCCGCGGATATCAAGGCGGGGCTGCTGGGGATCGCCGGCCAGGCTCGTAAATTGGTTATCGTTGACCTAGATGACACGCTCTGGGGAGGTGTTGTTGGCGATGTTGGATGGGAACAGCTACAAATTGGCGGGCACGATCCAATTGGTGAAGCGTTTCGGGAGTTTCAGCAATCCCTGAAGGCACTGTCCAATAGGGGGGTCCTGCTAGGGATCGTCAGCAAGAACGAAGAGGCAGTTGCTTTGGAGGCAATCGAGAAACATCCTGAGATGGTCCTTCAGTTGGAGGATTTTGCAGGATGGAAAATTAGTTGGAAAGACAAGGCAGAGGCCATCGTCGATCTGGTATCCGAACTGAATCTAGGACTGGACTCCGTAGTATTCATTGATGACAACCCTTTTGAGAGGTCCAGGGTGCAGGACGCCCTCCCGCAAGTCTTTGTGCCTGACTGGGTAGCAGACAAGACACAATATAAACGCGCCTTGTTGGAGATGCGTTGTTTTGACACCCAGGCAATAACAAATGAAGACATCGAAAGAACCAAAACATACGTTTCCGAAAGGAAGAGAAACACTGTTAAGCAGACTGTCAAGTCTGTCGATGAATGGCTAGCTTCATTGCAGTCTACGGTTAAGGTGGAAGCACTCGACGACTCGAATATTGCGCGGGCTACCCAACTGCTGAACAAGACCAACCAGATGAATCTCGCTACACGGAGAATGAGTGAGTCAGGATTTCTGGATTTCGCTCGTCAAAAAGACCAAGCAGTTTTTGTATTCCGAGTTTCAGACCGATTCGGCGATTATGGTTTGACGGGGCTCGCCAGTTTGCAAATGGATGGCGCATTAGGCAAAGTGCAGGATTTCGTGCTGAGTTGTAGAGTTATGGGTCGCGGCGTAGAGCGGGCCATGTTGCATACACTTGTCGATTATTGTCGTGCCAATGAAATGCAAGAGGTAGTTGCCGTGTGCATCCCTACGGAGAGAAACAAACCCTGCCAGCAGTTTTTCAGCGCTGAGTCCGATTTCGAGCCGCGCGGTGAAGAGGGTAGCTATGTCTGGAAGACCTTGGAAATTGACTACCCACCGCCGCCATACATCCAAATGGATGTTGCAGTCGGAGTATACGAGTAGAAATAGGCTAAGCATTACGTCCGTCGCACGTCTTCGAAACGCAAGAATTGCACAGAGATATTCTAAGATACCGGTCTACTGAACTGGTAGAAGCGTCTATTTCGTAGATACGGATTGAGGATAAATGATTGTGGCGAATCGGCCCGCTCGGATAAAGAGAAGTTCTCTTGCAGATAGCCTTTCGGCGTGTGGCCTAGTTCTTGGAGACACAGCGCTTGTGCACAGCGACTTGTTCGCAATGGGACCTGTTGAGGGAAATCAAGAAGACATGCTGCCCACATACTACCAAGGTTTTTGGGATGTCCTGGGCGAGGATGGAACACTGGTCGTGCCGGGCTATTTCTATGAGTACGGCAGATGGCAGACACCTTACGACACAAAGAGGTCGCCAGTTTCCAGCGAACTCGGGATATTTTCTCAGTATGTTAATAATCAGACAGGTAGATTTAGAAGTCTCAATCCACTGACTGCTCTTACCGCGATTGGTGGGAAAGGCCAATACCTTTGCGGCGGCGGTACGGGCTCAGCATATGGAGTTGATTCGCCTTGGGACCGCCTCTTGAGCTGCAACGGCAAGATTATTTTTGTTGGAGTCGATCTGCAAGTAATGACATTTGTGCACTTCGTTGAGCATATGGTAGGAGTCCCACACCTGTACAGCAAATTCTTCGCCGTACCGGTCTTGGAGGACGGGCAGCCTGTCGACATATCAATCTACTCTCAGGTACGCTACCTTGATTTCGATGTGGAATACAATCTCGAAGGCCTCACGTCTGAATTTGAATCTGCGAACATACTCCAGACGGCAGAGGTGGGTCGAGGGAAAATACGATGTGTGACTGCCAGGGATGCCTTCGACTTTCTCAAAGACAAGCTGAAGCAAGACCCGTTTTATCTCTTGACGCAACCGCCAAAATTTGTCGCCGGCCAAATACCGATGGACGGTGCCGCCGGCCCAGCGCGCGCCTAGGATAGGTTAATGTGCGGTGGGCTTAGATCTAATTCTCAAGATTACACGAAAAAGGGCAAGTGACCGTGAAACCATCAGAGGCGATGAGCAACTTGATTCGAGATTTCTATCTTCTTAATCGATCTCCGGTAAGTGAAGATACGGATAAGCTTGTTGAACGTATTCGTCAGGATATCGACTGTCGGGTGTTGGAGTTCCCTTCTGGTCAGGAATGTCTGACATGGCTGACACCTAAATCCTGGAAGGTTCGCGAGGGGTATCTTGCTAAGATGGACGGTACTCGAATCGTGGACTTCAACACGCATCCGCTCCACCTTTGGACTCATTCAATAAGCTTTGATGGAGAGGTGAGCAGGAAAGACCTGGAGCAGCATCTCTATTTCGATGCCCAGAAACCGGAATGGGTTCCTTATCATTTCCGTAACGGGTTTCGTTATGATGCCAACGAATGGGGTTTCTGCTTGAGCCACAACGATTACAAGAAACTCAACGACGATCGTTATAAAGTCTTCATTGACGCTGATCTCGACAACGAAGGGAGTATGAAAGTTGTCGATTGGTGGCTGAAGGGCGAATTGCCAGATACGATTCTCATTGCGGCACACACTTGCCATCCCGGAATAGTCACCGATGGAATTTCGAATGTGGCGGTCGCGATAGAGTTGTTTAAGGCGCTGAACGCTCGGGCGTCAAGACGCTACTCCTATCGGTTGGTCCTGGGGCCGGAATATTTTGCGGCTGCCGGACTCCTATCCGCGATATCGGAATCGGAAATTGGCCTGTTGCGTAACGGCATCTTTCTCGACATGCTCGGTAATAACGAGTCTCTTGGATATCAGACGTCGTATCAAGGCGATTCTCGCTTAGATCATATCGTGCAAAATGTGTTCAGCAACAATTTGGAAAAGCACGTCGTTAAGCCATATAGAAAGTTATGGGGTAATGACGAGATGTTCTACAACGGACCAGGTTTTAATATTCCGACATTGGGAATAGGTGGAGACCACCACCCCTATTACCACTTCGACCGAGATGACATGGAAATGTTGAATCTAGATCAACTGGAGATGTCGCTTGAGATATTGTTGAAGATTATTGAAGTGCTGGAAACTGATTTCATTCCGGTGCGTAAGTTTAAAGGACCTCTGTACCTATCAAGGTACGACCTATACATAGACCCAAAACTGGATCGCAATGGCTATGACAACCTGGAGCAGATTCAGATTCTCATGGATGGCAACCGAACATGCTTTGACATAAGTCACGAATTGGATGTTGATTTCTTTTTTGTGCGTCGGTTTTGTGAGCAGCTATACGAGAGGCAATTAATAGATAAACGCCAAGTAAATAGCTATGCGTGATGGCGATCTTATTCAGGTTATATGGGGTCACATAGTCACAAAATGTCCCATAGCAGAAGCTAATAGGCCAATGTGGCTCTTAAGGGAATGCACAATCCTGAAAGACAGATCATGAAGATTGCAAGTGTCGACATATTCGGTGACGAAGCTGAGATTGACCATGTCGGGATAGCCGTGGAATCAATCGACACGGCTTTGCCAGATGCCGAAAAAGTAGTAGACGGTATTCAGGATGTCAGCGTAGCCTTCGTTAGCATTCACGGAATGACGATGGAGTTGGTCGAACCCAACAGCGACACGTCACCTATCTCTAATTTGATGAGCAAAGGCAGCAAGCTTCTTCACATATGCTATAGGGTACCGGATATTGATGCTGCAATTCGAAAGGCCAGAAAACACGGGGTCCATCTGATTAGTCAACCAGTACCTGCCGTGGCGTTTGATAACAGAAAGATAGCATGGTTATACAGCAAGACATATGGGCTGCTGGAGCTTGTCGAAGGACCTGAATAAGACAACTAGGACGCAGGATATCTATATCGGCCGTGTCGCATCCGGTTTTACTTAAAGAGCGCTAGCCATTTCATGCATCGTCAAGAGATGACTAAGCTACTTCACCCTCAAGTAACATACCTTCACCCACCCTCTCAGAAAAATCAGAGACTGCGAATTAACGATAATAAGTACAAAATTCCACTCGGCAGTTCACGCAAGTCCGCTTTTGGGCAGGGTCGGACGGCGGGCGATTAGAATAAGCAAGGAGCTGCCCAATGCCAGTAAGCCAAACCAGAGGAAGGCGCGTTGATAGCTCCCGGTTGTGTCGTACACCAACCCTGCTACCACAGGCCCCAGCGCAAGACCGCCAACCTGTACCGCTTTGCTAACGCCGTATATGGACCCCAGAGACGCCCTCCCGTAGTAGCTGGAGCAGAGCAGAAGCGGCATGATGAAAAAAGCGATGGTTGCTGTGCCGCTGGTGATGGCGAACAGGTAGGTTAAAGGTATGGTGTCTGCGACGAGGAGTATCCCGACGCTGATGGCCACCAGTAGGTAGGTCAAGATCATCAATATGGGAGGCGAGATTCGTTCGCTGGCGAATCCCAACGCCACCGAAGCCAGTGCCCCTGCCGCGAACATCACGCTGATTGCGCCAACAGCTGATTGCGAGCTCAACCCCTGTTGAATAAGGTGAGGCACCAGGTGAACGCCAATTCCAGAGGTCCCAATGCTGACGACGAACAGGGATATCAGAAACAGCCAAAAGGTCGAAGTGCGAAGAGCCTGCGCAAAGGTCCATGACACCTCTTCTTGGTCTTCTTGTTTGTCTCGTTTGCTGTCTCGTTCGTTCGTGGAGTCTGCGCGGCCTGATTCCGAAGCTACGTTTCGAAGCCTGCCGTCCACGTTCAGCCCCATGTCTTCGGGCTGACGCCGCATGAACAGGGCTGAGGGAAGCACCCCGATTGCGAACATCCAGCCTGCCAGGACGACCCACCCCATTCGCCATCCCTCTGTTCCGATGACAAATTGAATGATCGGAGCGAGGACTATAATCCCAGCGGATTCTGCAAAAAAGATCAGCCCGGTGGCTCTGCCTCGAAAGAGCAGGAACCACTTTCCGATCGCGGTGGAGGTGGCGACGCTGGTGACGCCCAGCTCGGAAGCTCGGGCCAGCGTGAAGGCTATGTAGAAGCCTATCAAGGTCTGGACCACCGACAGATACAGGCAAGCTGCCGCAATTGCGATGCACCCTACAACTAGTATCAGGCGCGAGCCGATTCGATCTACTATCCAACCGCTGATTGGTGCGAACGCTGCACCCAAGATGGCGCCCAAGCTGGCAGCCCCGGCGATCTCCGTCCGAGACCAGTCTAGCTCGTTGCCTATTGGGATGATGAAGATACTCAGAATTGCGATGGCAACGGAGGCGTTGGCGAAGTTGATTGCCGCAGCAGCGCCTACGACGTACCAGCCGTAATAGAAGCGTTGAGACTGTCTCATTTACGGGGCGGGCAGGGCTCGAACGTTTGCGAGTTTAGACCGGCTAAACTGCAACAGGTAGGCGTGCTGAGCATTAGTATCGCCCGTCCTTTTCGCGAGAATTAGTTTTTGTACCCTGGTCGATTACGGGGCTAGTTAAGCAGGTAAAGCGCCCAATAGCCTGTTTTCGGTCCCAGTGGTTACTGGCCCTCGCTGGATCCGCCGAGGCCGGAGACCGTGACGCGATGAGCTAGCCCGGGATCAGTACTTCCCTCGCTATCGACAATAATGTCGCCCTTGAGAAGCATGTTCCTGCAGTTGTTGCTCAGGTGCAGCAGATGCAGCCGTCTTCCCGCGCGCTCATACCTGCGAGCGAGGTCCACGATGGCCTCCATGCCCGAATGGTCCCAAACCCTGGCGTTTTGAAAGTCTATGACAACCTCTACCGGGTCGAGAGTGGGTATGAACAGCTCATTAAAGGTGCTGACCGAGGCGAAGCAGAGCTGGCCATGAAGGTTATAAACGTGACGCTCGTCAGTGGTCCCGGCGCCGTCATCAACGTAGATGAAGCGGGCTGTCTTCCAGGCGAACACCAGCGCGGATACGATCACACCGGCGATTACAGCGGTGGCCAGGTCTGTGACTACTGTGACCGCTGCCACAAATACCATTACCAGCGCATCGGCCTTAGGCACTTTGCCAATAATACGCATGCTTGTCCACGACATGGTGCCGATCACGACCACGAACATAACGCCTACAAGGGCTGCGATTGGTATTCGCTCGATCAGAGACGATCCAAAAAGGATAAAGGCCAGTAAGAAAAGAGCGGCCACTATGCCCGACAATCGCCACCTTGCGCCGGACTTGATGTTGATTATGCTCTGGCCGATCATGGCACAACCGCCCATGCCGCCAAAGAATCCGGTTACCACGTTCGCTGCGCCCTGCGAGATGCACTCGCGGTTCTTTTGCCCTTTCGTTTCGGTCATGCCATCGATCAGGTTTAGGGTGAGCAGGGATTCGATCAGGCCGATGCCTGCCAGAATTAAAGCAAAGGGCAGGATAATTCGAACGGTCTCCATGTTAAAAGGCACGTCCGGTATTCGGAAAAGCGGGAGGCCTCCAGAAATGCTGGAGATGTCGCCCACTGTGATGGTGGGAATGCCGGCGAATATCACCAACGCCGAGACGACCAGTATTCCGGCCAGGGCTGCTGGGAACACCTTTGTAACTCTTGGCAGCAGGTAAATCACGGCCATCGTAAGGCCCACCAGAGCGAGCATGATGCCCATCTCACCCATGGGCAGCCAGGAATGACTGCCGTCGGCGCCTTCTGCCTTAAAGCTCTCCAGTTGCGCCAGGAAGATGACGATGGCCAGTCCGTTTACAAAGCCAAACATTACTGGGTAGGACACCATGCGAATCAGGTTGCCTAATTTCAGCAAGCCGATGGCCATCTGGATGATGCCCATGAGAATCACTGTGATGAACAGAAAGTCTACGCCGTTGTCCCTGACAAGAGCGACCATGACCACCGCTAGCGACCCGGTGGCTCCGGATATCATGCCGGGCCTCCCGCCTGTCAGAGAGGTGATAAACCCAATCATGAATGCGGCGTACAAACCTACGAGAGGCTCGACACCCGCTACGAAGGCGAAGGCCACCGCTTCGGGAACGAGCGCCAGTGATACGGTGAGTCCGGCCAAGATTTCCGTGCGAATCCTGGCAAGACGAGAGAGTTCTAGCATCTATATTCCTATTAGTTTTGATCATGTTGTCGCTGTTTCCTAATTGAATCAGAACCAGCACTACGTGTTGCGATGCCGATGCGCCAACCAACACACTTCGACAATATTTTGAGGTATCCGTGCATCTTGGCGTTTATTGCGTCGGCTTGTCCGCATTCACTGTGAAAACGGAAAAGACAAAGACTATTAATGATACCTCACTTTGAACGTGTGTTGCCTGCCGCTTCTGTTTCCGTGCACACAATAGCCCCTTCGTTGACCCGCCTTTGTCTTGAGAATAGAATACTCAACATCCCTCTGTGCTTGGTGTTACACCTTAATTTGGGATAATAAGTTGACGTAAACGGAGGCGGTGAATTTATGGCCTATGAACACATCCTGGTTGAGAATGTTGACGGTGTCGGAATACTGACGCTAAACCGGCCGGAAGTCCTTAACGCATTGAACCACAGGCTGAGCTCCGAGTTGTATGACGGCGTGAAGACCATGAACGCCGATGACAGCATCGGATGTATCGTGATAACGGGAACAGGGGAGCGCGCTTTCTCCGCCGGAGGGGATATCCACGAACAGCGCGTGCATGCCAACGAGCTCACCGAAGAGGAGAGAAATCGCAACAGCGCGGTGAGATCGCAGCAGGGTTATGAGATCGCCGCTTCACCTAAGCCGGTCATCGGCATGATGAACGGCCTGGCATACGGAGGCGGTGGAGTTTTGGCGTCGTCGCTGGACTTCCGCATCGGTTGCGAGCACTCAAGCTTTCGCTTCCTGGCTGCAGCCTACGGTCGGATCAACTCCACCTGGACTTTGACCAACCAGGTTGGCTGGCCCATGGCGAAAGAGCTCCTGTTTTCAGGTCGAGTCGTGGAGGCGGAAGAGGCTTACCGAATCGGGCTGCTCAATCACCTGGTTTCTTGCGGGCAGCTCCGTGAGAAGACGCTGGAGATAGCGATTCCCATTGCTAACAATCGACGAGAGTCCGTTATGGGCATCAAGGAGCTTCTTTTACAGCATAAGGGCGCAGATATGCGACAGATGTACGAAAACGAGAGGGAGTTCACGACAGACAAGGTTGTGGGCTTTGGTGTGGAGGATGCCTTCCCTGATTTCCTCTCACGTAAGGGCCGTTAGCAGCGCATGCCAATGCCTGTTAGTGCCTCTGCGGCGCAGTGGCTTGATCACGCCCTTTACAAGATTCAATTGAAACAACAGAGACTTACTTAGAGGTGAGAATATGGTTGAAGGAAAAGGCCCTTTAGACGGCGTTAGAGTTCTCGATCTTGGTCGGCATCAGGCTGGCCCAAGATGCGCTCAGGTTCTGGCTCGCATGGGAGCCGAGGTTATCAAGCTAGAGCGCCTCGGTGGCGAAGAGACGCGCTATCATGCGCCCTTTGTTGGCAAGCAGAGCGCCTACTGGGTGCAATACAACAGCGGCAAGAAGAGTCTGAGCATTGATCTTCGCCAGGAAGAAGGCAAAGAGGCTTTGCGAGAACTAGTCAAGATTTCAGACGTGCTCTTGCAAAACTTCCGACCGGGAACTATCGAAGTCATGGGATTTGGATACGATGTTCTCAAGGAACTCAACCCGCGGATAATCATGGTGAACGTATCCGCCTACGGTCAGTTCGGCCCTTATACAGAGAAGATCGGCTACGACCCAATTGGTCAGACCATGTCTGGCATCGCCATGATTACCGGCGAAGACGGCATGCCGCCAATCCGCGCTGGCGTGCCTATAATCGACCGGACGACTGCACTGCACGCCGCTTTGGGCACTATGGCTGCTCTCTATGAGCGGGTGGAGTCGGGAATGGGCCAGAGCATGGATGTCTGCCTGGCTGACACGGGCTACAGCTACACGGAGATTCCGATATCGGCATACCACGGCACCGGAAAGTCTCCTTCCCGAGGCGTCGGCCCAGAGGGCGCTCCGGGAGGCATATATCCCTGCAAGGGCGGGTGGGTCCTGGTTACCGCCGGAGACCAGCATCAGTGGCACCGCGTGTGCAATGCTTTGAATAAGCCGGAATGGCTGGAGGATCCCCGGTTCTCCTCGCGGCCAGAGCGCACCAAGCACAAGAATATCGTCAACGGTGAGATGGAAAATCTGCTGTCGAACCTGACCATGAAGGAAGCCATAGACCACTTCACAAAGTTTGATATCACGGCTGCTCCCGTTAACACCATCGCGGAGGCTGCAGAGGACCCCCATCCGTGGGAACGCCGAGCCATGGTGGATGTGCCGGACTTCCTGGCTGGAACCATGGCCGTGTCTGGTGACTTCTGGCACTTCAGCAGGACGCCGGTTGTCATTGGGTCAACCCCCAAGGTAGGGGAGCACAACGAGGAGGTGCTGGGCGGTCTGCTGGGCTACTCGGATGAGAAGATGGCCGCTCTCTACGAAAAGAAGGTCATCGCCAACTTTGATCACTACGATGCCATCGCGGTAAGTTAACTAGCTCCATAAATATGCCTGAGCCTTTATTAGAGTACAAGGCTCAGGCATATTGCTCTGTATATCGCTACAGGCATGCAAGCGCGGCCTGACCTCTTCACAAGACTGCCGCTACTCCAAGCCAGCCCCTCTTAGCACCGACGTTTTCGCCCCACGGGGTCTCTTCCGACCCTAACCTTTACGGCGATCCAAGACCTTTCTTCCGCCATCGATGAGGATAGTCGTTATCCACTCGGACTCAAGAACGTCCGCAACCATTCGACGGCCTGCCCCTCTGATGCGCTCGGTAAGCTCGCGGGTGGCCCTCTCGACCTCTGGATGGCCTGGCTCTCCTGGGTAGCCGATGCCTTGGGAGAAGTCGTTGGGGCCGATGCCGAAATAGTCGATGCCATCCACCTCAAGAATCTCGTCGATGTTGTCGATGGAACCCTGGTCTTCCAGGAGCGCGCCTACCAGCATGTTGTCGTTGCAGTTCTGGTAGTAGGCCTTCAGGTCTGGGATGTCGTGCCAATAACCGGTGCCTCTATTTGCTCCAAAGGAGCGCTGTCCTTGAGGCCCGAAATAACATGCGTCCACCAGCTTTTGCGCGTCTTCTTTAGTGGCTATGTGCGGTCCGTAAATTCCCTGCACACCTCTGTCCAGGAAGCGCAGGATGGTCGATGCGTTTACGTCGGGCACTCGGGCAATGGTGGTCATGCCGGCTGCGTCCGCCGTTCTGCAGATGTCTTCGATGTTTTCCAAGGTGAAGGGCCCGTGCTCGCCATCTAGCCAGACGAAGTCGAAATCCAGCATTCCCAGAATCTCTACCACGTGTGCAGAAGGGAATATGAGATTGAAGCCATAGGCCACCCGGCCTTCCTTCAGGGCACCTATGACGCGATTATCCTGTTTCATTTTTTTTGAATCTCCCTTGTTAGCAATCTGATATAGCGAAAGCGTTCTTGCTCGGAGGGTTCACTGTCCGCATAGGCTGAGTTAAGATACCGCTGGCATTCTAACTTTTTTTGGACAACCAGGCAGAGCCAAATTGATAAGCATCAGGATATGAAAAAAATAGGAGGACAAGATGGATATAGTCAGAAAGAACTATCCAGAAATAAATGTCACAGGGCCGCACTACCACTCGGTTAGGGCAGGAAACATGCTTTTCCTGTCAGGGGCCACCGCCAAGACAACGGAGGCTGAGTTTGGCGATATTGGAGAACAGACCGACGTTATTCTTAAGAGGATTAAGCTAATCGTAGAAGCGGAAGGCGGCACGCTGGAGAACGTGGTGAAGATAACCAATTTCGTCACGGAGATCACGCAGGAGGCAACAGAGCTTACGCAGAACGCAAGGGCGAAATATTTTGGCGATAACGAGCCGGCCAGCACGCGAGTGCAAGTTGCCGGGCTAACCTTGCCTCACATAAAAATCGAAATCGAGGCCATCGCTATTCTGGGCGATTGATTTCGGATTGTTTGGCGACCGGGTAAATGCTGATCGGTGGATTCCAGGAACCGGCACTATCCTTATCCCAGCGCCGCGTCCACCTTGTTGAGAGCCTGGGCCATCAGCCAGGCGTGCTCTACTGTGAGGTTCATGTGGAAATCGAAGCGTATGCTGCGCCCCAACAACGATAGCGTCTGTGGGCACATGTCCTTGGAGTACTCGACGTTGCCTTTGTAGGCGGGGTCCTTCCAGGGATAGCCCGTGGGGTGCGGCGACTGCTTGTTCAGAATAGAGTCCCAGTCGCTGTAGATGTGGCGGTCTGGTATGCCTTCGTTATAGATAGTTGCCGCGGGCACTCCCTCGGCCTCCAAAGCTAGCGCGTAGCCTCTGGCCAACTCCTCGTCATGCACGATTATGGACGCTGCGACGCCTGTGTCGCCCCCGGGGTCGTCCATGTGCTGAAGCTTATATCCACGGCCTTCGTCTAAGGCGCCCAGGAAAGCATTCTGAACCGCGCGCTGGTGTTCAATGACAGTAGAAAGCTTGTGCAGTTGCGCGCGACCAATCGCTCCTGTAATTTCGCTGGGCCTGTAGGTCTGGGAAGAAAAGGGCGGATTGCTCCAGCCGTCGCCCGCCGACTTCGTCCACATTGGGAAGCCGGGGTCGGACGCATAAGAGGCCCGCTCGAATATGTCCCGGTCGTTGGTAAAGACTAGACCGCCCTCTCCAGAGCTAATTGTCTTGTAGTAGTTCAGGCTCCACGTTCCCACATCGCCTAGAGTGCCGATAGGCATTCCCTTGTATGAGCCGCCAACGCATTGGCACGAGTCTTCCACGACTTTGAGGTCATGCTCTCTTGCGACTGCGATAAGAGCATCCAGTCTGGCAGGGGTTCCTCGCATGTGCACCGGGATGATGGCCTTGGTGTAAGGCGTAATCTTTTGAATTACGTCGGCTGGGTCAAGCCCAAGTGAGTCGTCTATTTCCGCTATTACAGGCACCGCGCCGACGGCAACGACAGCGGAAGCGGTGGAGATATATGTGTAGCCGGGAATAATCACCTCATCTCCGGGGCCAACACCAACACCAATAAGCGCGCATATAAGGGCACTGGTGCCGGAGTTGACCATTACGGCAAATTCCACGCCCAGCAACTCGGCTGCTTCCTTCTCGAATGCGGCGGTCTCGCTGTTCTCCGAGTACCGGAAAAGCTGCTGACGGCGCAGCAGGTCCGTGACGATATCTATCTCTTCATCGCCAATGATGCTGGGACCAGACACGCCCGTCGGCATAGGTTCCACGATAACAGGGTTACCGCCATCAATGGCTAACTTTTCATGTTCTTTCAAAATGCAGACTCCGCGTTTCGCCTATTAGTGGGTGACGCAAAAACCTAGTTACCTGCGACTCCTGCCTTCGCCTTGTCGGTCTCTCGAAATCTAGGGAAGACCTCTTTGCCGAATAGCTCGATGGAGCTCATAACCTTTTCGTGAGGTATGGTCTCCGTCTGGATAATCATCATGACCTGGTCCACGCCGATGTCCTCGTACATCTGGATGGCCTTGGCGCAGCTGTCGGGGTCACCAGCGATGATGACGCCACGGTCTGCCAGGGTGTTGGGGTCGAGCTCTGCAATGGCTGCCCGCGCCGCACCAGGACCCGAGTCCAGCGATATGCCCGCCTGCTCGGCTTGCTCTTTGTGGGCCTCATCGGACTGGCGAATCCATCGACCAAAGTCGGCCTGCAGGTGGTCGGGGACTCCGCCCCATGCCTCTAGCAGCTCCTCGTACGCGCCGATGCGTCCGGCGATGTAAGGCTTGTCTGGGCCGAAGAACGCCTTCATGGAATCTGCGGCGGTTTTCCTGGCCTCGTCGTTATCGGTGCCGCAGTACGCGTGGACATTGTTGCCCCAGAAATTGGTGACGAACGCGCCTACGGGGTTGGCGTTCTTGATGTTCTCTCGGTATACCTTTACATGCTCCGCCAGGATATGAGTCGCGTATGAGGCGGAGGACAGCACACCTATGCCGCGCTCGGCCGCTAGCTGGAAACTCGCGGTCTGCGTGCAGGCCAGGTACATGCGCGGGTGTGGCTTCTGGAATGGCTTGGGCAGCACTCGGCGGGCCGGCACGTTCCAGTACTTGCCCTCCCAGGAGAACTCGTCTGATTGCCAGATCTTCGGCAGCATGGCCAGGGACTCCTCCCACATCTCCCTGGTGTCGCGAGGGTCCACGCCTAGCCCTAACTGCTCATAGGCGTTGGAGCGTCCCGTGCCGAACTCGACGCGACCGTTGGTGAGCTGGTCCACCATGGCGACCCGCTCGGCAATCCTTACCGGATGCGCGTGAGGTAGGATGGACACACCGAAGCCTATCCTGATGTTTTTGGTTATCTGGCTCAGCGCACCCATAAGCACCTCCGGGCACGGTGATCCCGAGAAGCCTGTGAGGAAGTGATGCTCGACGAACCAGAGGTTATCGAAGCCCACCTGGTCGGCCAGTTGGCACTGCTCCAAGGTCTCCTTATACAGGGTATTCCAGTCAACCTCGGTGCCTTGGAAGGGCCGTTGGGTCTCGTAAAGTAGGCCGAATTTCATGTAGTTACTCCTTTATGGTGAGGCCAAGTCTGCTTTTTGCGGCATTATACTCGCTGAGGCGGTAAATAACAGATCACCTGATCGACATAGGCGTGGAATTCAATACTAGTAATTCCTACATCTGTCTGCTTGCACGTGTTATCATCCGCGGAAATAGCTTTTCGAATAACTAAGCATTTATGAATTCGGCCAGGGTCTAAACGGCAAGCACTGGCAGAAAGACCCGGCCAAGCAAAGGCGCTTTTGTTGGTTAACCTAGATTTCCTCAACGCCCCTTCCAGAAGAATAAGCAAAGCTAATTTCCACTACGCCTGGGTTATCGTCGCCGTGTTGGCCATGGTCCAGGTTGTTGCGCTTTCGATCAACTTCGCTGGTGGGGTGCTGGTGCAACCGTTGGCAGATGCCGATGGTCAGTTCGGGTTCAGCCTTACCAGCATTGGATTTGCGTTTGCACTGTACTTCCTCACCGCCGCAATACTGGCGCCTGTCGCTGGATGGATGGGAGACCGTTTCGGCGCACGCAAAATGCTGATTGCGGGTGCGGCCTGGTACTGCATCGTCCTGGTCGCCGTCGCTTATATGCACACCTCCTGGCAACTCATGATTACCTTCGGCGTGATGCGCGGAGCGGTGCAGTCAATTTTCATGGTGCCGCTGATGGCAGCTGTGGCTGGCTGGTTCCGTCGGTCGCTGGGACTGGGAACGGGCATCTTGTGGGCAGCCTCCGGTATTGGGCCCTTTGTCATGGCCCCGCTACTGGGCAACATGGTGGTCAACATAGGCTGGGAGGCGACTTTCCTTGCGATCGCGCTCTTTGCCGGTATCGTTCTGTTCTCCCTGGCAATATTCTTCAGGGACAGGCCTCAAGACTTGAACATGAAGCCCTATGGAATGAGGGATAATGAACCGATGCCGGCTCGCATGGCGTCGAACATAGAGCAACTCAGAGCCAAGGTGTTCAACAGTCACGTCCGGCGCACAAAAGCGTTCTGGAACCTGCCAGCCATTCACGGACTGGGATGCGCGGGCCACGGCATCGTCATGGTGTTTTCGGTGCCTCTGGCGGTGGAGAGAGGCCTAGGGCTGACAGATGCTGCATGGATTCTAGGAATCATTTCGCTGGTCAGCATATCCAGTAGATTACTGACGCCCATACTCGCGGAGCGGCACGGCACGAAGAAGGTAATGGCGACCTGCTTGGCCATACAGGGCCTAGCGGTTATCTACCTGTTCTTCGCCCAAAGCGCCATGGATTTCTACATATTCGCCGCCATATTTGGTATAGGCTTCGGTGGCGAATGGACGGGCTACCTGGTAATCAACCGGCAGTACTATGGCACAGGTCCGATGTCCAGGATCTACGGTTGGCAGATGTCCGGCGCGCTCATGGGACACGCCTTTGTGAGCTTCGTCGCTGGCATAATGCTGGACCTGACTGGCACATACAACTCCATTATTGCGCTGTCGTTGGTCGCCAGCCTCGGTGGAGCGCTCGTTACCATCTTGCTGGAACCGACTTCGCACATGCTGATTGGCGACTGGGAGGAGTCTCTGCCCGAAGAGGCCCGAGAAGTCGTGCCCAACGCAGCAGGAGCCTCTGACTAGCCCTCCGAGTAGATCTGCGTCTCTTGGCTGATGGCCGTTTAGGCCAGGAATAGCTACGCAGCTATTGCCATGCCAATAACCGAATGATATCTTCGATTCACCGTCAAGAACTTTAATTCCACGCAAAGTTTTTGTATTTTTGCTTGGACACATTGTCCCGCTAAAAGAGCAGCCCTTTGCGTTCTGGAGGCAGCATATGGTTAACGAAGTCCGTGGTGTTATAGCCAGAGAGCGGGGCGCAGCCGTCACTGTGGAGACGGTGCTGGTGCCTGATCCTGGACCTGGTGAGGCGCTGGTGCGAGTGCAGGCATGCGGCGTTTGCCACACAGACCTGCACTATCGCGAAGGCGCTATCAACAATGAGTTTCCATTTCTGTTGGGCCATGAGGCCGCGGGTGTAGTGGAGAAGATTGGCAACGGCGTATCAAACGTCGAACCGGGCGACTTCGTGATACTGGCATGGCGAGCGCCTTGTGGTACGTGTCGGTCTTGCTCGCGAGGTAGGCCGTGGTACTGCTTCGCCAGCCGCAATGCCGTGCAGCCAATGACGCTAACTGACGGCACCAAGCTGTCGCCAGCTCTGGGCATTGGCTCCTTCGCTGAGCTAACGCTGGTAGATGCTGGGCAGGCCGTCAAGGTCGACTCCCGCGCCGGAGCTGCCGTGGCAGGACTTATCGGCTGCGGCGTGATGGCTGGTCTGGGCGCGGCTATGAACACAGGCAACGTCTCACGGGGAGATTCGGTAGCTGTATTCGGCTGCGGTGGTGTTGGTGATGCGGCCATAGCGGGCTCAAGGCTGGCCGGGGCGCACACAATCATAGCTGTGGATATCGACGACCGAAAGCTGGAGTGGGCCAAGGACTTCGGTGCCACTCACACCATCAACTCCTCATCTACAGACGCGATTGAGTCTGTGCGCGAACTCACTGGCGGCAATGGCGTGGACGTGGCCATTGATGCGGTGGGGTTGCCGCAGACCTATGAGCAGGCCTTCTACTCGCGGGACCACGCGGGCACTGTTGTGCTGGTTGGTGTGCCGAGTCCGGACATGAAGATAGAGTTGCCTCTCATTGATATCTTTGGCCGGGGCGGCTCCCTGAAGTCTTCCTGGTATGGCGACTGTCTGCCGACGCGGGACTTTCCAATGCTTATCGACCTGTATCTGCAGGGCAGGCTTCCGCTGGACAAGTTCGTCAGCGAGACCATAGGCATCGATGATGTGGAGGAGTCCTTCCACAAGATGGAACGCGGCGAGGTGCTTCGGTCTGTGGTGGAGTTTTAGTTTTAAATCTGCTTCCCTTAACATCAGCGGAAGCTTCTACAGCCTTGGTCTTAATCTGTAAACCATCAAGCGCTTCTGCAGAATCGGTAAGTTGAAGGGCAGAAAAGTGAACAACGGATGGCTCCTCACTATAAAAGAGGTGGATTCCTTCGCCAGTACTTATAAGGACACCCGTGGTCGACCCGCCAACGGACGAGCACAGCGGAATGGAGCGGGGTCGGGATGACAGAACTCAAAGACCTGACCCGTGGTACTTTAGTTAACCGAAAACAGCCGGACCCTGGAGTTCGAGGAAGATTAGACCACGCATTCACTTGGTTCTACTCAGTGAGACTTTAGTTTGAATATGTAGATGATTCCGCTATGTCAGAAGACCAGCTATCCAGAGCTAACAAAGCTTTCGAACGCGGCAATCTTTCGGAGTCTGAGCGCCTGTATACACTCCTCAGGGACTCAACGGAAGACCAAGCCGATCAGTTCACCCATGCCCAAGGATTAGTTGGACTGGGGGGCATTGCTTCAGCGCGGGGGGATTACTTCAACGCCATGGAGATGTTGCACTTAGCCATGGAAATCGCCCGCAATACCTCCGACCACCGCAGCCAGGCTAACGCCCTCACAGGTATCTCGGAGATCCATTTTGCTCGAGGCGAGTACGAACACGCTGTCAGGAATGCGACTCATGCCCAGCAACTTGCTGAGACGAGCGGGAATAAGGCGACCATAGCGTCTGCTTTGGGCGTACGGCTCGTTGCCGCGATGGAAGTCGGAGAGATGGAAGTCGCACGGGAGCTTGCAGATAGGGCTCTACAGTTACATACGGAGGTAGGTGAGACTACAGGCGTTATCTCAGCGATGGCAAATGTAGCCGGGTTGGATATCACCATAGGCAATGTTGCTGTGGCTATGGAACTCCTTAACAGGGCGCTGGGGTTAAGTCTCGAAGAGAACCTTCAGTGGAGTAAGGCCAATGTCCTCACACTGGTTGCAGTAATACATCACCGACAAGGTGACTATGGTCAGTCGATCGAATCAAACTTGGAGGCTCTTTCTCTCTTTGAGGCCATCGGCGTCAAACGGTCTATCGCAAATGCACTGAACAACATCGCTGTCTCTCGATTCGCTATTGATGAGGTCGATGAAGCCTGGAATGCGGCAAGCAGGGCCCAGGCTCTGTATGAAGAACTTGGTACGCCAAGAGGGTGTGCTACTGCCCTGCACAACACTGCGGATATTCAATTTAGG
>Ga0066376_10002263_pt1 | contig 18010 bp, 16 predicted proteins | sample Knorr_S15_td_Bot_FD_77009 | JGI IMG/M metagenome (GOLD analysis project Ga0066376, IMG submission 77009) | Marine microbial communities from Southern Atlantic Ocean transect - Knorr_S15_td_Bottom_ad_5009_LV_A | ecosystem: Environmental > Aquatic > Marine > Oceanic | place: Southern Atlantic... | reverse complement strand
TTTCATGGATAGCGATGAACTCGGGAGTCATCAAACCGACGGCGCCATCGTCCTCGTACGCCATCAGCGGAGCAACTTCGGCGGCGGCTTCCATGCTCTCCAAAGCGGAGTCTGCCACGTCTTGCGGCAACGCGCGCAAAACGTCGGCAGCCACATGAGGGCTGATCACGTCCAACAGGTCTGCCAGCATACCGTTAGGCATAGCCTGCCTCACGTCGCTGGCGTCCAGCCTTTCGGTGGCCTCTGCCAGGGCTTCAAGGCTAATGCGGTCGATCAAGGCAGCGAGGTGCTAGACGGATAGAATAGACAGGATGTCGGCCTGGTCTCGCGGCAGAAGCCTGGAGAAGCGGATGGCGGGCTCATCGTAAAGGCCTTCCTCCATGAGCATATTGATGACCCCGGATAGCTGAGCCGAATTTGGCCTCTCCAGCGGAGTTGGCTTGGGCTGGTCCTGGGAGGGTGGGTCATCCATCGGCGCGTCCGCCGTGGCGACAGGCATCCGTGGGCCATTAGATCATGGCCGAGTTGGGGCAGTTGATATTCGGTCGAAGGCAATTTGACACCTGCGCGAAGGCTGTACTACCGTGCCAATTCAAAGGGCAACTAAGAGTTTACACGCGCCTGATGTATTGTTTCTTTCTAAGTTTAGTCTTATTTTCGACCCAGACTGGAGCATGCAATGAACCGCGAAACGTACTTTGGGGCACAGAAATTTGCCAACAAGTGGTCGATCGGGCTCGCCGTGAGTTCTTCCGTGGTTATCATTGGAATATTCGGTTGGGGGATGGTCAGACAGTTGGCGATTGGTCATCCGTGGGGTGGCAATCCTAATGTCTGACACAGCGTTAGCGCTTGTCGGCGCCATTGTTATTCTTTTCACGCTTAGTCTATCGGGCGCATCGACCCGCAGTGAATGGGGGACTTAGGGCGTGTTTCTGACGATTTGAGGCCGATCGACAGAGATTCGAGGGCATTAGGCCGCAGTTCAGCAAGTCGATGACCATACGGGTATTGGAAGTGATTCGATGCGAGGAAGGGATGGTAGCGCGTACGGGATTCGAACCCGTGATCTCCACCTTGAAAGGGTGGCGTCCTAGGCCGCTAGACGAACGCGCCACAACGAAGGCCCGGTTTCTCTGGTGGTAGCGCATACGGGATTCGAACCCGTGATCTCCGCCTTGAGAGGGCGGTGTCCTAGGCCGCTAGACGAATGCGCCACATGCTTGAAACTTGGATTTTTGGGCCTGGCTTCTGGAAGCGCATAGGGGATTTGAACCCGTGATCTCCATCCTGAGAGAACGGTGTCCTTGGCCTCTAGACGAATGCGCCTCGTTGTAAAACAATTTATGGCTGGGGATCGAGGACTCGAACCTCGGTTTACAGAGCCAGAGTCTGTCGTCTTACCACTAGACGAATCCCCAACGGCGGCGAAGTTATCGCCACACACGTCAAGTATATCAACGGACTCAGGCTGTGGCAAACGGATTTTTTGGGCGGAGGCTGTGCCAATTTAGTCGGTAGGTTTTCAGGTTGTTTGGTTGGTTAGCGTACCAGCAACCCCGATGTTGTCGCTCCGTCATACGCGACCGACAAATCAGTTTCAGAGCCCCGACAGCTCCGCCAGAACTCTGGGCGCTTGGACGCAGAGCCAAGCTGAGCCGCAACCACCCAGCGTGAGGTTGTGCAAACCACACCAGAGTGGCTGAGGTGGAATGATCTTAGCTCAGTGGTCGCCTACCTCTTCATCGATCCTCTAGTGGGACCGGACCGATCCAGCGCGTCTCCTTTAAAAAAACACGCCGATCCAATTCGTCGCCGCCACCATCCGGGTCCCCACTTTTTCTATAACCCTCTGGAGCGTCTCGCCACCACCACCTTCAACAAGCCGATGCTCCAGTCCCGGTGTTGTTGACTGATGACTCGGGTTGGGTTGCGAACGCGCGGGGTGGGACTCTGACCAAGTTGAATCGCGAGAGCGAACAATTGGGCGTATTCCCGGTCGGCGAAGAGCCTAACGCGATGGTGTTCGATGGTGAATTTAATTGGACAACCAACCGAAACGAAGCGTCTGTAAACAAGGTTGGTCTGGGTGGGACACTGTTAGGAGCTTTTAAGCGGGCGAGATTCCCAAGGCTATCGTGTTCGACGGCGAGAAGGTCTGGGTCGCGTCAAACACAACACACGTCGCGACGGTATTGAACAAAGACTGGCAGCCCGTGGCAATTATCGCTCCGGGGTCCGCCGCGATCGATATGTTTTCCGATGGTGAGTATCCATGCGGAGCCAATGCCCACGCAGACACGGTCACGAAGATAAGCGTGGATGGCGACGTCGTCGGCGTCTACGACGTGCTCATCGCATTCACCAGCGACGGCGAGAACATCTGGGTCGCCAACTGGAGAGAGAATACCTTAAGCAAGGTTGGCCCAGATGGGGCAGACTTAGGGAAGTTTCCGGTCGTTATGCTGGCTTTCGATTTCATACTGGACCGACTCGGCGAACTGCCGCTCACTTTGACCGTCGACGGAGAGCGTGTCTGGATCGCCAAAAGCGGCCACGGCACGGTATCGCGCAAGCAACTCGACGGCGTTACCATTGGAACATATCCCGTGGGGTCTGGCCCAGCGAGCGTCGCTTACGACGGCGCATCGCTATGAGTGACAAACACCGGAGACGACACTATTTCCAAGCTGACTTTACCGTAGCTCCGCAATCTCGGCCAGTTTGCTTGACACTTGGTTCTCCGATAATACAATGTCAGGCGCCGCCAACACACAATGGCGGAGTCATATTTCGATAATTTCGGAGATGGGGATGAGCACATCCAGGACTGTTACCGGTAGCCATCTGCTGGCCCAGGCCCTCAAGCACGAGGGCGTGCACACCGTTTTCACGCTTGCCGGAGACCATGTTCTTCCGGCTCTGGATGTCATGGCCGATCAGGATTTTCGGTTCATCGATACTCGGCACGAGCAGAGCGCGGTGCATATGGCCGACGCGTGGGGACGCCTCACCGGCGGGCCTGGGGTTGCGATGTACACGACTCCAGGTTTTGCTAACGCGATTCCTGGTCTCGCCAATGCCATGCACTCCGGCAGTCCGCTTCTCTCGATCAGCGGCAGCGCAGAGCTTAACGAGCTTGGCCGGGGCGCTATGCAGGAGATCGACCAGGTTGACATGGCCCTTCCCACCACCAAAGGGGCGTGGATGGTCACGAGCGCAAATCGGATACCCGATATGGTGGCCCACGCGGCAAGGGTCGCGTACTCTGGGAGGCGCGGGCCGGTGCATCTGACCATTCCGGTGGACGTGCAGCAGCAGGAAATATCGCTGGATGACGTCAATTTCTATCCGTCTTCTGAATACCGATCCACGGCCCCGGTGGTGGCGTCAGATGAACAGGTGAGGGCGGTTGTCGAGATTCTGAAGGGGGGCGAGCAAGCCCCTGATTATCGTGGGAAGCGCGGGGGCGTACTCCCAATCGGGCGAAGCGCTAGAGAATCTTATTGAGACCACCCGCGTGCCTTTGATGACCGAAGGGGATGCGCGCGGGTTGGTCTCCGATGCTCATCCATACTGTTACGGATTTTTCGACAGCGGCCTGAATCAAGCGGCGAAACTGTTGAGAGAGGCCGACGTTGTCGTGCTGTTGGGCCGCAAGCAAGATCTGATCGTAGGCTACGCGATGGCGCCGGTAGTGTCTCTTGAAGCCACTGTAATTCAGATTGATCCGTCAGAGGCCGAGATTGGGCGCAATCGTGGGGTTGGGGTGGGGATCGTTGGGGATATTTCTGCTGTCGCCCAGCAATTGGCTGACGAGGCAGCGAAACATTCTTGGTCCGACCTGCCCTGACTCAAAAAGCTTCAGTTAGCGCGTCCAGCGCAGGAAGAAACTCTTAATTCGCTGGGAGAAGGCGATGATCGAATGCACGCGATGCAGGTGTTTAAAGAGGTCAGACGCCATCTTGGACCCGACGATTTCCTGACTTTCGATGGCGGCGATTTCTGTCACTTCGGCAGAGCATATCTGCCTGCATTGGCTCCTCATCGCTGGTGGTACGTTTCGACTCTGGGCATGCTGGGTTCGTCGCTGCCAACCGCGATCGCGGCGAAAGTGGCGTATCCTGATAGTCGAGTGTTCGCGTTCACTGGGGATGACGCCTTCGGCTTCAATGGCATGGAGTTCGACACTGCCGTGAGACACAATCTGCCAGTGGTCGGAATCATGGGAAATGACTCGGCCTGGGGAATTGACCGGCAGATTCAGATGGGAGTCTACGGCAAGACTGTGGCGACAGACCTGCTTCCGACACGGTATGATCAAGTTGTACGGGGTCTCGGCGGCCACGGCGAATTGGTGGAGAGCCTTGAAGAATTCCCGTCGGCTCTGGAGCGGGCGATCAAGTTGGAGCGTCCGGCGCTGTTGAACGTGCAGGTGCAAAACGCGATTAGCCCTCGGGCTCAAGCGGCGATCAACCGCTGGAAGAGCCACAATACTGAGGCATTCTGATCTGGCGGATTTGAGGGCAGGTTGATATGTTCAAAAAAATGTTCGGCAAGAAAAAAAAGAGCAGCGGAACCGCTCCACTGGACGATTCGATTCGCACCGCGGTGGTCGGAGACGTGATCGTGATTCCGGGTTTCTCGCCCACATTCGAGGATGCCTACTTCATCGTCGAGAGTAAAAACCGATTGGAGAGCGCATACGGCAATACGTTTGAGATCATCGGGGTGGATGACGACCGCAGGGTCTCGATGGAGTGGTCGGACGATGACGATTCGCCGATTGCTGTCACCGACCATGACAATGCGATGGGGCTTTCAGTTATCGGAATTGAAGAAGACACACTGAGCCAGTGGGACGATATCAAGTCTATTGAGAATTTCGTGGAGTTCGGGGGCGAAAACTACTACTATCGCAACAGCCACGAGGTCTATTATTACAAAGACGGAACGTCCGAGGGCGAAGGTTTCTGGATATGGGACTTTGGCAACGAGGACGACGAACGGGGAGTTTCGGTGGTGAAGTGGGAAGGTATGCCCTTTGAAGTGTACACTTCCGTTTCATTGTCCTCCCATATCGTGCGCGTGTATCGGCAATGAGTCTGAGAACGGCGGGTGAACAGCTATGATTGACGCATTCATTGAGGTGTTGAAGACATTCCCCATAGGGCTGGTGTATGTTGGCATGGGGATATTGCTTCTCGCTTTTGCCAGGCTGGTTCAGGATTTTGTGACGCCATACAAGATTCAAGAACAGCTGCGAACTCATGATAACGTTGCGCTGGCGCTGAGCATTGCCGGTTACTATCTGGGCATCATTATCGTGTTTGTTGGCGCGGTATATCAGCCATTCACTTCGAGCGTAGACTCGAATCTGGGGTTCACCACCGAGTATTGGGAGGATGTTATTGAGGTTCTGGTCACAACTGTGATCGGAATCATCATTCTCAACGTTGCTCGGATAATCGTGGACAAGCTGGTGCTTTACAAGTTCAGCACGGAGAAGGAAATCGTCGAAGATCACAACGCCGGCACTGGCGCTGTCGAGGCGGCGGTTTATGTCGCGGTCGGCATCGTGATCGCGGGTTCGGTCGCCGGTGTTGGCGGCGGGCCTGAGACGTCGTTCGCATTCCTGGGTCTCGGATTGCTGACGCTGATACTCTACACGCTGTTCTATGAGTTCACTACTTCGTATGACGTCCACGATGAGATCGAGCGCGATAACGTTGCCGTCGGGGTTGCGCTTGCTGGAAACCTTATCGCCATCTCTATAGTGGTCTTTAAGGCGGTCTTTGGAGACTTCACGACCTGGGAAGAAGGTATCGCGGGGTTCCTGACGTTCGCAGTGATCGGGACCGCGCTGCTCTTCGTTGTCAGGACGCTTGTTGACCTGATTCTGTTTCCCAAAGTTAGCATGGCCCAGGAGTTGGCGGTTGACCGGAACCTGGGCTTGGCGTTGATTGAGACATCGGTGCTTGTGAGCGCGAGCCTGATACTGTACTTCGCGATCTAAAGCGGGTTAGTCGGTCAATCTCTGCGACCTGAGCGGGCGTGATCGCGTCGGGCTTCTGGGGTTGTCCGCAGTTTTTTGGATGTGTTCCAACCCCTGGTCGATCACCCAATCAAGGTCGTCATCGTCTACTCGGTTGTGGTCTAACACAGGCTCCAGCAAGCGATTGAAGAACTGGGGTTCATGGATGTCCACGCGCCATGAGTCTGTGCAGCGATCCAGCGTTCCGTCGTACATTCGGAGCAGGAAGACGGCCCTGAAAGGGTCAATCCCCTGATTCTCGAAGATTTGAACGCGCAGGTCCAATCCCTGTCCATTTCCGAATACAGTGGGCTGCAACCCACGCCCCGGCAGGATGTCGCTGAACACGTCGAACCTTCTGATGTAGGACTCGGTTTCGGCGATCATGTTGCCGATAAATCCTCGTCCCTTGCTGGTGATCTCGAACGTGTCCTCGGTTCTCGACGGGCCGATGAAAGATAGGATTTCCAATTCATCGGCGATCGGGAGAAGTCGCCAGTCGGCAGTGTGTTCTGCGGGTTCGGCGGGCAGCGGATAGTGGTGCTTATCCAAAAAGTAGATAAGCACGCTGCCTTGCATCCACTGGATGAAATCGTCTCGATTTCCGCCGTTGCGTTGATAGGCAACTAGCGCGTCGAGTTGCTGCTCCAAGACAATGTGGACGGTGTTTTCCTGGCTATTGAAAGTGGTTATGTGTCGCGACACTGGATCGCCAGGGAGCACGTCGGTCCCTGCGGCGGTCTTGAACTCTAGTTGGGAATCCTCTCCTCTCCACTGGGATATGACGTTTTGAAGTTCCTGGTACATATCCGGCAGGTCAGGATTGGCTCGGATGTCAAGGGATTTTTCAACGGCGTTGGCCGCATCATCCGAAACTGGAAACACGCTGCTGAGCAGATCATGGACCGTAACGGTTGTGTCGATTGAGGTCGTGACCCAGAACGAATCCTCCACGGGCATCTCGCCCAAGGTGATTCGGAGAGTTATGTCCTCACGGGTCATCGCAAGCTGGGTCTGACGAAGCCAATAACGCTCGCGCCGCCTCCGCCGCCTCTGAATCCGCCTGAGCTGGCCGATGTCCGGCCCGAGCTGGACCTGGAGCCCCAACTGCTGCGAACTCCCGTGCTGCTCGACTTGAACGCCCCGCTGCTCTTTTGAGATGAGAGGTAGGAGTTTCGGGACGCGCTGGTATTCTTCGCGGCGTTAGTGTAGCTGGAGCGTGCAAAGGATTTTTGCCGGGAGAAGTAGTTGCTGTTCTTCGTCACCTGGGACCGATAGGTCGAAGATGAGCGATAGTTGGACCGGTTACGGTTCATGGTGTCGTACCGGTTGATGGGCGTGTAGTAGCCACGAGGGGACATGGCCGAGATCATCATGTAGGTGAACAGAAAATTGCCAGCGCCAAAGTTGCTGCGGTAATAGCCATTGGATCCGTGGCCCCGCATTTCGTGCTTGTCGTTGTTTTTCACGATCGTGAACAGGAGGTCGTCCTGATCGTCGATTTCCTTGCTCTTGTTGAGGTCTTCCCAACCTTCGAGAGTCGTCGAATCGCCATCTTGCTTGGCTTTAATCAGGACGATTTCGTCGCCTTCGTAGATTTCGTTGACCCGTTTCTCAAACTCGGTTGCGCTGTCTGAGTCTTTGAACGCCTTCTGAATTTCGTCGAGATTGATGCGGCCGGCCGCGCCGTCTGTCGCCGCCCAGTCCTCGTAAGTGGGGCCGGAACTACACGCGGCGCCGACTGGGCCGGCCAAAAGGGCCGCAGTTCCCAGAGCCGCCATGCTTGTGCGCTTAAATTTTCTACGCCTTCTCATGCTAATCGCTCCGTTTCTTCCCGTGTGTTTTACGCGAGCACGCTGAGGATTTCGTTGCCTATTACGATTGGTTGTTCTGTCTGGTTCCGGCGCTCTCCGGCTGTGTCCAAGGCCAAAATACTGGGAACAACTTCCCGATTCACGTCGTCTAGAAAAGCCTGGAATGACGAATGAGCTTGTTCGATGAATTCGCCCACAGCGGCGCGATGAGTTGGGCCTGCGATGGCGCAACTCAGGGCGACGTCCTGGAGATGATTCAGATGTTGGGGCCACAACTTGTCGGCTGTTTCCACTTGAGCGTTTCTGGCGAGATGGTCAAATTCTTCATATTCAAACTGGCGACTGATGTCGTCGACAGCATCCAAGACTGTGGCAGCCAGCTGGGCTGACAATTCAGTTTTGCCTAGCCCGTACATCCACTCGCAATCAATGCCGATGTTAATCCATAACTGGCTCTGAATCTGGTCGAACACCGTTTCGTAGCCGGTTTCGGATATTGAGTCGAACTCGCTGGAAATGAACTCAATGGCCCAACTGACGACCGAGTCTGAACGTGATTGGCGCCAAACGTTGGAAGCCAAAAGCTCCCGCCGCCAGTGATAGAAGGACAGCGTCTGGGTTTCGACGACGCTAGAGTAGTCACGGGACAGGGCGGAACGCCATCGTTCGTCGGCGTCGGATTCGGACTGGATGGATTGGACCAATATTGGGACTCGACGAGTGTTGGTCGCGTTGGCCGAACGAATCGAATTTGCCTGGCGACTGAAGGCGATGGGGTCGTCTTGTGAGGACACTATCAGCTTGGATGCGCCGAAGGCGCCTTGGCGTCCGGCGCGGCCCTTTAATTGGCGATCAATGCGCGAGGACCCGTTCAGCGAAACGCCGATGACGCAGAGGCCCAGTCCGAATGATTTCTTATTTTCTGGCGCCAGATATGAACACATCGGCTTAACCTCAACTGTAGCAACGCCGGTGAGGGAGATTTCAAACTTATCTGACGTATCCAACTCGTGAGCGAGCAACGATGCTTCTGCCGAAGTGGCACAGTCGATTGAGAAATTCGAGCGCGGTTGGTTTGAGACCATCGACTTTGCGGCTCTCAGGATGCGTTGGTTGAGATCAGGTTTCAAGAGGATGTCGGTGCCGCGTCCGGCCATGTTTGTGGCGACGGTTACGGCCCCGAACTCGCCCGCGTCTCGGATTATCTGCGCCTCTCGTTCGGAATTGACGGCGTTCAGTAGATTGTGCGGAACATCGTTGTCGCGCAATAGAGAACTGATGTCTTCGGATTCCACGACGCTGGTTGTTCCGATCAGGACGGGCCGGCCGAGAGAGTGCCAATGCTCGACCTCTGCGAGTATCGCAGAGTGTTGAGCTTCGGTATTGTTGTGAATCTCTGGCGGGAATTCGGTGCGTTGAGACGGCTCGGACGGCTCGATTCTAACAACGGGCAGTCCATAGTCTCGCAGAAAGTCGTCCTGCGCCTCTATTGAGGTGCCAGAGAGTCCTGACACCTGCTGGTACCTGCCCATTAGGCCGGGAATCGTGATTTGCGCCAGGGTTTCAGCATCCGGCGTTGGCGGCAGTCCCTCTTTGGCTTCCAAGGCTATCTGTAGTCCGTGGAGATATCGGTTGTCAGGCAAGAGCCTGCCGTTGAAGGGATCAACGAGAACAACGCCATCGTCATCGACGATGTAGTCGACATCTCTTGTGAACAGCGTGTAGGCCCTCAGAAACTGATGAGCCTGGCTGTGAGCGGCCCATCGTCGGTCGGAGTTTGCGGTTCCCAGACTCGCGTCGATACATGCCTCTCCCCGCTCGGTGAGGCGCACGGTTCTGGTGTGCGAGTCTACGCGGTAGTAGTATCGATTCTCGAAATCCCGGGCGCTGGCTGTGTCTTCGATGTCCGCCAATTCGGTAAGCAATCGCTGTCTGCTGTCACCGCGCTGGGTGGTGATGCGTTTGAGCGTGTCGTTGTCAGGGTTGGCGGCGTACAGCATCGCAAGCTCTGCGTCGTCGTCTGGGCAGGCGCCCGAGTTCAACTCTTGCTCTGCCTGAGCGACCTGGCGGGAGTGGAGGTCGAGGAGTTGCCGGATGACGCCGTGAGACTTTTCGACAGTGGCGATGTCCGCGGTCTCGTTGCCGGAGATAATCAAAGGCGTTCGATGCTGGTCGATCAGCACGTGGTCCGCTTCGTCCACGATGGCGTTTTCGATGCCGAACTGTATCGGTTTGTCTGGCGGGAGCTTGAGATTGTCTTTCAGGAAGTCGAATCCGACCTCTCGCACAGTACTGTACACGACCGTCCGAGCGTAGGCCATTCTGCGCTCGTCTTCGTCCATTGGAGAGATCACCGGGGCGACGGACACTCCGAGGGATTCGTACACTGGTTCGAGCCATTCGGCGTCCCTCTGTGCTAGGTAGTCGTTGGACGTCAGCACATGGACTCGTGATCCCTGTGCCGCGTATGCGAGGACCGCCAGCACTGTTGAAATCGTCTTCCCTTCGCCCGCGTCCATTTCGACGATGATGCCTCGCGTGAGCAGGGCGGCGGCGATGACCTGCTGGCGAGTGGGCGTGAATTTCAATTTGTGGCGCTCATCGAGTTCGGCGATGGCTTTGTAGAAATCGGCGGATAGCGAGATGTGTTCTGGCAACGCGGTCTTTCGCCTCTCGGCAGCGATCACCAGGCCACGCACGATCGCGCGATATTGACCGATGAGGCCGTTGTCATCCAGCGACCGACCTAGCATTTCTTCAAACGCTGGTGTGTCGGAAAAATCAGGCTCAGTGAAGTATTTTATAGAGTCACTGAAATGTGCGGTTTCGATGACCTGATCGGCGATGTCATGAAATCTGGCGAAATCTTCGAACTCGGCGCTCATTTCAAAAATTTGCCAGACTCCGAGGCGTCGATTGACTGTGGTGGATGCTATCGACAGCGTTCTAGCAAGTTCGTTGGAGGCATAAAACTCATTACGCAGTTGACGGTCGGATAAACGCGAGAAATCATGGGAAATCGCCCTGTCAGCGCATTTCTCGGCCCACTTGAGAGAGCGGTTGTCTGATGACGACAAGAGGCCGAACACGGAAGATTTTCTAATCGTGTTCGCCAATGCTTTCATAGTTTCGTGGGCTGTCTGCATCTGTTTGCGTTTTGACTCGTGGGGGTTCCGGTCGGTCAGCCCCGATGGTCGATGATCGGTTTGAATTTTCTGTCAGAGAAGAAGTGGCCTGGGTCCACGAATGTAACCGACAGCTTCAGGAATCCGCTGTCTAGCAAAAACGCGAGGTCTGGTTCTGCCGACACGACCGATTCCAAGACTTCCTTCTCAATTCTCTTGATTGTATCAGGCAATATCAAATCCAACACTTCGATTGTGGTTCTTGAAATGGCGACTTGCAAGGGTCCAACCTCATCGGCGTTACGGTAAACGGATGTTTTTAGAGAGCCATAGCCGATTTTGGAACCCAGCACAGATATGAACTCGTCAGGTTTGCCCAGCACGATTAATCTAGGGTCGGGAATGCCACAGGGGCATGGTTCTGGAAGAAGTTTCACCTGGTCCCCAAGTCTATAACGCAACAGAGGTTGGGCGCGTTGGTTCAATGTGGTTACGACTGCCTCCCTCAGCGTCGGGTCAACTCGGTTGGGAAGCAACTCGAAGATATTTCGTGACTGGATGACATGGATTCCTTCGTGAGCCGAACACTCTATACCCAACGCGGATGTCTCGGAGGCCCCGTAGTAGCCGAATACCTCAACGCCAGCGTTCTCCAGGGTTCGACGGGTCGTCGATGGCATGGATTCACCGATATATATTACTTTCGAGAATGGAGGACGTCCATCATCGGATTGAGTCCACGGAGCTTTGGACATGTATCTTTCGATTATCGACGGGACGCTGACCAGGACTGTTGGCGCCAGATTTTCGATGGTCTGGACCGTTCGATTGAAATTCGCCCCGGCGCTCAGGCAGTAAGCCTCTGCGACTCCCAGGAGGTCGAAAGCTTTGGCGATGGACACCATCAAGTTTACGGGGTCAGTGTCCAGACACGCCACGCGGTCCTCGGGGCCGACGCCGGCTACGGCCCAAAGCTCTGCCAGAAACTCGTGCTCTCGTTGGTCGTCTTCGTAGGTCATAAAGCGGACCTTTCGTTGGCCTGTTGTGCCGGATGAAGTCTCTACGTCGACGATGCCTTCAGCAGTTGTCGCGACCTCCCTTGAAAGGTGACCGAGATCGGCAGGCTCGATCAAGGCGAGTTTTTGTAGAGTCGTAATCGGGTCATCAGCGTTGATGTCTAAAAGACTAACGCCCGATTCTTCGAATCTCAGCCGATAGAACTCGAAAGATTTCCAGCAGAGGGTGAGGACTGAGCGCAAATTGTCGAGCGTTTCTCTGTTTAGCGGCCCTGCTAGTCGGGGAGTCTGGTCAGTTTTAGCCATCGGATTTTTGCGCTCTGGTGGGCGTGATTCTGGAGACGGGTCCCAGAGGCCGCCGGACAGAGTCAGGGGACATTCCTGCCCTGAGCGCCGCCAGCACTCCGGCGGCTTCCCAGTAATTTTCCACGATATTCAATTGGCCTTCGTTCCACGGCAGGTTGGCTAGGTCGTTCCGCATCAGGTTGCGATTCTCTCGAACGGCTATGACCGGGATTCCCTGTTCCAGAGCGGCCAGGGTGGGAAGGCCGATACAGCCATCGGGGATCACCAGGCATGAAACATCGGAGGCTGTGATGGTTCCAGGCGCGGTCATGTGCTGAGGGTCGGTGACCATTCTTGGGGATTTTTGCAATCCTTTGAGAACGCATTGCAGGAAGGTGATGGAGATGATCTCGGCGGCCATCCGAGGGTCGACGACACCGGGATCGACAGCGGCAACCTCGTCAGATTCCATCATCGGTGCGTGAGCGGTCGGGACGTTGTATATCGACGATGCGGCGTGGGTCAACAGGGCTTCGACTCCGCCCCAGGGGTTCACCATTTCGCCGCTGCTACTGAAGTATTCCATGTGCCAGGCGATCGGAACCTCGACGGAGGATGCCACCGCGACGGCGTCGAATCGGCCCCGTTGTTGATCGAACGCTCTCAAGAGGCCGTCCAGTCCGACCACCTCGCCAGTGGCGCGCCCGGAGTCTGCGTATTCGCTCATGAGTCGGAGGGGTTCGTCCAGCACCACAATGCCGGGGGTCTCGAGTCCATAGGTTGAGCGGGCGGCGTTGACGGCGTTGATCGCCGAATCAACCCAGCGCGCATCGTGGAAGGCGTCCAGCGCGACCAGAACCCGATTGGACCGCGTCCTGCGAAGGCCTACGGTTCCCATGAGCAGCCTGCTCAACACGCTGCCCTCGACGTACAGCCCGTTGTCCGGCATCTCGTTGACGTCAGAGGCGTTCACGACGTTCGGGTGAGTTATGAGGGTGTCGCACACCTGTGCCAGCATCCGAGCGACGGGCGTGGCGTCTCCAGCGTGGCCTCCGATTTCAGCGCCTATGCCGGTGGGGACGATGAACACGGCGTTGAATGAATCTGTGTTCTCCCATGAACGTTTCGCCAGGTGGAAGATGTTAGGCATCGCCGGGAGTGTCTCGGAGTTGGTGGGTTCCAAGACTCCAACCTCAACTGACATGTACCGCCCGGAGGATTCGCTGACGATGAAGCGGACAGGAATCGAGTCGCCGCCTAGATGTTCGGATACCGAGTCTCGGATATCGCTGAGGATGTTCCGGTCCCAGCGGATTGGAATTTGGAGGCTCCGTTCAACTATACGCATGTTGATGCGCTCCATTGCGTGCCGCGAAATGTTCGTATTTCATCGACGTCAGGAGAGAGAGATTCCCCTCTTTGGTGTAGGCATAGACGTCGGGAAGGTTGATGCCGTTGAACGTGTGGGCCTTTGGCTGGGTGTACGCTCCCATCTCCATGAAGGTCACGCGGTCTCCAATCTTGAGGGGATCATCGAATGTGTAGTCTCCGAAAATGTCCCCGGCGAGGCACGACCGTCCGGCCAGGATGTACCGATGCTCGCCCTCTGGTTGGTAGTCCAGGACTTCCGGCTCGAACTGGTACTCGAATACCTCCGGCATGTGGTTGATTGTGGTGTCAAGAACCGCGACGTCGACTCCGTTGCTGTCGAAGATGTCCAGAACTGTGCTGACGATATATCCAGCGTCACGAACGAAAGCGGCTCCAGGCTCGATGAAGATTTTTGTGTTGGAACGACTCTTCAATATTTCGACGGATTGGCGCAAAGGCGTAGTGTCTGTGCCTTCTCGGAACATATACCCGCCGCCCAGGTTCAGCCAGTCCAGATCGGAGATAACTTGAGTGAGGCGGCGTTCCATGCTGGAGACGGTTGCCAGCAGGTGGCGGAGGTCGTCGGACTCGCAGTTGGTGTGGAACATGAGGCCATCGAGGATTCGGCTCCCGAACGTTGAAAGCGCGTCTATGGGCGCTCCTAGCTTGGAGTGTCGCCTGCAAGGATCGTAGCGTTCGTCCGCCACGAAGGAGATACCGGGGTTGACCCGCAAGCCCAGGCTAACGCGGTCGTTCGATTGCGGCTGTCGCGCGTGGAACTGGGTTATGGAGTTCAGCGACATGAAATCAGCCAACTCTGCGACCTGCTCAAATTCGCTCTCAGTCACCGCGACCGAGTGGTAATGGAGGGCGCCGCGATCATCGAGGATTTGCCGTCCCAATTGCGCCTCGAAGGGCGAGCTGGCGGCGAACCCTGTCACGAACGGAGCGATGGTTTCCAGCGCCCATGCCAGGGTGCAAGGTTTCATGGCATATGCGAGATCGCAGCCCGCGTCGGCGGCCATTCGTCGGATTCGGCTGGCCGTATCGACAAGCTCGGATTCGTCGTATACGAGCGCCGGGGTGGTTGGGACCAGCTTGGAGACCAATCGGGCTGTGGCGTCGTCCGGCATGGCGTTCTCCGATTCAGGATAGAGATGTAATGTAGCACATTTGGAGCCGTGATTCGCCCTTGATCATCGTCCGTGAGGGAAGAGCGTCAGTATGGCTTGTGTCTGGTTCTTGAAACGAACTTCATCCAGGGTTTCGATTCTGAGTTTTGGTTGGAGCAGGTTGTAGAGCGGAGTGACTATCAACCTGCCGGTCTCGCTTCGCTCAAAGTGAAATTCGACCAGGTTGAGGTGGTAGGTTTGGCAGTCTGTGGAGTATCCGAGCAGTCCCAACTCATCAACGGTGTAAAGATCGATTTGCGGGCGCCGTGCGAAAATTTGAGATTGGCGGACTGTGACGCAAACCTCGACTGACGCCGGAATCAACTCTTCTTTCACATGGTCCAGAACGATCAGCGTGGATGGTTCGACTGCCTGGAGTATCGTCGCCAGCCGCACGGTATTGTGGTCGACGAAAAGGTGGGCGGGAACGCCCATGCGGACGAGGAGGCTTGCCATTTCTGCGCCGAAATATCGAGTTTGGTGGGTCGCCACAACAGCTGCAGAGGCATTCGGGTTTTGGGTCACGGCTTGGCTCAACGCGTGCCTGAACAATTCATTGCGTGTCACAGCGGCGCTGGAGTCCTCTGCGTAGGGGACGTTATGAGGGGACTGGCCGAGGTACGGGCCGACCACCCATTCAATGGCCGATGGGTCGGTCACGGTGTCGGCAAGTTTTTGGGCGCGGTATTCCAGAATCGGTGTGGGCGGTATGGTTTGGAAGGCGTCGAGTGAAGAAATGCCATGTGGAATAGGTGGGTTCGAGTTATCGTAATATCCGGTGTTGGCCGCGGCTTTTACAACAGAGTCCAAACGGTGGAGCAGGCTAGAAGTGTCCAGGCTGAAGGTCATGCCTGTCGGGGGCTCAGGCCGATTACCGCGAGTCCTGCTGAATGACCCTCGCCCTCAAAATGCTGGTAACGGGCGAGTAGATGCTCTTCGGATTCCTGAATCGCCTGAGCAGCGATCGGGTTGCGGCGCTGTAGCTCATCGCCGAGCTGCGAATCCAGCGTCCAACTCTGGGTGATCGAGCATTCTAAACCCTGGGCGTCGCATGCTTGGACATAATCGGAGTTGATGTCGTCGTATTCTGCTTCGGTTTTATAAACAATCGGCGCGACCAGCAGTTGATCGTCAATGTAGAGGCCTAGTTCGTTGTCGAACACCTGCACGAGGTCGATTTCCGGGATGAAGTGTTCCATCGCGTAGTACAGGTCTTGCGCGAGCTGTTGTGACGCCTGGTGATAGTAGAAGTTCTCAGGGACCAAGGCCATTTTGACGGGCAACGAGATTTTCTGTTCGTAATCCAGATACTTCGTCGCGTTGGTTCCTTGCTCGAACAGGAATGGAATGTTGCCGTTGGTGGCATCGACAAGAAGCGGGTCGTCCAGATGATAGAGAACAGCCAGGTGTTGCCAGTACCGCATGTGACGCTTCGAGAATGAGAAGTCAAAGGTTTCAAGAAGCTGGCGCAAAGTGTCCTCTGGGGGCCGGTCGGGGATTTCGGGGCCGACCAGGATGTACTCGGATTCCAGACCGTAGGCGTCGGTGAGGAACTTCAAAGCTTGGACTTTCTCAGAGCATATGCCGCCTCGCCCAGCCTGAATGTTTGCCACCGTTTCGTCGCCGGTCTTGTATCTCAGTTTTGCGCCGCTGAACCGGGAGTAGCTCTCGAAGTCGCTATGCCAGATGCGTTGTGCGATGGCGCGGATGAACTGAATCTTGTCGGCCTGCGATTCCAGGTTCATGATGCGGCGCGCTTCTTCAGGCGCATTCTGGGCTTCAATCGCTTCTAGAATGAATCGGGTGTGCGCGGCGGGATTTTTGTCCCATCTCCTGCGATGGAAACCCTTCCAGTTTAGCTCGTATCCCACGGCGTTTCGGTCAATGGCGATGTCGATGACGCGGATGGGCGTTCCGTCGGCGATGACCCTGGCTACTGTGGGAGGTTCTTCGTGCGCCAGAAATTGATCGTGCTGACGGAAGGCGACGCCTTGGACTGGCCCTTGCAGCGCGCCAAAGTCAGACAGGTGGTATAGATATTCCTGGATTGACGTAAGAGCGTTGGCTGACGCTGGTGTCATACGATTCTCGGCCAAATATGCCTCAACAGAACACCTCTGGACATATTTCGCCATCAGGCTGTTGAGGGCCAGAGATGAGTCGTCAGGGTCGATGCGGACGGCAAATCTTCGCTCGGTTAGAACGTCAGTGAGTTGGAGAAACGCGGGCGCAGACTGATCGCTCCTTGTCGCGGGTTGCGCGTGGAGCGCTTCGTTGGTTTTTGGTGTGTCGGTTAGATCGTCCAGCATTGCGAGTCTGAGTTCGTCGGGGTTTCAGTATTCGGGATGTCGAGCCCTCAAGCGTAAGCAGGCTCATAACTGATTATACAGTCAGCGACGAGGTGAGGATGCTGGAATTTTCGCACAGTCCCGAGTCGCCGCAACTATGTACGAGTGAACCCCTGAAAACGGCATCGGCTCAGGGGTTCACATTATTTTGGCTCAGGGGTGACGGCGGTTCGCGACCAGCGAGACGCGCAGGAGTGACAGCCGCATCCTGTGGGTTGATGGGATATGTCACCGAGAATGAGGACGATCATCTCTTTCACTGTCAGTTTGAACGAGTTTCCAAGTGTGACGAACTCGCTCAGGCGGGCGGTTTTGTCTGCATTCTCCGAACACGAGAGAGCGTCGCCATCAACAAGGGCTTTTTGGGCGTAACCTTGGAGGGCTTCGAGGTGATCGGCGACTTTTTGGCGTGAATCGTATAGCGCTGCGCTGGCCATTAAATTTCCTCCTCGTAGAGAATAATTCACTCCACTCGATAAGATTGAGTAGCGCGAACCGGCCCGGTGGCTGAGTCTCAAGATCGCTTATGTTCCAGAATGGTCACACAGTTTCTATTCGTCCATAAAGGTGTTTGCGCTATCGTAATTGGCAATTTAGTATCGAAACTAGATGGGGCAGGTATCGAAACCGGAGGCATCTGACGCCGTGAAACGTGTGCGGAAAACGACTGACGGAGTCGCCAGGAAGTTGGCGCAAAAAGTCCAATTGACACCAAAAATTCCGAATCACTATAATTGGTGGAGATTTGAGGTAATAAATAATGCCAAAAAGAACGTATCAACCCCGAAAACGACGGCGCATGCGCGTCCACGGATTCAGGTCTAGAATGAGCACCAGGAATGGAC
>Ga0066376_10002261_pt1 | contig 18013 bp, 12 predicted proteins | sample Knorr_S15_td_Bot_FD_77009 | JGI IMG/M metagenome (GOLD analysis project Ga0066376, IMG submission 77009) | Marine microbial communities from Southern Atlantic Ocean transect - Knorr_S15_td_Bottom_ad_5009_LV_A | ecosystem: Environmental > Aquatic > Marine > Oceanic | place: Southern Atlantic... | reverse complement strand
TATCATCACTTGAATGATAACTGGCTTGACGATTGCCGAATCAAGGGGCGTTATCCGCGTTGGAAAGTAGAAAAAGATGGCAAGCAATTAGCCATGTGGTCGCCGGAGAGAGCAGGCTTTTCGATTTCCAAAACCGGCGTCGTACATCTTCATCAGCACAATAGTCTGGCCCGCATTGACTTGACAGAGGATTTCAAATTGAAGGGAGACTTACATATCGGTATTATGAAGGCCTGGGACAAGTCCTTGCAAAAGGGTAGCGATGTGCTCTTAATGCAGAGCAGTCAATTGGTTGGCAGCGCTAGATGTCTGGCTCCATCATGGGAGTGGGACGGCACTCCCGGTCGCTTGTTGAAGTTGCATCATAAGTTATGATCGACTCAAGCCCTATAGTAGCGGTTAAGAATAGGGAGCGAGTCGCCGGCTTGCTCAGAGGTGTTCACATGGCAAGATTGTACTCATCCAACAGAGGAAAGAGTGGCTCGTCGAAGCCATTTGTCGATACTGCTCCAGAGTGGTCGAATAACGATGCCTCTGCGGTAACTTCCCTAATCGTTGAATTGGGCAAATCCGGTAAGAGCTCGGCAGAGATTGGCACAATTCTCCGTGACCAGCACGCCATTCCCGATGTGCGCTTGGTCCTCGACGGCAAGCGCATCACTGCAGTTCTTTCCGAGAATGACATCGGCGGTGCATATCCAGAGGATATGATGAACCTGATGCGTAAGGCGGTTTCACTGATCAACCACCTCGGCTCCAACCGTAAGGATCACCACAATAACCGTGCTTTGCATCTTACCGAAGCAAAGATTCGTCGCATGGCTCGTTATTACCAATCCGAAGGTCGTCTGGCCGCTGATTGGAAATACAAGCGTGACCAGTTGCGCTTGATGGTCGAGTGAATAGCCACAGTCATCTTGATGAACTACGCAGCCCTCCATTCGTTTGGTCTTGGACATGCGTGATCTCTTGACTCTGCCAATGCTTGCCTCCTTAGAGGGGCAGATCAAGCGTTGTAGTGTTTTGATTAACGATGCCAGCATTGTCGATTTGGTCGCTCCAGCCGATCTGGAGGGGGTTCTTGGCTTGGTGCAAATCGAATCGGCATTGATAGATGAAAAAATATCTTATCGTCGACGTTTACTACCAGCGAGGCGAGATGTTCCACGCGATGAGGTCGACCGGTTGCCGGATACGGATGGATTATCGATCCATATCGACCCCTTTGCGATTTCCGGTGAGGGTCTATCGGTCGCTGATAATTTGATTCATATCACCCCCTTTGCGACAATAATAGAATTCGAAGGTTCAACGACAAGCCATCAAGGGGTGGTGGATTGTGTGGTGATATGCGCGGCTCTTGCCAATCGGTTGAGTGCTACCTCCCCCCGCGTGCGTCGCTTGCGTCCGCTTTCGATGGCTGGACAATGGTTACGAGACTCCCTCGATGCGACATATGACCCTGTATTGACCTTGTTGCGCAATCATCTCGACGAGGAGGGCTCGATTCAAGTGGTGACCTTACCAGAGGTGACCAATCCCGATTTATCAGCATTAGAAGGGATTGCTGCGAGGATGCTAAAGCGCCTTGCCAAATCTTGGCAGGGGATGGATTTCAATCAGAGATCGCAGGCGCTTTCCGAATTGGCATTGCCGGTGTTGAGAGAAGCGAAAATTTCGACCCCACGAATAGAGGAATTGATTTGGAAGAGAGTGATCATCGCCGAGGATGGCAGGGATTTAGCATCGGTCTTGAATGAGGTTAGAGCCGAATGGCCAGATGGTAGCGATCAAACCAAGGTTCACGCCTCGGAAATGTCGGACCGCTTGATATCTAGCGGTGCTTTCTAAGACACGATTTTCAGGACTTTTCCGCAACCACCACAGGGGATTCGCAAGGGTCTTTCGTCACTGGTGATGGCATTTGCCGTGGTACATGAAGGACAATCTACCAAGGGTAATTTACTCAATTCATCATCGAGATTACTCCGTTTTGGACTGGCTACTGCTGTTATCAATAATAGAGCGACAGTGAAGGCGAGAATCGTGATTATCGTAAATGGCGGATAAGCAAAGAAGATTGCAGCTGCCACTATTAGCAATAGTAGCGACTCCATCCATAGTGCCTTTCGCACTCTATTCTTGGTCATACGCAGAGCGATCCAAAATCCGGCGATACAGGTTATCATAGCACCAGCACTCAGGGGTAATGGTGAGTGAAGCAGGCTATTGGTTGCTAAGGCGACAAAGGTGAAGGTAGCATCGGTGTCCAAAGCGGTAGCGGTGATTGTAATCTCCTCCCCCCAAGGCAACCTTATGTGCGATAATTTTATCGAATCCTCTCCCTTGATTGTCGCTCCGGTTAAGCTGGAAAGAGAATCGGTGGTTATCGAGATGTGGAGATCGATTTCTTGCCAGCGAGGATTGGCGGGTTGGACGATGATGAAATCTCTCATCAGAGTGGTCTGCACATTCTTATTCACCATTTCCAAGGTGGATATTTTCATAGTAAGAGGTGAACTGCTGACCTTATTATCACCCATGAGATCGATGTCGATATTTATGGTCTCAAATTCATTGAGGTTTCGGCCGAGTAATTCATCACCTTCAAAACCCATTCCTTGGTGGAGAAAAGTCGAAGCTCTAGTCACCATTTGCCGTTCAAATTCTGAAATTTCCACCTCATCTAATACCCGGTTCCGACGGTGTTCATCCTTGACCGAACCGGCTGAGAATATTCGTAGTGAATCCGAGAGGGTGGTGGGGTCGCTACCGATATTGTCCAAACCCCAGCGTAGCCAATAGGACATCTCCGCTGAGAAAATAATACTGACCTCTCTCTCCAAGGCAATCCTACCTTGGTCGACATACATATCCATTACGATATTCACCGCGAGAGGTGAGCCGATGCCATTTGATTGTAAGGGCTCGTCAGGTGGATAAAAACCACCACCACTACTCGAACCATCGTCGATGGTTGTGATGCTGTGGGTTTGCGAAACAGATTGAGCAACCATTCCCGGCTGGACGGTGATTTCAGCGACTGTGGTGATGTTGATATCACCGGATTCGCTAGCGCTCCAGGTCCAAGTCAAACGATAAGCATCAGCGTCTGTTTTCGAGCCGATAGGATCGTCACTTACCATCACTCCATCAACCCGTAGAACTATTTCGGTCTGGGATAACATCGCTTGGCCCCATGGACTGGTTATTAGGAGGTGTACGTAAACCTCCATCCCCTCGACATCGGGCTGCTCAAATGTCATACTTAGCAAGGGGATATTGGCTTCTAATGTGGCGTCATCATCGGTTGTACCCCACATGAAGGTCAATGAAGCCTGACCGCTAGGGACGCTGAAAAGAAGCGATTGAACCGATAGGGTTACCTTGATCGAACCCGAGGTAATCTGGCCACTTTCAATCACTATCTCGATATCCATCTGGCCAGAACCAGGTGAGAGGAAGGATTGACCTTGGCCGATATCACCCGAATAGGTGCTGCTGCCGATCTCGATTTCGATAGTGGCATTAATCTGGGCACCGCCGGCATTCTCAATCGAATACGGGATTGAGAATTGCCAGGTATCTTCAGGGTATGCGCCAATCCAAGCCGGGGTGATAGACCAAGTGGCAATAACGGTCTTTTGGGCGATGGAGTCGGTGGTAATAACCTCGGTTAAATTGGTTAATTCGGCGGGAAATGGTGTGATCATACCTACATCTGCAGGACCCTTCATATGCAGGGTAACCGGACTGGCTTCGCAACATTCAGTAGCATCGGCAAAGTCGGCAATGAAGGCGGGAATCAGCAAGATTGCGATGATGAAGGCACTGGTCGATACTCTCACTCTACCACCCCATCTCCGCTGGGGCCGTGCCCAGCACATCAATCCTACGTCGAATCGTTAGAGTTCTCGTCTACAAAGCCTTCTCTAAAAAGTCACCGAGTTCTTTCTCAAATAATCCTACCAGTGCTTCGCCTACCTCGCCTTGGAGATCTTCAGGCAATATTCTCAGTCCCAACCTTGTTGCAGCCCGGCTCGCTTTTAATTCAGCATAGAGGGAACGGGCTTTTGCGCTGAAATAATACGAGACAGCTTCTTTCAATTCTTCCTTTAGTTCATCATCTGAATCAATTTTATTCTTGATATATGCTTTCAATTCATCTTTGATCAAATCACGAAATGTTTCGATGACGAGGTCCTCGGTGGAAAACAAGTCCTGAATCTGTTTACTCAAATCACCAGTTAGTAGACGTTCAATGGCCATGATGCGAGGAGGGCGCCCCTCCTTGATGATATTGTCGGAAGCGAGGTTTCATCTACCTATTCAGCATGGGGGGGGATGGTGAAGTTATGAGTGAGGCACTGATTAGTGATTTGGTATTGACGGATGAGCATGCCACCGTAGGGGTTGATGATTCGGTAGTTGAGGGCACAAAGAGGCTGATTGATTTGCCCGGCGGTGTATTAATCGTCCTTGGCGAGGATGACTCGGTCAAGGGTGTTCTCGGTACGAAACAAATTCTCGCTGCTGTTGCCGAAGGCCGTGACCTTTCATCATCAACCTGTGGTGAAAACATGGAATTAGATGTTATGCAGGTCAAAATGGATGAGAAGATCGCCGATGTTCTACCGGTTATCAACGAGCGCAAACCGCAAGCGGTCGTCGCGGTCGATGCGGATGGCGTATTTTCAGGCTACTTCTCACCCAATGATTATCGCCAAGCGATGTCGAAAATCGACAATATGCCGGCGATTCGCGCTCTTGAGTGAAGCGCGGATTATTCGTGAACCAATAGAAGGCCATCTCTTTCGATAATAGCGTAGCCTATTCTCTCCAATTGTACGATTGTGCCTATCGGGTGGGAATGCGATTCGAGCAATCCTTCTACCACCCGCAACTCCTTAGCGTCTGCAATGGATAATTTCGTTTCAGTGCCATTGGCAAGCCAATGGATAATCGGTTTTGAATCACTTCTCTCAATCGAGGTAATAACTCCATCAGCATCGATGTCGCAGAGATCTTTCAAGCGCACATCACCACGATCTTCCTTCTCGATGTAAACCACACCATCGAGTTCAATCTTGCGCTCGCCAAGGTCTGCGCTTGGGTGAGAGCGAATCGTAATCTCGGAATCGAGGTCGCCTTTGAGTTCGATTCGCAAGGGGTTGCGAACAAAAGCGAGGCGTGGGGCGATTCCATCTATTAGTGAGGTATTGTGCGAATATAAAGTGGTCAATGGAACTGCGATATCCTTTTGACTCAAGCCTATTTCAATCCAGAAATTGCGCAAAGCCTCGGGTTTGATTCCCCTTCTAGCAAGGGAGGCTAGAGTCGGTAAGCGCGGGTCATCCCAACCTGAGAAAACCCCCTCCTCGATATCCTTGCGCATCTGTGAGGTTGAGAAGCCCCCGAACTCGTGAACCTTGACGCGCCCCCAATAGATGGTCTCGGGATATTGCCAAGCAAAGTGTTGATAGAGCAATTTTTGCTTACGGGTAGAATCCATCAAATCCTTGCCGCGAATGATGTGGGTCACACCTTGCAGGTGGTCCTCAACCGCTGATTGGAAATCCAGTAGCGGCCATACCCGCCATGAATCGCCGATGCGTGGGTGCGGATTGGTTTGGATTCTCAGTGCTGGCCAATCGCGCAGAGCGGGATTGGCCAGAGTCATGTCGGTTTTGATACGAACCACGGCCTCGCCGGGTTGGTAACCACTTTCATCATTCATTCTTTGCCATTGAAGCAGATTTTCTTCGACTTCTCCCTCGCGGCAAGGGCAGCAGGTTTTCCCAACTCTAAACTCCTTGAAAGCCTCAGCCGTGCAGGTGCAGACATAGGCGAATCCCTCGGTGATCGCCTGCTCGGCATAGCGGTGATAAACCTCCATTCTATCACTGGCGATGATTATTCGATGAGCGGGATAACCACAGAGCCACTCCACCTCTTTAGCGATGGTATCGTAGGCTGAGAGCAGTGGCGGTTTGACCGTGGTATCGGTATCGTCAAAACGTAAGATCAATTCACCAGACAATTGTTTCACATAGGTGCTATTTACCACTAATCCCCGTGAATGACCAAAGGAAAGTGGGCCATTTGGATTGGGGGCAAAGCGGAGGACCACCCCCTCATTATTCCCCGGTAAATCGGGTAGACCTTCCCTCCTAACATGCTCCCTTTTCTCAAGCATCTCCGGCGCTTTTTGCTCTAACAATCCCCTGACGTGCTCTAAGCCCTCACTCTTGGCCAGTGAATTTGCCGCATCAACCTCGCTGGCAATCAGTGCCGACAACTGCTTTGCTTGTTGTCGCAGGTCGGCTCTCGCGCCCATTATTCGACCCATGACCGAGCCGACCTTGCCCTCACCCTCGTATTGTAAGGCGTTTTGCAAGGCGAGATTACGAACCAAGTCGATGATTTCAGCACTTGGCTGCCAGTCCATGTTAAGCCGAGCCGAGGGGGGTTATTCAGAACAACGTTTGTTGTGGCTCTGGTATCCCTTCTCTCTGCGGGATTTCCCCCGGCCACAAATCGCGAATGGTCTTCCAACTCCAGCGTAATTGCGGGTGGGGGGTATCTCCGCTAAGCAAGGCTGGTAATATACCGACGGTAATCGCATCACTGGGATATCCTGAACCTAGGTTCAAGCCAACAGTGCGTGATATAGTGGCCATTTGCCGGTCGCGTTCTTGCTTGGCGAGAATGCTCGCGGCAGCGACGATCAGGTGATTTAAATCCGCTTTATGTTCACTGATAAATCGGGCCGGCCATGGCCATTTTTCGAGTCTCGAGGCGATTCGATTTGCAAAGCGTTCCTCATCTACATCGCAAGCATCGACGATTATCGTACCATCCCTCTGCCCGATTGCATTCAAGGCCTCGGCAAATAATTCCACTTCCAAAATATTCAAGCCCAGCTTGGCGACATAGGAATCTATCCGTGCTGGCTGGCAGATAATAACCCGATGTTGCCACCCCTCTTGCTTTAGAATCCATTCCTCAAGTTCACTACGCCTTTGTGGTGAAAGCAGTTTCGAGTCCTTTATATTTTGCTGACGCAACTTCCCCTCATCATCTGCAGGAATCGAAAGGGCAGCTACGACCAATGGGCCGATTACCGGGCCACGACCTGCTTCATCAACTCCAGTCAGCCACATGGGTCACAAATCCAAATCATCGTCACTCTTTACAGAGATGTCCTCTACCTGCATATCTTCGCTATCATCTAGCAATTGGTTTGCCACATGTGGTAGCACAACTCCAGTATTGATGTCGGCGGTTAACTCATCGAGTTTTTTCTGCATGAGATTTTTCTCATGGTGGTCGATAACCGTTTCCGCCGCTCTGACCACCTCGCCAGAGACAGCCTGTGGCTCATATGATTTCTGTGCGGATTGGCTTTGGAATCGCTGGGTAAAATCCTCTCGACTCATCGCAAGCGCTGGTTGTTGAAAAATCCCCTCTTCCTCCTCTCCTTCGGTATTATCAGGGGTTTTTGCACCAATAATTACCGCCATAGGGTCTACCATCCGCAAGCGTCTATCCTTTACCGCTTTGTGAACCACCACTCCAGCGATAATGATTGAGCAACCGATGTACCACCAGGCCTTGATCAATAATCCGGAATAGTGAATAATATCTACCAGTGCCTCGATAATCACACCGCCTTCAGCGCTCTTTTGCGCTGCTTGATAATCCGCTTCTGCCTGATAATAAAATGGCTGAGAATCATCTAGCCGACTGTGAGCGGTGATATTGGCCATGAGGGTACCATCGCTCGATTGGTCGTTGGGAAGGATAATCCAAGCCCGGAAGGTGAAGTTATCGCCAATCGAAATATTTGTCATTTCAAAGGAGCGTATTTTTTCACTTTCTTCGTAAATAGCGCCCTCAGGTGGAATCAATGACATCGCGGTGAAATGTGTACTCGATAGGCGAACTATCAGTCCATCGACGGTATTACCGTCATTGCGAATCACCATCGTCATCGATAATTTCCCTTCTCCATCGACAGCGGATGCTGCATCTTCGAATATCCATTCGACTCTAGGCCCGATGTGTCCACTGATATTCTTACTATCTAGCCATAGACCATCGCTAGTCAATAGATTAAGGGTTAGACTATAATTGCTATAGGCTAATGTACCGGGAATCGAACTGAGGTTCAAGCTGAGATTCCGGACCGATTCACCTATTTCCACAGCCCACGTTTGCTGCGAGGTCTGTGCTGAAATACCATTGATTTGCGATAACTCCACCATCAATTCCTCTGCCATATTCCCTCGGTGATTCAATTCATAAAATATGGTACAGGATTCGGTTGGCGACACTTGGCTGCAATCTTGAAGATCCATACTTATCTCCGCCATTCTAACATGCTGAGTAATCACCGAAAGGTCGACATATTTCATCACGTTTTCATCACCTGAAGGATATATCTTCAAACGAACTTGAAACGAAGAGTCGCCGATCATCGGTGCGAGGAATCCGACATCGATTTGGCGCGTTTCTCCTGGTTGTAAGATAGTCGATTGCAATGTATTGTAAAGGGCGACATTCCAGCCATTATAGTCGATGATGGTCTTATCATCAAATCCGGCTACCTCGGCCCCGGTCTCGTATAGTGGATTCAATCCAAAGGCTAAGGTAATCGGGATATTACCCGAATTTCTAAAACTCACTTCGATTCTTCCGCTAAGGCCCGGGTCGAGGGTCAAATCAGCGCCGACTACGTCTATCGATACATTGCGAAACTCCATCAATACGACACTGAATTCCCATTCAAAACTCGCTCCGTCCAATGATGAAACACCTGTCAAAACGAAGGAAGCACCTTCTCCAGCCAGAGGTGAACTATTGACTATCGGCGGGGTTTCAAGCCAAAATCGGATGAGGTCTATGCCGCCTGGGGCGATGGATATCGAATCTGAATCACTCCAACCGCTTTGCCAACCAGAATCGCTAGACAGGGTGAACTTTACCACATCGGTAAACCCGGCAGCATTGGAGAAATTGCTGGCTACGTTGATGCGAGCGGATTGTTGGACGTGGAATTGCGAACCTGAACTAGAACCGAAACTCAAATTGGAATAGGGGGTGATCTCGATAATCAACTCGATGACTTCGCTCCAACCTTCTCCATCTTCAAAGGTGATATTCAAAGGGAGATAGCCAAATTGGCTATTATTGTCGGCGATTATGTTTATCGTGATTCCACCCGATGTATTAGCGCTTACGCTAATCGGCCCAAAAGGTAATCCGCTGACATTTAGGGAGGCATGGGATTCGGCAGTTATTTCGATTTGATGATCGCTGGCATCGAGATTGGTCCAATCGAGAGCGATGGCGATGTTCTCATTACGATGGCCACTTAACTCTCCGCTAGCAGTGACAGTAAATGGCTCTCCCTCTGCAATTCCGAGAGGTAGCAGTGGGATTAATAGCAAGAGCATCACTACTGCTCGACGCATAGATGTCGCCCTGTGTTCTTGCTATCTAAGAGTCACCCCTTGTGCATCGAAGCATTATTGTCATCCTTCCCTCTTGGCCCGTACATGCCCGTTTGGCCATTCAAGAAAAAAGCGGCTGAAGCCGCGGAGGTAGCACCCGAAGCCGTAATCTATGAACGCGGTGAAAATGGAGCCGAGGGAATCCTAACCGACACCTCGCATACCGAAGCTGCTGATTTCCAAGCAGCGATGACCCTATTTTCGAGTGGTGCCCCCGAGAAAGACATTGAAAATAAGAGCGAAGACTTCACCTGGGTTGCCCATGATGATGGTTATCATTACAAGAAAAACCCCGATGGTTCTTTTCAAGAAACACCCCATGTCAAGGATGGAGAAGGCAATTATACCCCTCATTCGTAATCAATGAACCGGATCTTTTAGGACGTCATTCAAGGTTGAAACCGAGATCTCTGCTGCGGTTAATGGCACTTTCAATTCAAAGGATTGCCCGACGCTTGGGTCTATTTCTCCACATTGGCCAACCACGGTTTGACCGATGAGAATCTCCGCACCTCTCCCCTCTAACCACGGGCCATCCGAAATACTCCGCAAACTCCAATCTCCACATCCGAGGTCACGCATCAATATTTGGATTCTACCGCGTAGTGTAGCAAAGCCACCATCTCTTTCGGCGACCACGAGTGCTAACCGTGCCTGATTTGAGTGATTTATCACCACCGTTCCTAATTCATAGATGGCTTGAGGCAGATCATGGTGACGATTAGCCGAAAGTAATCTGAGTAGACCAGGCAATATGTTCTGGCGCAAGATGGTGTGTTCGGTGGTAATCGGGTTAGCGATTTGAGTGATGTCTCCAGTAGCTTGCCAACGCATTTTTTTGAATTGGTCGTCCTCGTTTGAAAGCGTGAGCGACTGAATCTGCATCAGGCCCATGCCTTGCATTACCGAGTTCATCCTTCTGCGCAAGTGTGCGTCGGTTCTAGGCGTACCACTCAGGGATGTTTTGGCAAAATCCTCGCCGAGATCATCGTAACCATGACCGATAGCGATATCCTCTATCAGATCGACTGGATGAAGGATATCATAACGCCAGCGCGGCATTATCATCGTGATTTCATCGTCATCGATAGAACACAACCCCCCCATTCGTCTAACCGCATCGACGATTTGCGAATCTGTGAATTCTTTTCCGAGCAGAGATTGTACCGCTTCTCGGTGAATGGTGTGATGGATGGGGCTGCCATCAAGCGACCATGACGGGGAATCGGCCGTTTGAACCTCCACCGATTCTACCTGCCCCCCCATATATTGTAATTGTAAACAGATGAGAAGTAATGAGACCTCACAAGAGCGTTGATCCCAACCGGTGACGTCGATGAGAATATCTGTGGTTTGCTTGCTAACCGTAGTATGGTCGCCATTGATTATCGGCGGGAATGACAAGACCTTACCCCTGCTATCGACGATAATAGGAACCAAATCCATCCCCTCGAGGAGGTGAGCATATTCTTGGCCTTTGGCGTGTTCGTTCAATATCGCATCGATAGTCATCTCTTGCGAAGAAGCGAGTGGAATGAATGAATGTGTACGGTTGACGGCTTTGACGGTAAATGGGGGGCTTATCCTAGCCAAATCATGAACCCCAATCGAGGCGCGTCTTCTTTTTCTCCCTAGTGAGAAGTGCAACTTTTCCTGGTGGTCCATCAAGCGCTTTATCGCCGATTCGTCGATATTTACCGAGCGAATTACCGCCGCGAGAATCACCGGGCGAATATTGGCAATTTCCCTCTCGACTACCATTGTTATCGTACCCGGGATTACATCTAATTCGGGGTTGGGCTCTGCTTGGTGAAGAAAGGGAATCATGGCATGGGCTAGGGTTTCAGCGCTGAGCATATCGGCCCGGTCCGGAAAGATCTCCACCTCAAGGGTCTGCTCATCACAGTAGTCGATATCACAGCCGATTAGGGGTAATTCATTTTCCAAAGTTTCTATTTGGTGCTGGTTGCCACTAGCGGCGGCAAGGGTGGAAAGCAGTGCTTGTTCAACCGAGATTGTGGGCATTTGATCACCTAGCGAACCAATGTGGTAGTGGTCTATCATATCCAGTCAAGCGAATGCCGCTAATCGCAGCGGTATCGTAATCATTGGCCCTTAGGTTACTGCGAGATAATTCGTCGATGGAGGCGAGTCCGGCACGGGAGAGGTGGTTCGCAAGTCCGGCTTCGAGCGAAGATATCCACTGCTCAAGATCATCTTTCGGTTTGGATATTGCAAAACCCATCCCCGATGCACTGACGATGGCCAAGTCATCGTGATTTGCAGACCATGGGAGGATGATAGCTGCGCTACAATCAGTGCCGTCAAGTGTCGCCGCTGCAGAACGTCCAATAATTGGCAATGCCGCCGCCGCAGGGATGCCAGTACCATCGTCAAGAATTGAAATAGCGGCATCAGCACCGTGGAGTTTAGCGGTTTGATGTAGGAATTCGGTATGGGATAGATTGTGAATAAGAGCGAATGGAGCCGCCAGTCCGCACATGCTGCGCAATGCGACCAGCAAACCTTCCATCGCTTCGGCATTCAAAGGTGGAATCGTCGATAGGTCGATGGCAAATCCGGCGGCGATAGCCAACCATTCACCAGCCATAGCCATATTTTCTGAATCGAGAAGTAAGATATCGATGTTACGCGGTTCGGATTTAACCAAACACGGATGCAAAATCTTTACATTTTTACCACTGTCAAGCAATGGTAACATCGGTATGGGCAATGCCAAAGCATCACCCTGACCGCCTCTTTCACCGATGATGGTTATGGTATCGGTGGTGCCGTGTAATCTGTGTTCATTTCGATTTGAGACAATTGCGATGGCACTGAAATCGGCGCTACAAGTACGTGATAAAAAATCGGCCTTCTCACCATCGCAGACCAGACAAACCGCATCGGGTGGTATCTGCAAATCCTTATCTTTTAATGCGGAATTTATCTCTTTTACTTCGCTTGCCTTCAATGGCCTAAGTGCGACTCCCGGCGGAGGTGAAGGACATCTGCCATTGATGATGATTCGCCCGCCGGTCATTCCCGTGCCCGGGTCCGGCCCAACGTCACCGTGGACCACTATCAACCCGCCTTCCATACCGCTACCAATTCTCGAACCAGCATCGCCTCTGATGACGATGGTTCCACCTTTGATCATCGACCCAGCGTTATTGCCAACGCCATCGAGAATGGTGATTCGACCTGAACTCATGCGAAAACCGGTGTAGTCTGCAGCATTGCGCTCACAGGACAGGGTATTGCCATCATTGCCGGCGCCGAAGAATGAACCGATTTCCCCTTGGTGGGTATAGGTGCCGCCTTTGCCGAATGCTGCGACAAAAGAGCCGAGAACACCCAGAGATCTAACCTTGGATTTTAACGGAAGATTAGGGCAAAGTCCCAACTCACCATTTTTTGGAACTTGGTCGCCACTACTGGTCCACCCAATCCTCAATACCACATTTCTCTCAACCGCTTTCTCCAGTTGTGGAGGGAGTTTAGCATTGATCTTCAATGATAGTTCGACAAGGTCTAAGTCGGCCGCCATCGTTCCGGCGATGGCTTCTCAGCCATTAATCAAATGCCTAGTATTAGCGTGGCAATGTTCATGTGAGGGCTCATAGTGTCAGCGGATGAGGAGAGGCATGACCGTCCGCGTGGCTATCAATGGATACGGCACTATTGGCAAGAGGGTTGCAGATGCAGTCGCTGCCCAAAGTGACATGGAGGTTGTCGGTGTTACCAAAACCCGTCCCTCATTCGGTTGTGATTTAGCAGTGCGCAAGGGTTATCCATTATTCTGCACATTTGACGATGCTGATCGCATCGCAGCATTCGCAACATCTGGCTACGATTGTCGTGGTGGAATCAGTGATCTTCTGTCGCTATGTGATGTGGTGGTGGATTGCAGTCCGGGTAAGGTTGGGCCAGCCAATATGGAGATTTACAATTCAGCAGGTGTTAAGTGGATTTTCCAAGGTGGGGAAAAGCACGAGATGACCGGATTATCCTATACCTCCTGTGCCAATCACCAACAAAACCTCAACGCCCAAGGAACCAGAGTGGTTTCATGCAATACCACCGGGCTTGCTCGGACCCTAGTGCCTTTGCTGGAAAGTTGTGGCGATATCAGCGTGGAGTGCACGATGATTCGTCGCGCCGCCGATCCGGGCGATTCTGCAAAAGGTCCAATCAATGCCATCAAGCCGGTACTAAAAGTCCCCAGTCATCACGGCCCCGATCTGATGACGGTCGAGCCAAAAATACAAATCAATAGTTTGGCGGTTGCTGTTCCTACTACCATCATGCATACCCATGCCATCACGGTGACCTTGCCTCAAGGCCATGACTTGAGCACCGACAAGGTGCTCGCACTTTGGCGCAGTAAACCAAGAATCATCATCATGAATGGTGCGGAAACCGGAATTACAACCACGGCAGAGGTTATGGAATTCGCCCGTGATCTCGGGCGGGCATGGGGCGACTTACACGAGATCTTCGTTTGGGAAGACGGGGTTAAAGTAGTGGGGAATACCCTGTATTATTTCCAAGCAATCCATCAAGAAAGCGATGTTGTACCAGAGAATGTCGATGCGATTAGAGCCTTGATGGGCAGCGAATCGGATTGGCTTAAATCGGTTGAGAAAACCGATAGCGCCATCTCTCAAGCACAGGCTTGAGTCTAACAACACGCTGTTATCTTGAAAAGCATAACGATTCTCCCGTACTCTATGCTGCTGACGACTAGGGCTACATATCTGGTCGCAATTCTGCTATTTCCTAGTTTGATAATGGTGGTTGGTGCGGATTCAGACCCTGAATCTCAAGTTGTCGATGCAGATTTACAGCACGCGGCCGAACTTTGGTCCTCCTTAACCCCCGCTTCGATTATCGCTGGTGAATTAAGGGCGCCTTCGGGGATAATACCTCTCGCCTATAGCGTTTTTAATCCGCTTGAGGATGCGATTCCAGGCGCTGGTGGGGCCGATGATTTCGATTATCAAAAAAGCGGTTTATTGGTGGTACAATTACAAAGTAAGGACGGTAGTGTCTTAACGCAATTATCAACGCGCTACGAATTCAAGTTATTGGGTCATTTTGGCGAAGAAGCGTGGTTGGTTCGTATGGGCGATGTCACCAATCTGGCAGCGATTCAAGCCGATGATCGAGTCCGCTGGGCTGGCTCGATGCTACCAAGTTGGCGTATTTCTCCGGCGTTAGATGGTACACAGGACTATTTTTCTCTGGTGGTGTCTCCTGATATCAAGTCTGAACAATTATCTGATTTGGTTTTGGATTTACAAGATATGGGCGCTAGCGATGCTTGGTGTGGCTCGCATATCTGTGAAGTCAGGGGTAAACTCGACCTCGGTCTAATCTCACATGACGGCAGGGTCCTCTTTATCGAAGCAAGTGCTGGTTTGATTTTGACTAATGCTGCAGCCAGCACTGCGGTTGGGGTTGGCACGGTAAATAGTGCTACCAGCTTCGACCTCTTTGGCTCTGGTGAGACGATTATGTTTTCCGATACCGGTCTGGATCGCGATCACCCAGATATCGTTGGCCGCGTGGTGGGTGTCTACACTCAATTCGGTCTCGACCCTAGTCCCGCAGATAGCAATGGCGGCCATGGAACCCACGTCGCAATCACCATGGCTGGCGATGGCAGCGGTGATTCAAGCAGCAAAGGCATCGCTCCAGAAGCGAGTTTACTCGGCTATGCTTTCGAGCACGATTCGACCGGTGTCTTTGGTCGTCGCGGTTCGATTTACGATATATTTGCCGACGCTGACCAAATCGGTTCACGCATCGGGGTCAACGCGTGGGGAATCGATGCCAATCATGGATCTTATACCTCGGATAGCCGCTCGGTCGATTTTTATGTAAATGACAATCCATCGTTTCTCCCACTATTTGCCATCGGCGATGACAGCGGTCAGATAGCCAACCATATACTCCCTCCTTCAACCGCAAAAAACGCTCTCTCAATCGGTGCTTCAACCACCACCGCCTCTGGCGAGACGGCCAACATCTCCTCCCAAGGTCCAACCTTGGATGGCAGGATAAAACCCGATTTGATCGCCCCCGGTGTCACTCTTTGTTCGGGGCGGGCCGAGGAGGCTATCTCACCACTGGGATCACCTTGTGGTAGTGGTAGTCATGGTAATGGCAATGGTCTATACATGAGCATGTCAGGCACTTCGCAAGCGACTGCTGTCGCCGGTGGTAGTGCGGCATTGGTGAGGGAATTCATCCGTGAGCAAGTTGGAATCAGTTCGCCTTCGGCGGCTTTGATTAAAGCCGCGCTGATAAACGGCGCTCGAGATACGGGAGCAGCGGATATTCCCAATAACGACGAAGGTTGGGGAATGATCGACCTCGACCGGACAATTCTGGCCAAGGATGGTGCAACAGACCTATCTATTTTCTATGATGATTCGCGTTTGTTGAACCCCGGATATTCGGCGATTTATGCCTTTGATATAGATGCAAGTCACGGCATGGATTTGACCTTGGTCTGGTCTGATGATGCCGGTAGTGCTAATTCAGCCCAGAACGTTTCTCGTTTGGTCAACGACTTAGATCTGCAATTAATCGCTCCCGATGGCACGATATATCGCGGCAATAATTTCGTCTCCGGTTTCTCACAAAGTGGCGGAACCACGGATATGGTGAATAATGTCGAACGCATTAGAATCGCTGCTGGCAGCCTTTCTGGCAGCGGTACGTGGCAGGTCAAAGTCACGAGTTCTTCGGGTTTGGACCAAAGATTCTCTCTGGTAATGAGTGCTGACGCTACTCCGGCAAACGCACCGGATTTGACCAGTATCAGCGATTCCATTTTCATCTTCCCGGTCTCACCATTGGTTGGAGAACAGGTACCGATTCGCATGAGTTGGTTTAATCAAGGGGTGAGCGATTCGGGAGGCTACCATATCAAATTGACCGATGTCACTACAAGTGAACTCATTTACCAAGGTTCTCGCACATCTTTACCCGCATCTACTTTGGCTTCGTTTACGAGATTTTGGACCTTTACCACCACCGGTATACATACGCTTATATTAGAATTGGATGACGCGGCCGAGGTGGTTGAGTTAAACGATGAGAATGCTGGTATCAACAATAATATCTACACCTTTAATCTCAGTATTTCAGCTACGGGATTGCGTCTTATTCCACTAGCCGATGATGGTGGTGAGGACCCCGGCAGCGTCGACCGCTTGCTCGATGCACAAAATGAAACCGAGAAGGGATTCCGGGTGATGTTAAGGCATGAAGGGACTGGGACTCGTGATGTTTCACTGACCGTGAGCAATCTATATCAATTGGATTTAACAAACCCCAACCTCTTACTTTCACCCCATGATAATTGGGATAGTTATGCCAATCGCAGTGGTACTTTGACGCTCGGCGCGATGGGTAGTAATGAGTCGAATCTCTCGCTATTGATCACTTTGGAGGACCTCTCTGCTAATCTCGTCATCGACCTTCACAATAAATATCCCCGCTATGCTCGCGCCGGTGCTTTCTATGTCGATGTCACCGCCCGATATTCAGACGATATTCAAGTCTCACATACGATTAGACTGACCCTTACGGTAGCCGAAGTGCGAGATGTATTGGTCGGAGCATCGGGGAATAGTGGCCTAGCGGCAAAGCCCGGTGATTTTGCGTCATTTGGTATCGGGGTGATGAATACCGGCAATACCATCTCGCCATACAATATCGATTGTTATAGCGAGAATCAATGGCGCATTGAGTTGGAGGATTCCAACTCTAGCAGCTATGAATTCGAGCCTTTGGAGATTCTCGAGGATAAAACCATCATTATTCGCTTATTCGTTCCGCCTGCTGTTCAAGGGGGCCCAGCGGCGGGAACCAACGATTCGATTTCTTGCTTTGTCACCAGTACATTGGACCCTTCACTGAACATCACCGAGACGGTTAGCCTATTGGTCGAAGCACTGGATTCCTTTACCACAGAGTTATTCGATGGTGAAGGGCTTGAGGTAGGCCCTAGTGGAAACCCAAGATCACTTTCGGTCGATAATGCCCAAGTGGTAAATCTGAGTTTACTTATCGAAAATACCGGTAATCGCGAGATGGAATTGACAGTGAGTGTTCAATCGGAGCGGACCGATTGGCCCATCACCCTCTCGATCGCTTCGACTTCCAATAGTGAGAGTATTCAGTTTACACTCGCAGGTGGTAATAGTGTGATGGTCTCCATCGAGATCCTCATCTATGAGGCGGCGTCTGGAGGTGATTCGAACCAGTTGACCTTCAAGACAAGACTCGATCAAGCCAATCAAAAAATCAATTCCACGACATTGATAGTCAGCGATGACACCGGTCTAACCTTCCCCGATTTAAGCAATAATCTGCTTGAGGTTAGTGTTGATGGCCAATGGAATCTGATTACAATATCGTTTGAAACCCCCGGCAATTCCCTACTGAATCTAAATTGGAGCAATGCTTTGCCCGCTGATGGT
>Ga0066376_10002259_pt1 | contig 18024 bp, 13 predicted proteins | sample Knorr_S15_td_Bot_FD_77009 | JGI IMG/M metagenome (GOLD analysis project Ga0066376, IMG submission 77009) | Marine microbial communities from Southern Atlantic Ocean transect - Knorr_S15_td_Bottom_ad_5009_LV_A | ecosystem: Environmental > Aquatic > Marine > Oceanic | place: Southern Atlantic... | reverse complement strand
GGAATTATAGGTTCCGGTTTGCCCGCAGGTCAACTGGGGATTCGGACAGCCAGCGGGGGATTTTGTCGCCGGTTATTGGGCGGTCAGGCTATCGATTATTGGGCCGTCCGGCTATGTATTATTGGGCCGTCCGGCCACCGTCGATGACCAATTCCGAGCCGGTGACGAAGGAAGACTCATCGGAGGCCAGATAGAGCACTCCGTAGGCGATCTCTTCGGCCCGCCCGAACCGGCCCAGGGGAACGCGTCCCATCATCGCCTGAAGGTTGTTCTCGTCGGGCCTAGTCGCCCGGAGCATGTCGGTCTCGATGGGGCCGGGGTGGACGGAGTTGCAGCGAATGTTCTCTCCGGCATACTGAATGGCTGTGGACTTGCTGAATATCCGCACCGCGCCCTTGCTGGCGGCATAGGCGCCCGAAGTGCCGGGCTGAGGGGCGATCCCCGCCCCGGAAGATATGTTGATTATGGAGCCGCCGCCTCCAGTGCGCATGAGGGGGATGGCCTGTTTGCTGCCCAAGAAAGCCCCTTTGACGTTGATGTCCATGGTCCGGGTCCACTCGGCTTCGCTGGTCTCCTCGACGTTGCCGCGGGCGGAGATGCCGGCGTTATTCACCAGGATATCCAGTCTGCCGAACCGCGACACAACCTCGCCAGCCGCCTGCTCCCAGTCCGCCTCGCTGGTGACGTCCAACTTGACGAAGAAGCACTCTCCGCCGGCGTCGGTAACCTCTTTCGCCGTCTGGCGGCCCTCTTCCTCAAGGATGTCGCCGATGACAAGCTTCGCGCCTTCCTGGGCGAACATCTTGGTGATGGCGGCGCCGATTCCCCTGGCCCCGCCGCTGATCAAAGCTACTTTATTCTCAAGCCGCATGTGGTAATCCCCATCTGATCTGTACGAATCGCCCCCTAGTATAAGGGTTGCGCCGGGACCTCACTCCAGGGCGTATACGTGGCCGTCGTCGCTGCCGATATAGACCACACCGTCGGCGATGACCGGAGAGGAGAACACGTTGTTCCGAGTCTGGAACTGCCATAGCTCCAGCCCGGTATTTACGTCCAGGGCGTATACTCCGCCATCGAAACTGCCGATGACCACGGTCCCACCGGCGATGGCCGGGGAAGATTTTACCTCGCCTCCGGCGCCGAACTGCCAGAGCTCCCGGCCGGTGCGGGAGTCGACCGCGTAGAGATTCCCGTCATGACTCTCCACGTAGACGGTTGTGCCCAAGATGGCGGGCGAGGACAGTATGGAATCCTCGGTTTTGAACCGCCACTTGAGTTCTCCGGTGGCCGAATCCAGGGCGTAAAGATAGGTGTCGAAACTGCCGAAGTAGACCGAGTCATGGTCGACAACCGGAGTGGAGGACGCGGCGGCTTCAGCCTGAAAATTCCATCTTTCATCGCCGGTTTCCGCGTCCAGAGCGTAGAGGCGGCCGTCATCGCTGCCCACAAAGATGGTCTCGCCGTCGGTGGCTGGGGAGGACCAGACTTCGTCCTTGGTCCTAAATCTCCACTTCTCCCGTCCGGTGGCGATATCCACCGCATAGACATTCCAGTCCCAACTACCAACGTACGCCACTCCGTCGGCGATCAGAGGCGAAGAGAACACTCCGCCCTCGGTGCGGAAGCGCCACTTTTCCTGTCCGCTCTTGGTGTCGACGGCATAAAGGTGGTTGCCCAGACTGCCGAAATAGACCACCCCACCGGCCACGGCGGGAGACGAGTCGATGGGGCTGATCCCCCGTTGCTGCTTGCTCCTCTCGATGGCCAGACTCCAGTTCTCCTGGCCGGTTTCGGCATCCACCGAGTAGAAATGCCCGTCTTCGCTGCCGAAGAACAGGGCCCCATCGGCCAATGCCGGTGAAGACCTTATCCCGCCGTTGGAGGCGAGCCGCCGGTCCGGGGAGGAGAACCCTGGACTAAGGTCTTCGATGCGGAAGGTCTTACGCTCGCCGATGGTCTCAAAATCCCACTTCACCCCGCTTAGCCGGTCCAAAGCCTGGGTCTCGATGAACCCGCCGCGCCGGGGGCCGGAACCGAACATAGCCGTGGTCGAGCCCTCTTGGAGAGTCGGTTTAACCTCGGCTGAGACCTCCATTGCGTAGAGGGTCCGTTCGGTGTCGCCGAAATATATGACCCCCCGGTCGACCTCCGCTGAAGAGATCACCTGGCCGGGCGTCTTGAACCGCCAATCTTCCAACCCCGTGCGGGCGTTCACGGCGTAGAAATTGCCGTCGTTGCTACCGACGTAGACCGTCCCGCCGGCCACCGACGGGGAGGAGAATATCTCGCCGAGGGTCTGAAATTTCCAGGCGGTCCGGCCGGTCTTGAGGTCCAGCGCATATAGCTGGGTGTCGCCGCTGCCGAAGATCACAAATTCCTCGAAAACAGCCGGAGATGAGAGCACCCTGGCCTCGGCGTCGTACTGCCATGCTACCACCCCGCTGGCGGCGTCCAAGGCGTACAGGTACCGGTCGAAGCTGCCAAAATAGACCAGGCAGTCAACCACCAATGGGGACGACTGCACCCGGTCTTCAGTCTCAAATCGCCAGGCTTCTTGGCCCGTTTCAATGTCCAAAGAGTACATGTTGCCGTCGTTGCTGCCCAGGTAGACCAGCCCGCCGTCGACAGCCGGGGAGGAGACGATCTCACCGCCGGTGGTGAACCGCCGCCGCTCCAAGCCGGTCTCGATGTCCACGGCGTAGACATTGTCGTCACGGCCACCGAAGATCACGGTCTTGCCCACAACCACCGGGCCGGTATCCACCCAATCGCCGGTCTCGAACCGCCAGACCTCTTTCCTGGTCTGCTCGTCCAGCGCGTAGAAATTCCTGTCGCGGCTGCCGAAATACACCACTCCGTCCACCACGGCCGGCGACGATTGGACGCCGGTCTTGGTTGGGAAGTTCCACCGTTGCTCTCCGGTCTCGGTGGAGATGGCGTAGAGGCCAGGGGTCCCAAGATCGCCGTCGCTGCCCACGTATACGGCCTCTCCCGACACGGTGGGTTTGGTCCTGATCTGCCCGCCGGTCTTGAACAGCCAGTTCAGGTTGGTGTTGTAGCCGCCGAACCGCTCAGGATTGGTCCGGGCGCCGATATCGACGAGACTGCTGGAGCCGGAAGGACTGACCTGAGGCGGCGCATCGAACTGCAGGGTTTTGGTGGCGCGGGGTATGGAGGTCCGTGTGGCGGGAGTGGACGCGTCGTTGGTACAGGCAACAAACAAAGTTATCCCAACGACCAGCACCGCGGTCAAAGACAAAAAGGGTTTAGGCATACACATCCACTGCCCTGAGGGCAAAACAAACGCCGATATTCCAGCCGGACTACTAGAACAAGTTAGATGTCGGATTGGCATTACGGGTGCGGTTCCAGCCGCCCGGCCATCTTACCAGCGTCCCCCAACTAGACGATCTTCGCAAGCAAAAGAAAACAGGCCCGGGATATCCCGCGCCTGTTTGTTGGACCTTTAGTCGCTAGTATTATGGCCCGTCTGGCCTGCTCTCAGTGCCCGTCCACTCGAACCCCAGGTTGGCGTAGCGGCAGAAGATTGTGCCGCCGGGGGCGGCCAGGGGGCCGTTGGCAGCTAACAGGGCGACCACGTGCTGGTCGCCGGGGCTGGGGTTGTCGCTGAGCACCACACGCTGGACGACGTTGAAACCCTGGATGGCGCCCCGGTCGCGGTTGCACTCGCCGTCGATCCAGATCTCGCCGTAGTCGTCGATGCAGGTCTCGAACTGCACTCGCGTCCCCTTTACGGGATGGCCGTTGACCTCTGCGGGCAGGGTGATCTTGATGCGGTACCACATGAAGCTGAAGCCGTGGGAATTCCGCTCGGTTAAGTTTTCGCAGACAGCCCAGCTCGAATCATCGTAATCGGCCAGCCGCGCCGGGCTGCCCTCGATCTGCTCCACCAGTCCCTCGTTGGGTTGGCCGGGCACGTAGCCCCGGGCGTACTTCCAAGTTCCTTTGACCAGTTCCTGGCCTGCTTTGTCCCCAAGATAGATGGTTTCTCTAGGCATGTTTGTTCTTCCTCATGTTTATTTAGCTGTCAGCGGTCAGCCGTCAGCATTCAGCGGTTGGCTGTTGTCGCCTTCAAAGGCCCAGTGGAAGGCTTGGGTGATCAGTTTGGTGTTGGCTTCGCCGTCGAAGCGGTGGCCGCATTCAGGGGCCTCCCTGACCAGGAACGACTTGGCGGCAAACTCCCCCGTCCGCAGAATCCGGGCAAGGTAGCCGGCCATCTCGTCTTGGTCGCCGTAGACCAGGTAGATGTCGCCGGTGAAGGCGGTGACTCCCTCGTAGAACGGGTCGCCGACGCTGTCGTAGGTGGAGAGCAGCAGTATGCGCTTGACGCTGGGATAGCGGTGGGACACGGCCCCCACGGCCGAGCCGCCGGAGGAAAACCCGGTCAGATAGATGTCCGGAGATTCATTCCCGCAAAGTTGCACGGCGTTCTCCAGGGACCAGTCTATCGTGTGGCAGAGGCTCTCGATGAGCAGTTTGTTCCAACTTGCGCCGCGGTAGGAGTAGGGCTCCCATTCCAACTGGACCTGGAAGTCGGGCCGCGGGGCGTTGTAGGTGACCAGGGTGGCCAGACTCCGTTCTTGGAGGTGCCGCCCCAGGTCCTTCCAGCGGTCCTCCCGGCCGTCCTTGAGCTCCCCGGAACCCGGCGAGTTGACCACGATCACGCCCGAGCCGGTGGGGTAGGCGGTGACGGGAACTCCATACTGGACGAGTTCTCCCGACTCGGCCTCGGTCTCCTTAAAGAGGGTTGTGTCTATCGCATTCAAAAAAGGGGCTCCTGAAGATTACCCGGCCGCCAATGGCGCGGGCCCGGCTGCATCAGCGTTGTCCGCCAAAGACTTGTGGAGGGCTACCACTGACTTACCCAGGGTCTCCAACCCGGCGATGGCCTTGGGGTCGGCCAGCTTGCCGTCCTTGAAGTGCGTCGATTGAAGATAGACCTGGCCAGGAACCAGATGCGCCCCGAACCAGGCCAGGACGGGCCGCAACTGGGTGTCCACTGTCAGGTAGTGGTGGTCGGACGCGCCCATGCCGATGAACCCTACGGCCTTGCCCATGAGTACCTCAACCGGGATGTGGTCCAGCAGGTTCTTGAGGGCGCCGGTGAATGACGCCCGGAAGATGGGCGTGGCGATGAGGTACATGTCCGCCGCCATCACCTGTTCGAGCACTTTCTGGGTGTCGTCTCCGTAGGCCTCCGCCGGGCGACCGTCAGCGAACGAGATCTGGTGGTCTCCCAGGTGGAGCAATTCGGTGGTGATTGACGAGTCATGGGCCGCGGCGGCCTCAAGGGCTGATGCCAGGGCTTGGTGCAAGCGGCCCGGACTGGTCACCGAGCCGTGGATGCCCAACAGGGTTGGCAATTGATTGCCTCCTCGGTTTTTGTCTAAAGGGGTGGCTTGATAAAGAACTTGGACTTTCGCGAGAGTTCGCCTCACCTCCGACCGCGTCGAGAGTCTCCCCGACGCATCGGCGGACCTAACCCTCTCCTCCTTCCGCGGAAGGACGGCGGGAGAGGGGATTATTTTTTCTGCTTGATGATCAGCATTCCGTTCGTCCTGAGCTCCGTCGAAGGATGGGCATCAGTCAAGGTTTTGAACAGGGGCACTTGGTTCATGCGCACAGGTGGTTCGACGGGGCTCACCACGAACGGGTAGTGGCCCTCCACGAACGGGCGGTGGCCCGGATTTAAGATGGGAAGAGTTAGGCACTTTTCTCGCCGGCCTTCTTGGTGTAGCGGTTCTCGGGTTTGGGTAGGCCCAGGTTGCCTCGGAGGGTGTCGGCTTCGTATTCGGTGCGGAAGAGGCCGCGTTCTTTCAGGATGGGCAGGACGTGGTCCACGAAGTCGTTGAAGCCCTGGGGTAGGACGCTGGGGACCAACATGAAGCCGTCGGCGGCCTCTTTCTCGAACCAGGCTTGCATGATGTCGGCAACCTGAGTGGGCGTGCCGATGAACTCGTTCCTGGGGGTTGTGGACCTTATGGCCATCTCCCGCAGGGTCAGGTTCTCTTCTTTGGCAACCTGCTTGATGCGGTCGGTGGTGCTCTCCCACCCGTTCCGGCCGAAGTCCCCCAGATCTGGGAAGGGCTCGTCCAAGTCGTAGGGGGAGAAGTCCATGTCGTTGAAGTAGCGGCCCAGGTAGTTGAGTGCGTCGTCGATGACCACCAGATTGGCGATCTCCTGGTACTTGGCTTCGGCTTCTTCTGAGGTTTGACCTATTATGGGCGAGCAGCCGGGCAGTATCAGCACTTCATTGGGATCACGGCCCGCTTCTTTGGCGCGTTTTTTTATTTCTTTGTAGAACCCGGCGGCGTCGGCGCTGGTTGCCTGGCCGGTGAAAATGGCGTCGGCCACCTTGGCGGCAAAGCCTCTCCCCGCCTCGGAAGAGCCGGCCTGGATCAGCACCGGGCTGCCCTGCTTGGAGCGGGAGATGTTCAGCGGGCCCTGCACCTGGTAGAACTCGCCTTTGTGATCGAGCCGGTGCATCTTGGAGGGGTCGATGAACACCCCAGACTCTTTGTCGCGGATGAAGGCGTCGTCCTCCCAGGAGTCCCACAGGCCCTTGGCGATCTCCACGAACTCGTCGGCCATGCGGTAGCGCAGGTCGTGTTGGGGGTGTTCCGGCTTGCTGTAGTTGGCGGCAGAACCCTCCAGGGGCGAGGTGACAATGTTCCAGCCGGCGCGGCCGTTGCTGAGGTGGTCGATGGACGAGAACTGCCGGGCCACGGTGTAGGGGTCGCTGTAGGTGGTGGAAAGGGTCGCCGCCAGCCCGATGTTGGTGGTATCCATTGCCAGCGCCGCCAGCAGGGTCAAGGGCTCGAACCGGACCAAGAAGTTGGGGTGGGACTTCTCGCTGATGTACAACCCATCGCCAAAGAACACGAAGTCCAGCTTGGCGTTCTCGGCCTTGCGGGTCATGCCCTGGTAGTACTCCAAGTTCAAAGCGCCGTCGGGCACCGCGCTGGGATGACGCCACGAGGCCATGTTGCCGCCGCTTCCGGAGAAGAAAACGCCCAGCCGCATCTTTCGTTGTTCAGCCATGCTATTTCCCGCCTTTGTTGGTCCCAACGGATCGGCCAACGGACTCGGTAACAACCTGACTCAGCAGCTCGTAAGAGCGGAGCCGCTTCGAAAAATCGTTGATGGCCGTCACCACTATTATCTCTTCCACGTTATGTAATGTCTGGATGTCGAGCAGCTTGTTCAAAGCCAGTTCGGGCGAGCCGTGAACGACCGGGGCGTCGTAGACATTGATCTCGAACTTCTCGCCCGATTGCTTCCCGAAATTCTCGGCGGACGCCAGGTTCCCGGCAGTCAGGGTCCGTCCGCTCTCCAAGGTGATACGGACAACCTTGATATCTGCGGCATAGGCGGCGGCTTCATCGGCGGACTCGGCCACCACCACCGGCAGGGCGAGCATGGCCCGCTTCTGCCCAGTCACGGCGTCGCACCGGCTATGGTAGGTCTTGATGGCTCCGGTCATGACGTCTTGGTCGCTGTTTAGAAAGAGAGCGAACACGTAGGGCATTCCGAACTCGGCGGCCATCTCGGCGCTGGAAACCGAGGTGCCCAGTAGGTACAAGTCTGCCGCCTGGGGAGGCTGGGGACTGGCCATCAGTCCGTAAAGTGGGTGGGTTTTAGGCAGTTCTCCGCCGAGATAATTGCGCAGTTCGGTGATCTTGTCGCCGATCGACCGCTCGCCGGCCGCTTCTTGCTGCAAGGCCATGGTCGACTGGGGCAGTCCGCCGGGCCCGCGGCCGATGCCCAGGTCCACCCGGCCGGGGGCCAAGGACGCTAGCACATTGAAGTTCTCGGCGACCTTGTAGGGGCTGTAGTGCTGCAGCATCACGCCGCCGGAGCCGACTCGGATGCGGCTGGTCTTGGCCAGCAGATGGGAGATCAAGACCTCGGGCGACGACCCCATGACCCGGTCCGAGCTGTGATGCTCGGCCACCCAGTAGCGGTGGTAGACCCAGCCGTCGGCCTTGGTCGCCAGCTCGATGGTGCGCTGGAAGGCCTGGGCGGCGTCCTCACCTTGGTGCACCGGACTCTGGTCCAGGATGCTTAGTGTCAGGGTAGGTTTTTGGCCGTTGGTATTCATGTGTTCGGTTCGCGCCAGATGTCTACCGTTTTTTGTATCTATCGGTCGCCCAATTCTACATCGTTTCTGGCTAGCCGTGGGTGGCGGGCTCCAAATGGGCGGTCGTTGGTGAAAAACGAACATCGCTTGGGCTTGGCTGCTGAAATTCGCAGAAACGAGTGGCATCGCGCTAGTTATCAAGAATAAACGCGTCTCTATACTGAGGGTATCCGGATGGACAATTTCATTCCCGAATCCTCTCAGTTGGGAGTAACCATATGGCTCAGTCCGATAGCCCGTATCCGGTACAGTTCGTCGTTGATTATCCTGATGGGGCACGAGACCGTTTTACCGTGTTCTTCCGGGTGCTCTTCATCATCCCAATCTTGATCGTGATCGGAGCGGTCTCCGGCCAGTCAGGCGGGATCCAGTCCTTCGGCGGCGCGGCCGGCGGGACCCTCTTTATTGCGCCCCTGCTGATGATCGTGTTCCGTCAGAAATACCCCAGGTGGTGGTTCGACTGGAATCTAGCCCTCTCCAGGTTCACCAACCGGGTGGGCGCTTATATCTTCATGATGGGCGATGATTATCCGCCCACCGACGAAGAACAGGCCGTTCACCTGGAGTTTTCGTATCCCAACGCGGAAAATGACCTCAACCGCTGGCTCCCGATAGTGAAATGGCTACTTGCCATACCGCACTACATCATCCTGATTGTCTTATGGGTCTTGCTGGTCATCGCGGTGATAATTTCCTGGCTTGCCATCTTGATCACCGGCAACTACCCGCGGGGATTGTTCGACTTCGCAGTTGGTGTGATGCGCTGGTCCAACCGGGTCAGCGCGTACGCCTTCCTGCTGGTGACCGATGTCTACCCGCCGTTTCGCCTTAGCCCTTAAATAGCCGGGGCGCAGGGCCCGTTTCCAACCTGTCGCGTCTGGTTAACGGGTATTCCAATTCGAGTGCCTTGCCCGTTACAATCCTATGCTGGCGAAGGGGCGGCTACCGGACCCCGTGTCGCCAACCTTAGGAATACCTCGATCTCTTAATGCAATTACGCTTACCAAAAGTCCACTACGCGTGGATCGTGATTGGCTTGTCCGTTTTGCTGTACCTGGCCGGCGGGTCGATCACCCAGGCCTTCGGCGTTGTCATCCTGCCTTTACAGGACGAGTACGGCTGGAGCCAGGGCTCTATCACATTGGCCTACGGCATCTCCGCCATCGTGAGCGCGGTGCTCTCCCCGATGATCGGGATAGCCACCGACCGGTACGGCGGCCGTCCGGTGCTGTTCGTCGGTGTGGCGTGTTTCTTCGTCGGCACGGCCATCTCCGCCCTGGCAACCGACGTCTGGCACATCTGGGTCTCCTACGGCATCTTCCTGGGCGTCACCCAGAGCTGTCTCAACGTGGCGTTGATCACCACCGCAACTTACTGGTTCCGCGAAAAGCTGGGCGTTGGCGTGGGACTGCTGCAATGCGCTCAGGGGGTTGGGCCAGCCGGCACCACACTGCTGATCGGGATACTCCTGGCCAATTACGACTGGCGGATCGCTTTCTGGAGTCTGGGCATCGGCTGTGGGACGGCCATGACCATCATCGTATTCTTCTTCCGCAGCAGGCCGTCGGACCTGGGCATCGAACCGCTGGGCGGAGCATGGGCGGGCGAGGTCAACCAACGGTTCACCCGCGAGATACGCATGCTGCGGGACAAGGTCCGGGCGGCATCCATCCAGTCCACCACCGCGTTTTGGAAACTGGTGATGGTGCACTACCTGGGCTGTGTGTCCCATGCTATTGTGATCGTATACATCATCCCGATCGCCGTGCTGGCCGGGGTTGGCCCGGTGGCGGCGGCGGGGGTCCTCAGCACCCTGGCCTTGGTCAGCGGGCTGACCCGGTTCCTGACCCCGGTGCTGGCCGACTCCCTGGGCGCCAGGGGCACCATGGCGGTGATGTACGTGCTGCAGGGACTGCCGGTGTTGATGCTGTTCTGGACCCACGACACCTGGACCTTCTACCTGTTCGCTGTGGTATTCGGCATCGGCTATGGAGGGGAGGGGTCGGCCTTCCCGATCATCAACCGCAGCTATTACGGCGAAGGGTCGTTGGGGCGGTCCTTCGGATGGCAGCTCTCCGGGGCGATGCTGGGCATGGCCACGGGCGGATGGATCGGCGGCGTCTTTTTCGGCTTCTTCGGCGACTATGTTCTGACCATCGCCCTTTCGGTGGCCACCAGCCTGGCGGGGGCTGTGTTGATCATGACCATGAACCAGACCGGCCGGGTATTGATCCTCGACTGGGAGGACAATCTGCCGGAGGATGCCCGGTCTGCGCCCCTGCGGGGTTCCGAGGCTGATTAGATGATTGGGCTAGATGTTTGGCCGTTGCTCGTACCAGCGGGCGTGCTGCTGGTAGGTATAAGCCACCTGGATCACGCCGGGTTCGTCGAAGGGTTTTCCCGCTATCTGCATGCCCACCGGCAGTCCGGCCTCGGTGAAGCCGCAGGGCACGGAGATGGCCGGCAACCCGGTGACGTTGAACGGAGCGGTGAAGCTCCGGCCCCTGATGGTGTCGTTGGGGTCGTAGCCCTTGAACGCCGGCGCCGGCTGGGTCATGGTGGGCGTCACGAAGAAATCGACCTTCCGCAGGGCCTCCGCGAACTCCCGCTTGCTCCACTGACGGCAACGTTGCGCCTGCAGATAATCTCCGGCGCTGAGCATGCCGCCGATGCGGAACCTGGCCCGGACGATATCGCCGAAGTCCTGGGGCCTGGACTTGAGGTTTGGCTCGTGGAAGGCGAAGGCCTCGCTGACCATGATCACGGTGTTGGCGGCGCGCACGTACTCGAGACTGGGCAGCTCGATCTCCTCTATCTTGGCCCCAAGTTTCTCCAACTCACCCACGGCTTTCTCGACGACGGAGACCACTTCCGCGTTCACGCTGGGGTCGGCGTCGAAGAAATAGTGCCGGGGCAGTCCGATCGTTTTGCCGCGGATGTCTTCCCTGAGCGACAGCGAATAGTCGGGGACTATCGCCTTGCTGCTGGTTGGGTCCTTGGGGTCGTGACCCGCGATTGCCTGCAGCATGTAGGCGCTGTCTTCCACCGTCCAGGTCATGGGGCCAACGTGGTCTTGAGACCAACTGAGGGTGACCACTCCGGCGCGGCTGACCCGGCCGTAGGTCGGTTTCAGCCCGACTATTCCGCAGAGAGATGCAGGCCCTCGGATGGAGCCGCCGGTGCAGGAACCAAGGGCGCCCATGGCCTGACCCGAGGCGACCGATGAACCCGACCCGCTGCTGGAACCGCCGGTGATGTGGTCCAGGTTCCAGGGGTTGCAGGCGGGCTCGAAGGGCGTGGACCAGTCCGGGCCGCCCAGAGCGAATTCATGCATGGCCAGCTTGCCCAGCAGGATCGACCCGGCCTCTTTAAGGCGGGCGGTGGGCGTCGAGTCCACGGTGGGAACGCGGTCGAAATCAACTCTGGAGCCGGCGGTGGTGCGGATCCCGGCCGTGTCATAGAGGTCTTTCAGGGCGATCGGTATCCCGTGGAGGGGGCCCCGGTAGCGGCCACTGCGAATCTCCGCCTCGGCGGCGCGGGCCTCGCCCATGGCGCCCTCGTGCAACAGGGTGATGAACGAGTGCAGCCGGTCATCAGTGTCGGCTATCCGGTCGAAGAAGGCCTGGGTCAGTTCCACCGGAGATAGCTCGCCGCCCTTCAGCAGTTTGCCCGCTTCGTGGATCGTCAGATGGTGTAGTTTCTTGTCGGTCTGCGCCATTTTCCTCACCGCCATTCTGAGTAAAGAGTTACGATTTCCCGTTCACTGAGCCTAGGGTCTGCATCAAATCCCAAAAACCCGAGCATCTGGGTTTGGATGCCATGTATTGCTGTCACCCCGAGAGAAGCGAGGGGTCTCATTGCTTTGGTAGGGCCGGGCGGAACCGAAAAACGAGATTCTTCGTCGGCCTACGGCGCTCCTCAGAATGACAGTGCTGGGGCGAGGGGAGGTTAGGTCCGACGAAGTCGAGACTCTCGACGTAGTCGGAGATGGGGCTCCCCCGAGCTCATTTTGATTGTTGACTAATCCGGGTGAAACTCAACCACCATCTCTTCCGGTCCGAAGTCGATGGCGTGCAGCATCGCGGTGTACCCCAGGTACAACTCATAGATGGGTTTGAGGTGGTCCAGTTCCGCCTGGTCCATGCCCAGACCCGCCCGGTCGGCCATGAATTTGAATTCTTCCATCGAGATTTGTTCGTCTGCCATGAATGCCACTCCTGATGCCTGAATGACGGAGGCGGTCTAGCCGGTGTTTCGTGGCGGGGCCGCCTTCAGATCTGCAGGTTGAATGATGTCCGAATCAATCGCTAGGAGTACTTGCCGCCGTCCTGGGGCACGGTGCCCTCTCTGCCGGAATCGGCCATCTCCAGGCGGGTGGTCCTGGGCCAGGTGCGATTCAGGTTGTCCTGGACGCTGAAATGCAGTATGCCCAGGCCCTGAACCTCCAGCTCGATCTTGTCGTCGTTCTGGAACGCGCTCAGGCCGCGGTGGTTGGTTCCGGTGGCGATGACATCTCCGGGCTCCAGCTCGTGGATGGAACTGACCCACTCGATGATTCTCGGAATCTTATGGGCCATGTCGTCCGAGTTGAACGACTGTTTCAGGTCTTCATTGACCCAGAGGTTGATGGCCAGGTTCTGGGGGTCGTCGATCTCGTCGGCGGTGACCAGATAGGGCCCCATCGGCGCGAAAGTATCCCGGGACTTCATCTGATAGAAGGTGTTGCCGCCGGCCTGCAGGCCCCGGGCGGAACCGTCGATGAAGTTCAGGTATCCGAAGATATAGTCGTAGGCGTCTTCCTGTTTGACGTTGCTGGCATGTTTGCCAATGACCAACGCGAACTCGGCCTCGCCCTCAAAGATAGAGGCCGGGATGTCGGGAAGGACCATGGTGTCGCCGTCGCCGATCACCGAGTTGGGTGACTTCTGGAAGGCGTTGATGGGGGCCGGCTCGTCCCGTGTGCCGTCCTCCATGTAATTGACCGCCATGCAGATGATATTGGGAGGCTTGGGCAGGGGCGACCGCAACCGGACTTGGTCCAAGGGTGTGCCCTGACCGCTGTCCGCCGCCTGCTGCAACGCGCTACGGTGCTGCGAGAAATTCTCGATCACCTTGCCGATAAGGTCTTGGGGCGAAGTGTGTTCGATGCCGCTGACCGCGCCGGAAACATCGACCACAGTGTCGTCTTTAACCACGCCTAGTTTGAAGTCGTCGAAGAATACCAGTTTCATAGTTCTCCTTCTGTACTGCCCATGATTCAGGCTGTACTGCCCATGATTCAGGCTGTACTGCCCATGATTCAGGCTGTACTGCCCATGATTCAGGTGGACATGTAGCGGGCATGTTACTGAACGACTGGCCCGGTGGCAAGGGGAGACACGGTTTGCCGGTCTGCTGCTCCTGTTCCGCGGGCTGGTTACTGGCGTATAGTATGGGCGGGCCAGCCAGAAGCCCGGCTTCGGAAAGACCCGACCCCAGAGAAGCCCCGTTTCCGAAGAAGCCCCGTTTCCAGAGAAGCCCCGTTCAATGAAATGTCCTGCCTATCAAGGAGATTAGGGACCCCATGACCAGCTATATCAGCCATCTGGAATGCACCATCTGCGGCAAGAGCTATCCCCACGAGCAGTTGATCGGCATCAGCCCTTGCTGCGAGAAGGTGCTGTTCGCCCGTTACGACCTGGCGAAGTTGGGACGTGAGGTAGACCGCGATAGCCTGGTCAGCCGGCCCGACACCATGTGGCGGTACGCCGAGTTGCTTCCGGTGGACGACCCAGACAACATCGTCACCCTGGGCGAAGGTGGCACTCCGCTGATCAAATCGGTCAACCTGGCCAAAAAACTGGGCATGTCCAGTCTCTACATCAAGGATGAGGGACTTAACCCCACCGGTACCTTCAAGGCCCGTGGAATCTCCGCCGCGGTTTCCAAGGCCATGGAACTAAAGGTAAGCGGGTTTACGATGCCGTCGGCCGGAAACGCCGCCGGGGCCGCCGCCGCCTACGGGGCGAGATCGGGAATGGAAACCAAGGTCTTCATGCCCGAGGACGCTCCCGACGCCAACAAGAAAGAAACTTTGGTGGCAGGGTCGGAATTGAACCTGGTTAAGGGTCTCATCAATGATGCGGGCCGCGAGGCGGTCGCCGTGGCCAAGGAACTTGGATTCTTCGACCTCTCCACTCTGAAAGAGCCGTACCGCGCCGAGGGCAAGAAGTCCATGGGCCTGGAGATGGTGCAGCAACTGGGCTGGAAGATGCCCGACGCCGTGATCTACCCCACCGGCGGCGGCACTGGAATCATCGGCATGTACAAGGGGTTCAAAGAATTGTTGGAGCTGGGCTGGATAGAGGGAAAGCAACCCAAGTTCATCTCGGTGCAGGCCGATGGCTGCCAGCCCATCGTCAGGGCTTTCGACGCCGGGGCCGACACCTCGGAGATGTGGGAGAACGCCACCACCAAGGCCGACGGTCTGCGGGTGCCCCATCCCTTCGCCGACTACCTGATCTTGGAGGCCATACGGGCCACCGGCGGCACGGCTTTGGCGGTGTCGGACCAAGAGATGATCGACGCCATGTACGAGATGGCCTCCGCCGAGGGGATATTCCCGGCTCCGGAAGGCGCGGCGACGCTGGTTGGGCTGAAAAAGCTGCTGGAGCAGAAATTCTTGGACCCCGATGAGTCGGTGGTCCTCTTCAACACCGGCTCCGGCTACAAATACCTGGACCTGATCAGCGGCCAGAAGCGCGGTTAGCGCTGAAAGCCGGATTGGAAACGGTTCAGGTGGGACCGGGGGTTGAGCCATTCGGTTCGGGTTCCGGTCTCAGCACCCGTTCTTCCGCAGTTACCGGCACCGTGAAGTAGAAAGAGCTGCCCTTGCCCAGCTTGCTTTCCACCCATATCTTTCCGCCGAAGTATTCCACGATCTCTTTGCAGATGGGCAGGCCCAAACCGGTGCCCGTGGGTTTGTCGATAAGCGACTCTGCAACTTGCTTGAACTTCTGGAAGATGTTTTCGTATTCCGATTCCCGGATTCCGATTCCGGTGTCGGAAACACATACCTGAAGTTTCTGGCCCAGCCCATCCGACTTGTCGGCGGCCAGCTTCTTGGCTTTGATCGAGATCTTTCCGCCCTCCGGAGTGAACTTGATGGAGCTGCTCACCAGGTTGGTCACGACCTGGACGAGACGGTCCCGGTCGTTCCAAAGGCCCGGTAGATCTGGCTCCAAGTCCACGTTGATGGCCAGGTCCTTCTGCATCCATAGGGACTGAGTCCCGTCAACGGCCGCCACAACCTCCGGCAGATCAACATCCTCCCAGAACCGAGACGCCTGCCGAGATTCCATGCGTGAGAGGTCCAGGACGTCGGTTACCAGGCGGGTCAGACGGTCGCATTCTTTGTTGATGATCCGCAGAAATTCTATCCGGGTTTCCCGGTCTTCATCATCGAAGGTCAACAAGATTTCGGCCGAGCCCTTGATGGAGCCCAGGGGTGTGCGCAACTCATGGGACACCGTCGATATGAACTCGTCCTTCAACCGGTCAAGTTGCTGCAGCTCCTCATTGGCTTGCTCTAAAGTCTTGGTGTACTGGGCGATCTCTTGTTCCAATTTTTGGCGTTCGGAGATATCCGTCACCACTGCGACAATGCCACTAGGATTGCCTTCGTCGTCACGTTCCAGGCTGGCCCTGATCTCGGTCGAGACCCTGGACCCGTCCTTGCGGATGTATTCCTTCTCATAGGGAGGGATCTCTTCGCCTTGGAGGGCCCGATTGAACAACCCTTTTTCGATCTCCAAGTACTTGGTTTCGTAAAGCACCCCCGGCGCCAGTTCCCGGACCTCGTCCATGGTATAGCCCACCATATCCAAGAAGGCGGGGTTCAGGTCTTTTGGTGTGCCGTCCAGAGTGCAGGTCCCGATTCCGTTGGCGGCGTTGCTATAGACCGCCCTGAACCGTTCCTCGGAACGCTTCAGCGCATCTTCAGCTTCCTTGGGTGCGGTGATGTCCCGGATGAATGCGTTGAAGATATAACTTTCGCCCAATTTCAGCGGGGATATGGTCAGCTCCACCGGGAACTCATGCCCGTCATGATGTTGGGCCACCATTTCGACGCGTTGGTTAACGACTGTTCCTTTCCTGGTGGCCAGGAAATTCTTGATCCCGTTCAGATGCTTCCTGGCAAACCTGGGCGGGATGATCAGGTCGGAGAGCCGGCGCCCCATCGCTTCTCCGGCAGCCCAGCCAAACATGACTTCTGCCTGGGAGTTCCATGCGATGACCTGGCCCTGGTCGTCGATACCCACAAATGCGTCGTGGGCGGTTTCCAGGATCATCTGATTTCGGTTGACGCTATCGGTTAAGGCGGATTCCACCTTCTTGAGGTCCTCGTAGAGCCGGACACCGTCGATGGCCCCGGCGATCTGGTTGCCCACCCGCTGGGCCAATTCAGAGTCTGCATCTGTGAATGCGTTCTTCTTTTTTGTTAGGACCAAGAGAGAACCGACGAACTCGCCACCGTTGATCAGAGGAGTGCACAGCCAAGACCGCACGTCCGCCTGGTAGCTGATAACGGTGAAGGGAAATCTCTCTTTGAGTTTTTTCTCTGAAAGGCCCTGAACTATGATGGAATGTTTGAGTTCGGCGACCTCTCCGGTGATACTCCATTTGATCGGGACCAGAGAGCCCGACATGCCTCCCACACGACCGTCTCCAACGCGGTGGGCAATGCGGCCCATCCGCCCTTCGCGGTCCACGATGCAGATCGCCAGGACATCAAAGTCAATGAGCTTTCTCACCTGGTCGGCGAAGGGCTCATAGACTTCTTCGATGTTCAGCGCCGAGCTGATGATGCGGCCGATCTCCGCAATCACCTCGTTTTGATTTGCAGCCTCGCTCCGTTCGATCACGCTGCTGGCCAGGTCGGCCTCGGCGACCTTCAATTCGTCGAACAACCCAGCATTGTCGATCGCGCCGGCGATCTGATAACTGACGCGGCTGCCCAGTGCAACGTCCAAGTCCGAAAACGCATCGGGCTTGGAGGACAAAAGGAGTATTCCTCCGATTATCTTTCCACGGTTGATCAAGGGAAGACCTAGCCAGGAAAGAACGCCCCCACGATGGCTCTTGGAAAGATGCGGAAACTTAGCTAGAACGTCCTCATCGGACATCCCATGGACGAGGACAGGCTTCCCTGTATCTATGACCTCACCGAGCAGACTCCCGTTGAGAGGCACAGTCGTCCGAAAATTCTTGCGATATTTCTCAGGACCCGACCAATACCTAACGGTGGCAGTCTGTTGATCGTAATCGACGACGCTGGCCACAACCATATCGAAACTGATCAGCCGTCTAACTTGCTCCGTAAACAGCTCAAACACTTCCTCGATGTTGAGCGTGGAGCCTATGATACGGCCCAATTCCGCGATAACCTCATTCTCCTGGGCGGACCGGCGCTCCTGTTCGGCCAATTGACGCATGGTCTCATGCGCCTGCCGTTGACCTGTCACATCTCTGGCGTTGACCACTATCCCCGGGGGTTCCGGGCCTTCCGGCAGCTTGGTGCTGACTGATTCAAGTACCACCCAATGACCATCTTTGTGGCGGAAACGGAAGGAATGGGGCTCACCGACGGTGTCCCGGCTAGGGTCAGAGACAACGGCTTTAAAAACCTCGAATTCCTCATCGGTATCATCCTTATGAATATAGGAGAATGCATTCCGACCGAGCAACTCTTCCGGAGAATAGCCGGTGACCCGTTGGACAGACGGACTTGAGTAGCGAATCGTGCCGTCATAGTTGAGCACGACAACAACGTCGAGGGCGGTCTCGATCAAGGACCGGAATTGCGAATCTCCGGCCGGTTC
>Ga0066376_10002256_pt1 | contig 18043 bp, 19 predicted proteins | sample Knorr_S15_td_Bot_FD_77009 | JGI IMG/M metagenome (GOLD analysis project Ga0066376, IMG submission 77009) | Marine microbial communities from Southern Atlantic Ocean transect - Knorr_S15_td_Bottom_ad_5009_LV_A | ecosystem: Environmental > Aquatic > Marine > Oceanic | place: Southern Atlantic... | reverse complement strand
ATCGCTCTCCTTTGTGTCGACAAGGGGATCTGCCCAAGGGTAATACCAAACACCGAAAAAGAACATCAAAAACATTCCGCAGATCTACGTGGACCGTCCACTAGTGTGCTGTCGCAGAAATACTGGCATTCGGGGCGCAAAACCAGTATAGTGGCTGGAGCATCCCCAATCGCATTGCGGGCGAAGACAGCCGCCGCGCACTCACTATGTCACCGGGCGTTCATCACGCCCTCCAAGAGCATGAACCGTCAACATTCGGTCCACAAGTCATGGGCTCTCCACGATCGCGCTGTGGAGGTGATCCCGCTTGCTACCCAGACTCACTCCAAGGCCCCGCGTGAAGAATTGCGCGACGTGGAGCCCTGTTACCTGGCTCGCGGTCAGGGTTGCCGGGTATTCGACGTCGACGGCAACGAGTATATCGACTTTCGCAACGCTCTGGGTCCGATCACGCTGGGTTACCGATTCCCGGATGTGGACCAAGCCGTACGCCGGCAATTGGACAGCGGCATCGTCTTCAGCTATTCACACCCTCTCGAGGTGGAGGTGGCGGAGCGTCTCGTGGAGGTCATCCCCTGCGCCGAGTCGGTGCGCTTCCTGAAGACCGGGGGCGAGGCCATGGCCGCCACCCACCGCCTGGCTCGCGCCTTCACCGGGCGCGACCACCTCCTCACTTGTGGGTACCACGGCTGGCTCAACACCATGTCCCGGCCCGGCGTACCGGAGGCCATGCGCTCGCTGTACTCCGAGCTGCCCTGGGGGAATCCCGCTCCGTTTGCCGAAGCCTTCGAGTGCCAGCCCGATGGCATCGCCGCTGTCAGCGTTGCCTGCAGCTACGCACGCATGGATCAGGGGCAGGAGTTTCTGTCCGCCCTGCGCGCCCTTACCGAACGCTACGGCGCTCTCCTCATCTTCGACGAGATCGTCACCGGCTTCCGGCTGCGGCGGGGTGGAGCCCAGGAGTACTTCGGAGTCATTCCCGACCTCGCCGTTTTCGCCAAGGGCATCTCCAACGGCATGCCGCTGTCCTGTTATCTGGGTCGCGGCGACATCATGCAGAGAGTGGAGGACGTCGTCATCTCGTCGACCTTCGGTGGCGACACTCTCTCGCTGGCCGCCGCCGCGGCCACTATCGACGTGTATGAGCGAGAGGACGTCGTCGGTGTCCTGTGGTCACGCGGACGGCAGCTTCACGAGGGCTTCGCGGTGTTGTGTGAGCGCTTTGGCGCCCCGGCCCGATTCGAGGGTGTTGCACCTCTGGGCCAGCTCTGCTTCGATCCTCCCGAGCTTTTCCTGCGCTTCAACGCCGAGGTGCTGCGGCGCGGCGTCATCCCCTACCAGATCTGCTACCCGAACTTCTCCCACGCCGAAGCCGATATCGACGAGGCGCTCGAGGCCATGTCCGGCGCGCTGGCGGCGATGCGGGAAGACGGCCTCTTCGAATGAGGGAGATCGTCGATCCGCACTTCCGCCCCGCTGCCCTGGTGGTGCGCCGGCCGCAGTAGGCACTCTTCGCAATCCCCGAAAGGACGACCGTCATGAAATCCCACTATCCCGTCGATACGCTCGTAGACGTCAAGGTCCCCATGCGGGACGGCGTCAATCTGTCGACTGACATCTACCTGCCACGCGGCGCCGGCAAGGTTCCCGCCGTGCTCATGCGAACCCCCTACGGCAACAACGGCGAGCCCATGATCGAAAAGGGGAGACGTCTGGCCGACGGCGGCTATGCTTGCGTCATCCAGGACTGCAGGGGCCGCTGGGACTCCGACGGCGACTACTATCCTTTTGTCGCCGATGGCGCCGACGGCTTCGACACGCAGGAGTGGATCGGACAACAGGAGTGGAGCGATGGCAAGATCGGCATGGCGGGGGCCTCGTACGGGGGGGCGACCCAGTGGCTGAGCGCGCCGCACCGCAGCGGCTCGCTGACCTGCATCGCCCCCCGGGTCATGTGCTGCGACTACTTCTCCGGGCTGGTCTATCCCGGTGGCGCTTTGCAGCTCAACGTGATCATGACCTGGGGTATGCGCACGCACGGACGCACGGCGCAGAGCATCGACTTTCAGAACTGGACCGAGGCTTTCCGCTTTTTGCCGCTGGTCGAGGTGGATCGCGCCGCCGGCCGTGACCAGGAGTTTCTGCGAGACTGGGTCGAGCACTCCTCATACGACGAATTCTGGGAGCAGCTCGACGGCGAGAAGCGCTGGGATCAGATCCAGGTGCCCGCCTTCAACATGGGCGGCTGGTACGACCTGTACGCCCCACAGACGTTTATCAACTTCAACGGTCTGCGGCATCACGGTGGCTCCGCCCAAGCCCGACAGAGCAAGATCATCATGGGCCCCTGGCCGCACGCACTGAGCACGTCGCCGCGCACCGGCGACATCGATTTCGGCGCCCACTCCATGGTCGACCTCGAGAGTCTGGAAATGCGGTGGTTCGATTACTGGATGAGGGGGGTCGACAACGGCATCGTCGATGAGCCGCCCTTGCGTCTGTTTATCATGGGGGTCAATGAGTGGCGAGACGAAAGCGAATGGCCGCTGGCGCGCACTCAGTGGCAGAACTGGTATCTGAGTTCGGGCGGGCGTGCCAACAGTCTGCTGGGAGACGGGGTCCTGACCACCGAGGCGCCGGGGGATCAGTCAGCCGATGAATTCGTCTACGACCCGGATTTTCCGGTGCAGACCCACGGCGGCAATAACTGCTGCTCCCCTCACATCGTGCCCTGGGGGCCCTACGACCAGCGCCCGGTGGAAATGCGCGGCGACGTGTTGTGCTACACCAGCGCGCCCCTGAACAACGACCTGGAGGTGACCGGGCCGATCGAGGTGCTGCTGCACGCGGCCACCGACGGCCGCGACACCGACTGGACGGCCAAGCTCGTGGACGTGAGTCCGACCGGGTATGCGGTCAACCTGTGCGACGGCATCCTCCGCGCTCGCTATCGCGATAGCCTGACCGAGCCCTCACTGCTGGAACCAGGCAAAATCTACGCCTACACCATCGACACAGGTGTCACCGGAAACGTCTTTCGCAAAGGCCACTGCATTCGACTCGAGATCAGCTCGTCCAACTTTCCGCGCTTCGACCGGAACCCGAATACCGGCCATCGGATCGGCATGGACGCTCAGATGCGGGCGGCGGCGCAGACCGTCCACCATTCCCGCGCCTATCCCTCCTGCATCAGACTGCCGGTTATTCCCCCTTCTTGAAGGCGCCGCAATGCAGCATGCCCGAGCCGTAGTAGGGGTTCATGATCTCCCCCTCCGCCTGAATCCAGTGCCCCCCCTCATAGTCGAAAGCCATGGGACAGAAGGCGACGGCGTACCCCTGAGGTAGGTCGATAGCCAGCATCTTCGCCGAGAGGGGCTTGAAGGAGCGGCGTAGCGTCTCGATGTCGCTGGCGCCGGCGGCGGTCGCAGCCAGCGGCTCTAGCGTGTCATCGGCGTGTTTCGCCATGGCTCCCAGGGCCACCCGAGCCTCGGCGAACCGATCGTGAGCCAGGGCGTCCGCCGCGATCAGGTAATGCTTGAGGGCCCCCTCCGCAATATCTCCGAACGCCCCGGGCTCGTAGGGGGCGAGCTCACCGTTTGAGACGAGCTCGAGTGGGGGCGCCGAATCGCTGTACTCGCCGCAGGCCGTGCAGAGCAACGCCAGCAACAGCGAAACGGCGCTCGCCGCGATGCTCGTGATTGGTGCCATGTCAGCTGCCCGCAAAGGGGAAGGTCCCCTCGTATCCGATGGGCCGCGACACGTGCCACACGCCCTCGTACATCGGTGTCAGCTGGTAGTGACAGACGGTGTTGCTGCGATCCATGTCGTCGCGTTCCTTTGCTCCCTGGTGGGGGATGTGGCTAAGGAAGACGACACAGTCGCCAGCCTTGGGGTGAAGGATGACATGCTCCTGAGCCTCGCACCAGGCCTCGAAGCCGGGGCGATCCATGGGGTGCAGGTGCGGCGGCTCGCGCCGATGGCCCTGCTTGACGAATTTCAGGTGTCCGTCCCCCGGGTTGTTGTCCTGCATGAAGAAGGTGGTGTTCACTCCCACCGGCGGCACCGTCAGCCGGTACTTCGCCGCCTCTCTCTCTTCCTCCCAGTAGCCGTAGAAGTCCATGTGCCACTCCTGCAGGTAGGCGCCCGGATTGATGTGGCACCTCAGACTCCTGAGCTGGCACTGCCGGCCCATCATCCCCTCCAGTAGCGGACGGATGCTCTGATGACCGACCAGGGGTCCGAAGGTGTCCGGCTCACGCTGCAACAGCGAGTCGAACCACATGTTGCCCACCGCATTCAGTCCCTCCTCCCAGCCCATCTCGCGCGCGTGCTCGATCCTGCCGCGGACGTGATCGGTCTCCTCCGGCGTCAACGCGCCTTCTACGACGATAAAGCCGTCGCGCTCCAGCTGGTCGAGTTTGCTGCCTGCGTCGGTCATGTCCTTTATTCTCCCCGGGGCCCTGGCCTTCAGCGCCTGGGCATAATCGGCCTGGGCGGAATTGGCTGAAGCGGAGTGGTCGTCAAGAGGGTCACCAAAACACGGGCGACCGAGATCTCGGCGCAATAGTTGCCACCGATAAAGGAGTTGTGAAGATATGAAAATTACCGATGTCAGAGTATTTCCCGTCGCCAACTTCGTCTACGTCAAGATAGAGACCGACGAGGGCGTTCACGGAATCGGCGAGGCTTCCCTCAGCGGCCGCACCCACGCCGTGGTCGGCGCCTTCCAGCACCTGACGCCGGTGCTGATCGGCCAGGACCCGACTCGGATCGAGCACATCTGGCAGGACATCTTCCGGGGTACCTTCTGGCGCGGCGGTCCCGTGCTTCAGTCCGCTCTGGCCGGCATCGATATCGCCCTGTGGGACCTGAACGGGAAGGCGTTGGGCGTCCCCTGCTACCGTCTTCTGGGCGGCGCCACCCGAGACAAGGTCCTCGTCTACCGCCACGTGGGGGGCGCAACGCCCGAGGAGCTGGTCGAGAACTCACAGCGCCTCCTGGAGGAGGGCTGGCGAGTGTTGCGAATCTCACCTGTAAACGAAAAGGAGAAGGATGGCGCCTTCGACCCCACCTGGGCTATCCGCAACGGCATCGAGCACATGGCTGCCCTGCGACGGGGGGTGGGGGATGAGGTGGAGATCATCCTCGAGGTGCACACTCGTCTGACACCCATTCGCGCCATCGAGCTGTGCAACGCCGTGGCGGAGTACCGTCCCTTCTTTGTCGAGGACCCGATTCGCTCGGAGAATCCCGCTTCCCACGCCACCCTGCGGGCCAAGACCGATGTCCCCATCGGCACCGGTGAGCAGCTGAGCCACAAGTGGGCCTTCCGCGAGCTCATCGAGCAGGAGCTGGTCGACTATCTGCGGGTCGACATCTGTCACTCGGGAGGGATAACCGAGGGGAAGAAGATCGCCGCCCTGGCCGAAGTCCACTACCAGGAGCTGGCCTGCCACTACACCGCCAGCCCGGTCAGCACAGCGGCCATGCTCCAGCTCAACACCTCCATCCCCAACTGCGCCGTCCAGGAGTTCGCCCCGCCGGGTGGGCCTATCACCGAGGTCATCGAGAGCGACCTGCGCACCGAGGGCGGCTACCTGCTGCGCTCGGATGCACCGGGGCTCGGTGTCGAGCTTAACGAAGCAGCGGCGGTCGCCATGGGGGTGCGGGATCACGAGCCACCTCATCTGAGACGGGAAGACGGCGCCGTCCAGGACTGGTGATCGACGTATGAATCCCCGTTCCGTGTCGCATCCGCGTCGCCAGTGGACATCCAGTTCCGGGGTGGCCAGCTCAATCCGGGATATCTGAGAGCCGGAGTCCTGGGACCTGGTTGAAGTGCCCATCGAAGGTGACGATGACGGACCCACAGGAGCCCTACTCCCGGCGCTCGACAACGAAGTCATCGAAGGACACGAAATCGGTCACGCCCTGGGCGCCGTTGATGCTGACGATTTCTCCCATCGTCAGTGGCTGAGGATCCACGCCTGTAATCGTCGAGGAGGCGCTGCCGTCGATCGCTTCCACGCTCATCGTGACCCGGTCGCCCTCGATGGTGAGGGAGATACGGTGGGACTCCTGCGCGCCGATGGCGTACGATCCCGAAGCGAGCACCGTTTGTCCCTCCAGGTCGAAGCGGGTTATCGAGATGGCATCGATCTCAGGACTTGCGAAAGCACCATACCCCTCCCAAAACTGCCAGTTGTTGCCGAGGTCTATACTCCTGGCTACCACGCCAAAACCGGCGTTGAAGTCGGTTGACGTAGAGTCTCCGAGATCCAGCGAAGTCGTGTACGGAGCCGCCATGGTTGTAACGACGACGCTGACGCGTAAGGTATCGCCTGAGACCGGTGTGGAATACCGCATCGCGTAAAACTCGCCCCACCGGGCACCGCGAATTGATCATCTGCCACCGCTATCGTGGCAGCCTCTCCGGTCGTACTGAAAACCTGGACACTCCAGTCACCTCCCGGCCCTCCGTCCGAGCGGTCGAAGTTATCGGAAAAGACGACCTCCCACTCCGGGAGATCGACCACGGTCACGGTATCGCAGACTGTCACCAGCACAGTATCGTAGACCGTGACTCTGAGGGTGTCTGGCGGTCCTTGTGCGCTAAAGTTGTCTGCAAAGATGAAGAAGTCGACCAAGTCGACCTTGCCATCCAGATTGAGATCGCCAATGACGGCGTCCACTCTAACGGAAGTGGACAGAGCGATCAGTAACAGCAAGCAAGAAGCAGGGCAACAGGTTCATCCGGCGTCTCATTATGCACCTCCTTTGGATTCAGCGAGGGTTCCTTCTTTCGCGGATGGTTTGGCATCATAATATTCACACCAGCAGGTCGCGCTTGGCCGCCTCCTCTCCGGCAGCGGGCCCCTGATACCAGTAACAGGTCCAGCGGTACACCAGCCGCTCGACGCCGTTGACGCCCGCCAGCGCTCCCTTGCGCGGACAGCCGGCTTCCTGAATCAGGACCAGCGATTGGCGGAATGGCACCGAGTCGAGCAGGTGCAGCCGGTAGGCCGACACTCGTCCCCGTCGATCCGTCCCGGTTTCGCTGTAGTGGTGGTCGAGGCAGCCGTGGGTCGGCGTGTCTACCTCCCCGAGTTGGTAGAAGTAGGCGCAATTGAAGTAGTCCTCGGTGCCGGTGCCCAGCCATGAAGGGCCTCGCTCCCTGGCAGAAGAAGAACCGGAGCGGCACCGCCACGGCCGGCTCCGCCGCTCCATCAAAGTGGATCTGCAGGGCCAGGCAGGCAAGGCTGTCCGCATCCAGGTCACCCGTGTCAAAGGCGATCTGGTCGATGATTTCGGCCGCCTCCGTCGCCAGTAGCACGGTCTTCTCCCAGGTTGGTGCCGCGAGAGGGGCCGACCTCAACCCGCGCGAAGGCGCCGCTGTCGTCGAAGGCCAGCCCGTTGGCGGTTCGCCAGCGCGCGCACACCTGTTCCAGCTCGCGGCCCGTATCAGCGTCCAGGTTGTCCGGCAGGGTCGCCACTTCGGTGTTCGCGTCGTAGAGGGGGCGTTGATCTGCCAGTAGAAGCTTCCGGTGTCGGAGCGCGAGCGGATTTTGCAGCCTCGGCTGAAGGGGATCGGCAGGTAGGAGACGCGGCCCTGGCTGGAATCGGCACAATCCATAACCACGGGTTTGAGGAAAGGCGACAGTTCGCCGCCGAAGAACTCCCGCAGGGTGGTGCGGATGCTCGGCTCCGGCGCGCCGTCGAAGAAGATCTCCAGATCGCCGTCGAAGGAGCCGGCAGTCCAGAAGCGCGTGATCACACCCGGCCCGTGGTAGTCGACCAGCACATGCCAGCCATCCTACTCGCGCAGAAAGTAGTTGCAGTCCCTCGGTCCCTGACGCTGGTTGAGGCTCGAGTCCATGATGCTCCTGCCGCTGTCCTCAAGGTCGGTCAGGAACGAAAACTCCCGCAGTCGTTCCAGGAAGTGCTTCAGGTCTTTTCTGTCACTCTCTTTTCTGTCACTCATTGGATGCCGGTGTCCCTTCAGTTCTTGGGGCCTCGCCAGTCACTTACGTAGGTCGATTCGGGCGCCTCTCGTCAAGGGCGGCCGCGATGGGGTCGCGATGGCCTTCCCGCGGGCGATTGAGATGTGCGCTTGCAGCGGTGTGGTCGAAGCGGTAGTTTGGCACGCTCTCGCAGGTCCCTGATTTGACGGATCGGTGGTCACTTACCCATGCCGCACCATGGCGCTGATATCCGTGAGAATTATGTGTGCTGGCGGGGGAGAGCCCGAAAGCATAGGATGAGAGCTAAAGGTGGGCAGGATGTCGAGTGGGGATAAGCGGATCCGCCTGATCCTCGCAGAGCCGGGGGGCATTGAGCGGACCTCCTGGCCCGTAACTCAGGGGATTCCCTTTGCCGAAGGGGAACTGCGGCCCGGCGACCCGATCCGTATCGTCTCCGAGGCCGGCGAAGTGTTGCCATCGCAAGCGATCTGCCTGGCCACGTGGCGCGCCGATCTGAAACACGTCAAGTGGCTGCTGGTGGACTTTCAGGCCGACATGCCCGCTAGCGCGACCCAGAGCATCTTTGTCGAATACGGTCCCGGGGTGGAGGCGGTGCCCGCCGGACAGCAGATACGCGTCGATCAGACCGAACAGCGCCTCGACATCGACACCGGACCTCTGCGCGTTCACCTGCGCAAGGGTGACGTCGATTTCTTCGCTGCCTGCTGCGTCCGCACGGGCGACGGCTTTCGGGACGCACTGCGGGGACGTCCCGGGCCCTATCCTGTACATGACCGACCAGAACGGCAGGCACTATGATTCCTGTGAAGCGGCTCCCGCGCCTACCGTCGAGATCGAGGAAGAGGGCCCGGTCCGCACCTCGGTGCGCATCTCCGGGTTCCACGCCTCCGACGACGGTCGCCGTTTCTGTCCCTATACGCTGCGTCTGCACTTCTTCGCCGGACGCGCCGACATTCGCTGTTTCCACACCTTTGTCTTCGACCAGAATCCCGAGCGTATCGAGCTTTGCGAAGTGGGCATCTGCTTCCCGCTGCGGCTGGGAGACGACCTGCGAGCCGCTTTCGGAGGTGAGAGGAAGCCCCACTGGGTGGACAGATTCGAGCGCGCGCGGTTTCTCCAGACCACCGACCTCGAGGATGAGGTAACCCGGGACGACGAGCCTCTTGGCCGGGGGACGCAAACGAACGGCTGGGGCAGCCTCTGTGGCGCGGATCTAGCCGCCGCGGTGGTCGTTCGCGATCTGTGGAAGGAGTTCCCGAAGGGAATTGCCATGGATCCGGACGGGGTCCTGGACGTGCAGATCTGGCCGCTGGCTTGTGGCGAGACGCTGAGGTCGAAGCAGGGCTGGCAGATCTGTTTGAGCGGATCGTGTTGGAACCGCGTGCCAAGCTGCGCACCTACGGAATGATCGATTACGGCGATCTCATGTGCTCGCACTCCGGCTCCACGGGGGTGCTATGGGAGATGGCGAAGAACGAGGTCGACGCTATCGAGCGCATGAGATACTGTTCGCGCGCTTACAACAACGAGTCCAATGACCAGCTCAACGCCCTATGGGGTTTTTTCACTCACTCGGGTAAGCGCAAGTATTTCATGGCCGCCGAGGCGTTCGGGCGTCACATGGCCGACGTCGATATCTGTCACGGACCGGCCCACAGCGGTCGGACCGGTCTTATCCACTATCACAACTGTCACCACTGGACCGGTGGTGTCTCGCCGTCCCACACCTGCATGGCCGGGCTCATGCTCCAGTATTACCTGACCGGCAACCGCCGCATCTTCGACGTGGGCCGCGAGATTGCCGACTGGGTGTTGGGGCAGCAGGAGCCCTGCGGCATCTTCCGGAACAGTGGCGCCTTGGTGCGCGAGTTCACCACACCGGCGGCTGGCACCTGCGCCAGGCCGGCGGCATGACCCCACAGCTGCTCTGGGACGCCAACCATCTCATGGGCGCCCAGGACCCGATCTATCGCGAGGCGCTGATCGCCATGGCCCAGCGCTACGTCTACCACCGCAACGACGTCTTCGAGGTGCTCAGCGTCGGCTCTCGGAACGTCGAACAGCTGGACCCGTACTTCAACGCGGCGGTGGTGGCCTACGCCTACGCCTTGACCGAAGAGCTGGCGTACGCCGCCTACTGCCGATACTACCTGCGCGTGCACTTTCCCGAGCGGTCGCGGCAAACGAGCTTCACCTACGTCTGTTGGGGCAGCATTGTGCCGCCGCTCATGGAGGCGGTGCGCCGGGCGGAACAGCGACATGGCGTCGAGGCCCTGGACCGGGCGGAGGAAAACTGGATCCGACAGGTGGAAGCGCGCGTGCCGGAGGCGACGGCTCTGAAGCCAGCTGATCGTCCGGAGCGGCGATCGATTGGGGTCATTGAGGGATATGAGTGAGTGTGTGAGTAAAGTCTGAGCGGCACCAAGTGGCGCCGCGATGACGCCGGATGGCCGGCTACGATGGAAAACGCGGGTGAACGAACGCAGTGGACCCGCGCCGAACGGACTACAGAATGAACGGACTACACAATGAACGGAGGCGTGAAATGAAGGTAGTCGATATTGAGCGCACGGTCGTGAGCGTGCCCATGACGCCGCGACAACAGCGCATCAGTGAACGGGAAGTGTACAACTGGAACATCTTCGAGCTCTGCAAGGTCACCACCGACACCGGACACGTCGGCTGGGGAGAGACCGTCCTTCACTATACCTGGGCACGGGTCACCGACCAGGCAGTGGAACGGGTCAAAGGGAAGTCGCCGGCAGCGCTGATGAATGACGACACCCTCGGAGCGGGACTGCAGATGGCTCTGTTCGACGTCGTGGGCAAGATTCTCGAAGTGCCGGTCTACGAGCTGATGGGCACCAAAGTGAGGGATTGGACGCCCATATCCTGGTGGTCGATTGACGCCTCGCCGGAAGACTGGGCGGCTGAGGCCAAGGATGCGGTGAAGGCGGGTTACACCAGTTTCAAGCTGAAGCCGCGGCCGTGGTGGGATATCGTCGCTCAGGTCGATGCCATCTCAAAGGTCGTGCCGCCCCATTTCAAGCTCGACCTGGACGCCAACGCCACCTGGCAGAACGCGGCGGCCGCCATCCCCATCGTCAAGAAGCTGGAGAAGTACGGCAACGTCGCCATGCTCGAGTCTCCCATACCGCAGGGAGACGTGCTCGGCAACCGACGGCTGCGCGCCGCCATCAACCGCCCCATCGCCATGCACTTCGGCAGCCCGTCCTACATCACCAACGCGCGCGAAGAGGTGTGCGACGGCTACGTCATCAGCGGCGGCCAGTCCACCGTCATAAAGCAGGGGACTCTGTCGGCCGAGGCGCAGCTGCCCTTCTGGCTGCAGCTGGTGGGCAACGGACTTACCTCTATCTGGGCCGCGCATCTGGGTGCCGTCCTCACCCACGGCACCTGGCCTACCATCACCTGCATGAACCTGTTCAGCCATCAGCTGCTGGAGAAGAGGATCGAAATCGTCGGCGGGTATCAGAAGGTGCCCGACGGTCCGGGGCTGGGCGTCGAGGTCGACGAGAAGGCAGTGGCAAAATTCCGCGTGCCCGACAAGAAGGTGCGCAAGTTCGCCGATGAGGGTAAGCCGTACAACCACCCGGAGCCGCGCATCATCAACTCGATCGTCTACCCCGATGGCAGCTGCGTGCACATGTCGGGTACCCTGCAGGGATATGGCTACTTTGGTAAAGGCGACGGGCCGGCCTACGTGGAAGGCGTGAAGCTGGTGGCGCAACACGACAATGGCACCAAGGAGTGGAAGAAGCTCTTCAATCGGCTGAAGAAGGACGGTCCTGTGCGTGATCGCTGGAGCGGTCCATTCGAGAGCAAGAAGGGCAAGAAAAAGAGCAGGAAGAGTAAGAAGTGATGGGAGTTGCGAGTGAGTGGTAGGAGGTTTGGCAGCGGGCCCGCGATAGAGGTCTCGCAACGGTCGGCGATGGCCGGTGACAGGGGTTCGGCAACGGCGGCTGACAGAAGAGAGTGGAAAGATTTGCGATTGGATCCGTAACTGATTTTGGAGGCGAGAGGGGAATGAAACGAATACTGATGATCATCGGCGGCAGGGCGCACCCATTCGAGCAATGCGCCGCCATCTTCAAAAGCTCCATGGAGGCGGGCGGGATCTTCTCCATTGAAGTGACCCAGGATCTCAGCGCCCTGTCAGATCCTTCTGCCTACGACGCCGTTGCAGTGTACACCGGGGGAGTGGAGATGGAGGCCGACCAGGAACGGGGACTGATCGAGTATGTCCGTGGCGGCGGCGGTCTGGTCGTCATTCACAGCGCCAATGCCGCGATGAAAAAGTATCCCGCGTACCTCGAGATGATCGGCACTGAGTTCGTCGGACACGGGCCGGTCGCTGAGTTCGGCATTGAAACGTCCGACCAGGCGACTCACGTCCTGCCCCGGTTGAGCCCCGGTTTCACCGTCACCGACGAGTTCTACAAGCTGGAGCGACGCACCGAGGCGGAGTTTATCGAATTTCAGCACGGCACCTGGCAGTTCGAGAGGCAGGTGATGGGATACGTGCGCGACTTCGGCGAGGGGCGCGTGTTCTACACCGCGTTGGGCCACGACGAACGCACCTTCCGGCACCCCGACTTCCAGGATCAGGTGTACAAAGGCTTGCGTTACGCCTGCGGCATGAAGGAGGAGGAGCCCATCCGCGTCGGCCTGTTGGGTTACGGCCCCGCCTTCGGCATGGGAGTTCATCACTCGCAGAGGATCGCCGAAACACAGGGGTTCGAGCTGGCCGCCATCTGCGATCGAGATCCGGCCCGACTCGAGGCGGCGAAGGAGGAGCAGGGGGATCACGTCGCCACTTTCGCCGATGCGGCGGAGATGGCGAACAGCGGCCTCATCGACCTGGGATTCGTCATCCTGCCGCACGCCTATCACAGCTGGGGGATCAAGACCCTTCTCAACGCAGGGGTGCACGTCATCACCGAGAAACCGTTCGCCGTCACCGTTGCCGAGTGCGACGAAGTCATCGCTCTGGCGCAGGAGAAGGGGGTGATGCTGTCGGTCTATCATCAGCGGCACTGGGATTCCGACGTGCTGACCCTGCTTCACGTGGTCGAGTCGGGGATGATCGGCGAGCTCTATTCAATGGAGTGCAACATGGTGGGGTACGGACGGCCGGGACAGGCGTGGCGCTCCCACAAACCCATCTCCGGCGGCGCTCTTTACGACATGGGTGCCCACCAGTTCGAAAAGGTATTGCAGCTACTGCCCAAACAGAGCGCGGGGGGAGGGAAGATCAACCGTCGCGCCCATATGTACGGTCACTTTCTCAAGAAGCGTTGGCACGACGTCACCAACGAGGATTACATCCGCGCCTACGTGCGTTTTGACGGCGGCGTCGAGGCCCAGGTGGTGGTCTCCAACCTCTGCACGGCCAGCAAGCCCCTGTGGACGGTGTTGGGTACGCGCGGATCGGCAGTCGTTGAGAACTGGGGGAGCGGCGCGAGCATTACCACGGTCGACGACTCCGGGGCGCACTACACTTCCCATCTTCCCGTGATCGAGAAGCCTAACGGCTACTACAAAAACGTGGCCGACCACTTGCTGGCCGGAGTGCCCCTCATCATCACGCCCCAGTGGGCGAAAGGCACGGTCCAGTGCATCGAGGGATGTGAAATCGGGGCGAGAGAGAATCGGGTGGTCGAGGTGGAGTTCGATTTTTGAGGCAGCTGTAAATGGAGCTGTCGCTAAGCGGGTTCCTCATCCCCGAGCTCGGCGCCAGGACGAAGAGTGTGCTGGTCCACTCCGTGCGTCCGGCCGGCGACCAGGAGAAGTCGGAGATCGAACGCGACGGCGCCGGGTGGGTGAAGTGCCTCCCCGACGCCGAGGGGGCGCAGGAGTGGGAGGCCATCCTGGGGGCCTTCAAGCATGCGTTACGACGGTCTGGTTGACGGTGATCGAGAGCGGCTGGCCTCAGCCGCAGCGCGAGCAGGTGGCTGATCTGGGAAGATGCGTTACGCGGACCAGGCTTGTTCCTTTCAGCCCGGATTGGCCGAAATCTGAATCTGTATCAAGGATTACGTCATCGACTTCGAGGACCTGCTGGCGGAGTTGGGAGGAGATCATGCAGATAAGCCAGTCATCGTGAGAACCGGGCAGCGACTGCAAGACAAGTGCAGGTCGCAGCTTGCCTGCAGCTTGGTCAGTCTTGGGGAATGTGAATAGGACGACCTGCCCACCCTCGATCATGACGAGGGCTCTGCAAGGTCTCCCAGAGTGTACGGCGTTTCCTCATACTCCATCCCGCGCATGGCGGAGGCAAGAGAGAATTGTGACCAAGCGACGTCTTCCTCTCTTGAGGGAGATGTGTCCTGTCTGGACTTGAGGAACTCGACGAAGTCAAGCACCTCGCGCTGTGCCGAGTTTGGCAAAGATTCCAACTGTCGGATGATAGCTTGTGCCGTTGTCATCTGGACTCCCTCCTGGATAATCTACAACTTGGCGGTGATATTTCAAAAGGCAAGCGCTGCGGTTACGGACGGTCTGGTGACGGTGATCGAGAGCGGCTGGCCTCAGCCGCAGCGCGAGCAGGTGGCGCGTCGTTGCGGCGATGTGCTGCGGCGGATCTGGGAAGATGCTTGAGGATCATCACACGTAGTTGACGCCGTACCACAGCGTCGGGATAGGCAGTATTTCCCGCAGAATCTCCGCTGCCCGGCCGCCGTTCTGCAGGAGACTCTCCTCCTCCCGCCCCGGTGTGCCGAAGATCAGCTGTACGGCCTGCCCCGGATCATCCGCTACTACGGAGTCGCCGCCGTAGCTAAAGCGAAAGTGATCCTCCAGCTGCTGGAAGACCAGTCCCGTGGCCGCGTCCTCTCCCACCAGCTCGGAGAAGTGGGGACGCATGCGCTCCATGAGTCGCTCGAAGTGAATGAGAGTCACCGTTCCGGAGGTGGCCGCCGGGGTCCCTTCGACGCCGCGTTCGCGCATTAGATCCAGCAGCAGGCGGTCGTGATCGGCCACGTGCAGGTCAAGCGTCTCCAGGTCGTACTGCCGGACAAGCTGACCCAGGGCTCCCGCGATCGCTTTGCGGTCGCCGGCGTACTCGAGCATAGCCGTCGTTGCACCCTGCTCTTGCGGCGGCTGAGCGATGACCACGTATCCCCGAAATGCCTTCCCCTCTCTCAGCGTCAGCACCCGGGTCGGTCGGTTCATGACGAACCCCTCCAGGGTGTTGACGAAATCCGATGGCGGTCTCAGCCACCTGACTGGCTCGCGGCGGTACGCCGCGGCCATCGCCGTCGTGTCTTTACGGGTGGTCTCTGTCAGCGAAACGGCTGCATCGTCGAACAGTTCCGCCTGTGCCGCCGTCACGGTGAACTTCCAGTGGCGTCCCACGTAGCGGCAGCCGAAACGATGGTACATATTCCGATACCCGGATACGTGCATGAAATCGACGCCGTCCTCCCGGCACGCGCGCATGGAGTCCTCGAACAGCGCCGTGGCGTACCCCTTGCCGCGGTGCTTCTCGTAAGTCGCCACACCGCCAAGCGAAGCCACTCTCACCGTGCAGCCGAAGAGGGAGGCGTATCGCCGCAGCGCGGCCATGTGCGAGACGACCTCGCCGTCTCGCACTACTACCCGAAGAAAGGGGGCGTGCTCAGCCGCGTAGATGTGGGGATACTCCGCGGCCAGACCGGGCCGGAAGACGGTATCCAGCAACGTCTGGAGGCTGCTGAATTCTTCGCGGCGCAGACTCCTCATGCCGTCGTTGGAGGATGGTGCGAGTTCTCTCGCCATATCGTCTAGTCCTTCTGTTGACCCGACACTCTTCGGTCCGAGCCTCGTCGGTGAGCGAGTAGTATTTCCGCAGATCGTCGATGCCGATCAAGATCTGCACGAGTCGCCGCCGTCCTCAAGCACTCGGGCGGATAAACCTAACTATTTCTCTTGTGCCCGATGGATCAGGTCCGTGGGCGGTGCTACCACGTACTCTTCACAGCGGTCCACATATAGAGCGGAGGGTCCATCGCCTGGATCGATATCGAGGGCTTGTCTGAAGAGATCCAGGGCGCCTTCGAAGTCGAAGCGTTCATAGGACTCCATACCTCGAGCGTAGACCTCGAGCACGCGACGGGTCAGAGGGCTCAGCTCTCCTTTGAGGCCGAGGACCTCGTAGGCGGTTACCGCCCCTTCTCTGCCCATTACCTGGATCAGGTCGATCTTGCGAGTCTCGACCTCGCCGCTGACGATCTCGTACATGCTGTCGTTGATCATGATGGACGTGCCGTAGAACTTCTGGCCGCTCTCGAACCGGGCAGCCAGGTTGACGGTATCACTCATCATGGTGTAGTCGGTGCGATTTTTGGAGCCCATATTGCCCACGACGATATCGCCGCAGGTCATGCCCATGCGGACCTGCCAGAATGTGCGTCCCTCCTCCTCCCACTGCGTCTGCAGCTGGCGAAGAGCGGCAGGCATGTTCGGATCGACGCGCCAACGATCGCGCAACTCGACGAGCTTTTGCTGCTGCTCGATGCCGGCTCGGACAGCGCGCTGTGCATGGTCATCGAAGGCGACGGGAGCGCCAAAAAAGGCGAGGATGGCATCGCCCTCGAACTTGTCGATGGTGGCGCCATGACGCTCGAGGATCTCGCACATCTCGCCCAGGTATTCATTGACGGCTGCACCAGTTCGGTGGGGGTAAGACGTTCAGAGATCGCGGAGAAACTGGTGACATCGGAGAAAAAGGCGCTCATGTAGCGCTGCTCACCCCCGAGTTGACCGACCATTTCCGGATTGGCCATGATTTCGTCGACTACGGCGCGAGAGACATACTTGCCAAAGGCGCCCCGCACGAACTCGATGCGCTGTTTCTGTTCCTCGATGAGGGCCCGTTCGGCCACCTGGAGCGCGGCCGTGCGAGCTTCGATGGTGTGTTCAAGTCGCACGCGTTTGCGGATGAACCAGAAGGGCGCCGCACCGAAGATGGCGGTGGCGAAGAGACTGCTTCTCTCGAGTCCCAGCGAGACAAGACTGAAGCCGAACACCCCCAGGCAGAACAAGAAGAAGAGCGCTGACTGCCACCTCTTTCCATGATATTCTGGTTGCTCGAGGGCTGGAACCTCGCTCTGCTGCCGAGCGACTCTCTGGTAGAGCGAAATCGCCGCGGCGACGATCGCGGCTGCCAGGGGAGCTGTGACGGCGCATGCCTTCAGGAAACAGGCGGTACCACTGCAGAGCCTGTAGCCGAGTTTCACATAGGACCAGGCACAGAAAAGGGTGAAGACCAACCAGGTGACCAGCGCAGAGACCGGTAGATACGAGACTGTGGTCACCAGATCGAACTGGTCCATCACGTATGACAACACTCCCTGGGCATCATCCAATTCCAAAGCACTGAACAGGACCACAGCGATGGCGCCAACCAGGGCGAGAAACATCGCCGTGGCGAGTAACAGGGAAAAGCGCTGGTGCCCGGTAAGGAATCGCTGCGTATCGTCGTTCGCATTGAGCGCCCGGCACTCGAGTGACAGGTGCCAAGTGTAATAGAGAATGCAGTACATCGTTCCCAAGATAGTGTAGGCGATTATCGGACCGAGCTGTTCGGGTGGAGACCGCTGGAAAAAGGCATACGTGTAGCAATAAATAACGGGGAAGAGTGGCGCTATCGTGCAGGCCCGCGCCATCGTGCGGTGATAGAAATAGGCGGTGTACGGTGACTCCGACCGCAGCTGGCGCAAGGGTAGTATCTGGTTGATGAGCGCCATGCGGATGAGGAAAACCGGCGCCGAAAAACCGATGAAGGCCTGTACGTCTATAAGTTGAGCGAGGCTGCCGGGGTACAGGACGCACAGCAGCAGGAAGGGAGCAAAATAAGCGAGGTATCTGAGTCCTGTCATGGTGATCTCTGCACGACCTGTACGACCCGGGCAATGCGAGGGAGGATAAACAGCATTGGCGTATCCATTTAACCGGACTTGATTTATGTTGTGATGCATGGATCATCCACACGCTGGAGTGCACTACCCCAGGTCTGTCGGCGAGTTTCAGGCCTGGTTCGCCACCGATGCGGACTGCCT
>Ga0066376_10002253_pt1 | contig 18055 bp, 14 predicted proteins | sample Knorr_S15_td_Bot_FD_77009 | JGI IMG/M metagenome (GOLD analysis project Ga0066376, IMG submission 77009) | Marine microbial communities from Southern Atlantic Ocean transect - Knorr_S15_td_Bottom_ad_5009_LV_A | ecosystem: Environmental > Aquatic > Marine > Oceanic | place: Southern Atlantic... | reverse complement strand
TCTCGTTCTCGTTTTCGCTGTCGCCGCATGCGGCTCAAAGCGTTTGCCACAGCAATCCGCGCTGGACACCCCCGAGACGCATTTCAGTCGCGGAATGGTGAAATTCGAGAGGGGAGATCTGCGGGGAGCGGAAGCGGAGTTCGAACGCTCTCGTGTTCTGGACTCGGATTTCTCGCCCAGCTATGCGGGCAGCGGGCTGGTGGCCATGGCCCAGGGGGATTTCTGGCGAGCCCGGAAACAGATCGAGCAAGCCCTGCACCGGGACGGCGATGTGGCCGGCACCTATGTCGCGTTGGGCCGAATCCTAACCGAGGAGGGGACCGAACGGGGATTTCCCACCGATGACTGGCTGGACGATGCCCTGACCGCCTACAAGCGGGCGAGGAAAATCGACCCCGACGACCCGGCGGTTGATTTCTGGGAGGGGAAGTCCTACATGCGGGCGCTGAGACTGGAACCGGCCCGCATGGCCCTCACTCGGGTTATCGAACAGAATCGGGGCAGATACGTGGAGCGGGCCATGGCTGAAGTCGAGCGAATTCAAATCGTTCAGCGCGTCAGTCCGGGGTCGGATCTAGACATCAAGATCGCCATGTCCACTCAGCTGACCCGCGCCGAGCTGGCGGTTCTCCTCCTCGAGGAGTTGAAACTGGATGAGCTGATAGAACAGCGTCGGCTGAGCCGTGGCGGCAAGGGAAGCGAGGCGGTGAAATTCCGCTCGCCGCAAGCGAACGGGGTTGTGTCAGCGGGCCTCTCAAAGGACATTGAGTACTCGTGGGCCCGGGCCTGGGTGGAGGATGCCCTCTCGCTGGGGATTCCCGGCCTCGAACTGTTGCCGGATGGGACTTTCCTCCCTGATGAGCCCGTGACCCGTGCCAGCTACGCCAGGGTAAGCGAAGGGATTTTGTCCCTCATTACGGCCGATCCCTCGTTGTCGACGCGTTATGTGGGCGAGGCATCCCGCTTTCCCGACGTTCGCGGCGACTCATACGCCTACAACGCCATCGCCGTCAGCGTAGAACGCGGCATCATGTCAGCGGACCGGATTACCGGACGCTTCCGCCCCGAGGACACGGTCTCTGGGGCCGAAGCGCTACTCATGATCCGCGAGTTGCAGAACGCGGTGCGTATGGAGTTCTGACACAGCGTTCCTCAGAACCCAAAAAAACCGATCGGCGCCTGCCCTGCCGGGGTGGCTGATCCCTTTATTTCACCGACAGATCAAAATGCAGAGGCTCCCTCCCGGAGCGCTCCGACCCATGAAGACGATGGTATCAGGGACTCCACAAAGCGCTTCAGCTCGCATGATCTCATGCGCCGCCGGCATCGTGGCGTGTTGCGTCTTGTTGGGTGGCGTGCGCGAAACGACCGCTGCAGAGGTGACCAAGTCGGTGCGCGCCACGGGAATGGCGGCTATTGTGGAAGGCGATATAAGCGCAGCCTTTGAGCGGGCCAAGGATGCGGCCCTGAAAGAAGCGGTTGAGGAGGCGATCGGAGTTCTCGTTTCCTCCAGTACCAGAGTGCGGAACTTCGAGATTATTGAGGATCATGTGCTGACCAAAACCAGCGGCTATGTCAGTCGGTTTTCCGTTGTCGACCGGAGGGTGGTAGGTGACGACACCTACGAAGTGACTATTGACGCAGTCGTCGATCTGGGAAATCTGGAGAAGGACCTGGCAGGGCTCGAGCTGCTCATGGAGGTGACCGGCCGGCCGCGTATCTTGTGTGGGGGACAAGAGTATCTCCTGAGCGAGAATGGTGACCGCACCCCGCTTAACTGGCGGTTAGCCGAAGTTGAGCTGGTTCATGCCATGACCTCTCTTCAGGGAGATCTGTTCACTCTCCTGCCCGCCGGTGGCGCCGCTGCCACCGCGTATCTCGGAGGCGGTGCCGCCAACACCGAGGGCTCGCACGCGGCAACCGCGGCCAGAGCTGGGCAGGATGACGCCACCGCCTCGGTTGCTGACATTGCCGTCATCGCCGAGGTGACGGTGCGGCCCGGTCCGGACGTGAAGATTCCCTTTTCTCGAGATTCACTCAGACAGATAGGCCTGGTGACAGCTGCGGCCGATGTTCAGGTCCGGGCATGGTGGACCGATACCGGGGAGATTATCAACACCGTATCTGGAGAGGGAAGAGGGGCGGGCGCCGACCTCATCACGGCGGGTCGCAAGGTCGCAGGCCAGCTCCTGGCCGATCTGGCACAATCCCTGGCGGCAGACATTGTCGCCGACCTCCGGGAAAAGGCCTACTCCGGCCGCATAATTCAGCTCCAGGTTCACGCTGACACCCGGCAGCTGCGCCGCTTTGAGGAGAGGCTGCCCCTGCGCATCAGCGGTATCGAGAAGCTGTACCCCCGATCCTACGAATCGGGATTTGCCACCTTCGATGCTCGCGCTGTCGGCGCCGCTTTCGACGTCGCGCGGCAGTTGAGCGCCAGGAGGTTGGGAGATCTGGGAGTGGAAATCCTACAGGTCTCTGCTAATTCTCTGAAACTGAAGCTTTCGAACTAACCCTTCTCTACGATGCCTACTAACGACCTCTACGATGCCTACTAACGACGAGTTTCCTGTGGAAGGACTACCGCGGTGATTGCGATAAGATCCGTTGAGACGGGCAGCCTGGGAGAGCGGGCGGGACTATGTTCAGGAGACCATATCCTGCGCATCAATGAGGAGGAGATTGGCGACCTCATCGATTTTCAGGTGCACAGCTCCGACCCGCTGCTTCACATCGTGGTGGAGCGCGCCAGTGAACTCTACGACCTCCGCGTGGAGCGTATCGCCGGGGAGACCATGGGGCTGGCTTTTGAAGAAATGCCCCTGCGTCGGTGCGACAACAAGTGCGTCTTTTGCTTTCTGCATCAGATGCCCAGCGGCATGCGCAGGAGCCTCTATTTCGAGGACGACGACTACCGGCTCTCATTTATTCACGGCTCGTACGTCACTCTTACCAATGTGACCGAGAAGCACATCGACCGCATCATCCGTCAACGGCTGTCCCCCCAGTATATTTCCGTCCACGCTACCGACCCTGAGCTGCGGCAGGCGATGCTGGGGCGGAAGCGCCCGACGGTACCGATTCTCGATCGCATTGAGAAGCTGGCGACCAACGGCATTCAAATGCACGCTCAGGTGGTGGTGTGCCCTGGGCTCAATGACGGCCTGCAACTGTGCCGCACCCTGCATGAGTTGAGTGTTTACTATCCCTTGGTTAAATCTGTTGCCCTCGCCCCTGTGGGACTGACGCGATTTCGCGACCATCTGCCCGACCTGCGTCCCGTTACCCGCGAACTGGCAGCCGAGTATCTGGACCAGTGCCGTATCTGGGGAGAAGCCTTTTCCAGTGAACTGGGGGAGCGCTTCGTGTATCCCGCCGACGAACTGTTCCTGCTCGTCAACCAGGATATCCCACCTGCGGAGCACTATGATACCTTCCCGCAGATAGAAAACGGTGTGGGGATGGTTCGTCGTTTTCTCGACAGCTGGGAGCAGAACAAAGGGCGGCTTGCCGGTGGTCCTCCGCGTCCGTTGCACCTGGCTCTGGTGACCGGCACCCTGGCGAGCGCCTTCATCGAGCCCATTGCAACCGAGCTCAACACCTTGCCTTCTCTCCGAGCCGATGTTGTAACCGTCGGCAACGACTTTTTCGGTCGTGGCATAACCGTGTCCGGGCTTCTGACGGGAGTGGACATAGCCGCGCAACTGCGCGGCGGGCCCTGGGACATTGCGCTACTTCCGCCCAACTGCATCAACGGCGACGGCCTGACCCTCGACGACCTGACGGTGGCGGATCTGGAGGCCGAGTGTGGCGTTCCACTTACAGTGGGCGACTACAATCTGGCATCAGCTCTCAGCTCCTATTTCGCCGATCCACGGGCGGCGGTGGCCGGGAAGGGCAGGCAGCTGTCCGAGATGGGGTTCACTACCGGTAGGGGGAACGGATGAGCAAAGAGGCGCAGGCTGTACTTCCCCGGCAGGCGCTGCGGCCCATTGTCGCTATCGTAGGTCGCCCCAACGTAGGCAAGTCTACGCTCTTCAACCGCCTCATTGGGTCCCGTCGGTCTATTACCGATGATCGTCCTGGCATCACTCGCGACTGCATACGGTCGGTATTGGAGTGGAACGGCGTCAACTTTACCCTCATGGATACCGGCGGCCTGTCTCCCCACTCCAAGGAAACCATGGCCGCGGTCGTGTCCGAGCAAGTAGTGCTGGCCCTTGATGAGGCGGATCTCGTCATCTTCCTCTGCGACGCGGCATCCGGTCTGACTTCAGTCGATCTCGAAGTGGCGGACATTCTCCGACGCCGCGGCTGTCCTTGTCTTCTCGTGGTCAACAAAATGGATCATCCCGATCAAACAAGATCCGTCGCCGAGTTCTTCAGACTCGGATTGGGGGACCCCATACCCGTGTCCGCGGCGACCGGTCGCTACTCCGGTGACTTGCTGGACCACGTGGTGGCAGGCTTCTCCGACCTTGATCTCGACGACTCGACTCCCGATACCCAGATCCGAGTCGTGATTGCCGGCCGGCCAAACGTGGGCAAATCCACTCTCATCAACCGCCTTTGTGGACGCCGCGTGTCGATCGTCGATGATCAACCGGGAACGACGAGAGACACGACCGATACCCGGATTCGCTGGCGCGATCGCGAGTACCTTTTGATGGATACAGCGGGGTTGAGGCGCCGGTCGCGAGTCGTCGATCAAGTCGAGTATTTCAGCAGTCTGAGAGCGGCCGACACCATTGGCCAAGCCGATGTCGTTGTGGTCCTTCTCGATGCTCAGGAGGGCGGCACCGTGCAGGATGCGCGGATCATGTCGAAAGTGATAGACGAGGGCAAGGGGTTGGTGGTGGCGGTCAACAAATGGGACCTGATGGCTGGTGAGGCCCGTCAAGACGAGTTCAGCGACAATCTGCGCCGGCGCCTGCCCTTTCTCCTGCACTACCCCATCGTTTTCCTGTCCGCGCTCACGGGAAAGAAGGCCCTTCAGTGCCTCGGCAGCGCGGCTCGGGTCTTCGACAGATGTCAGACGCGCGTGAGTACGTCGCAGTTGAACCGATGTGTGGAAACGTGGCGGGGACGATTTCCTCCATCGGGCGGGAAGGACATCAGGCTTCTGTACGCCACCCAACACGCGACCGGCCCCCCCACCTTCGCCATCTTCGCCAACCGTCCTGATCTCATCTCTGCTTCCTACAAGCGTTTTGTCGAAAACAACCTGCGGCGAGAATTCGACTTCGAGGGCACGCCGCTTCGCATCCACTGGCGACGGCGCACCGCTACTTCTCCATCTCGAGCAAGGACTGGAGTCGAGGCGTGAAACAATCCTGGGGAACCAAGCTCTACTACAGCATTGGCGAGGTAGCCGAACTGACGGATCTCCAACCCTATACGCTGCGGGCGTGGGAGAAGGAGTTCTCCTCTCTCCGACCACGGCGGATCAGAGGGAAGAACCGGGCCTACAGGGAGCGCGATATCGGCATCATCCTCCTGATCAAGCGACTGCTGCATGAGGAGCGCTACTCCACCCGGGGCGTTCGGCAGAAGTTGAAAAACGACCCGCAACTCATTGCCGACGCGGCGGGAGAAGCAGCGGCCCTGACCCGGGGCGAGAACCCACCTGCTCCATCCTCTCCGGAGCAACTGTCGACTACTGAATCCGCGGTTGCCAAGACCCCGTCCGCGGTTGCTCATCCGACCTTCGACCAATCCTGTGGAGGAGAGCCGGAGTCGGGCATGAGCGAGCAGATGAAATCATGGTTGCGGGCGGTCCGGCAGGACCTAGAGGAAGTCCTCGCTCTACTTGCGTAACAGCTTGGCATCAAGACGATTATGAGCTGTCAGCGGCGCTTGGTATGACCTTCTCTTGCCATTTTCTTTATAAATCTCTACTTTTTACTGGCTGAAATGGACAGGAAAAAATCGGCGTATTTATGGTGTCGCAGCATTCGAATCGAAGGGGACATGATTCGGGTTTGGATTCGGGTTTGGATTCGGGTTTAGATTCGGGTTTAGGTTCCGACTCGCGGCGCGTCGAAGCAGATGAGTTGAGATCCAGACTCCTGGATCTTATCCGGCCAGTGGTAGAGGATAACGATGCTATCCTGGTCGATTTGGAATTGGCGGGTTCGGGTCACTACACGGTAGTCCGCGTCCTGGTCCATCGAGATGCGGGAGTAACGGTGCAGACGTGCGAGGCTGTCAGCCGCGAAGTAGGCGACCTCCTGGATGTGGAGGATCCGCTACGCGGTCGGTACCGACTCGAGGTGACCTCGCCAGGACTGGACCGACCGCTGGAGAGCGATGGCGACTTTCAGCGTGCCCGCGGACGGAAGCTGAAGGTGCTTCTGACCTCGGGGAGGTCGCTGTCGGGCCGTCTGACTGAATGGGACACCGATTTCATTCGCTTGGAGGACCCGGAGGGCGATCAAGCCATAGCGCGCGGCGATATCGTCAAGGCCCGCATCGAAGTCGAATTTTGATTTGTATCCGGTGCCCCTGCAATGCTCGGGGGATGGGCGGTCGCAGGAGCGGGGGTTTACCCGCCCCGCATTCAAGATTTAGGAGCTCATGAACAATCCGAATATAGTCGAGGCGCTTACTCAGATCTCGCGCGAAAAGAACGTGGATCGAGAGCTGGTGGTTCAAACGCTCAACGACGCTCTGGTCTCTGCGGCGAAGAAGCGATTTCCCAATGTAGACAACTTCGAAGTGGAGCTGGACGCGGATACCGGTCACATGGCGGTACTGGCGCGAAAGACCGTAGTGGAGGAAGTAAACGAGCCAGAGCTTGAAATCGATCTTGAGGATGCCCGCCTGATTGACGATCAGGCGCAGATGGGCGCGGTCGTGTTGGAGCAGCTGAACCTGGCCGAATTCGGGCGCAATGCCATCCAGACCGCCAAGCAGATACTCGTGCAGCGCGTGCGCGAGGCGGAGAGAGAGCGGATCTATGATCAGTTCAGTATTCGCGTCGGGAGCATCGAGTCCGGTACGGTTCAGCAGATAAGCCATGGGGACATCGTCCTCAATCTGGGCCGCGCCGAAGCCGCTATTCCCCTGAAGGAACAGATACGACGAGAGCGATACCGACAGGGAGACAGCATTCGGGGATACATATACGAGGTCCTGAAGTCCACTCGTGGGCCTCAGGTTCTGCTGTCCAGGACCCATCCTGAACTCCTGCGGAAATTGTTTTCCATAGAGGTTCCCGAAATCTCCGAGGGGATTGTGGAGATACACGCGGTCGCCCGCGAGCCGGGCGAGAGGGCGAAGATTGCGGTCAGTTCCAACGACGAGAGAGTGGACCCTGTCGGGGCCTGCGTCGGTGTCAAGGGGTCGCGAGTACAAGCGGTCGTGCGGGAGCTCAGCGGCGAACGCATCGACATCGTCCCCTGGATCGACGAACCCGAGGTGTTCATCGCCCGCGCCCTGAGTCCTGCCAGCGTCTCTCGAGTAATACTCGATCGCCGGCGCAAGCACGCTGCGGTCATCGTCAATGACGACCAACTTTCACTGGCTATTGGAAGGTCGGGGCAGAACTCACGCCTCGCCGTGCAGTTGACGGGATGGGGACTCGATATAATTACCGACGAGGAGCATCAGGTGCGTCGGGCTCTCGTGGAGGAGAGCCAGGAGGAGCTGCGGCGGCTGGATGGAGTGAGCGAACTCATAGCCTTGAGCCTGGCTACTTCCGGTTTTATCTCCATCAAGTCAATCGCCACGGCCGACACAGAGTCGCTGAAGACGGTGCCCGGCGTAGAAGAGGAACTGCATGGGGAAGAAGAACCGAAGCTGACCGCCGCTGCCTTGAAGGGAGTGGCGGAGAATTACGTGGCTGCTGCCGAGGCGCGAGGCGAGGCCTTGAGACCCGCCACCCTGACCGAGATCAGAGCAGCGGCGGACGCAGCGGCGGCAGAAGCGGCGGCGGTGGAAGCAGCGGCGGTGGAACCAGCGGCGGCGGAACCAGCGGCGGCGGAACCAGCGACTGAGACCGAAGCGCCTGCAACTGACGCCGCTGGAGGCAGCGGGCCCGACGATGAGTCTTCTGCCGCCGACGAGGCTGAACTCGCATCTCTCGCCCCTGCTGGTGCATCCGGTTCTGGTGCATCCGGTTCTGGGGGGGAAGAAAGCGGCGAAGAGGAAACGCAAGCTCAGGATGACCCAATCGTCACCCTCAAAGAGGGCAACGAGATCGAATAAAGTGCCGAGGTAGATGCCGGGTCGGTCGATGTCGACGATCAGCCAGCTCCCTCTTCGTCTGATGGCAATGCCGAAGAGGGAGAGTCTGGACCGGAAGCCGCGGGTTGAACTACAGCTCTTCCCAGCGGCCCATTGAAAGAGGCCCCTCGGCGATCGACACCACGATTTTTACTAATACAGCGCAAACGGACTTTCACTAATACGGCGAAACGGGCGGAAACAAGTTTGGAAAAACGCAGGGTATATCAGGTAGCCAAGGAAAAGAAGCTCTCCAGCGACGCCCTTATCTCCATCCTCAAGTCGATGGGCCACGATGTTAAGAGCCATATGAGCGTGGTGACAGAAGAGATGATGGGGGCCATCACCCGCAAGATCGAGGAGGAGAAAAAGACCTCTGTCGAGGATGTGCAACGACAGAAAGTCCAGGAGCAGACGCGGAAAAAAGCTCAGGTCCGAGCTGTCAGGGAAGCGTCCGAGAAGTCGCAGCAGGATACCAGCCGCAGCAGGCCAGAGAGGTCTCCCAGGGTGAGGACCGATTTGCCCGTGGGCCGCGGTCGTTCAGGTCCCCCGCCGCCGCCTCTGCCAGCCGGTGACGACGCAGACAAGCGGCGCCTCAGGCGCCGAGGTAGAAAGGATGGCGCCACGCCGCCCGAGGGCGGAAAGCCGGATGGGGCCCTCGATTCCAAGAGCACCCCAACCGCCAAGGCTCCGGCCAATGTCAGTGGCCGCACTCGTGGCGGCCGACGAAGGGGCGGGCGCCAGCCAACCGATGCCCGGAGTGTCCAGGACAATGTGCGCAGGACGCTGACTCAGCTTTCAGAAGGGCGCACCAGGCGCAGGTATGACAGCGGCCAATCAGGTGATGGCGACGAGGCGGGTGGATCGAGGGGGAACAAGCCGCTGACGGTTAGGGAGTTCGCCACCGTGGGAGAGTTGTCCGAGCTCATGGAAGTCAGACCGGCGGAGATGATGGCCACTTGTTTGCAGCTGGGTGTGGTGGTGACGATCAATCAGCGCCTCGACATGGACACCATAGCTACGGTGGCCGATGAGTTCGGCTTCGACGCCAAGCAGCTGGAGGAGGAGGAGGAGGACGAACTCGAGGAGCCGATGGACGAGGGCGATACGGGAGAGCCCGTTCCCCGTCCCCCTGTGGTTACCGTGATGGGTCATGTCGATCACGGCAAGACATCACTTCTGGATCACCTGAGGGAGACCAATGTAGCCGAAGGTGAGTCCGGTGGGATTACTCAGCACATCGGCGCCTACGTGGTGCAGGTGGAGGGCAACCAGGCCATCACGTTTCTCGATACTCCGGGCCACGCCGCCTTCACCGCCATGCGGGCTAGGGGCACGCGGGTGACGGACCTGGTCATCCTGGTGGTTGCAGCCGACGATGCCGTCATGCCCCAGACCATAGAGGCCATCGATCACGCCAAAGCCGCCCAGGTTCCCATTATTGTCGCCATAAACAAGATCGATCTGCCCACCTCTGATCCCGAGCGCATCAAACGAGAGTTGGGCGAGCGCGGCGTGCTCCTGGAGGACTGGGGAGGGAACGTGGCCTGTGCGGAGGTCTCCGCAAAGACCGGAGTTGGGGTTGACAAGCTCCTCGAGCTGGTGATGCTGGAGGCCGAACTGCTGGAATTGAAGGCCGATCCGATTCGGCTCGCCAGAGGTACTATCGTGGAGTCCCAGCTCGACAAGGGCAGGGGGCCGGTGGCAACCGTCCTGGTCCAGTCCGGGACCCTGCGGGTGGGAGACCCCTTTGTGACCGGCGTGCACGGTGGCCGCGTAAGGGCACTTTTTAACGAGAATATGACCCGGATGAAGGAAGCGGGCCCATCCACGCCCGTCCAGGTCCTCGGCATGTCCGGAGTACCACAGGCTGGCGACAGCTTTGCTGTTATCGCCTCAGAACGCGAGGCGCGGGAGATAACCCAGAGGCGACAACAGCTTAAGCGAGAGCAGGATTTTCGCCGCAGTCGCGTCGTCACTCTTGGCGATCTCCAGTACCAGATCCAGCAGGGCAAAATCAAAGAGCTCAATGTCGTAGTCAAGGGAGACGTGGACGGGTCAGTGGAGGCGATCAACCAGGAGTTGGGCCGGATAACGCACGAGGAGGTCAGAATCGCCATCGTTCACAGCGGCGTGGGCTCTGTCTCCGAGTCGGATGTCCTGCTCGCATCGGCATCCAAGGCGGTCATTGTCGCCTTTGGGGTAAGCACCGACGCCGCCGTACGCGAACTGGCCACTCAGAGCGGTGTTGATATTCGTCATTACACCATCATTTATCAGGTAGTGGAGGAATTGCGAGCCGCCCTTTCCGGTCTGCTTTCTCCCGAGATTGACGAGAGAATTATCGGGGCTCTGCAAGTAAGGGAGGTGTTCTCTTCCTCACGGGCAGGCACTATCGCCGGATGCTTCGTTCAAAAGGGGAAGATTACCCGGAATCATCGCATCCGCGTCATGCGCGACGGCGAGAGCGTCTTTCAAGGCGAAGTCGCCTCGCTGCGCCGATTCAAGGATGATGTTCGAGAGGTTCTCGAGGGCTTCGAGTGCGGCGTAGCACTGGAAGGATACGACGGCATACAGGCCGAGGATATTCTCGAGGTGGTCGAATTGGTCGAATCCGCGCGCACCGTGTGATCGAGTGACTCGTCTATCTCTCCCGACGCCCTGCCAGGTTCATGAGTCATGGTTGTTCTCGCTGGCGAAATCCAACTGCACCTCCCCGAGAGTCGCTCTCTCAAGGACAAGAGGCAAGTAATCAAGAGCCTCAAGGAGCGCATTAGAGGTCGCTTCAACGTCTCCGTAGCAGAGGTCGAATTTACCGAACTATGGCAGCGGAGTACGATTGGCATCGCCGTGGTCAGCTCGGCGATGGATCACGCCGAAGAGGTGATGTCGAAGGTCGTCGATTTTATAGAACGGGATGGACGGGCTCAGATTCTGGACGTCCTTGTCGAGGATCGATAGGGACCATGGCTTCTTCACACAGGGTGGGTAGGGTACGAGAAACGCTGATGCGGGAATTCAGCGACATAGTGCGCGGATTGAAGGACCCGCGCGTTCGCTTCGTGACCGTGGTCGATACGGATTTGTCGCCCGATCTGCGCTACGCTACGATGTATTTCAGTGTCATAGGCTCGGAAGAGGACATAATTGGGGCCACAAAGGCGTTGCAGGGAGCAACCGGCTATATCCGGCGTGAGGTGGCCAAGCGGTTGTCGATGAGGTATACCCCCGAAATCAACGTAGCCTACGACGAGACCGCGGAGCGCGCTTCTCGAATCACCTCCCTCATCGATCGAGCCATCGCCGACGAGGTGACGGCAGTAGAAGACGGCGAGTCCCCTTCGTGAGCCTGGACGCGAAAATCCAAGAAGGTTTCCTCGTTATCGACAAGGACCAAGGCCCCACATCTCACGATGTGGTAGCGGAGATGCGCCGTATTCTCGGAATGCGGCGCATTGGTCATTGCGGCACCCTCGATCCGCTGGCAACCGGTGTGCTCGTTCTCTGTTTCGGGTCCTACACCAGACTCAGCGAGTGGATCAGCGCGGAGGAGAAGGAATACGAGTCAACCTTCTGTCTCGGGGCCACCAGTGACACGGGAGATGCACAGGGCGAGATCGCGCCGACCGACGGGAAAGTAGCCCCGACACGAGACGCGGTCGATGCTGCCCTGGATCGGTTCCGCGGTGCTATCGAGCAGGTGCCACACGCGTTCTCCGCTATCAAGGTGCAAGGCGTGAGGAGCTACGATCTGGCCCGGCGCAAACAGCCCGTTGAACTCAAGGCGCGGCCGGTATTCGTCTCCGAACTGGAAGTGCTGGGGTACGAATATCCCGACCTGGTAGTGCGCGTCGTCTGCTCCAAGGGCACCTACATTCGCTCCCTTGCCCAGGATCTGGGCGCTCTGCTCGGGACTGGGGCCTACGTGAAGACGCTCAGGCGAATGCGGGTCGGGCACCTCGATTTGAGCTCCTCCTTCAAGCTGGCCGAAGTGCGGGATGCCATGGCGACAGGCGGGCTCGAAGGCTGTCTGGTTCCACCCGCGCAGGCTCTGTGCGACTTGCCCCGAGTGATGCTCGAGCCGAGGCAGCTGGCGGTCTTCGGGCACGGTGGGCTCGTACCGGTTGAGAAGAGTGCAGCCTCTGCCGCTCGGCGGGCCCGACTGGCAGAGGGGGAAATCGAGTGCGCGATCCTCGACGCGAAAGAGAGACTGTACGGGGTAGCGAGGTGGGTGGATGGCGGCAACACCCTCAAGCCGCTCAAGGTTCTGCGCCAGACCGAGCTGAGTGAACCTGCCGGCGTGTGTGTGACGTGACGATCGTGTCCCAGGATCCCACGGGACGTTCAGACCGACTTGAATTCAGCTTCAGCGCCGTCGTCGAAGAGGGCTGCGGCCGCGGTCGGCGGCTGGGTTTTCCTACCGCCAATCTGGCCGTAGGACCGGAGCAGGTAGCTGCCTTGGCGCGGGGAGTATATGTGGCGCGAGTGCAGTGGAATGTCGATGGCGATCACGGCGGCCGCGAGTACGGGGCGGTGATCAATATCGGCGTGCGACCCACTTTCTCCGAGCGGGAGTTGGTGGTGGAAGCTCACCTTCTCGATTTCTCCGGAAACCTGTACGGCAAACTTCTGGAGGTCAGTGTTTTCGAGCGATTGAGGGAGGAACGGCGATTCGCTGACGTCGATTCCCTGATTTTGCAGGTAAGAAAAGATATCGAAATGGCTAGAACAGCTCTGAAGTGAGCGGTCCGATGAATCCCCGAACTACTGGAGGTGCACGAAGTTGACTATCTCAATAGGAAAAAAGAAAGAACTCGTCGCTCAGTACGGCAAGAGCGAGGCTGATACGGGTGCAACGGCCGTTCAGGTCGCCATTCTTACCGAGCGCATCCGCGGCTTGACCACTCACCTGCAGGCGAACAAGCGGGACTTCGCCACGCGACGGGGCCTCTTGATGCTGATCGGCAAGCGGCGCCGGCTTCAGGTCTACTTGCAGCAGAGAAATCCGGAAGCGCACTCGAAGCTGATACGCGACCTCGGGCTTCGGCGCTGAAGTCAGACCGGAAGAGATCCGACGCCGCTGCTGCTAGCGTGGCCCCAGACGGTTCCTTCGCATAGTCGGTCGTTATAAGGATTGAACAATCACACAAACACAGAGAGATCAATAGATGAGTCATCGAGTTGAAATGGAGTTGGGAGGTCGTACCCTCTCATTGGAGACGGGCAAGGTTGCCAAGCAGGCCAATGGAGCCGTATGGGTCAGATATGGTGACACGATCGTGCTCGTAACCGCGTGCAGATCCAGCAGAGCTGGCGATCGTGACTTCCTTCCCCTTACCGTCGAGTATCGCGAAAAGGCCTACGCCGGAGGGCGGATTCCAGGAAATTTCTTCAAACGGGAAGGCCGGATGGGGGAGAAGGAAACCCTCAGTGCCCGGCTCACCGACCACCTGATCCGGCCCATGTTCCCCAAGGCATTTCGCCATGAGGTCCAGGTTTTTATCACCGTATTATCGTCCGACGGTGAGAACGACGCCGATGTGCTGGGCATGCTGGGGTCGGGCGTGTCTCTCTGCCTCTCCGATATCCCCTTCGCCGCACCCATCGCGGCAGTGCGAGTGGGTAGGGTGGACGGCGATCTGATCATCAACCCCACCACCGCTCAGCTCGAAGAGAGCGACATGGACATAATCGTGGGTGGAACCGAGGACTCAATCGGGGCCGTCGAAGGCGGCGCGCACGAAATCTCGGAAGCAGCCCTGCTCGAGGCCCTCGAGTTCGCGCACGACCACATCAAACAGCTCATCGAGTTACAGGATGAGCTGATCAAAGCGGCGGGGAAAGAGAAGATGGCTTTCGAGCCCGCCAAACCCAACCCGGAGCTGGTGTCGGCGGTGGCCGATTTCGCTTCCGAGCGCGTCGGTGAAGCCAACCACACGTTTGACCGCGACGCCCGACAGACTCTGCTCGATGCGCTTCGTGAGGATATCCTCGGCTCTCTGGCGGATCGCTTCCCGGATGCGGATCGCGAGATCGACAACATCGTCAATGATCTCGTCCGCACCGACATGAGACGGATGGTACTGACGGAGAAGGTCCGCATGGACGGTCGTCGGCTCGACGAAGTCCGGCAAATTACCTGCGAGACTCAGGTGCTGCCCAGGGCGCATGGATCCGCCTTTTTCACTCGTGGACAGACGCAGGCTCTCTGCGTGACCACCTTGGGAAACAAGTTCGACGAGAAGATGATCGACGACCTCGCCGGCAAGTCCTACAAATCCTACTTCCTCGACTACAACTTTCCCTCCTACAGCACGGGCGAGGTGTCGTTCCCAAGAGGCCCCGGACGCCGGGAGATCGGCCACGGCCATCTGGCGGAGAAGGCGGTGGAGCCCGTCATCCCCACCGTTGAGTCATTTCCGTATACGATCAGAATTGTCTCCGATATCCAGGAATCCAACGGCTCAACATCAATGGCAACCGTCTGTGGTGCCACCCTCTCCCTGATGGATGCCGGCGTGCCGATAAAGGCGCCCGTCACCGCCTCTGGTGTGGGCCTCATCAGTGAAGGTGACGACTGGGAAGTACTGACCGATATCCAGGGGGCGGAGGACTTCCTCGGAGACATGGACTTGAAGGTGGCGGGTACGAGGGAAGGGATTACCGCCATCCAGATGGAGAACAAGATTCGCGGTATATCCATGGAAATCCTCGAGAAGGCCTTCGAGAGAGCCCATACTGGCCGCATGCACATCCTGGATATCATGACTGAATGCATCTCCGAGCACCGCGGGGAACTCTCGCAATTCGCACCGCGCATAGAGTCGATAAAGATCGACCCGTCCAAGATCGGCGCCGTCATCGGGCCGGGTGGCAAAATGATCAGGGAGATCGAGAAGACCGGGGCGAGCATAGCGGTGGACGACGACGGCACGATCACCATCTCCTCCACCGAGGCGGAGGCGGCGGCGGCGGCACGCGCCATGATCCAGGCGATCACCGCTGACGCCGAGATCGGCGCCCAGTATGTCGGTACGGTAAAGCGAATAATGCCCTTTGGCGCCTTCGTGGAGATTCTGCCCGGCAAGGAGGGACTCGTCCACATCTCTGAGCTGGCTCACGAACACGTGAAGGTGGTAGAGGACGTGATCAAAGAGGGGGAGAAGATCGACGTCAAGGTCCTTGAGATCGACAATGCCGGGAAGATCCGGTTGAGTCACAAGGCTTTGCTTCCCAAGGGCGACAGCTGAGCAAGCAAGCTGGCTGGCGACTGGGCAGGTAGAGCTATACCTTCCAGTCACACGACGTTCCCGATGTGAAAAGACTACCGGCCGGACGGTCGCCGGTAGTCTTTTCATGTTGTGATGAAAAACGGGCGAGATTCGGATTTTGAAAAATGGCAGCTGCGATAGTTTGCCGGGCTTCTTACGACTGAATCGAGACTGAGCATGGAACGTGTCTGGATAGCGGATATCGCCGATTTCGATGAAAGGGAAGTGGAGCTCAAGGGCTGGCTCTACAACAGAAGATCGAGCGGCAAGCTTCATTTTCTGCAGCTGCGCGATGGCACCGGTATTATTCAGTGTGTCGCTTTCAAGGGAGATCTGTCCGAGGAGGACTTCCGCCTCTGCGGCGAACTGAGCCAGGAGTCGGCCCTTGTCGTCAAGGGTACGGTGCGCAAGGACGAGCGCTCCAGCCTGGGTTACGAAATCGGTGTTTCCGGCATTGATGCGGTCAGCAACGCTCAGGAATACCCGATCTCACCCAAAGAGCACGGCGTCGCCTTCCTCATGGAACATCGGCACCTGTGGCTGCGCTCTTCTCGCACCCACGCTATTCTTCGGGTACGCAGTCAGGTCGTGGAGGCCTGCCGGTCCTTCATGGCCGAAGGGGGGTTCACCCTCATCGACGCGCCGATTCTCACTCCTGCGGCCTGTGAGGGCACCACCACCTTGTTTGAGACCGACTACTACGGAGATACCGCCTATCTGACTCAGAGCGGTCAGTTGTATATGGAGGCCGCGGCCATGGCTTTCGGCAAGGCCTACTGTCTGGGACCTACGTTCAGGGCCGAGAAGTCGAAAACCCGTCGACATCTCTCCGAGTTCTGGATGATCGAACCAGAAGTAGCTTACTGCGACCTGGATGGCGATATGGAGCTGGCAGAGGATCTGGTGGTGTACGTCGTCGACAAGGTCCTGGAGAAGTGTCAGGCGGAGCTACAGCTGCTCGAGCGCGACACCGAGCCACTCCGGAGAATCGCGAAGCCGTTTCCGCGGATCACCTATACGGAAGCTGTCAAGACACTTGCTGACAGGGGAGCAGACATCCAGTGGGGGCAGGATCTGGGTGGCGACGACGAGACCACCCTGGCCAACTGCTTCGACATACCTGTCCTGGTACATCGATATCCAGCTGCCATCAAGGCCTTCTACATGAAGCAAGATCCGACTGACCCCCGACTTGCTCTATGTGTGGACATGCTGGCCCCTGAGGGATACGGCGAGATCATCGGTGGCGGGCAGCGCGAGGACGACCTCCAGACCCTCGAGCGCAAACTCGAGGAACACCAACTTCCCAAGCAGGCGTTTGAATGGTATCTCGATCTGCGTCGATATGGCTCGGTGCCGCACGCCGGATTTGGCATGGGAATCGAGCGGGTCGTAGGCTGGCTATGCGGCGTCAAGCACGTGCGGGAAACCATCCCGTTTCCAAGAACTCTTCAGAGAATCTATCCGTGATGGGGGATCTATCCGTGATCGGCTGTTCAGTTCAGGTGTGGACGACATGAGTGAGGGCAGCTACAAATTCCGTGAGATAGAGCAGCGCTGGCGCGAATACTGGATCGAGAACAAGACCTTTAGAACGCCCTCGAAAGGGGACCCGTCCTTCGATCCAGATAAGCCAAAGTATTACGTCCTGGACATGTTTCCCTACACCAGCGGCTCAGGCTTGCACATCGGTCACCCCAAGGGGTATATAGCCAGCGACATCTATTCGCGCTACAAACGCATGCAGGGCTTCAATGTCCTCCACCCGATGGGGTTTGACAGCTTCGGCCTGCCGGCCGAGCAATACGCCCGCTTGCACAACGTGCATCCGGCCGAGGTTACCGAGCAAAACGTGGATATCTTCCGCCGTCAGTTCCAGATTCTGGGCATGGATTACGACTGGGATCGGGAGATTTCGACGTCGCGCCCCAATTTCTACCGATGGACACAATGGATCTTCCTGCAGCTGTTTGAAAGCTGGTTCAACCCCGATTTCGACTGGCGCGACTCTGGCGGCCGCCAGATCCGAGGAAGAGCGCGCCCTATCGCTGAACTCGCCGATTCCTTCGAGAGGGGCGAGAGGGCGCTTTCATCGGAAGATCAGGAGATGGTCGGGGATGGCGTTGCCCAGTGGTCGACGATGTCGACAGCTCAGCGCGCCCTGGTGCTGAACAACTATCGTCTGGCCTTTCAGAAGGAGGTGAGCGTCAACTGGTGCCCGGTCCTGGGCACGGTGCTGGCCAACGAGGAGGTCACCAACGAGGGGAAGAGTGAGGTTGGCGATCACCCCGTGTACCGACGCCCGCTCAAACAATGGGTATTGCGGATCACCGCGTACGCCGACCGTCTGCTCGAGGATCTCGACTCAAAGGCCCTGCCTGACGCCGCGGGCAACACCTTTGCGCTGGACTGGCCAGATCCGATCAAGCTAATGCAGCGAAACTGGATCGGGCGGAGTGCGGGCGGGGAGGTTCAGTTCGAATTATCAGCCACTGCGGATTCAGCCACTCCGGATTCAGGCACTCCGAATTCAGCCACTCCGAATTCAGCCACTCCGA
>Ga0066376_10002251_pt1 | contig 18056 bp, 13 predicted proteins | sample Knorr_S15_td_Bot_FD_77009 | JGI IMG/M metagenome (GOLD analysis project Ga0066376, IMG submission 77009) | Marine microbial communities from Southern Atlantic Ocean transect - Knorr_S15_td_Bottom_ad_5009_LV_A | ecosystem: Environmental > Aquatic > Marine > Oceanic | place: Southern Atlantic... | reverse complement strand
TTTGGCGTTGGCTTTCTCGCCGGTCGATACTGGCGCCGGCGATGTTCACAGCCAACCGAGTGTCTGATGCCCTGACACCTGGCCAGGGTCGATTATTTTGCATATCCCTCCAAATCTTGGATTCCATGGCGCCGGCTGTGGACCCTTCTTCTTGCGCATGAAAACCGCAGAAAACCGCCACTATTGAGCCTATAACCCAAGGACATTTTCTTGCATCAGCGGCCCCCTAGTGGCCCCCTAGACAGAAACATAACCAGGGCCGGCAGTTGATATTTTACATAAGCCATTGAAAAAGAGGCCGGAACCAAAGGGTTCCGGCCTAATTAAACAGGGAGGCTTCACGTCTGGGAGACGTTGGATCCGAGGACCCAGTGTCCCGGGTGTTGCGCCCGGGACGGTCATCACTGAACAGGGGGCTATTCAGCGATGGGCGGGGCTGACATTTTGCAATGCAGCGCCGCGTCATAAACAGCTAGATAACTATTGCAGTGCAGCATTTCCAGTCATGCAAGCGCAACTCAGCCATGCGAATGACGCATGGCTTGTTAAGTTATTGTCAGAACTGGGTTTGTTTGACTTTTTTCAGTAGAAAATCGCGGAAAACGCCAATTCTTTTCGAATTACGCAACTCTTCGGGGTAGACGAAGAAGGTCTCGATGGACGGTCCGTCCGTATCGGGAAGGACCCGCACCGCCTTGGAGTCGAGCTTGATGATGTAATCGGGCAGGGCGGCGATGCCGATGCCGCTTTCCACCGCGCGCAGCATGCCGAGGGTGTTGTTGACCTTGAAGATGGGGTGCCGGTGGCCGCCCTCGCCGGATCCCCGATCGAGCAGCCATCCCGGGTTGGTGACCCGCGCCAGGGGGCCGTCGGAATAGACGATCAGGCGATGATCGTCGAGTTCATCGGTACTCATCGGCATGCCCCATTTTTCGATGTACTTGGCCGAGGCGTAGGCATGGAGATGGACGCTCAACAGATGGCGCTGCACCAGGTCGGGCTGGGTCGGCCGCCTCATGCGTATGGCGACATCGGCCTCGCGCATACTCAGGTCGAGCTCGCGGTCCTCGCAGATCAGGGTCATGGAGATCTCGGGGTAGAGGTCGAGAAATTCCGCTATGTGAGGGGTCAGCCACAGGGTGCTGAAGCCGACCGTCGCGGTCACCGTGAGCGGTCCCCTGGAGAGTTGCTTGCTGTCGGCGAGGATGGCCTCGGTCATCGACAGCTTGGCGAACACCTCCTGGGCCGTGCGATGCAGCAACTCGCCCTGTTCGGTGAGGATGAGGCCCCGCGCGTGGCGGTGGAACAGCGGCACATGCAGGGTCTCCTCGAGGGCGCTGATCTGGCGGCTGACCGCCGACTGACTGAGGTTCAGGGTCTTGCCGGCATGGGTGAAACTGCCGGCTTCGGCGACCGCGTGAAAGATGCGCAGCTTGTCCCAATCCATGATTATTCGGCCGCCGCGGTGGCCACGGCGCCCTGCTCGGCGAGGAACTTCTCGGCCTCGAGCGCCGCCATGCAGCCCATGCCGGCGGCGGTCACCGCCTGGCGGTAGATCTTGTCGACCACATCGCCCGCCGCATAGACCCCGGCAATGGCGGTCGCCGTGGTTCCCGGCGTGGTCACCAGATAGTCGTCTTCGTCGCGCTCGAGGAAGCCTTCGAACAGCGCGGTCGACGGGTCGTGGCCGATGGCGATGAAAATGCCGTCGGCCTCGATCTCGCAACTCTCGCCGGTGATGGTGTCGATGAGGCGCGCGCCGGTCACGCCGAACGGATCTTCGGCCCCGAGGATTTCCTCGACCCGGCTGTTCCATCTCACCGTGATCTTGGGGTTGGCGAATAGCCGGTCCTGGAGGATTTTCGCGGCGCGCAACGCGTCACGGCGATGAACCAGGGTGACGTGCGATGCGAAATTGGTAAGGTACATGGCTTCCTCGACGGCGGTGTTGCCGCCGCCGATCACCACCACCCGCTTGTCGCGGAAGAAGAAGCCGTCGCAGGTGGCGCAGGCCGAGACGCCGAAGCCCATGAAGCGTTGCTCGGAATCCAGGCCGAGCCAGCGCGCCTGGGCGCCGGTGCAGATGATCAGGCTGTCGCCGCTGTAGATGTCGCCCGAGTCGCCGGTCACGCGAAACGGCGGTTGCGCCAGATCGACCTCGATGATGGTGTCGGAGACTATCCTCGTGCCGACATGCCGCGCCTGGGCTTCCATCTGCTCCATCAGCCAGGGCCCCTGGATGACATCGGCGAAGCCGGGGTAATTCTCAACCTCGGTGGTGATGGTCAACTGGCCGCCGGGTTGCAGGCCCTGGATCAGACGCGGCGCCAGATTGGCCCGCGCCGCGTAGATCGCGGCGGTATAACCGGCGGAGCCGGAGCCGATAATCAGAACGCGGGAATGATGGGTGGTTGTCATGGCGCAGGTTCCGAAAAGAATTTACCCAGATATGGCCTCGTGGCGAGCCGGCTGCAAGTCTGCCATGAAATTCATGGGATTGCCATGCGCCGGCGGATTTCGGCGGCGACTCTGGCGGTCTCGTCGGGCGGCCGGTAGGTCCAGGTCTCTATCACCCCGCGGAAGGGCCGGGTGCAGCCGGCGTCGCGCATTTCCCGATGGAAACGCTCGAATTTCGCCGAGCCGCCGGGCAGGTCGTAGACATGGACCGGCTTGCCCGTGGCGCAGGCTTCCGAGATCATGGCCACCGAGTCGCCGGTCACCACGATGGCGTCGGCCAGGGCGAGGTAGCCGAAGTAGGGATTGTCGCCGGCGCCGTCCCAGAACACCGTGGCGGCGCCCTCGAGTCGGGCGCGCAACAACTGCTCGTTGGCTTCGCCGGTACGACGCGAGGCGGTCACCATCAAGCCGGCGCCGAGCGTCTCCAGGCTGTCGCCGAGGGCCACCGCCGTCTCGGGTGTCAGGCGGTGGCGCTTGCTCGATCCGCCGATCAGCACGGCGACGCGGGGATGGGGCAGATGCTCGACCGAGGCGGCGAACCGGGCCGCCGCCGCCGCCAGGCGCTCCGGGGTTACCCGATGCAGCGCGCCGAGGGTGGCGATCACGTTGTCGCCCGAGACCCGGTCGTGGCGCGGCGCGGCGACGAGATCGAAGCGCTCGGCCGGCATGCGCGGATCGAGAAGCTGGACCGTGAAGCAGGCCTTGGCGGCGGCGCGGCGTATGGCGACGGAGGGCGCGACGGAAAGACGTCCGCAGGCGATCAGCAGATCGGGCCAGGGCGGGACCAGCCGATCGCTGCCCGGTCCGGGGGCGCGCAAAGCGTTGAGCCACAGGGCGGGCGGCAGCCACTTCCAGGGCGCCCGGGGGCGGATGCGTTTGACCTCCGGTGCGAAGCCGACGGCCTCGGCGAGACCGAGACAGGCATTTTCATTGCCGGGATTGCCGTCGCTTAAGGTCCAGCAGGTCTTGGTGGACATGGGCGGAACACTAGCCGTAGCGTACCGAGACGACCTCGTAGATCTTGCCGCCGCTCGGCGTCGCCACGTCGACGCTGTCGCCCTCGGTCTTGCCGATCAGGGCGCGGGCCAGGGGCGACGTCACCGACAACAGCCCGACGGTCACGTCGGATTCATCGACACCGACGATCTGGAACGTGGATTCCTCGTCGGTGTCCTCGTCGGCGATCAGCACCGTGGCGCCGAACTTGATGTTATCGCCGGTGAGCTGCTTGACATCGATGACCTGGGCGCGGCTGACCTTATCCTCGATCTCGCGGACCCGTCCCTCAATGAAGGATTGTTTTTCCTTCGCGGCGTGATATTCGGCGTTCTCACTGAGATCGCCGTGCTCCCGCGCCGTGGCGATCGCCGCGATGATCGCCGGACGCTCGACGTTTTTCAGTTGCTTGAGTTCTTCCAGGAGCATCTCGTAGCCCCGGTTGGTCATCGGTACTCTATCCATGGCGCGGATTCCAACATTCACAATCCAAACTTATCACCGTCAGCCGACCGTCAACGACGCGCCTTTGCGGTGAAATTACCATAGGACTGTAGCGGGGCGACTTCAAGACTACCGTCGGCCAGGGCGGCGATCGCCTGGACCATGGCGCGGCAGCCCGCCACCGTGGTGTGATAGGGGATGTGATGGACCAGGGTGGCGCGCCGCAGGCTGAGGCTGTCGGCGATCGCCCGGGCGCCTTCCGTGGTGTTGAAGACGAGCTGTATCTCGCCGGCCGTCATGGCGTCGACGCAATGGGGGCTGCCTTCGGCGACCTTGTTGACGGCATCGACGGCGACGCCCGCGTCTTGGAGGTGAGCCGCGGTGCCCCGGGTGGCGGCGAGGCTGAATCCCAACTCGATCAGCCGGGCGCCGAGCTCGACCATGGCCGGTTTGTCGCGGTCCCTGACCGAGATGAACACCCGGCCGCTGTCGGGCATGGTGGCGCCGCTGCCGAGCTGCGATTTGGCGAAGGCGCGGCCGAAGTCGCGGTCGAGGCCCATGACCTCACCGGTCGATTTCATTTCCGGCCCGAGGATCAGATCGACACCGGGGAAGCGGGCGAAGGGGAACACCGCCTCCTTGACCGCGATATGGTCGTAGTAATGAACCTCGGTATCGAAATCCGCCAATTTCTCGCCGGCCATGACCCGCGCCGCGATCTTGGCGATGGCAACGCCGATGGTCTTGGCGACGAAGGGCACCGTGCGGCTGGCCCGGGGATTGACCTCGAGCACGTAGATGTCGCCGTCCTTGACGGCGAACTGCACATTCATCAAGCCGATCACCCCGAGCCCGCGGGCCAGGGCCTCGGCCTGACGGTTGACCTCATCGAGGATATCGCGCCCCAGACTATAGGGCGGCAGGGAACAGGCCGAGTCGCCGGAATGCACGCCGGCTTCCTCGATATGCTCCAGGATGCCAGCCACGAAGACGTCCTCGCCGTCGGCCACCGCATCGACGTCGAGTTCGATGGCGTCATCGAGATAGGCGTCGATCAGCACCGGGTTTTCGCCCGCCAGGGCGAGGGCGACCGAGACATATTTGACCAGCGCCTCGTGGTCATGGACGATCTCCATGGCGCGCCCGCCGAGCACATAGGAGGGCCGCACCACCAGCGGATAGCCGATCCGCGCGGCGATCACCTCGGCTTCGGCGACCGAGCTGCAGGTGCCGTTCTCCGGCTGACGCAGACCCAGCCTGGCCAGCAGCTTCTGGAAGCGCTCGCGGTCCTCGGCCAGGTCGATGGCGTCGGGGCTGGTGCCGATGATCGGAATGCCGGCGGCCTCCAGGTCGCGGGCGAGCTTGAGCGGGGTCTGGCCGCCGAACTGGACGATGACCCCGATCAACTCGCCCCGAGACGCCTCGATACGGGCGATTTCGATGACATGCTCGGCGGTCAGCGGCTCGAAATACAGCCGGTCCGAGGTGTCGTAATCGGTCGACACGGTCTCCGGGTTGCAATTGACCATGATGGTCTCGATGCCGGCCTCGTCGAGACCATAGGCGGCGTGGACGCAGCAATAGTCGAACTCGATGCCCTGGCCGATGCGGTTGGGACCGCCGCCGAGGATGATGACCTTGCGGCGGTCGCTCGGCTGGGCCTCGCATTCGGCCGCTTCGATGCCGTCGCCCTCGTATGTCGAATACATATACGGCGTGCGCGCCTCGAACTCGGCGGCGCAGGTGTCGACGCGCTTGTAGACCGGCCGGACGCCGAGTCTACTGCGCAGCGCCGCCACCTCGGCTTCCGTGCAACCGGTCAGCTCGGCCAGCCGCGCGTCGGAGAAGCCGAGCCTCTTGGCGCGCATCAGGCCGGGCGCATCCTGGGGCAGGCCGCTTCCGATCAAGGCGGTCTCCGCCGCCACCAGATCCTCGATCTGGGCCAGGAACCAGGGGTCGATATGACAGGCGGCGTTGATCACCTCCAAGGCGATGCCGGCGCGGAAGGCTTCGGCGACGACCAGCAGGCGGTCCGGCGTGGGTCGCGCCAGCTGGACAAGGATCGGCGCCACCTCGCCGCTCGGCTCATAGCCGGGGATTTCAGGCGAATTCAGCCCGGTCAGGCCGGTCTCCAGGGAACACAGGGCCTTTTGTAAGGATTCGGCGAAGCAGCGGCCCATGGCCATGGCCTCACCGACCGATTTCATGGAGGTGGTGAGCAGGGCTTCCGTGCCGGGGAATTTCTCGAAGGTGAAACGCGGCACCTTGGTCACCACATAATCGATGGTCGGCTCGAACGAGGCCGGGGTGACGCCGGTGATGTCGTTGTCAATCTCGTCGAGGGTATAGCCGACGGCGAGCTTGGCGGCGACCTTGGCGATGGGGAATCCGGTGGCCTTGGAGGCCAGGGCCGAGGAGCGCGAGACCCGTGGGTTCATCTCGATGACCAGCATGCGGCCGTCGGCGGGGTTGATGGCGAACTGGACGTTGGAGCCGCCGGTATCGACGCCGATCTCGCGCAGCACCGCGATCGAGGCGTTGCGCATGAGCTGGTATTCCTTGTCGGTCAGGGTCAGGGCCGGCGCCACGGTGATCGAATCGCCGGTGTGGATGCCCATCGGGTCGATGTTCTCGATCGAGCAGACGATGATGCAGTTGTCGGCGCGGTCGCGCACCACCTCCATCTCGAATTCCTTCCAGCCCTGCACCGATTCCTCGATCAGCACCTCCCCGGTCGGCGAGGCTTCCAGGCCGCCGGCGGCGATGGCTTCGAATTCATCGAGGCTGTTGGCGATGCCGCCGCCGGTGCCGCCCAGGGTGAAGCTCGGGCGGATGATCGCCGGCAGGCCGATGAGTTCGAGCGCCTCGCGCGCCTGCTCCATGTTGTGGGCGAGCCGGGCCTTGGCGCATTCCAGGCCGATGCGCGCCATGGCCTGGCGAAACTGCTCGCGGTCCTCGGCCATGTCGATGGCCTGGCGGCTGGCGCCGATCATCTCGACGCCGTATTTCTCGAGCACCCCGTCGCGGGCCAGGCTGAGGGCGGTGTTCAGCCCGGTCTGCCCGCCCATGGTCGGCAGCAGGGCGTCGGGGCGCTCGGCGGCGATCACCTTGGCGACCATCTCGGGGGTCACCGGCTCGATATAGGTGGCGTCGGCGAGGTCCGGGTCGGTCATGATGGTCGCCGGGTTGGAGTTGACCAGGATGATGCGATAGCCCTCGGCCCGGAGCGTCTTGCAGGCCTGGGTCCCCGAATAATCGAACTCGCAAGCCTGGCCGATAATGATCGGCCCGGCCCCGAGAATGAGGATCGAGGAGATATCCGTGCGCTTAGGCATGGGCCTCGCCCGGAGCGGCCGATGTACAGACGAGACTTGCGAAATATGTTATATTTCCGGTCATGAACGCGTTGTTGAAAGAGGTGCTCGCCAGGCTCGATAAGCTGTCGCCCGAGCGGCAGAACGAACTCGCCGCCGTGTTGCTCGCGGAGATGGAGGCGGATGAGCGCTGGGACACGCTGTTCGCAAAGTCGCAGGATGAACTCGAAACCATGGCCGACGAGGCCTTGGGTGAGCACGCCCGCGGCGAAACGCGCCCCCTGGATTCTTCTCTGCAGTTGTCTCTCTCTAGCTCAGCTAATAGGCCGTAATAGATGCGTGGCGTCAAAGCTATGTGAGTGCGCCGATACATCAACCGATCCCCAACAATGATTTCAAAGCGTTCCAAGCCGCCTTGGCAAGTTCGCCAATGGGATGTTCAGCGAATTTTTCTACGAGATAGGCTAACGTTCCAAATGCGACGGCTTTCATGGTGTTTACGTTGACGCGCATATTCTCAAGAAGTTTCAGTGTTGACTCAACGTCAGTTAGTCGTCGCTCGTGGTCTGATATGTTCGAGTTTCGAAACTCGTTATTAGATTCAATTGCCCCTTTGAGTTTTTCCAGATGTCGAACTGCGTCTTGATAGTCGGGGTTGTTGTGGTCGAGTGATACAACTCGGTCAGATGCTGGTGCGGTGGCTGGCTCGCCCAAATCCAATGCATCCACCAGTTGGTTATAGTTATCAAGGAACTTATCAACTGTCTCGTACAACTCTTCGGGTATATCTCCTAGCAAACCATGTTTTTGCAGATAGAATTCATCCATATTTCTTAAATAAATTTTAGTTCCCAAGGTTGAAATTCGATAAAGGTTTACTTCGTTGCTCGCCGGATAAACGAAGCCGCTAAATTTGTGAGAAATGGCTAACCTGGTTGCTACGAGTGTCCTCAGGCGTTCTTCTATTTCTTCCTTGGGGGATTTATGAGGCTCCCATATCTGAATAGTTTCTGCGCTCAGATAGCCCTCTGGTTCGTTTTCGATGGATACATGAAACATAACACCAAGCAAAAACCAGTCGTATCTGTCTAAGTCGGCAATACGCATTGACCTACTATTATAGTCCTTGTATTTTCGTATAATGCCTCGAACATGTTCTCTTCCCGTTCCTGTGATGTGGAGTATCTGTTTTCCGGGTACGTTATCGCCGTGAAAATCTATAAATCCCTTTTCCTTCAGAGATTGTTCGGCTAGACCAATCCATCTTTGCTCGAAATAGAAATCTCTGGCACCAGCTAAGTCTCGAAATGAAAAGAGGCTTACACCGAGATTGTCCGCCGTTTCTGCAAGTGCACAAATCAAGGCGATTTCGAATTTCTCATATGTCATTATTATCTTGATTCTGTGTCTCTGTGCCTCTGTGGTTCAAATTTCTGTTCGTCCATCACGCCTCATCCATCATCTTGACGAAGCGCTCGAACAGGTAGTGGCTGTCTTGCGGGCCGGGGGAAGCTTCCGGGTGGTACTGCACCGAGAAGATGGGTTTGCCCTCGACCGCAAGCCCCTCGAGGGTCTTGTCGAACAGGGAGACGTGGGTCGCCGTGACGCCGGCCGGCAGGCTGTCCAGCTCGACCACGAAGCCGTGGTTCTGGCTGGTGATCTCGACCCTGCCGGTGGCCAGGTCCACAACCGGGTGATTGGCGCCGCGATGGCCGAAATGCATCTTGGTGGTGCGCGCGCCGAGCGCCAGGGCGAGCAACTGGTGGCCCAGGCAGATGCCGAACAGGGGCACGCCGCTGGCCATGACGCCCTGGATCGCCGGAATGGCGTATTGGCCGGTGGCTTGCGGATCACACGGCCCGTTGGACAGGAACACGCCGTCGGGCGCAAGACGCAGGATGTCATCGGCGCCGGTCTCCGCCGGGACCACGGTGACCCGGCAGCCGGCGCTCGCCAGGCAGCGCAGGATATTCTGCTTGGCGCCGTAATCGACCGCCACCACATGGCGCCGCGCGTCCTTCAGGGTGCCGTGGCCGTGGTCCAGGGTCCAGCGGGTCTGGTCCCACTGGTAGCTCTGGGTGCAGCTTACCTGCTTCGCCAGGTCCGCCCCGACGAGCCCCGGCCAGGCCGCGGCCCGGGCTTGTAACTCGGCCACATCGCCCTCGCCATGGACCACCACCCCGGCCTGGGCGCCGTTGTCGCGCAGATGGCGGGTCAGGCGGCGGGTATCGATGCCGGCGATGCCGATCAGGCCGTAGTCGACCAGCCAATCGTTGAGATGGCGCGACGAGCGGAAATTGGCGGGCTCGGTGATATCGGCCCTGAGCACCAGCCCGCGCGCCGCCGATTGGGTGGCCTCCAGGTCTTCCCGGTTGGTCCCGACATTGCCGATATGGGGAAAGGTGAAGGTAATGATCTGGCCGGCATAGGAGGGATCGGTGAGGATTTCCTGATAGCCGGTGAACGAGGTGTTGAAACAGACCTCGCCGACGCCGGCGCCCGTCGCGCCGATTCCCCGGCCCCGGAAAACCGTACCGTCGGCAAGAACCAATAGCGCCGAGGCCTGAGGGGCGGACGGCGTCGAAGACTTGATCATAGGGCATTGCCAGGGGTTGGATTGGCGCGGACCATAAGCAAATTGCGGGCCGTCGTCAAGTCATTCAGGAAAGAATAATTTGTTTTATATCAATGTGTTATAAATGTTTTTGCAATTGATTCGCAGATCGATTCGAGCTATCATCCTGGTTTCCTGTATAGCTCCCGTCGCGCCTCCATGTCCGAAACTACATGTCGATGAGCCACAGCTTGAGGGTTGCATGTTGAGAGAACGCCTGCGCGAGGAACTAAAACTAGCCATGAAGGCCAAGGACCAGCACAAGCTGTCCACCCTTCGCCTCATTCTCGCCGCGCTCAAGGACCGTGACATCGCCGCCCGCGGCAATGGCCAGACAGAGGGTGTCAGCGATGACGGTATCCTCCAGCTGCTGACCAAGATGGTCAAACAGCGCTGCGAATCCATCCGCCTCTACGAGCAGGGCGGACGCATCGATCTGGCCGGGCGCGAGGCCGAGGAAATCGCCATCATCGAGACCTTCCTGCCGAGCCAGCTCGACGACGACGAGACGGCCGCGGCGATTGCCGAAGTCATCGCCGAGGTCGGCGCCAAGGGCCTGAAAGACATGGGCCCGACCATGGCCGCCCTCAAGGAACGCTATACCGGGCGCATGGATTTCGCCAGGGTCGGCCTGCTGGTCAAGCAGCGGCTGGTCTGAGGCGGCCCCTCCTTTCCCTCCCTCGGCGGGCTCGGGACGAGGTTAGAGCGTTTCGGGTTTGAATGGAATCACTCAAGCCCGAAACGCTCTGATTGCGGCGTAAGCCGTAATCCGCCGCGTGAGCCGAGCGTTAGCCTGCGTGGCACTTGAACGTCGTTTGATCGTGTGTGCACGATTAAACGTGAAACGCTCTAGTAACCACGGAGACACAGAGGAAGACGAGAAAGAAAGTTTTTCTTTTTCCTCCTCTGTGTCTCTGTGTCTCTGTGGTTCAACTTCTTGATGCGGGAATCCTCACCCCGGATTTGCCGAAGGGGACTGACGGGCGCGACATCTTGGGATATGCTCGGGGATGAGTTTCTCTCCTGAATTTCTCGACGAGATACGGTTGCGGGTGACCCTGTCGGACAACATCGCCCGGCGGGTGCCGTTGACCCGCAAGGGCCGCGAGTTCGCCGGCCTCTGTCCCTTCCATAAGGAGAAGACCGCGTCCTTCACGGTCAACGACGAGAAGGGCTTCTTTCATTGCTTCGGCTGCGGCGCCCATGGCGACGTCATCGGCTTTGAGATGCGCATGGACGGCTTGAGCTTTCCCGAGGCGGTCGAGCGATTAGCCAATCTCGCCGGCCTGGCCCTGCCGACCACGACCCCCGAGGATCGCCAACGGGCGAAGCAGCGGACCTCGCTCTACGGCGTCGTCGAGGCGGCCTGTGGGTGGTTCGAGCAGCGGCTCGCCGAGTCGGGCGGTAGAAGGGCTCGGGACTATCTCGAAGCCCGTGGCGTCGATCATCAAATCATCAAGACATTCCGCCTCGGCTGGGCGCCGGATGGCCGCGGCGCCCTGCAACAGGCGCTGGCCGGCCAGGGCATCTCGCGGGCGATGATGGCGGAGGCCGGGCTGACCGGCACCCCCGACGACGGCGGCAAGCCCTATGACCGTTTCCGCGGCCGTATCATCTTCCCGATCACCGACCGTGGCGGCCGGGTCGTCGCCTTCGGCGGCCGGGCGCTCGGCGACGGCATGCCGAAATATCTCAATTCGCCGGAGACCCCGCTGTTTCACAAGGGGCGGCTGTTATACGGCCTGGCCCTGGCCCGCAAACCCGCCCATGACGCCGGCGAGGTCATCGTCGCCGAGGGCTATATGGACGTCATCGCGCTCCATCGCGCCGGCTTCAAACATGCGGTTGCCCCCCTGGGAACCGCCCTGACCGAGGATCAAATCAGGGAGCTCTGGCGTCTCGCGCCCGAACCCATCGTCTGTTTCGACGGCGACGACGCCGGCCAGCGCGCCGCCATGCGCGCCGCCATGCGGGTGTTGCCCCTGCTCGAATCCGGCCGTTCCCTGCGCTTCGCCTACCTGCCCGCCGGCGAAGACCCCGACAGCCTGATCGCCGCCAAGGGAGCCGCGTCATTCAGCGCCGAGTTAACCCGCGCCAAGCCGCTTTCCGATGTCTTGTGGGCCATGGAGGTCACGGGCCGCCCCCTCGACACCCCCGAGCGCCGGGCCGGAGCCGAGAAGAAGCTCGATGATCTGGTGGGCCGGATCACCGATCAGAAGCTGCGCCATTATTACCGGAGCGACATGAGGTCGCGGTTTCGGGCGGCCTTCAGCGGCGCCAGGCCGGGACCGGCCCGGAGCAACCGACCGCCGCGCGGAGGCACGCTCTACAAACTTCCCGAACCACCGCTCGCCAATTCCCTGGGCAGCGGTGACGATGGCTCCACCGAACCCCGCGAGAGGTTCCTGGTGACCAAGATACTCGCCCATCCCGATCTGCTCGCCAACCTGCGCGAGGAATTCGCCGCGGTCGAGATTGCTGGAGACGGGCTTGACAAGCTACGCAAGGCTATTCTAGATGCGTCGGTCGAAAATTCCGATCTTGACAGCGCGGCCCTGAAGCGCCACCTGTCAGACCAAGGGTTTGTAAAGATTATCGGTCAATTGATGGAGCCGCAGGAGTGGTCGCGGCGGCGCCTGAGCGATCCCGTGGAAAAGCCCGGGGCGTCGCTGTCGAGGCTGGAGGGAGAGTGGCGTGAGGTTTGTTCACGGCACATGTCATCCTATAGGGACGATGTGAAAGAAGCCGAGGTGGTGATGGGCGAGGACTTGAACGATGAGACGTTTGCCTTGTTTGTCGCGATTTCAAAACAGAGAGAGACGATTGTCGGCGAGGATGCGGAGCTTGAACCGGCATTGCCTTAATGTGTAATGCTATGTGAGGGGCGGCGCCGGACACGGCGCCGTGGTTGAGGGGACTTAAGAATATGGCTTCGCCGAAAGCGAATACCGCCGAAGACGAGGGGGAACGCGGCGACGATTTCGACGGCCCGCTGGTCGATCAGGTGATCGCCGCCGTCAAGAAGATGATCGCTCGGGGCAAGGGGCGCGGCTACGTCACCTATGACGACATCAATACCGCCCTGCCGCAGGGTCAGGTCTCTTCCGAACAGATCGAAGACACCATGTCGATGCTGTCCGAACTCGGCATCAATGTGGTCGAAAACGAGGAAGGCGAAGACTCCGCCCCCGGCGACGCCAAGCCGGACGAGAAAAAACCCGCCACGACGACCACCGAGGAAGTCGGCAGCACCGACGATCCGGTGCGCATGTATCTGCGTGAAATGGGCAGCGTGGAGCTGCTCTCGCGGGAGGGCGAAATCGCCATCGCCAAGCGCATCGAGGCGGGCCGCGAGAAGATGATCGGCGGCATCTGCGAAAGTCCGCTGACCCTGATCGCCATCGTCCAATGGCGCCAGGCCCTGGTCGAGGGCAACATCCTGCTGCGCGACGTGATCGACCTCGACGCCACATTCGGCGGCCCGAAGACGACCAATACCAACATGCAGAACAACGACGCCAAGCCGAGCGGACCGGCGAGCGGTCCAACCAGCGGACCGGTGGCCCTGGGACAAGTGGCATCCGCCACCGGGCAGGGCGCCGCCGCCGCCGAACAAAACAAAGACGGAAACACCGAGCGTGCCGCCGACTCCAGCGACGACGACGACGATGACGAGGAAAACACCCCGTCCCTCGCCGCCATGGAGCAGGCCTTGCTGCCCGGCGCGCTCAAAAGCTTCAAGAAGATCGACCGCGCCTACGGCAAGATCCGCGCCCTGCAGGAAGACCGGCTCGCCGTCGCCTTGAAGGGCAAGACCGCGAGCGAGGACGACGAGAAGCGCTACGTCCGGGCCAAGCGTCACCTCTATAAGCTGATGGACAGCATCCATCTCAACAACATCCGCATCGAAGCCCTGGTCGGCGAACTCTACGAAGCGAACCGCGAACTCATCCGCCTCGAGGGCGGGCTGTTACGCCTCGCCGAGGGCTGCAAGGTGTCGCGCGTGGAATTCCTCGAAAGCTACAACGGCCGTGAACTCGACCCGCGCTGGCTGCGCCGCGTCTCGGCGCTCAAGTCCGCCGGCTGGCAGAAGTTCACAACCGAACAGCGCGACGAGATCAAGCGCACGCGCAGCAAAATTATCGATATCGCCAAGGGCCTCGGCCTTGAAATCACCGAGTTCAAGCGCATCGTCAAGATCGTGCAGCGGGGCGAGCGCGAAGCCGCGCGGGCGAAGAAGGAAATGGTCGAGGCGAACCTGCGCCTGGTCATCTCGATCGCCAAGAAATACACCAACCGCGGCCTGCAGTTCCTCGACCTCATCCAGGAAGGCAATATCGGCCTGATGAAGGCGGTCGATAAATTCGAATACCGCCGGGGTTATAAATTCTCGACCTACGCGACCTGGTGGATCAGGCAGGCGATTACCCGCTCGATCGCCGATCAGGCGCGCACCATCCGCATTCCCGTGCACATGATCGAGACCATCAACAAGCTGGTCCGCACCTCGCGCCAGATGCTTCACGAGATCGGCCGCGAACCGACCTCCGAGGAGCTCGCCGTGCGTCTCGGCATGCCGCTCGAGAAGGTCCGCAAGGTGATGAAGATCGCCAAGGAGCCGATCAGCCTGGAGACCCCCATCGGCGACGAGGAAGACAGCCATCTCGGCGATTTCATCGAGGACAAGAACGCCGTGCTGCCCGTCGATGCGGCGATCCATTCAAACCTGCGCGAGACCACCACCCGGGTGCTCGCCAGCCTGACCCCGCGCGAGGAACGCGTGCTGCGCATGCGTTTCGGCATCGGCATGAACACCGATCACACCTTGGAAGAGGTCGGCCAGCAGTTCTCGGTGACCCGCGAGCGCATCCGCCAGATCGAGGCCAAGGCGCTGCGCAAGCTCAAGCATCCGAGCCGCTCGCGCAAGCTGCGCAGCTTCCTCGATTTCTAGCGGTCGGACCGCTAGAGCAGCGCCTCCGGGTGTAGCGCCGTGCGCCTGACCCTGCTGGGCACCGGCTGCCCGGTCGTCCATGCCGAACGTTGCGGCCCCGCCCAGGTGATCAGCCACCAGGGACGGCATGTATTGATCGATTGCGGATCGGGGGTCACCCAGCGGCTGCTCGCCGCCGGGCTGTCGGGCCGCGACATCGACGCGGTTCTGCTGACCCACCTGCACAGCGACCACCTGGTCGATTTCTTCCAGCTCGTGATCTCGTCCTGGCACCAGGGCCGCGACCGGCCCCAGCGGGTGATCGGCCCGCCGGGAACCAAGGCCTTCGTCGACGGCCTGATGGCCCTGTGGCGGCCCGAGATCGACCAGCGCATCGCCCATGAGAGGCGGCCCTCGACCTTGGCGCTCGACATCGAGGTCGAGGAGATCGACCACGGCGACGCGCCCCAGTCGGTGATCGCCTTGGGCGGGCTGAGCATCGCCGCCTTCCGGGTCGACCACCGCCCGGTGCGCCACGCCTTCGGCTTCGTCTGCGAGGCCGATGGCGCGCGGCTGGTGATCTCCGGCGACACCCGGCGTTGCGCCAGCCTGATCGCGGCCGCGCGGGGCGCCGATCTGCTGCTCCACGAGGTCTTCATTCACCGCGACATGCCGATCATCGAGGGAGTCCGCACGGCGGAGACCGTGGCCAATGTGGCGGGCTATCACACCCTGTCGTCGGAGGTCGGCAGGATCGCCGCCGAGGCCGGCGTCGGCGCCCTCATGCTGACCCATTTCATACCGCCGGCCTGCGACCGCGACGCCCTGCTGGCCGAGGTCGCCGGCGATTTCGCCGGGCCGGTGATCCTTGGCGAGGATTTAATGAGCTTCGACGTTGGTAAGCGGGTTTTAATCCATCACGGCGCGCGCCTGGCTTTCCCGCGCTGACCGCTTGGGGTATGGTCCCGGCGGGCCCGTAGTTCAGCGGTCAGAACCCACCGCTCATAACGGTGTTGTCGCAGGTTCGAATCCTGCCGGGCCCACCATCAAGTCACTGTTTTCACTGCGTTTTTAGAAATATGATGCATTGAGTCCATCACGAACTCACGGCAACATACTACGTTTTGGGTCCAGTCTCTGTGTCAACTCGCCCAATTCTCTATATATTCAGTCTCCGCTTTTCGGAAGTTGGCTAAATACATTAAAGAAATCAAAGGGTTATATTTTGAAGGTGCTGCAGGTTCGAATCCTGCTCGGACCACCATTCCGTCCGCATTTTCCCAAAGTATCTGAGTCTCAAGCGAGAAACCCCTCGGTTCCGCGGGCTTTGGCCGGTTACGTGTTGACGGGAGACAGCGGTATCAGAGCAAACTCGGCCCAATGGCCGAAAGTCTCCGAGGGCCTCCTCGCCTATCTTTTGTTCCTGGGGAACGCTGTGGTGCGGCTTATGCGCCATGGCGTGTCGTGCTCCTTTCGGCGCTATCCGACGCCGAGGTCGCCGGACTCCTCGGCCTCAACCGGCGCCAAGTGGCCAGTTATGCGGGCTTGACACCCAGCCCCTTTAACAGCGGTTCCATGGTCAGGGAACAAGGCATCAGCAAGGCCGGAAAGGCTTCTCCGGTTCCGCCGTTGTCTACGCAGTCGGGCTCGCCGCTGCATCATGGGGTTCGGAACCAAGCCTCCCATTGTCCATAGCGTGCTCGCAACCCGTTGTCTCATCGCGTCTCCAAGGTCAAGCTCGTTTACGGTCAACCAAGGCTTCTCCGGTTCCGCCGTTGTCTACGCAGTCGGGCTCGCCGCTGCATCATGGGGTTCGGAACCAAGCCTCCCATTGTCCATAGCGTGCTCGCAACCCAGTAGGGTGGCGGCACGGGCTCCCGGCTCGGGATGGCTTGCCCCAACGACCGGAGAGGCGCCTCCGCTCGTAAGCGGTTGGTCTCGGTGCAGGCGTCGCCGCGATCAGGCGGCCGCCAACGATCCGATCTCATGGCCGACGCCGCTCGCCTGGAACGCGCGGCCGGTGACCCAGATGCGATGCAGCAAGACAGCGAGCTTGCGCGCCACGGCGACCCGCGCCTTCTTCTTGCCGATCCGAGGAACCAGCGCTTCGCCCCAGGCCTTGAGTTGCGACGGCGCACGCACACGGGTGAGGATCACGTTCGCCGCTTCGAACAGCATGGTCCGCGCCATGCCGTCGCCGCATCTGGAAATGCGGCCCCGCCGATCCATCTCACCAGACTGCCATCGTCGCGGCGTGAGGCCGAGGTGGGCCGCCACACGACGTGAGCTCGCAAAGCGCGTTGGATCCTCGATGGTGGTCAGGTAGGTCAGCGCAACCAGCGTCCCCACGCCCGGCACGGTCATCATCAATCTGCAGGCGGGATGGTCCCGAGCCGTCGCGCGCAGCGTTCGATCCAAGACCGCGATCTGCTCATTGAGTGTCTGCCATGCCGTGAGCAAGGGGCGGGTGATCTGGGCCAGGTCTTCGTCGGCGTCGGCTACCGCCATGACACGGCGGACAAAACTGCCGGCGACGCCGCTGCCGAGCTTCACGCCAAACACCTTGAGAAGCCCGCGCATCTGATTGCTGAGCATGGTGCGCTGGTTGATCATCAGGCCGCGGGCGGCAAGCAGCGCGCGCAGATGATGCGTCGCAAGCGACTTCACATGAACCTCCCGGTACCAGCCCGAACGCAGGATCTGCGCGATACCTTCCCCGTCTGCGTCGTCGCTCTTGTTCGGACGGCTGGACAGGGCGGCTCGGACATGCCGGGCATCCAGGCAGATCACGTCGAAACCCTGCGCACGCAGCCCATGCACGAGCCAAGGAGACAGCGCCCCGGTCTCCAAACCGATACGTGTCCTGCGACCGGCGCCGGCGCGGCGGATCTCGGCGACGAGCAATCGTGGGTCCGTGGCGCAGACGCCACGCCAGATCAAATCGCCACCGGCATCCACAAGGCACAGGCTGGTCAACTCCATCGACACATCCAGCCCGGCAAATATCTTGCATTCTCTATGGGTCATCTCGGCCTCCTCAATTAGCCGCGCCGATCACCGGCGCCGCTTCCGCCATTAAGGTGCCACGGAACAGCACCTCGCGATGACCCCATGTCCATACATGACAAGCCCGACTGCGTCAGGGATGCTTCGGAAAGTGCTGGATCGGCTCAAATTATGTTAGGCCATGGCTTTAAGTTTGTGACTCGATTTCTAAATTCTAGCGACAGCGGGCGGATAGTCCTGATTCTGTCGTGCTCAAGTATTCGCGCCCCGACGCGTGTTCAATATTGTCCTACGT
>Ga0066376_10002250_pt1 | contig 18058 bp, 13 predicted proteins | sample Knorr_S15_td_Bot_FD_77009 | JGI IMG/M metagenome (GOLD analysis project Ga0066376, IMG submission 77009) | Marine microbial communities from Southern Atlantic Ocean transect - Knorr_S15_td_Bottom_ad_5009_LV_A | ecosystem: Environmental > Aquatic > Marine > Oceanic | place: Southern Atlantic... | reverse complement strand
CGCCGCGCGCCATCGGGTGATCGGAATCGTAGCCGGTCTGGGTCGGCAGGTCGAACGCCACCGACAGGCCGGTCTGGCCGCGCGACAGGTTTTCGCGGAACAGCGCGTTCGACACCCGGGCCGAGGAATGGCCCGAATAGGTGCGCATCAGCCACGGCCGGTCGCGCGCGGCGGCCATTACCGGGCCAGCCTTCTGCTGCGGTGCCGCATAATCAATGTGCAATCACGACAAAGACAGGCCATGACAAGCGATGGTCGTTACCATAAATCCCCAAATCCCAGCTTGACTCCCGGCACCGAGCTTAACACAGTGCTTCCCGTGGCGCATTGTTGCACCGCGGAAAAGCGGTGCCGCGCCCGGGGGAGAAGGAGGACGCCCATCATGAACGAACCCGCTTTGCGGCTCGCCGACGAGCCGCCGGTCGCCACCAAGGACCTTTACGAGGTCGGCGAAATTCCGCCGCTCGGCCACGTGCCGGCGCGCATGCATGCGTGGACGATCCGACGCGAGCGCCAAGGCGAACCGGACACCGCCATGCGGGTCGAGGTGGTCGACACGCCCGACATCGACAGCCACGACGTGCTGGTCATGGTGATGGCCGCGGGCGTCAACTACAACGGCGTGTGGGCGGCGTTGGGCAAGCCGATCTCGGTGTTCGACGTGCACGGCGCGGACTACCACGTGGCCGGTTCGGACGCCGCCGGCGTGGTGTGGGCGGTGGGCTCCAAGGTCAAGCGCTGGAAAGTCGGCGACGAGGTCGTGGTCCATTGCAATCAGGACGACGGCGACGACGAGGAATGCAATGGCGGCGATCCGATGTTCTCGCCGTCGCAGCGCATCTGGGGCTACGAGACGCCGGACGGCTCGTTCGCCCAGTTCGCCCGCGTCCAGGACCGCCAGCTCATGCCGCGCCCCAAGCACCTGACCTGGGAGGAAAGCGGCTGTTACGTGATCACCCTGGCCACCGCCTACCGCATGCTGTTCGGCCACCGACCGCATATCCTGCGCCCGGGGCACAATGTGCTGGTGTGGGGCGCCGCCGGCGGGTTGGGCTCGATGGCGGTGCAACTGATCGCCACCGCCGGCGCCAACGCCATCGCGGTGATCTCGGACGACGGCAAGCGCGATTTCGTCAGCCAACTGGGCGCGCGCGGCATCATCAACCGCAACGAGTTCGATTGCTGGGGCCGCCTGCCCGAGGTCGAGGACGCGGAAGGCTACCGCGCCTACATGAAAAAGGCGCGCGCCTTCGGCAAGGCGATCTGGGCCATCACCGGCAAGGGCAAGGACGTGGATTTCGTTTTCGAGCACCCGGGCGAACAGACCTTCCCGGTGTCCTGCTTCGTGGTCAAGCGCGGCGGCATGGTGGTGTTCTGCGCCGGCACCACCGGCTACAACTTCACCTTCGACGCGCGCTTCGTGTGGATGCGCCAGAAGCGCATCCAGGGCAGCCATTTCGCCAATCTCAAGCAGGCCGCCCAGGCCAATGGGCTGATGGTCGACCGCCGCCTCGACCCCTGCATGTCCGAGGTTTTCGCCTGGTCCGACATCCCCCGCGCGCACATGAAAATGCTGCGCAACGAACACCGCCCCGGCAACATGGCCGTGCTCGTCCAGGCCAAGCGCCCCGGCATGCGCACCATCGAGGAAGCGGCGGAGGCGTGAGGGGCGCCGCGGACGGCCGCACCGTCAACGACAGAATCTGAAAACAGACGCTAAATCAATGCGTTATGGAAGGGGAGACGATCACATAATTTTTCTTATGTTAATCGGATAGTTGACGACGGACAGTGAAGTCGGGCGTTCACCAGACGCACTATCGAATCAGCCGCGACTGAAGGGAGTAGAGACTCCCTGGTGACGTCTTCACCTCTCTGGAATATCCAGCAATCATGAACAACATCGCCAAAACGAACTTCGATCCCACTCTCCTCACCGACCTCCTGCCCACCTGCCGGGCCGGGCTTGGCGCCGCCGAGGCGTTGGGGGCGGCGGCGCGGCGGGCGGTGGCGGGGCAAGTGGCGCCCGAGGGGCGGGTCGAGGCGGCGCGGATGGACGAACACCAGTTCGCCGCGCACGGCCTGGCCTGGGTGGCGACCTACGTGGAGTCGCTGCGCCAGATGCTGGGCTGGGCGGAACGGTTGGACGCGGACGGGAAGCTCGGCGATCTCGAGGCGCTGATGGTCCAGGCGGCGTTCGGCGAATATCTCGCCCAGCTTTCCAACGGCATTGCCATGAGCCAGGTCGAGATCGTGCGCCCGCCCGACCTCGGCATCGACGACGACACCTGGCACGCCTTCCATACCCCCGAGGTCGGACGCCTGCTGCGCCACGGCAACACGGCCGCCGCGCGCCAGGCCATCGCCGAGCTGATCGCCGACGGCAATTTCGGCGACACGGGATTGGACGACACGCTGGCCATGGTGCGCGACCAGTTCCGCCGCTTCACCGACGACAAGGTGGTCCCCCATGCCCAGGACTGGCACCGCCGCGACCTGCTGATCCCCGACGCGGTGATCGCGGAGATGGCGGCGCTGGGCGTGTTCGGCCTGACATCGCCGGAGGAAGTCGGCGGCGCGGGCCTCGACAAGGTGGCCATGTGTGTCGTCACCGAGGAGTTGTGCCGCGGCCATCTCGGCGTCGGCTCGCTCGCCACGCGCTCCGAAATCGCGGCCGAGCTTTTGCGGACGCACGGCACGGCGGACCAAAAGGAACAATGGATGCCGGGGCTCGTCTCCGGGACCGTGCTGCCGGCCGCGTTGTTCACCGAGCCCGATGTCGGCTCGGACCTGGGCAGCGTCAAGACCCGCGCGGTGCGTGACGGGAATGTGTGGCGGATCACCGGCGCCAAGACCTGGTCGACCCACGCCGCGCGCGCCGATGTGATGACCCTGCTGGCGCGCACCGACCCGGACATGCCGGGCCACAAGGGGCTCAGCATGTTCTTCGCGCCCAAGCCGCGCGGCACCGTCGCCGAGCCGTTCCCGGCCGCCGGCATGAGCGGCACCGAGATCGCCGTCCTCGGCTATCGCGGCATGAAGGAATACGAGATCGCCTTCGACGGATTCGAGGTGCCGGGCGACGCGCTGCTCGGCGAGGCGCCGGGCGAGGGCTTCCGCCAGCTCATGGCGACCATGGAAACCGCGCGCGTCCAGACCGCCGCGCGCGCCGTCGGCGTGGCGCAGAGCGCGCTGGAATTGGGTCTGTCCTATGCCTTGGAGCGGCGTCAGTTCGGCAAGGCGATTTACGCCTTCCCGCGCGTCTCGGGCAAGCTCGCCTGGATGGCGGTGGAGGCGATGGTCGCGCGCCAACTCACTTGGCACGCCGCGCGCCAGAAGGACGCCGGGCGGCGCTGCGATTTGGAAGCCGGCATGGCGAAGCTGTTGGGCGCGCGGATCGCCTGGGCGGCGGCCGACAACGCGGTGCAAATCCACGGCGGCAACGGTTATGCCGAGGAATATCCGATCAGCCGCGTGCTGGTCGATTCGCGCATTCTCAACGTGTTCGAGGGCGCCGCCGAAATCCAGGCCCACATCATCGCCCGCCGTTTGCTCAGTGCAAATTAGGCGCTTCACGGCGAGAGCGCGCCATGAGCGATTATCCCTTTACGCCCCTCGCGGCGAGCCTGCCCGATACCGTGCCCTTCGTCGGTCCGGAAGCGCTGGAGCGTAAGCGCGGCAAACGGTTCCGCGCCCGCATCGGCGCCAACGAGAGCGTGTTCGGGCCCTCGCCCAAGGCCATCGCGGCGATGCGCGCGGCGGCGGCCGACGTGTGGATGTACGCCGATCCCGAGAACCATGACATGAAAGCCGCGCTCGCCGCCCATCACGGCGTCGCGCCCGAAAACATCGTGGTGGGGGAGGGGATCGACGCCCTGTTGGGCCACACCGTACGCCTGTTCGTCGAGCCCGGCGTGGCGGTGGCGACCTCGCTCGGCGCCTATCCAACCTTCATTTTCCACGTCGCTGGATATGGTGGACGCCTCGTCACCGTGCCCTACCGCGACGACCGCGAGGACCCGGAAACCCTCATCGATCTCGCGGAGCGCGAACGCGCCCGCCTGATTTTCCTCGCCAACCCGGACAATCCCATGGGTACGTGGTCGGACGCGGGCACCGTCGCGGCGATGATCGACCGTATCCCCGACCACGCCATCCTGGTGCTGGACGAGGCCTACGGCGATTTCGCCCCGCTCGGCACCCTGCCGCCGCTCGACGTCTCCAACCCGCGCGTGTTGCGCTACCGCACCTTTTCCAAGGCGCACGGCATGGCCGGCGCGCGCATCGGCTACGCCATCGGCGAGGCCGGCCTGATCAAAAGCTTCGACAAAATCCGCAACCACTTCGCCGTCAACCGGATCGCGCTGGCGGGCGCGCTAGCCTCGTTCGCGGACCCCGATTACATCGCCGACGTAGTGCGCCGCGCGGCCGCCGCCCGCGCCCGCATCGCCGCCATCGCCGAGAGTAACGGCCTCGCCTCCCTGCCGTCCGCCACCAACTTCGTCGCCGTCGATTGCGGCGCCGACGGCCTCTTCGCCCGCCGCGTCCTGGAAGAACTCGGCGCCCGCGACATCTTCGTCCGAATGCCCGCCGCCGCCCCCCTAAACCGCTGCATCCGCGTCAGCGCGGGGCTTGAGGCGGATTTGGATTTGTTCGAGGCGGCGCTGCCGGAAGGGCTCGCGGCGGCGCGGGACGGGTGAGGGAACGAACGGGATAGGTAAGGAGGAATGCGTCATGGCAAAGGTGCGGTTGCCGCAAGAGGGCGGGTGTCAGTGCGGCGGGGTGCGTTATGCGCTGACTGTGCGGCCGGTGATGGTGGCGGCGTGCCATTGCACGGCGTGCCAGGGGCATAGCGCGAGCGCTTTCGGGCTATCGGTGTTCGTGCCGCGCGGCGGGTTCACGGTCAACCGCGAGGCGCTGGGTTATGTCACGCGGACCGCCGATAGCGGGCGCGACATCGGCTGTTATTTCTGCACCGGATGCGGCACGCGCATCTACCACGAGCCCGCGCCGGATTCCGAACTGGTCAACCTCAAGCCGGGCACGCTGGACGACACGAGCTGGCTTCGTCCGGTCGCGCATCTGTGGACCGACAGCGCGCAGCCCTGGGTCACGATCGACCCGGACGCGCTCAACTTTCCCGGCCAGCCCGACAGTTTCGCGCCGATCGCCGAACGCTGGGCGGCCTACGCCAAGGACCTGTTCGAGGACGGCTGATGGCCGCGCGAATGTTTCACGTGAAACAATGTACCGATATGGGACTAAATTCGCGCGCCGTTCCGCGGGTTTGGCGCCGGGAACGGCGGCGAGGGTCACGGGATTGGCTGGGGCGGCAGGGATCGAACCTGCGATGACGGGATCAAAACCCGCTGCCTTACCACTTGGCTACGCCCCAAGCGTGGCGGGCTATTCCTAACGCGAACGCGCTTGGCGGCGCAAGCGCCTCTCGGTATTGCGATTTGACACGGGCGGCGGATCGGCTATCCAGGGGCCGCCATAGCGTTTCACATGCCACAAGTCCGGTCCCGCCCGTAACCCAATGTCCGACGCCAAAATCATCGACGGCAAGGCCTTCGCGGCCGCCATGCGGGGGCGCGTCGCCGCCCAGGTCGCCGCGCTCAAGGCGGCGGATGGCCTGACGCCGGGGCTGGCGGTGGTGCTGGTCGGCGAGGACCCGGCCAGCCAGGTCTATGTGCGCAACAAGGGCAAGCAGACGGTCGAGGCCGGCATGAATAGTTGGGAGCACCGCATGCCGGCGGACGTCGGCCAGGACGCGGTGCTGGCCAAGGTCGCCGAACTCAACGCCGACGCGGCGGTACATGGCATCCTGGTGCAACTGCCGTTACCCGCCCAGGTCGACGAGGCGGCGGTGATCAACGCCGTCGACCCGGCCAAGGACGTGGACGGCTTCCATGTCATCAACACCGGCCGGCTGGCCACGGGCCAGGACGCGCTGGCGCCGTGCACGCCGCTGGGATGCCTCATGTTGCTGCGCGACACGCTGGGCGACATGAGCGGCGCCGAGGCGCTGGTGGTGGGGCGCTCGAATATCGTCGGCAAGCCCATGGCGCTGCTGCTGCTGGGCGAGAACTGCACCGTCACCGTGGCCCATTCGCGCACCCGAGACCTGGCCGGCGCGTGCCGCCGCGCCGATATCCTGGTCGCCGCCGTGGGCCGGGCCGAGATGATCCGGGGCGATTGGATCAAGCCCGGCGCCACGGTGATCGATGTCGGCATCAACCGGATACCGAAGGACGGCGGCAAGACGCGCCTGGTCGGCGATGTCGCCTTCGACGAAGCGCGCCATGTCGCCGGCGCGATCACGCCGGTGCCGGGCGGGGTCGGGCCGATGACCATCGCCTGCCTGCTGTCCAACACAGTGCGCGCGGCGTGCCGCCAGCGCGGCGTCGCGGTTCCAGAGGCGGGCTGAACCCACCGCCGCGGCGGATGGACGCGCATACCCTTTGCCGCTACCGTGACTGGAACCGGCCGGGTCGAGCCGGAAAATAAAAACTCTCACCGAGAACGTTCAGAGGAAGGGAACGACATGAAGACCATGACCAAGATTGTTGTGGGCGCGATCGCCGCCCTGGTGCTGATGCCAAATATGGCACGGGCCGAAATCCTTGCGATGATGAATTACGAGAGCAAGACCGAGGACTCGCTCAAGGCACTGCAGATCCAAGGCGCGGCGCGGGAGCGCCGCGAAGGCATCGCGGTGATGGACATCGACCCGTCGTCGGATAACTTCGGCAAGATCCTGATGGACATCCCGCTGCCGCCGGACCTGGTCGCCCATCACATGTTCTACAATCGCGACGCCAGCAAGATCTACATGACCTCGTTGGCGCAGCCGGTGCTGCAGGTCATCGACATGAAGAAATTCCCGTGGCGCCTCAAGCCGCTCGAGACGCCGGGCTGTGTCATGCAGGAAGACGTGATCTTTTCCGAGGACAACAAGACCTGGTACCTGACCTGCATGGGGTCGGACAATATTTTCATTGGCGACGCGGTCAACGACACCGTGACCAAAACCATCGACATGCCCGACCCGTATCCGCACGGCATCGCCATAGCGACATCAACCGCCTGCTGGTGACGTCCACCGTGGCGCCGGACCTGAGCACGATGGGCGAGACCATCGTCGTGCTGGAAGCCGACTCCGGCAAGGTGCTGTCCAGCATCAAGGTTTCCAACAAGGCCTCGCCGTCGGGCGAGGCGCCGGTCGAGTTGTTGTTCGTGCCCGGCGCGAACCCGCCCGTGGCCTATGCCACCAACATGTTCGGCGGCACCATGTGGGCGCTGACGTGGGACGACGCGAAGCAGGACTTCGACGCCGTGCAAGCCTACGACTTCGCCGATATCGGCGCCGGCGTGCCGCTGGAAATCTACTTCAACAAGGCGGTGGACAGGCTCTACGTGACCACCGCCAATCCCGGCATGTTCCATATCTTCGGCCTCGGCGACGACCTGACCAAGCCGAAGCTGTTGAAGACCCTGCCGGCTGCGGGCGGCGCGCACCACGTGGTCATGAACAAGGACGAAACCATGGCCTGGGTGCAGAACTCGCTGATCAACCTGCCCGGCATGAGCGACGGCTCGATCACCGTGATCGATCTGGTCAAGGGGGAAGTGGTCGGCAGCATCGACACGCTGAAGGACGCGGGGTTCAACCCCAACATGATCGTCATGCTGCCCGAATGGCACCACCCCATGGGCCATTGATCGCGGCGCGATTGTCTTGAGACGAATGGACCCGGGCCGAAAGGTCCGGGCACGTCATTTCGGCCGGCCTACAGCGTCCGCGCCTGTTCGCGCAGGACGAATTTTTGGACCTTGCCGGTGGAGGTCTTGGGTAGCGCACCGAAGACTACCGTTTTCGGCGCCTTGAAATGGGCCATGTTGTCGCGGCAGTGGGCGATGAGGTCGGCTTCCGTCACCGCCCCGGCATCGGCCTTGAGCTCGACGAAGGCACACGGCGTCTCGCCCCACTTGTCGTCCGGGCGCGCCACCACGGCGGCCTCGAGCACCGCCGGATGGGTGTAAAGCACGCCCTCGATTTCGATCGATGAGATGTTCTCGCCGCCCGAGATGATGATGTCCTTGGAGCGGTCCTTGAGCTCGATATAGCCGTCCGGATGCATGACGCCGAGGTCGCCGGTATGGAACCAGCCGTCGCGGAACGCCGCCGCCGTGGCCGGCTGGTTCTTGAAGTAGCCCTTCATCAGGACGTTGCCGCGCATCATGATCTCGCCCATGGTCTCGCCGTCGGCGGGACACGGCGCCATGGTTTCGGGGTCGGCCACCATCAGATCCTCGAGCACCGGATAGGTGACGCCCTGGCGCGCCTTGAGCCGCGCTTGTTCGTCCGCCGGTAGGCTGTCCCATTCCTCGTGCCAGGCGCAGACCACGGAGGGGCCGTAGCATTCGGTGAGCCCGTAGACATGGGTGATATGGAAGCCCATCTTCTCCATCGCCGTGATCACCGGCGCCGGTGGCGGCGACGCCGCGGTCATCATCTCGATAGGCTTCTTGGCGCGCGCGGGGCGGCCTTTCGCGGGCGCGTTGATCAGCAGGTTCATGATCACTGGCGCGCCGCACAGATGGGTCACGCCGTGGGCCTTGATGGCGCGGAAGATGGCGTCGGCCGCGACGTCGCGCAGGCAGACATGGGTGCCGGCCTGGGCGGTGACGGTCCACGGGAAGCACCAGCCATTGCAGTGGAACATCGGCAGCGTCCACAGATAGACCGGATGCGGCCCCATGGACCAGGCCATCTGATTGCCGATGGCGACCAGATAGGCGCCGCGGTGGTGATAGACCACGCCCTTGGGGTTGCCGGTGGTGCCCGATGTGTAGCTGAGCGAGATCGCCGCCCATTCGTCGGTGGGGCCGTCGATGGGAAAGTCCGCCTCGCCGGTGTCCAGGAACGCTTCGTAGTCGATTTCGCCCAGCCGCTCGCCGTCGCCTTGGTAAACGCCGTCGTCGATGTCGATGACCCGCGGCCTGTTCGACATCTGGTCCAGCGCCGCCTTCACGGTGGGCGCGAGCTCGCGGTCCGTGAGCAACACCTTGGCGCCGCCATGATCCAAGATGAAGGCGATGGTCTTGGCGTCGAGACGGGTGTTGATGGCGTTCAGCACGCCGCCCGTCATCGGCACGCCGTAATGGGCTTCCAGCAGCGCGGGAACGTTGGGCGCCATCACCGCCACCGTGTCGCCCGCGCCGACACCGGCCTTGGCCAACGCGCTACCGAGGCGCCGGCAACGCGTCTCGAAGTCACGGTAGGTGGCGCGCTTGTTGCCGTGGACCCACGCGATTCGGTCGGGATACACGCGCGCCGCGCGGCGCAGGAAGCTGAGCGGCGTCAGCGCCTGGTAGTTGGCGGCGGTCTTATCGAGCCCGGTATGAAATGGATGGTTCATCGTCGCGCGCTGGTATCAAGGTTCGAGGACGCTTCCTCGTCCATGCCGACGTCAAAGTCAAGAAGCGGCATGGATGACGCCCTCTCGCGGTGGCCGGACATCGGGGCCGGTGGGTCAGTTGCGCGGCCGGCTGCCCGGCGCCAGCACCTGGTCGACATAGCGGCCCTGGAACATGGAGATGCCAAGCGCGTGGCCATGGTCGATCGCGCGTTCGTCGTCGCAGTGCGCCAGGATCACCCGGCCGATGCCGGCCGCCTTGATGGCGCCGGCCAGGGCGTCCGTGTCGCCCATCTGAAGCGATTCATCCCAAAAGAGCTTGAAAAGGTCGAAACCCAGTTGCTCGCGGTCGAACAGGCCGAAGCTGCGCGCCGTCAATCCGTCGAGGCAGATACGGTAGCCCTTGCGGCGCACGAATTCGCGCGCGAATTCGAAAGCCTTGACGTCGGCGAATACGTCGAAGGCCTGAAGCTCAAGGACGATGCTTTGCTGGGCGTCACCCTTCAGCACGGCGTCGAAGGCAAGGAAAGCCTGCGACAGCAGGGTGTCGACATTGAGGTTGAGGCTGGCGGGACCCGCCAGGAACTGGCTTGGGCGGCGCGCCAACAGGGTGAGCACGCGCAAGTCCAGGGTCTGGGTTAGATGCTGGAACAGCCACCGATTGCCGAAAAGATTGACGTTGGGCATCAAGGGGCGCTGCAAGTCGGCGATGCGGACGTAGATTTCCTCGAACACCGGTTCGGGATGGTTATCGCCGATGATCACGCACACCGGCTGGCGGCGCATGTAGGCGCTGAGATCGAGGCTTTCGATCGCGGTCTGAAACTTGTGTAGAGTGGTCGGATCGATCGGTTCGATCTCGGCGAACCCGTCCGTTTCGCCGCCACCGCCGCGGCGCTCCATTTTTTCCTGAAGCAGCCGGCGCGCGGTTCGCATCAGATCGCGGTGGCCTATCGACAGGTCGTACCAGGTCGAGAACGCGTCGTCGCGCTTGGTCAGTGGATCGTCCTGGAACAGGAACTTGATCTGGAACACCGCCTCGTCGACTTCGCTGACCTTGGCGCCCTTGACCAACATGACGAAGTCGTTGTTGTCGAGCACGAAAAGCCGGCCGTCGCGGCGGCTGATCAGGTCGTCGAGGCCGGCCAGCGCGATGCGGATGTTGTAGTCCCTGCGGTTGACCTGGTGCAGCTCCGACAAATGCAGGCGGACCGCCTGCCAGCCCATCTTGGTGGCCTCGAGCTGTTGCGCATAGTTGATCAGCTGCTCCTCGGCGTTGCCGGATTGCCGCTGCAGAATCGGATCTAAGCCCTGCATGTTAGCCCCCAATGCGAGGTGCCCGCCGGTTCGCCCCGTTCCCGGCCCGATAAACGCCATCGTACAGACCGGATGTTCTCTGTTTTATCAACGGGTTACGACGCAACCATGGGCCACGGCGAAGTCCGTCCACGCGATCGCCGCACATGGTCCACATGAACTAATTTCCTAAAATTTTAGCAAAACTCTTCTGGATACGGCGTTCTCGGTGTATCCTAGAGAAAACGTAGCATTTTGCGGACATTAGGCAATGCAAGCCTCGCGGACGTTATTCGATGGGATCGAACGGGCCATTCGGCGGCGCCGGAGGGGGTGTCGGTGAGCGCCCTGATCCTACGCGGCGCGGCGGGTTCGCCGGTCCCGATAACGCCCGTCTGGCGACCCAGTGAAACTTTGGCGGACGATCCGCCGCGCTCGGAACCGGCCAAGGCGCGGGTCCCGGCGGGTCGCGACACCGCGGGCGGTCCGGTTCGCCCGACCATGCGTGGCGGGCCGCGGACCCTGCCGCCCGCTTCCGCCAGCCCCTTCGCGGCCCAGCACATTGCCCCGGAAGTGCTGTTGCTCGACCTGCGCCCGGTCATGCGCGACACGGCGGCGCTGGAAAACTATCGACGGGTCCAGCCTAACAGGCGCGCGCCGCGCGGCTTGCAAAAATCCACCCGCGTGAGCGTCTAAAGCGCCGCTATACCCGTTGGCGCGTCCGGTGAACCGGGCTATGACTGCGCTCATGACCATACCCGAAACGATCACGCAAATTTTGCGCGCTGGCGCCGACGGCGACGTCGCCATCGCCGCCCCGGATCGGCCGTCGATGTCGTTTGCCGACTTGCGCCGGCACGTGATGGAAACCGGCGCGGCGCTCAACGGCCTGGGTATCGGCCGCAACGACCGCGTCGCCATCGTGCTGCCCAACGGGCCCGAGATGGCCAGCGCCTTCATCGCCATCGGCGCGGCGGCGACCACCGCGCCGCTCAACCCGGCGTACCGCGAGGAAGAATTCGACTTTTATCTTTCCGACCTGAACGCCGCCGCGCTGGTGGTCGAGACCGGCAGCGAGTCGCCGGCGCTGAAGGCGGCGGCGGCCCGCGCCATTCCGGTCATCGAACTCAAGCCCGGTGACCGGGCCGGCCTGTTCACCTTGAGCGGCGCCGGCACCGGCGCCCCGGTGGACGGCGGACCGGCCGAAGCGGGCGACATCGCGCTCGTGCTTCACACGTCGGGCACCACCTCGCGGCCCAAGATCGTTCCCCTCAGCCACGCCAATGTTTGCGCGTCGGCGCGCCATATCGGCGCCACCCTGGCGCTCACGCCGACGGACCGCTGCCTCAACATTATGCCGCTGTTCCACATCCACGGATTGATCGCGGCGGTGTCGTCGTCGCTGGCCGCCGGCGCCTCCGTTACCTGCGCGCCGGGTTTCAACGCACTGCGTTTCTTCGCCTGGATGAATGAGGTGGCGCCGACCTGGTACTCGGCCGTGCCGACCATGCATCAGGCGATCCTGTCGCGCGCCGGACGCAACGCCGAGACCATCACGCGCCATCCGCTGCGCTTCATCCGTTCGTCCTCGTCCTCGTTGCCGCCGCAAGTCATGGCGGAATTGGAAAAGGTCTTCGGCGCGCCGGTCATCGAATCCTACGGCATGACCGAGGCGGCGCACCAGATGGCGAGCAATCCATTGCCGCCGCGCGCGCGCAAACCGGGCTCGGTCGGCGTCGCGGCGGGGCCCGAAGTGGCGATCATGGACGAAGACAACGCGCTGCTGGAATCGGGGCGCACCGGCGAGATCGTGATCCGGGGGCCCAACGTGACCTCGGGCTACGAGAACAACCCCGAGGCCAACGCCGGCGCCTTCACCGCGGGTTGGTTCCGCACCGGCGATCAGGGCGTGATCGACGCCGAGGGCTATCTGACCATCACCGGGCGGCTGAAGGAGATTATCAATCGCGGCGGCGAGAAGATCTCCCCGCGCGAGGTCGACGAAGTGCTGATGGACCATCCCGCCGTCGCCCAGGTGGTCACGTTCGCCGTGCCGCACGACAAGCTGGGCGAGGACGTGGCCGCGGTGGTCGTGTTGCGCGATGACGCCGAAGCGAACGAGCGGGACTTGCGCGATTTCGCCGCGCAACGCCTGGCCGCCTTCAAGGTGCCGCGCCAGGTGATTTTCATGGACGAGATTCCGAAAGGCGCCACCGGCAAGCTCCAGCGCATCGGTCTGGCGGAAAAGCTCGGCCTCGTGTCGTGAAAATCTGCGTCTACGGGGCGGGGGCCATCGGCGGCTATTTCGGCGCCCGCCTGGCGCGATGCGGCCACGACGTGACCCTGATCGCGCGCGGCCCCCATCTTGAGGCGATGCGCAAAAACGGCCTGCGCCTGATCGGCGCCGATGACGATTTCACCGTCCACCCCCTGTGCACCGACGACCCGGCCGAGGCCGGTCCGCAGGACTACGTCATCGTCACCTTGAAGGCCCATTCGGTTCCGGCCGTGGCCGAACGCATGAAGCCGCTGCTCGGCCCCGACACCGCCGTGGTGCCGGCGGTCAACGGCGTGCCGTGGTGGTATTTCCACAAGCTGGAAGGGCCGTGGGAAGGCACGCGCGTCGAGACTGTCGATCCCGGTGGCGCGCAGTGGACCCATATCGGGCCGGAAAGAGTGATCGGCTGCGTGGTCTATCCGGCGGCCGAGGTGATCGAGCCCGGCGTGGTGCGCCACATCGCGCTCGACCGGGTGCCCTTGGGCGAGCTCGACGGGACGCGCTCCGAGCGCGCCCAGGCGCTTAGCAAGGCCTTGATCGAGGCCGGCGTCAAGGCGCCGGTGCGCCCGCGCATCCGCGACGACGTGTGGATCAAGCTGTGGGGCAATTGCGCGTTCAATCCCGTGAGCGTGCTGACCGGCGGCACGCTGGGTGAGATCGCGCACGACCCCGCCACCCGCGCCGTGGTCCGCGCCATGATGGTCGAGGCACAGGCGATCGGCGAGAAGCTCGGCGCGCGCTTCCCGATCGACGTGGAACGGCGCATCGAGGGCGCGGCGGAAGTCGGCGACCACAAGAGCTCCACATTGCAGGATTTCGAACGCGGCCGGCCGATGGAGATCGACGCCCTGGTCGCCGCCGTCGCCGAACTCGGCCGTCTTGTCGACATCCCCACCCCCACTATCGACATGATTTACGCCCTGGTCCGACAACGCGCGCGGACGGCGGGCTGCTATCCGGGGTAGGGCCTGAAACGACGAAGCCCCGCGTGGCGGGGCTTCACGAAATACGGTGGCGCGTGGTGGCCGTTCAGATCACCGAGTCGATCCACTCGATCAGCTTGCCCTTGGGCAACGCGCCGACCTTGGTGGCGGCCAGTTGGCCGTCCTTGAACAGCATCAAGGTGGGGATGCCGCGCACACCGTAGCGCGTCGGCGTCTCCGGGTTCTCGTCGATATTGACCTTGGCCACGGTGAGCTTGTCGCCGTATTCCGCGGCGATCTCCTCGAGCGCCGGGCCGATTTGCTTGCAGGGTCCGCACCATTCGGCCCAGAAGTCGACCAGAACCGGCTGGCTCGCCTTTATGACGTCGGTCTCGAACGAGGTGTCGGAAACTTTCTGCGGGGTCATCGGGGGGAACCTTCTTGTGGGGGAGGAGCCGGCGTGGATTCCGGCCCGGGCTTTCGGCCACTTTATGTGGGGTCCGGAAGCGGGTCAAGCGGGTGTGTATTCGTCTAGCAAGGCGGGGTCCAGGGCCATCAGGCGCGGGCCGTCGGTCCAGAGCAGGGCGCAGCGCACCGGCCGGTCGGGGTATATTTCCGCCAGCGCCACGCGGTAGGCCGCCATTTGCCTGAGATAGGCCACCGGCGTGGCGGCCGGCGAATCGGGCGGGTTGCGCCCGGTCTTGTAATCCACCACCAGAACCGCTTCCGCTGTCACCGCCAGCCTGTCGACCTGGCCCGACAGCACGACATTGCCGACCCGGCCGGCCAGCGACACCTCGGCCCGGCTGCCCGGCCCGAACACCGGCGCGAATTCGGGCGCCTCCAGGACCGCCAGACAGGCGCCCGCGATGTCGTCGCGCGCCGCCGTGTCCAGCGCCAGCGCCGGGCGCGCCAGAAAGCGCCGGCACGCGGCCTCGCGCCGCTCGGGGGCAAGGTCGGGCAGGGTCTGTAACAGGCGATGGATCAGACGCCCGCGCTGGGCCGCCACAGCGTCCGCGCCAAGCCGCGCCCGCGCCGCCGGCTCGTCGTCGGAAAGGGCCGATGGAGTCAGCGGCAGCGTCGGTTCGGGCTCCGGGGGAGCCGGTTTTTCCACCCAATCCGGCAAGGCCGCCGCTGATATCGTCGGCGCCCTTTTTTCGTCTGATCCGGGCAGACCCGATTGCTCGTTCGACAGGCGCAACACCGTGCCGCCCGGCGCTTCCGGCCGCGACGCCAGGAACGCGTCCTCGACCGTTTCCGCCCGGTCCTCCAGGGCGTTGTGGATCAAATTGTACCAGCAGTCCTCGGGCGCGTCCCTTTTGGTGCGCCAGCCACAGACATAAAGCCGGTCCTCGGCGCGGGTCATGGCGACGTAAAGCAGGCGGTGGTGTTCGGATTCGAGGCGCGCCTTGGCTTCGTCGTGCATCATGTTCGCCGCGCTGTCGCGCGCCGCCGCGCGCGGCGGCCACAGAAAGATATCGCCATCCTCGGACCACAGCGGCGAGGCCGGCCCCGGCGGTGTCTGCATGGTGTCGGGCAGGAACACGATCGGCGCTTCCAGACCCTTGGCGCCGTGCACGGTCATCACGCGCACCGCCTCGCCGCCCGGTTCCAGGTCGCGCTTGATTTCCGCCCGACCCGCCTCGAGCCAATGAAGGAAGCCTTCCAGTGATGGCGCCTGGGCGCGCTGAAAAGCCAGCGCCTGGGCCAGGAATTCGTCGATCGGATCGCGCGCCTCGGGCCCCAGGCGGGCCAGGAGGGCGTGGCGCCCGCGCCCCTTGCCCAGAATCTCCGCATAGAGTTCATAAGGGCCAACCTGGTCGGCGCGGCCCAACAATCCGGCCAGTTTTTCCACCGCCGCCCGCCACCGCGGATGGTCCTTGGCGCGTTCGCGCAACGCGCGCCACAATGTTCCCTTGCGTCCGTGCGCCAGATCGAACAGGTCGTCGTCGTCGAGGCCGAAAAACGGGCTCTTCAGCACCACCGCCAGGGTGAGATCGTCGTCCGGCATCAGCAGGAAGCGGCCCAGGGCGATCATGTCCATCACCGCGATATGATCGGTCAGCACCAGGCGGTCGATGCCGGCCACCGGCACGCCCAGGCCCTTCAGCGCGCGCACCAATTCCTCGACGAACTCGTTGCGCCGGCGCACCAGCACCATGATGTCGCCGGCGCGGGCGGGCCGGCCCCTGGCCTCGAGCATCTCGTGGCCGGAACACAGCGCGTCGATCTTGTTGGCCACCAGATTGGCGAGGCGCAGCCGGGCCGAGGCGTCCGTGCCGCGTTCGATAGGCGGCTTCCATGGCGGCGGCGGATCGGATTGCAGCGGCTCCGTCGGCGGCCAAATTTCGACCAGGCCGGCCATGCGTTGGCGCTCCGAGAGATGGCGCACCGGGCGGCCATCCTCGACCAATCCATCGCTGGCCGGGGGATGGGCGAACACCGCGTCCACCGCTTCGAGCACCGCCGGGGTCGACCGGAACGAGGTGTCCAGGTCAACGGATTCCCAGCGCGCGCGCGCCGCCCCGACCTGGCCTGAAAAATGACTTCGCATTTTCGCGAAGACTTTCGGGTCCGCGCGCTGGAAGCTGTAGATCGACTGCTTGGCGTCGCCGACGGCGAAGACGGTTCGCGCGGTCTCGCGCGCGCCCTCGCCGGCGAAAAATTCCTCGGCCAGGGCCTCCACCACCCGCCATTGGTCCGGATTGGTGTCCTGAGCCTCGTCGATCAGGATATGGTCGATGCCGCCGTCCAGTTTGTACAGCACCCAGGGCGCCACGCCGGGCCGCAGCAACAGGTCGCGCGCGCGGTAGATCAGGTCGTCGTAATCCAGCCGGCCGCGCGCGGCCTTGAGCCGACCGTAGGTCTCGACCAGGACAACGCCGAGAACCAGCAGCGCTTCGGTCGCCTTCGCCAGCGCGACTTTCTTGCACCGGTCGTGCACGGCGATCAGGCGCTCGGTCTCGTCGCGCAATATCGGCTCCACGTCCGGCGCGCGATTCAGCGTGGTCTTGTTGGCGATTTTCTTGCGCGGCTCTTTTTCGGCGGTCAGGAAGACCCGGGTGTAATAATCGAACGCCGCCACGCGCGTCTCGGCGTCGCCAAGCCAGCACGCGATCGTCTGGCCCTTCTCTTGCTCGGCGTTGCTCCCCTCCGTGAGGGCGGCCGCCGCGTGGCGCAAGCCGTCGCCGTCGAAGGCGCCGTTGTCGCAGGCGGCCTCGATAATGTCGGCTTCGGTCTCGCCCGGTTCGATTTCCAAATGCGCGCGCAGCCGCGTCGTGTAACCATCCAGCCCGCCCGCTTCCTCGATCAGGTGTTTCAGGCGGCCGCGTTCCGCCGCCAGCCGCCCGATCAAATCGGCGAAATCGGATTGATGGACGTGGCGCGTGACCTCGGCCAAGGCCGCCGCCAGGGTGCCGTCGCCACCGCGCGCCGAGGCCAGCACGTGGTCCTGGGCGTCCATCATCAACTCGGCCGCCGAGCGTTCGTCGAGCACCGCGAAATGTGGCGCCACGCCGGCCTCGATCGGGAACCGCCCAAGCAGCGATTCGCAGAACGCGTGGATGGTCTGGATGCGCATTCCACCCGGCGCGTCGAGCACGCGCGCCAACAGCCGCCGCGCCAGGTTCATGTGCTCGGGTTCGGGGGCGGCGCCAGTTAGGCGGGTCAGTTCCTCGCCCAGGCTGGCGTCGTCGGCGGTGGCCCATTCGCCCAGGCGGCGCGCGATGCGGTTGGCCATTTCCGCCGCCGCCGCGCGGGTGAAGGTGAGGCACAGAATCCGCTCGGGCGGCGTGCCATCCAGCATCAGCCTCAACACACGCTCGCTCAGCACCTTGGTCTTGCCGGTGCCGGCCGAGGCGGCGACCCAGGCGGAAACGGCGGGGTCCGAGGCGCGGCGTTGGCGAATATCCGGATCAGACGGCGCCAAGGCGGTGACCAAGGCGCTCATTCGCCGTCACCGTCGGACTTCGACCACTCTTGCACGCGCGCCAGATGCTCGTAATCGCTGAACCGGGGGGCATATTGCGGCGCCGGGCGCGCCGGATAGGGCGTCGCCGGATCATCGAATGCCGTCACCAGCGCTTCCAGGCCGGCGCGCGCCTCCTCGCCGAGACCGGCCGCGTCGCCCTTGACCGCGT
>Ga0066376_10002248_pt1 | contig 18069 bp, 20 predicted proteins | sample Knorr_S15_td_Bot_FD_77009 | JGI IMG/M metagenome (GOLD analysis project Ga0066376, IMG submission 77009) | Marine microbial communities from Southern Atlantic Ocean transect - Knorr_S15_td_Bottom_ad_5009_LV_A | ecosystem: Environmental > Aquatic > Marine > Oceanic | place: Southern Atlantic... | reverse complement strand
CTCCCGGCTCACCATCCCTACCGTCTTGCCATTCGCCAGACCGACTTCAGCCTCTCGCAGCGCCCTGATGATCTGCCCCGGCGTGTGTCGCCTCCTGATCATTCTCGACCTCCCTGCCTTCTTAGCCACCAAAGCCAAATCCTAACATTCGGACCGGTCTCGTTTCAGGGGGTCACGTCACGACCAGGTCCGCGCCGCTGATCACTTCGTCGCTGGGAAGCAGCGTTCGACCGAACAGCGGGGGCACCCTCAGAATATCGAACGTAGAGGCCGTCACCGAGGCGCCACGGACCGGTGGGGCGAGCCCGTCGTCGGAGTCCAGGTTGTACGTGGAGGCTCGCAGCGCGCCGATCGCCTCGAACGTCGTTAGCGCCTCCCTCCACTGAACCAACTCGTACGGCGTCGTCCGGTCGACGCGAGAAGTGGCGAGACTGAAGTTCCTCAGCAACTGGATCCGGTCGCCGTCATCGACCGGAAGCGGAGCCTCATACGCGTTCACTAGGTGTATCGGAGCCAAGCCGACCGGAATCCCAATCGCCAGCGCGAAAACAGCCACGAACGTCATGCCTGGCTGCTTCACGAGCATGCGCAGCCCGAGCTTCACGCCCAGCCACGAAATACCGATCTTCGGCACGGTCATCGTCCCCTCCCCCTGTTCCCTGGTGGCTCGGCGCAGCCGACGACTCATCGCGGGCACAGCAGTCCGAAAGAGCTGATGCCAGTACCAGGTCCGAGCCGTCTTCACGCCGTCGGACCGCGAGCGTCGTGCGTACTCTTCTTCCACATCGCCTAGAGTCGGCCCTCGATCTCGACTCGGAAGGAGTCTGGACAGGATCGCTTCAGCGGCCTTCGGAGGTCCGGCATTCGGGTCCGGAGCCGGATCACCCATCGTTGGGTGCAACCGCCAAGCCCCCGAGCTGCCACATGGCCTCGAATCTCTTGCGGACCTCTTGCAGGGCACGCATGCCCGCGGGTTCTACGCGGAAGAGCTTCTTGGCCCGCCCCCCCCGTTCGGCCGTGGCCTGGCCCAGACGCGAGTTCACGAACCCCTTGGACTCCAGCCGATCCAGGGCGGAATACACAGTGGGCACGGACACGTCGCTACCCGCTTGTTCATGAAGGACGCGGCGGATGTTCATACCGTACGCCTCGTCTCCCTCCAGTGAGAGCAAGGCCAAGAGCACGAGTTGTTCGAATGCCGCCAGTTGATCGCCTCGGCCCATACAATCCCTCCGTCAATATTTATCGCGTTAAGCGATAATACAGACAGCGGCGTCTCAATTCAAGAGATCAGGCGGTTGTAGAGAAGGACCTCGGGTCGATACTCGAAGTGCACGTCGTCGAAGTGAGACCACTTCCCGCCCCACACGAAGCCGTGCCTCTCGAAGATTTCGATGACGGCCACCGGAGGGCTCCACCTGCGCTCCAGGGGAATGCGATGCCATCCCTCGCCGACCAAGACCCGGCTCCACCGCCAATAGACGTGCCGCCCGCCATACGAGTTGGGCACGAGGTCCAGGGCCATGCCCCAGGAGTGGTGGCTCCGGGTGGATGACCCGGCGATCCCCCTGTCGATGAACGAGTAGGTGATGCCCAGCTCATCGATCCAGGTAGCCACGGACACGTCATCCGCCGCGGCTTCGAGGATGTCTCCCTCGACGGCAGCGAGTGCCTCGATCACGAAGTCGTTCAGGAACATTCGGTGATCGAGGAAGGTGGTCGAACGACCGTGAAGTCGGATTTGTGCCTCCGTTCGTCCCCAGAGGCTCTCCAAGACGTCCGTGCAGTAGACCGGGCTCTCGTCGGTGGAAAGAGGCAGAGGCTCAGTCAAAGGGTCTAGGGAGTAATCATAGAAGATCGGATCGCAGTCCCGCACGAGATCCAGCCGACCTTCCCCCAACATGCGACCGTCCCGGAAGTGGATCGGTCGGCTGCCCAGTGCGAAAACCACGTCGTCGTCCCCGTATGTCACCGAGTCGATCAGTGGGCCATAGGCATCCACGAACGCACGCACCCTCGGGTCGGCCTGGGGGTGGTTCCCTTCCACCACCATTGCGATCGGCCGAGCCTGCGCGTCCTCCTCTGGGCTCGACAACAGTGCCCAGGATGAGCCCACGGTCCCCACGACGCCAAAGGCGAGTACCGTGCAGAAGGCGATCCACTTCATACGCTGCAACATCGGCAGGACGGTTCCCCAGTGTAGTCGACGGATACGTAACCACCTCGGGTGACTCGTCATGCCCGGCGGCCTCGAGGCCTCAACGACCTCGGCACCCATTGTCATCGTACAACACTATCGGGCCTGCAGCACGGCCACGGGGGTCCGAATTGGGCCTTTTCTGCAAGAACGCTTACCCTATCCCCACCTGGTTGAACGCCGCTGCGGCCCGCCTGATGTCCTCGTCGGTGAGGTAGAAGTGCGGCGCCACGCGCAGGTATCCGCCTTGCGTGGTCGTCACCATGCAATGTGCCGCCAGGGCCCTACTGACCAACTTGGGATCCGCGGCCGTCCGGAACGCGAGAATCCCCGAGCGATGCTCACGGGGGAAGAGCAACGGCTCGTATCGGTCGGTATCTAACAACGCCAAGAAGCGATCTTGCAGCCTCAAAGACCTCGCGCGCGATGGGGCCCATGAGGTACTTGAGGAACACCTCGTCCAGAACGGTCTCGAGCGTGACCAGATGCTCCCACGGCAGCGTGCTGTACTCGAAGCGGCGCGCGCTCTCGAAGGGGTCCCACGAGTGGTTCAGGTAGTCCAAGCGATGCTTCATCATCCCGCCGCCGGCCATGGTGTCGCGCAGCTTCTCGCGCAGCTCCGGGGTCGTATAGAAGATGCCCGCGCCTCGCGACGCGAGCAGCCACTTCCAGGTCGAGCCGGTGACCGTGGCGATGCCGTACTCCTCCGGATGGAGCGGCAACACGCCCAGGCTCTGAGCGGCGTCGATGACCAAGTCGATGCCGCGCTCGCGGCAGAAGTCGCCCAACTCCCTCAGGTCCGCGGCATATCCGCTCGCGAACTGGACGTGACTGAGGGCAATCACTCGCGTCCGGTCAGTCGTTTTGGCTTCCAGTTCGTCCATGGACCACCCGCGAGGCCCACCCTCCGGTAAGCCGCCGCATGGATCGACATCGGACAACAGCACCAACTCGACGCCGCGTCTCTGTTGGAGCAGCCACGGGTAATGGTTCGACGGGAACTCGTGCACATAGTTGACGACCTGATCGCCGGGCTCGAACGGGTAGCCGTTAGCGACCATGTTGGTCCCCTCGGCGGTGTTACTCACGTAAGGGATGTTGTTCGGGCTGGTCTCGAGAAGGGCGGCGACTTTCTGGCGGAACGTAGTGAGCACGGTCCCGTAGTCGACGCGCATCATCATGCCTTGTTCGGAATGCGCCTGAAGGAAGGCCGCGCCAGCAGTCGCTGCCGGCCCGTACACGGCCCCACGGAGGAGTGGGCCATGTACACATGGCCGCGCCTGATGGGGAAGAGGTCTTCGCTCTTGTTGAACACGGACTGTGTGTCTTCGGTCGGGTCAGCGTGGAGGGGACTAAGAATGAATAGAAAACCCGCGAGAGAATCTCAATCTCGCACGTGCCGTCCCGTGATAGCTTCCGCGTCTCGGGCCACCGCCCAGCGATGACTCTCTGGTTTCAACCGAGCTTCTGCCTCGCACTGAGGTAGCCACTCGAGCTGATGATCCGACTCGGACTCAGCGAGGGTCCCGACGACGGAAGCGCGAAAGAACCTGCTTCGCTTCATGAAGTACGACGCCTCCGCCGCGGCATGCACGTGTTCGTCGGACCGGCCGATCTCGGCGGAGACGGTGACTTCGAGGCCGCACTCCCCTCGCGCCTCGCGGATGGCCGCTGTCTCGTGCGTCTCGCCACGTTCGAGGCCGCCCCCGGGCAGAAAGACACCCTTCGGAGTTCGTACGACCGCAACGTGTCGGTCGGCGTCACGAACCACCACATAGGAGCTGGGCCGCGGAATGTAGCTCTGGCCGGCTACTCGCTCACCGAGCGACGGCATGGAACGATCCCCGTGGAGGCCCCTCGAAGGTGAATTCCTCAGTACAGGACGACGGCGTCTATGCTGGCCCCATCCCCGTCCGACACTTGCCCGAAGTCGGCCAGAAGTAGAGCAGAGCCCCCCTGGGAAGCGGGGTTCACGGTCACGGACCTGGAAGCATACCCCTCGAGGCGAACCTCCACCGAATGGTCGCCGTCCCCCACCTTGAAGCCCGAGAGAGTCCTCACGCCCATTCGCGTCAGCGCGCCCACGACTCCCCCGTCGACGACTACCTCCGCGCCCTCCAGTAACTCAGGCGCAATTCCGACCTCGATCAGAAGACGAAGCTGGGCCCACCCGCGAAGAACCACCAAAGCAGGCCGACCGTCGCCGAGACGACCACCGACGCCGCTCTCCACCTCAGCGCCCACATTTGAGAATCCGGCTGAGCATGGAGATGGTCCTCCGTGTCGTGGGCACGAGCGGGACCGGAATCTAGCCTCCGCCGGAGCGAATCCAGTCCTGAGGCGCCGAAGCCGGTCCATACTGGACGCTGACGCCGGGTACCGGCGTGAGGCCCAGCGTCACGACTCGATGCCCGAACACCGAAGCGAGAAGGCCCCAGCGGCTCCTGTGCTCGAGCTCCAGGGCGCGCATCTCCATCATGACGGCGAGGTGCGCGACATCGGGCGGCGTCGGCACATCGCTCTGCAACGACGCACAATACGTCTGCACCGACGCCCAACTGCATCCGTGTCCCGCACCGAGCACGTGCATGAGTTCGTGGATCACGAGTTGGCGATCCGCGAACGCCCCCTGATTCTCGAGACGCACAATGCCGTAGGTGATGTCCGCGCTGACCACTGAGATGTTCTGAACGTCGGTGCCCGACCAAGTCCTGGCGTCCGCGCTCAGCGAATAGGTGCGTATGTCCGGCGGATTGATCACGCCGACACCGCGAATCGCGACCGTGGTATCCAGCTGGCCGATGATCGCGTCAGCAGGCCGTCGAGTCCCACCGAGAATGCGCACGTCCTCGAGTGGCGTCGGCTCGAACGCGTCCCAACCGAGCGCGGCTTCCATCATTTCGACGTGTTCCCAAAACGACACCGAATCATCGGCGGCGATGCCTCCGTTGGAGCCGAGCCGGTCCAGCGCCACAGGAATCGGGAACGAGCCCTCCGGCCACCCCCTGAATGCGGCGGCCCACTCGGTGTTGTCCGTCACCGTCTGAAGAAAGCCGTCCTGGGCGAACGGGAAGAAGAAGCCCCAAAAGGAGGGCATGACGCGGCCGTCGGCGGCCAGCTCTGGGTCGATGGGTACTTCGACGCCCGCGTAGGCACCCGACTCGGCGGTCCAGGTCTTTGGAGCCAATACCACCGTGCCGCGGCCTCCGCCGACGTCGCCCGGGGATAACAGGACCCACGCGGGATGCACGGGCTCGGACGGGCCGGGTTCGATCGTGAGCATCCCGAACCCCGATACCGCGTCTAGGATCTCGACGTCGAACGTGCCGTCGGACTGAACTTCGGCGGTTATGTCTTGCGACCCCCAGACTACGCGCGCAGTGACGTCGCCGAAGGTCGCCTGCGCCGCTGTGACCACCTGCCCTTGCAGTGTCCCGAACGGAAGAACGACGTCCTGCGGCCCGGGCTCCTCGTCTGCACACGCCGCCATCACGACCGCCCACACCAGCAGGGCAAATCGCAATCGTTTGGGCGGTGGGGCAGCGTGCATGAGCCTCTCTGCGCGGGCGCTAGGGACAGTGATGGTTGTACGTCGAGGGCCGTGGTGAGTTTCGTCCCTGGTCATCGGGCGGCTAGAGCCGCTATGCTGGGACCCCGATTTCGACCTGCAGGCCACCGCCATCGGTTGCCTGACCGCAGCCGCAAGAGGTGCTCCGATGTTGAAAGTCCGCTTCCCGATCGCGACGCGCTCGGTCGCGTTTTTCGCGGTTCCAGCTCTGGCCTTCCTCGCTCTGACGATGCCGCTCTCGGCCCAGGTGAACGACGACGCCGCGAACGCCGATCGCCTTCAGTACCTGGACATCTTCGAGATGGAAGTGGCGGCAGATCCCCGGATCTCGCCAGATGGCTCGCGAGTCGTCTACGTGCGCCGAGGCTTCGACATCATGACCGACGGACGCCGCACGGCTCTTTGGATGATCGACTCCGACGGCACGCAACACAGGGCGATCACCGATGGCACCAGTAGCGTGTCTTCGCCGCGCTGGTCCCCCCAAGGAAACCGCCTCCTGTACGTCTCTTCCGAGGACGGCTCTGCTCAGGTCTTCGTGCGCTGGATGGACTCGGGACAGACGGCGGAACTCACGAACGTCACGGAGTCTCCCGAAAACATCACGTGGTCACCGGACGGGAAGTGGGTCGCGATGACGATGTTCGTGCCCGAGGCCGCGCCCTCGTTCGCGAAGATGCCGTCCAAGCCCGACGGCGCGCAGTGGACCACGCCGCCGATCGTGATCAACAAGTTGCGCTTCCGCGCCGACGGCCGCGGATACCTCGAGGACGGATACACGCACATCTTCGTGATGCCGGCCGAGGGCGGCACACCGAGACAGCTCACGAGCGGTTCCTACAACCACGGTAGTAGCCTTTCGTGGTCACCGGACTCGCGCTCGATCGTCTTCAGCGCCAATCGGGACGACCCGGACTTCGACGTGCGCAACAGTGAGGTCTTCGAGATCTTGGTCGCGTCGGGCGAGCTGACACAGTTGACCGACCGCTTCGGGCCCGACGGCAACGCAGCGCTCTCGCCCGACGGATCGATGATCGCCTACACGGGCTTCGACGACGAGTACCAGGGCTACCAGATCGCGCACCTGTACGTCATGAACCGGGACGGGTCGGGCAGCCACATGGTCAGCGACCTCGACCGCAACTTCGGCGGCCTCAACTGGGCCGACGACGGCCAAGGCCTCTACTTCCAGTACGACGACGAGGGCATGAGCAAGGTCGCGTACGTCTCGCTCGAAGGTCGAGTCGAGGACCTCGCCGAGGACCTGGGCGGGGTGGGGCTCGGCCGTCCCTATGGCGGCGGCTCGTACACCGTCGCGCCAGGCGGCCGCTTTGCGTTCACGCACACCTCTCCTTCGCACCCGGCAGACGTAGCGGTCGGCCAGCGGGGCCGAGAGGCGCAGCGCATCACCATGCTCAACGAAGACCTGCTAGGCCACAAGGATCTCGCCCAGGTCGAGGAACTCTGGTGGGAGTCTTCCCACGACGGTCGTGCGATCCAGGGCTGGATTGCGACGCCACCGGATTTCGATCCCTCCCAGAAGTACCCGCTCATGCTGGAGATTCACGGCGGACCTTTCTCCAACTACGGCCCCCGTTTCTCCTCCGAGGTCCAGTTCTACGCGGCGGCGGGGTACGTGGTGCTGTATACCAACCCCCGCGGGAGCACGAGCTACGGAGAGGAATTCGGCAACCTCATCCACCATGCCTACCCCGGGTACGACTACGACGACTTGATGTCGGGGGTCGATGCCGTCATCGATCGCGGCTACATCGACGAGGACAACCTGATGGTCACCGGCGGGTCGGGTGGCGGCGTACTCACCGCTTGGATCGTCGGTAAGACCGACCGCTTCCGAGCGGCGGTCGTGCAGAAGCCGGTCATCAACTGGATCAGCTTCTCGCTGACATCCGACGGGTACTCTTCCTACTACCAGTACTGGCTGCCGGGCCCGGTCTGGGAGGACGGGAATCTCGAGCACTACTGGGCCAGGTCGCCGCTCTCGTTGGTCGGGAACGTCGAGACGCCGACCATGCTGATTACGGGGGAGCGGGACCTGCGCACGCCCATGGCCGAGTCGGAGCAGTTCTACCAAGCGCTACAGATCCGGAAGGTCCCCACCCAGCTCGTCCGGGTGCAGGACTCCTTCCACGGCATCGCGGACAGCGCGCCGTCGAACCTGATCGCGAAGATCGCGAACGTCCTCGAGTGGTTCGAGCGCTACCGGCAAGCGGACCGGGTGATCAGTGACCGATAGCGGCGACTACGAGTACCAGGGCATCGGCTCCAGCAAAGTCGAGCAATTCGAGTCGGTCTTTCGAGCGGCGGCCAAGGTCCGGCTTCGGTACTCGGCCGTAGAGGTAGAGTCGGTGCTCGTCGTCAGCGACCGGGACGAGCATGAGGCCGTCGCGTTCGGCGACCGTGTCCGGTCGCTGCTCGGCGTGCTCAAGCGGGGAGAGAACATCCGCTGGCGTGTGGCGCACGGGGGTGAATTCGACTCCGTGCCGGCGCTGCTCGCACTGGTCGAGGCGGAGCGTCCAGGCCTGATCTGTACGTATCGGCACCTGCACAGCGATTCGTGGCAGTGGCCGTACACACTAGGCGAATACATCGACGTGCTCACCCAAGTCACGACGATTCCCATCATGGTGCTGCCGCACCCGGAACAGCAGATCGAGCGGCGCGTGCGGGGCACGAACGTCGTGGTGGCGATGACTGATCACATGGTCGGTGATCACGATCTCGTGAACTGGGCCGCGCGCTTCACAGACAAGGGTGGTCGCCTCGTGCTGGCCAACGTCGAGGACGCCGTGGCGCTCGATCGATTCATGGAGACGGTCGCGAAAATCCCGAGCATCGACACCGACGACGCGAAAAACGCGATCACGGATCGTCTCCAGCGCGACACCCGCGACTACATGGAGAGCTGCGCAGCCGAAATCACCCGAGCCGCGCTTCCCGTAACGGTCGAATCGGTGATCGCTCACGGGCACCACCTGACCGAATACACTCGGATCGTCGAAGAACATGAGGCCGACCTGCTGGTCATGAATACCAAGGACGATGACCAGTTCGCCATGCACGGGCTCGCTTACCCGTTGGCGATCCAGGTGCGTTCGGTCCCGTTGCTGCTGCTGTGATGGGGCTCCGAGCGCTCGCGGCGATCGTCGTTCAAGGCGCCGAACAGGCTACCGGACAGGCCGCAGAGCACGTCGCCAGCGACGTCCCGATGGGGGTCACCTTGCTCTTCGCGGGCATCCTGGTCGCGTTGATCCTCAGCCTCGCATTCGAGGAGAAGCTGCACGCCAAGAAATCCCTCATCGTAGGGGTCTACGCGGTCGTGGCGCTGCTCTTGGGTGCGATTTTGCTGCCGCTGCCTTACGGACCGTACATCATCGGTGGGCACCCGGTGAACATGCCCGAGTACATCCCGGCCATCGACTGGGGTGTGCTCACGATCATCTTCGGAGCCAGCCTGTTCGTGGACGTGACGTCCCGGTCGGGGCTCTTCACCTGGATCGCGATTAAGCTCACCAAGCTCTCCGGTGGCGACCCGGTCCGGATCCTCTGGCTCTACGGCCTCATGACCGTCGTCTTCAGCGCGGTCTTGAACAACGTGACCGCGATGATCATCGTCGGGTCACTCACCGCGGTGTCGCTCGATAAGCTCGGGCGGAACGACAAACTGCTCGGCTTCCTGCTCGTCGAGGGCCTGCTCACGAACATCGGCGGGCTGCTCACACTGATCAGTTCCGTGCCCAATATCATCGTCGGAACGGCGGCGAACATCAGCTTCGTTGCATTCTTCATCAAGGCGTGGCCGTTCGTTCTCGTCGCGACGGTCGCGACGTTGCTGCTCGGTGCGAAGCTCTTCGGAATCGAACGACTCGCCGACGAGGACGCCCGAGAAGAGGCGCGTGACCTCGTGTCGGGCTTCGACGAAAACGACGGCATCGAGAGCCAGGGATTCTTCTGGTTCGCGGCGGGCATGCTCGTGCTCTTCATCATCGCGATCGCGACGACCTCGGTCATGCCCTACATCTCCGACCTCGGAATGGGCTTCGTGGCCATGGCCTTCGCGGTCGTCATGTTGATTCCCTACAAGTCCGAGGTCGACCAGTTCTACCGCTCGGTCGATTGGGACCTGCTCGGCTTCTTCGCCGCCCTCTTCGTGGTGATCAACATCATGGAGCATGCCCAGGTGCTCGGTCTGATCGGGCTGGGCGTCGAGCGAATCGTGGCCCTCGGGCCGACTCTCGGCACCGGAGCGGTCATGGTCTCGACAGCCGCATTCAGCTCGGTAACCGACAACATCCCGCTCGCCGCGATGCTCGCGAAGATCATCGCCGGTATGCCACTGGCCGACGGAATGATTCGACCGCCGACGGATCCGCTTTGGTGGGCGGTAATCTTCGGCGCGAACCTGGGCGGCAACATCACCCCGATCGGATCGGCTTCGACGCTCGTGGCGGTCACGATCATCCACAAGCACGGCCTCAAGCTGTCGTTCGGAGGGTTCGTCTCCAAGGCGCTGCCGTTTGCGCTCATGCAGATCGCGATCGCGGTGGTTTACGTGCTCTTTTTCGTGTAGCGATGCGCTAGACGACCGCGCCGGACGCGCGCGCGGATGTGCTACCCTCGAGCGGTAGCACGTCGAAGGATGTGTACGAGTGCTGAGCGGCACAATCGGACCACCGTCTAACACACATTGACCCTCGCGCGTCGTTCTTCAAGACTTCGTTGATCGCTCAAGTTTTCCTTTCAGACTCGATCCGAGCCCACCATGGCCCAACTACGAAGGACTCTGTTCTCGCTCACGCTCGGCCTCTTCGTGGCCGCGTGCGGCGGCAGCGACAGCCCCACGGATCCCGCGGACGGCGGAGACGGCGGCGGCAGCGGCAGCGCCGACACGCGCACCATCAAAGCGAACCCGTCCTTCGCGAATGACGTCGTGGAGATCTTCGTGCGCAGGACCTGCACGTCGGCGGGTTGCCACGGAGGCGGCACCGGCGGACTGACGCTCACGAGCAGCGCCGCCACGAGCTTCGCCAACCTCGTCGGAGTCACGTCGGGCAATTCGGGCGAGGTCTACGTGATCGCGAACGACGCGGTGAACAGCTATCTAGTGAAGAAGCTTGAGGGGACTCAGGGTAGTGGGAACGGCAATCGCATGCCTTCCGGCGGCGCGGTGTTGGACAACATCGACATCACGAACATCAAGAATTGGATCAATACCGGAGCCGGGAACAACTAGGTCGGGCGGGGGGTGCCAAGTGACTGAAAGAGTTGGGACATTCGCCGTCGTGGTCGTCGCGCTTTGCTGGGCGGCCGTAGCCCCGACAGCGTCCGTTTCCGCACAGCAGGCGTATCAGGTCCAGTTCGACGCCGAGCGGGTGGTTCGCTTTACGTCCCGCGCCGCGATCGAAGAGTTCGATGGCGTCACAGATCGCATCGACGGCTTCGTGGCCATCAACACCCCGACCCTTACCGCCGAGACGGGCGGAGACGACACGGAGTTCTTCTTCGAGGTCGACCTCGCTTCCATCGATACCGGGATCGGCCTTCGAAACCGCCACATGCAGAAGAACTACCTTGAGGTCGAGGACTACCCATACGCAGCATTCGGAGGCAGGATCGCGCGGGCCGCTCCACTGTCGAACGGTGCCTTTCGGGTCACGGTGCAGGGTACGCTCGGCATCCACGGCGTGGAGCGCGACCGTTCCGTAACGTGCGACCTGAGCCCGATCGGCGCCGGGTACAGGGTGCAGTGCTCGTTCCAGGTCCTACTCACGGATCACGAAATCGGGGTTCCAAAAGTGATGTTCCTGAAGCTCAACAACGAGATCCAACTCGAGCTCGATTTCCGCATCGAGCCTGTGGAGGACGCCAGGTGAAATCCGAGATTCTCTCTGCATTGTTAGCGCCAATGCTGCTGCTCGGCGCCTCGAGCACCGTGGACGCCCAACAGCGACCGGAACGGTTCCAGCGCCGTGAACAGCAGACCGAAGCTGAAATGGCGGTATTCCACTCTCCCCAGGCCGCCAATCTTCCCACCGCGGAGACGCTGAAGAAGGGTGAGTGGCTGTTCGAGATCTCGCACCGGTTCTTTCCGCCCGTATCGGACGGCGCCGACGCTCTGTGGGGCTTCGATGGCCCGGTGACGAATCGCTTGGGTCTCGCTTATGCGGCGTCCGACCGGGTGATGCTCGGAGTGCTCCGGTCCAACCGAAGCGACAATGTAGAACTGAATGTGAGGGCCCGGCTCTTCGAGGGGGGCTCCGAGGCCGTGCCTGTAATGATCGGCTTGATGGGCGGGCTCGCCTGGAATACCCAGGCACCGACCGGCGCCGGAGCCGACGAGAACGAATCGCAGCAATACGCGCAGTTGATGTTCAACGCGCTATTGGGCGACCGCCTCGCGCTGGGACTCGTACCGAGCCTGCTCCGGAATCCCACCATCGTCGATGCGAGCTCGGAAACGGTCTTCGCGCTGGGGATGCACGCCCAACTCTACGTCTCAGAGATGGTGAGCTTCCTGAGCGAGTGGATCATCAGCGAGGATCGTGGCACGGATCAGAGGCACGACAGCGGGTCGTTCGGCATCGAGCTCGAGACTGGAGGCCACTTCTTCAAGGTGATGTTGACGAATCAGCAGCTCATGAACCCGACGCAGTTCCTGGGCGGCACGGACGCCGAGTTCACGCCCGATGAATGGCGGATCGGCTTCAACATCACGAGGCTGCTCGCCTTCTAGAGTTCCTCCCGATTGGTGCGAGGGCAGGCGCGCCTCGTATAGCGGACACCGTGTACGTCGAGATCGTGGACTTCGGTTTTTCCGAGTCACAAATCATGATCACTCCCGGAACCACCTTGGTGTGGACCAACCGCGACCCGGTCCGACGCTCGGTGACCTCGGACAGCGGAGACTTCAATTCCGGCCTCATCAATCCGGACGCGATCTACGCGCTGACGTTCACTACGGCGGGCAGCTTCCCATTCCACTGCATGCCGCACCCGGACATGACCGCGACGGTGGTCGTCCGTGGTGATTCCGACACAACGGACCAAAGTGTGTCATGAAGCATTCGAGAGTTCGACCGGCTCGTCGCAGCAAGACCAGCCGAAACGCCACGACCTTTTTCCACACCGTCACCCCCGATGGGAACACGGCTTGGACCGAGTGGCAGACATCGAGCTCGGGCGAGACGTTCGACGTGACCTTCTCTCAGAAGGGCACGTATGCCTACTTCTGCGCTCCCCACCGGGCTAACGGCATGGTGGGCACCATCATCGTGGAGTGAAGACGTCTAGATCCCTGCCCCGAAGTACTCCACCAGCAGCACGTAGAGCGCTCCGGCAATCACCACGATCCAGGCCATCTTGAGCAGCTTCTTCAAGAGCGCGTAGACCATCATCGCGGCCAGCAGCAGCACAGGGATGAGGAAGATCGGGTTCGCCATCAAGAACTCGACGATGCCCGCCATGTTGGCCTCTTGGGTAGGGGGAGCGCGGACCCGACCACGCGTTCAGTCGGTCTACCCGCACTCTTACGAAAAAACACCGCTCCGTGTGCCATCGCGGAGTCGGCCCTCGCGCTTCATAGGCTACTTTCTTTCGTCAGTTGAGGGCATGCATCGAGAGAACGGGGGATGGGATGAGGACGAGGGATGCAATGGTTCGGGTTCTGTTGGCGCTGGCCATGATCGTGCCAGCCACGCTTCAGGCGCAGTTCACGGATGATGCCGCCGGCGTCGAGCGTGCGGCGCTCGACTACCTGGAGGGCTTCTACGAGGGCTCGACCGAGAAACTCCGCCGCGGGGTCCACCCGGACGTAGTGAAGTACGGGTTCTCGCGCGGACGCGACCGCAGCTACCACGGTGAGCCCATGTCCTTTCAGGAGATGCTCGACTACGCGACCAGCGTGAAGGAATCGGGCCGCTCACCTGGGCCGGACGCGCCCAAGAGCGTCGAGGTCCTGGATGTACTGGACCAGACCGCGGTCGCGAAAGTGTACGCCTGGTGGGGCAGCGACTATCTCCAGTTAGCGAAATACGACGGACAGTGGAAGATCGTGCACGTGCTCTGGCAGTCCGCTCCCGGGGGATAGCGCCTCCCCAAGCAGAGGGCCTAACGTTCGGACGAGCACGATTGTCCAAGCTATAGGTCGGGCCAGCCGCCCGGTCATCGCTCTATGACGAGGCGCGCACGATGTCTGCATCCGAGGGTAGTCCGACCGAGTCGTTTGCGGTAGACAGATATCTGCCCTGGTTGGTGTTGCTCTTCGTGGGCAGCGGTTGCGCTGCGCTGATCTACGAGATCGTCTGGTTCCAACTGCTGTCTCTGATCGTCGGCTCGTCGGCGATCTCGCTCGGCGTGCTGCTCGCCACGTTCATGGGCGGCATGTGCATCGGCAGCCTGGGGCTTCCGCGCGTGATCTCGATCAGGGAGCACCCCCTTCGAGTATACGCCTTGCTCGAGGCGGGCATAGGCGTCTTCGGCCTGCTCGTTCTGTGGCTGCTACCACACGTGGGGGGGCTCTACACGTCGATTGGCGGGCCCGGCATGCTCGGGATCATGATCCGAGCGTTCTTCTGTGCGCTTTTCCTGCTGCCCCCCACCATCATGATGGGAGCGACGCTCCCCGCCATCTCCCGATGGGTCGAGACCACGCCCAAGGGCGTTTCCTGGCTCGGTTTCTTCTATGGTGGAAATACCTTCGGCGCGGTTATCGGGTGCCTGCTCGCCGGCTTCTACCTACTCCGCGTGCACGACGTCGCCTTCGCTACCTACGCGGCGGTGGCTCTCAACCTCGCGGTCGCGGGCCTCACCTACACGCTCGCCAGCCGCACCGAGCACCCGAACGCCGCGAGAGACGCCGACGAGCCCCCCGCCGAGATGGCGCCGGGCTCGACACTCGTCCTGATCGCGATCGGGATCTCCGGGGCGACGGCGCTCGGCGCCGAGGTCGTCTGGACCCGCCTCATGACCCTGAATTTCGGCGGCACGACGTACACGTTCTCACTGATTCTGGCCTCGTTCCTCTTGGGAATCGGAATGGGAAGCACGGCTGGATCCTTCATGGCGCGTTACCTCCAGAATCCGCGTCGCGCGCTGGGGTGGGCCCAGTTCTCCGTGGTGCTCGGTCTCGCGTGGGCCGCCTACCTGCTCACGCGTGCGCTACCCAACTGGCCGGTCAACCCTGCGATCGCGCCGGCGCCATGGTTCAACTTCCAGTTCGACTTCGCGCGCGCGGTACTCACTGCACTGCCAGCCGCTGCCCTCTGGGGCGCCAGCTTCCCGCTCGCCCTGGCCGCCGTGGCCTCCGACGGACAGGACCCGGGTCGACTCGTTGGCAGGGTATACGCCGCCAACACCTTCGGCGCGATCGTAGGCGCGCTGCTCTCCTCGATCGTCTTGATCGCATGGGTCGGCACTCAAACCACCCAGCGCCTCATGATCTGCCTCGCCGCGATCAGCGCTCTGTTGCTGCTCGTTGCCGGTTGGCACCAAGGGGAGAGAAGACTGGAGATCCAGTCGGGCGGGATCACGCGTGGCCTCATCATCGCGTGCGCGACGCTGCTGCTCGGTTGGACCGTGGCGCCCGTTCCGGCGCTGCTCGTCGGGTACGGCCGCTACGCCGCCATCTATGCGGGCTACGACGACATCGACTTCATCTTCGTCGGGGAGGGGATGAACTCTTCGATGGCGGTCTCGGAGCTCGATAACGGGGATCGCAACTACCACAACGCGGGCAAAGTTCAAGCGTCGAGCGAGCCCCAGGACATGCGCCTGCAACGCATGCTCGGCCACCTCACAACCCTCATCCCGGCGCAGGCTCGTTCAGTCCTGGTGATCGGCTGCGGGGCGGGCGTGACGGCGGGGGCCGTAAGCGTCGACCCGGCGGTCCTCGATCTCACCATCGTGGAAATCGAGCCGCTCGTGCCGGAGGTCGTCTCCACACTGTTTGGGGAGCACAACTTTCACGTGGTCGACAACCCCAAGACCACGGTCGTCATCGACGACGCGCGCCACTTCCTGCTGACCACCGACAAGAAGTTCGACGCCATCACCTCGGACCCCTTCGACCCGTGGGTCAAGGGCGCGGCCACGCTGTATACCGCGGAGTTCTGGCTTGAGGCCAAGGAGCATCTGAACCCGGGCGGCGTGGTCACCGTCTTCGTGCAGCTCTACGAGAGCACCCTCGCCGCGGTGAAGAGCGAGGTGGCGACCTTCCTCGAGGTATTCCCGGAAGGAATGATTTTCGCCAACCTCGCGAACGGGCAGGGCTACGACGTCGTGCTCGTGGGGCAAGCGGAGCCCACGGTGATCGATCTGGACGCCATCGACGCGAAGCTGAGCCTGCCCGAGTATGCGCCGGTCGTGCGCTCGCTCGCGGAGGTCGGCTTCAGGTCCGTACCGGAACTCATGGCGACCTTCGCCGCGAAGAAGCCCGAAATCGATCCTTGGCTCGACGACGCCGAGGTTACACGCGACCGAAATCTGCGGCTGCAGTACCTCGCCGGCATGGGCGTGAACCTGTACGAGGCCGACGCGATCTACCGGGACATGGCCCGATATCGTACGTATCCGGAAGGGGTGTTCACTGGCTCGCCGTACAGCCTGTCGATGCTGCAGGCGGCCTGGAACAGCATGTAGTAGCTCAGCCGCCCTGAATCCCTGCCTAGGGAGAGGGCTCGGAGCCAGGCCCGAGCAAATCCTCCACGAAGCCCTTGGCCTCGGCCAGGGAGAATCCGAACGTCCGTCTTGCGAGCCCCACCGCCGCCAGCTTCTCGCCACGACGGGGTGTGGCTCCGGCAGTCGAGCGTTGGAGTCGGACCGGAACTTCAGGATCAGCGCGCCGTGGCGGACCCGAAGCAGCCAATTGCTTTTGCGAAGCGACGCCCTCAGGAGGCTCGACGTGACCAGCCCGGTGACCAGCGCCGAAGGCGTGGCCAGATAGAAGAAGAACCCGTCCAGTTCGTCCGAGAGGCCGCCCGTGAGCTTCAGGTAGAGAAGGAACCCGGACGCGCCGAGCAAGCCCACCGTCAGTACGAGAGCGACCGCGAAGTTCAGCACCCGGGCAAACCACGCCTCTCGCACGACCAGCTCCTGCGCCGGGCCAACCGGCTCGACTTCCCTGCTATGTCCCCCTCGGTCCTCGAGTCTCATCAGGAGTACGACGGCCTCATACGAAGCCATCAGCCGCCGGCGGGGGCTGACGCGACGGCTACTCCGCTCTGAGTGCTACGGCAGGATCGGTCGAACTCGCGCGTATCGCCGGAACGAGTGCCGCCAACGCGCCGGCGATGAGCAACGCTCCCCCAGCAGCAAAGAGGCTCATCGGGTCGGTCGGCTGGATCTCGAACAGGAAACCCGAGAGCGTCTTCGAGGCGAGCAGGGCCACGACCGTACCGCCGAGTACGCCGAGCGCCACCGGCAGCATGCCCGTGTGGATGACGGTAGCGAGCAAGAGACGCGGTTCGGTGCCGAGTGCCATGCGGATGCCGAACTCGGCCCTGCGCCGCTGGACGGAGTACGAAACGACTCCGTACACGCCGATGGTCCCGAGCACGATGCCGATCACTCCAAAGAGGCCGAGGAAGAATCGGAGCCGAAGCGCCTCGGCCATTTAGCCGTCCAGCGCTTCGTTCATCGTCTCGATACGCCCGATCGCCGCGCGCGGCTCGAGTTCGTGCACGATGGAACGCAGTGGAGCCGCCAGCGACGAGGGCTCGCCGCCGGTCTTGACCAGCAAGATGCCGTACCCAGAACTGCGCATCGATTGGTCCCACGCGTAGTAGTCGGCCATCGGCTGCTCGCCGATCAGGTCGCTGACGGCAATGTCTCGAACCACGCCCACGACCTCCACCTGCCCCACGAAGCCGGTGGAGTATGTACGCCCCAGTGGGTTTTCATCACCCCAGATTCTGCGAGCGAAGGTCTCGCTGATGACGGATACGAGCGGGACGTCCGCGAGGTCGGTTGGCTCGATGCCGCGGCCCTGGATCACTTCTACTCCCAAGGCGTCGAAGGCGTCGGGCGTGACCGGCCGATACATCGCATTGGGGCGGTTCACCCCCTCCAGGTCGGGCCGTCCATCGATGTTCACGCTGCCCTGCCAGCCCCCGTCCCGAACCGGCAGCCGGTTGATGTAGCCGGCGGCGAAAACACCCGGTAAGGCGCTCGCACGCTCAATGACCTGGCTGAAAAAGAGAGCGCGCTCGTCAATGCTGGTTTCCTCCTAGGATACCAGCAAGTCGAGCGCGAGCACGCCCTCGGGCTCGAACCCCGGGTCGATGGAGCT
>Ga0066376_10002244_pt1 | contig 18083 bp, 10 predicted proteins | sample Knorr_S15_td_Bot_FD_77009 | JGI IMG/M metagenome (GOLD analysis project Ga0066376, IMG submission 77009) | Marine microbial communities from Southern Atlantic Ocean transect - Knorr_S15_td_Bottom_ad_5009_LV_A | ecosystem: Environmental > Aquatic > Marine > Oceanic | place: Southern Atlantic... | reverse complement strand
TCCCGACCGTTGATCGAAAACTCGAGTTGTTCGCCATCGTGGGGTTGGACGAGATGAGCCTGGATCCTGACCCGTCCCTTCCAGGCAGCACCGACCCGGTGCGAGATGATCGCCACGCGTTGGCCCAGTCCTTTATAGAAGTGCTCGAACGTCTCACCCCGCACCCGGTACACCAGGTAACCCTGCGGCCCGAGGTCCGGGCACAACTGGTTGGTCCGGGGATTCCACCAGCAGCCGGCCAACGCGCCTCCGGAACGGTAGGGCACGGGTCGTTTCTTGTAAGAGACGACGTGGATGTCGCCGACGAGTTGCAGCCGGATATCGTGCTCTCGGGCCATTTCAAGAAAACCCGGGCAGTGATTGGCCAGGTCCGCTTCGGCCGTTGTGACGACAAATGTGCCCCGGGATCGATGTCCCAGGTCCTGCCGCAGCCACTTCACGTGCATCGGCTGGACCTGGTTGGTCGGATAGTCCAGCTTCTTGCCTTTGACCACGATTTTCCGCTTCCCGAGGTGGTAGCCGAAGTCCACCGAGACGAAGTGGACCTTGCCGTACTCGAACGAAAAGAAGTGCGGCCCCAGGTACTCCCAGTACAACGCCTTGCCGCAGCGATGATCACCTCGAGGAAACTGATCCAGCCGATACGACGAATCGGTGTGGTCGCCGGCGACGTTGTAGTGAGGCATCTTGAGGTGATTCATGATGCCCGTGTAGCTGCGAAAATCGGCTTGCCCCGACTCGGGCTTGCTCAACAGAGCCTTGTTGAGATCCAGCAGGTCGCCGCTGTTGACGACGAACCGTGGCCGCGGCGACAGGCCGTTGACTTCTCTGACGAATCGGCTCAGCCCGACCAGCGAACGGCGGTTTTGGGAGACATGCGTGTCGGTGACATGGATGAACGTGAATTCGTTCTCGTCACGCTCGGCCGGCCTGATCGCGAAATCGATTTCCGCCGCCAGGGGCTTGTACCAGCCGCCGATGACGTCGTGTCCGGTTGGTCGGGTGATGTAGAGAAAAACGGAACTCGGGTCGGGCACAATCGAAAACCGGCCTCGCTGGTCCGTCTTGACCACCGAGTAGCCGTCGGTGATCGAGACGTTGGCGGCACCGGTGACCGAACCGTTCGACATGCGTTGGACACGTCCGGAAATCCGCTCCGGAACCGCAACACCATACCGCGGCTTGGGCGTCTCTTTGACGAGCGGTTTGAGCACCTCGGATGCGGGAACCGGTTCGGCCTCTGCCGCGTCGACACACACCGCCGACATGATCGCCAGTGCCAGGCCACACGACACGACGCCTCGACACACCAAGTAGCAGAGCGGGTTCATGTAGGACGGGGTTTCCGGTCAGCACAACTCGAGAGAACTCGCCATGGTTGTACCACTTCGCGAGACCGCATGTGTAACATCGGGACCTGCCCGGCAGCAGGCCACACCAGGAACCCGACGGCATGCCGACCACTTCATCACCGTGCCGCGCCGTGATCCTGGCGACCGGCATCGTGCTGGCCACCCTCGGTCAATCGACACCCGTGTCGGCCGGCCAGTACTGGGTGGCGCCCGATGGAGACGATCGTCTCGACGGCACATCGAGACGCACCGCCTGGGCCTCGCCCTCACGCGGTCAGCCGACCCGGACCCACGAACCGGTCACACGAGGCGGAATGCGGCTGCCGGTCTATTCCACCGAGGGCTTCCTGGACAGCGGTCGACTGCGGGTCGGCAAGCTGATCGTGAACTACGTGGCCAGGACCGAACGTGAATTCGTGCTGGCGGGTCCGTGGCCAGAAGACACCGCGGCCTTTGCCCGTGTCTATGACGCGGACCTGCTGGGAGGCCGGTCATTCGCTCCGGGTGACGTGATCCTGCTGGCGGGTGGAGAATGGGTGGACCGACCGCTGCACTTCTGCCAGCCGGGAACGCCCGACCACCCGATCACCTACCGTCCTGCTCCCGGTCATCGACCGCGGCTGGTCTCCACGCGGTACAACCGGTCACCGGTTCGACACCTGGGATCTCGTCGGTCGCCACAGACGACTCATGTCGTGTTGTCCGGGCTGGACATCCGCAATGCCGCCGACGGCAACCACGGGGCGGCAGGACTGGACCTCATCGGATTGGGACATGCACTGGTTTCGGACTGCCGGATTCACATCTCCGGCCGTGACCTCAATGGAGACAACAACGCGATCCGATTGCTTCAGTGCGACCACGTCACGATCGCGAACTGCCGCTTGCACAGCCGGTTCGCAAATGCCGTCGCGGCCTGGAACACCACCGCCACGAAGATCGACCACTGCGTGATCTACGAGTGCTTCCAGGGCATCTCGGCCAGCGGTGCTCCCTACGTGTCTGATCTGGACGTGGATCACTGCACCATCTACGCCTCGCATCGATACGGAGCCCTCGGCTCCGAATCGTCCGGCCGGGTCCGCCTGACCAATTCGATCGTGGCCCAGATGGGATCGCTCCGCGTCCCGGCACTGACCGGGCACGCCGGCGGTGACCACAACTGCCTGTGGCACGTCGCCGTGGCCTACGGCAGGGGGTACAACGGCGACGCCGCAGGTCGACCCGGTCCGCACGACATCCAGGCTGATCCGCAGTTCATCTCACGAGACCCCCGGCACCCACTGTTCCTGAGAATCCCGACGTCGTCTCCCGCAGCGACCGCCGCCGCAGATGGCGGGTATCTCGGAGCCTTCAAACCGGTGCCCAAACCAGCCGCGCCAGATCAACCGGTCATCGATGTCCGCGAGTTCGGAGCCCGGGGTGATGGGAAACAGGATGACGCTCCGGCCATCCAGGCGGCGGTGCGGCTGGCCGAACAACTTGGCGGCGGCCGGGTGGTGGTGCCCGCCACCAGGGAGTTCTACCTGCTGGGCAGCACCATCCGGATCCGCGGCCACCACGTCACGCTAACCGGACCGGGAGCCCGGCTGAAACTCAAGGACGCCGTCGGCCGGATTCACCTGCTGCACATCGGAGGCGACGGGCCGACTCGTTCGGTGGCCGAGCACATCGAGGTCTCGGGCTTGCTGCTCGACGGAAACTACCGCAGCCAGCCTCAGCAACGTGCCGGCGGCCTGCCTCGCTGCGTCTGGGTCGAGCATGCCGGCCATGTCGTGATTCGTGATCTCGAGATCCGCGACGCCTGGTGCGGCGTGAGCCTGGCCATCAACACGCGGGATTGCCTGGTCGAAAACGTCACGGTCACCGACTGGGACCACGACGCGTTCGGAGCCTCGGGTTGGGGCATCAACGGCGGTTGCACCGACGTGAAGTTCCTCCGCTGCCGGGCCGTCGATACCCCGAGGTGCGTCAAGGCCTGGGAGATCGAGGAGGGGGCCCAGCGGATCCTGCTGGAGGACTGCGTGGTCGAGAACCTCGGCGGCACCGGAACCGGTTTCTACGTCCGACATCATGGCTATCGATGGCCGGTGCTGGTGGATGATGTCACCTTCCGTCGCTGCCGTGCTTCCAGGGTCAACGGAGATGGATTCCGGATCGCCACGTCTCCCGGGCCACAGATTCGACCGTGGATCCGCACGCGAAACATCCGGTTGCTGGACTGCCAGTGCGTGGGCCGGACCACGATTGCCTGGGGAGTCGAGGACGTACTGGTCCAGGGTGGCCGTTTCGACGGTCCGGTCTGCCTGGGCTTCGCTGCCGGCACCGACCCCCCGGAGGGCAACGGCACCAAGGGACCGGTCCGATCGGTCACGCTTCGAGGGACCCGTATCGGACAACTGCTGATCAACAGCCGGATCGGCAACCCGACCGGAAAACTCGGTGACACCGTCTACCCCGACTACGTCCCGAGAATCCGCCTGTTGCAGGTCCGGCAAGACCGACCGGCAAGGATCATCGGAGAGGGAGCGAAGATCGAGATTCGAGCCGGATCCCCCAGGTAAGACCCACCCGGTTCAGATCAACTCGTCGATCGGAGCACCTTCGGGCAGGATCGGCGTCGGTCGGCCAGCGTGGTTGTTGAACTGCGTGTCCAACGGAACCCCGAGGAATCGGTACAGCGTCGCCAACAGGTCACCGGGCACCAGCGGCCGGTGCAGCGGCAGCGAGCCCCGGGCGTTGGTGGCGCCGACGGGCTGCCCCATGGTCATACCGCCTCCGGAGAGAACCACCGACATGGCACGGGCCCAGTGCTCTCGACCGGGGTTCCCCTTGACGTAGTGGACCCGGGGCGTGTGCGACATCTCGCCCATGATGACGAACAACACGTCGTCCTGCATGCCACGTTCGTGCAGATCCTCGATCAGTGCCGAGCTAACCTGGTCGAGAACCGGCAGGCGGATCTTCATCTGTTCGAATATGTTCCAGACACTGGCATGATCGTCCCAACTGAACGCCTTCTGGCCCGGCACGCAGGGAAAGTCGATCGTGACCAGCCGCACGCCCGCCTCGACCAGCCGGCGAGCCAACAGGCAGCGTTGGCCCACGGCGTGACGGCCGAACCGGTTCCGGACTTCGGGCTTTTCGTGGCTGAGATCAAACGCCTTGCGGACAGAACCGCTGGTCAGCAATTCCGCCGCCTTGCGGTTGTAGGTGTCCAGCGAGTCCATCACACCGGATTGGTCGATGTCGCTCCGTAGCCCGTCGAAACGTGCCAGCAGGTTCCGCCGCTCGCTGAGCCGGCCGATCATCTGGCTGTTCAACTGCAGGTTGGGCACCTCGAAGTTCTTCGCATTGGGATCGGAGCGAATCCGGAACGGTTCCAGCCCGGCGCCCAGGTAGGCCGATCCGTTGAACCGAACACGCGGCAACGCCATGTGCGCCGGGACTCCCGAAACCCGCTCGCCACAGACCTTGCTGGCAACCGCCCAGAAGTCGGGATAATCGGGCCGGTAGGGTGGCGGAGCATCTTTGCCGGGGTAACCGGTCATCACCGTGTGGGTGCTGTCCACGTGCCCGGGGCTGTTGTGGTGCAGCGACCGGATGATCGCCAACTTGTCACCGTGGGTGGCCAGTTTCGGCAGATGCTCGGAGATATCCAGGCCCGGGGCCGACGTCGGGATCGGCCGAAACTCACCACGAAACCCCAGAGGGCCCTCGGGCTTGAGGTCGAAGGTCTCCATGTGGCTGGCGCCGCCCCACAACCACAAGACAATGATCGACTTGCCGCCCAGCGACTGCCCCGTCCGCGATGCGGCCTGGCTCTCTAACCGCAACAGGTCCGGCAGAGCCAGGCTTCCCAGGCCGGAGAGTCCCAGTTGCACCAGCGACCGACGGGGCAGGGTTCCGGAACAGCGCCGGAAATCAACCGTGCTGATCGTCACGCGAGACTCCGGATTCCCAACAAAAGCCAAAAAGTGGTCCAGACACGACCACCGACGCATCGACGTTACCAGATCCATCCAGTAGCGTCGTCACGAATCGGTAACCGACTGCAACACAAAAGGGGACTTCCACTCAGGATGGGAATAGGTGTGAAACCGGGCTGTAGCACGTCCTTGTTCGTCCTCCCGGTCGCGATCGCCTGGTTTGCGGCAGCCACTCAGCCCCTGGCCGCAGCGGAACCGAAGCCGGACGATTCAAACAGCTCTCGCAGTTCGGCGGCGAACGGATTCCGGAAATCATGGCCTGGCAACCTGCCGCAGGACGACCCACAAGCTCGCAGAGGTCGATGTCTGGCAACAACGCGACCGGATTGTTGATTCCGTTCCGACCCGGCGTCGCTGCTGCTTGTCCGGTACAATCGCCTCAACCGATTGAGCTGCCCTTACAGAGGGACATGGACATGAGAACCGTCACCGGATCCTTGTTGTGGTGCCTGGTGGTCGTTTCCGGAATTTCCACACAGGCGGTGTTTGCACAAGCCCGCTCGTCGGCAAGCAGCAAACTCTTGACCGTCGGGGATGTGCCTGTCGCCAACGTGCTCAAGCGACTGGGAGCGAAGCTCGAACGAGGAATTGCGAGCAGGACACTGGATGGTTATTCACTTCAATTCAACCGCGCGGATTCCAACCGGGACGGGAAACACACAACAACGGAATACGTCGAAAACGGGCGTTACCTGACGCCCCAGGCACGATCCGGGATTTTCCGGGCTTCCGACGGAAACCGAGACGGAGTCGTCACCAGGGCCGAGTACATCTTGAACCGGTCCATCACCGATGAAGCCAAGCGAATCGTACAGGGGATGGATGACGATCAGGATGGCCTGGTCGAGCGAGCGGAGTTCCTCGCTCACTCGACGAAATTACTCTCGGACAAGAAATTGGCCGTCGAGGTATTCCTGGCACTGGACCGGAACTCCGATGACGTCATTCTCGTTCCCGAGTACCTGCAGGTATGGGGGCAGTGGGCACGAGCCGGGAACAGCTCGGCAGAAAAGCGGATTGCGGCACGACGGGCGGAACTTGTCGACACGAAAGGCAAACGTGCGGGTCCTCCTGGAGAACGACCTCGCGGATTCGGCCCACCGGGTGGATCGGGCGGCCGTTTTGGAGGAGGTCCTCCAAGCCCCCGTCAGTTCGTCGAGAACGCGCTCCGATTTGACGCCGACAAGGACGGAAAACTCGACCGCCAGGAACTGACGAAACTGGCCGAGAGTCTCGGTCGCCGTCGCGGTGGACGAGAGAGTTCCGGAAGACGCAGCCGGTTCGGTGGACGAGATTCTGGCAGACGCCCGCAGCGGCCCGCTCCCAAACGTGTCGACAAGAAACAAACGACCGATGGCCCCTGACGGCCGCCATTGGCCACACCGGCAAGGCCCCGGCCTTGTGCCAGGTGGAACGCTGGCATCTTGACATTCGTCCATCACATTCGCGGCACAACACATGGCTGAAACAAACCGTCAACGGTCTCAAGGCACACTCACTTCACGGCGCCGCTGTGTCGCGTTGCCTTCGCTGGCATTGTTCGTCGGCCTGCTTGTGCCAGCATGCCGAGACTCGTCAACTCCGCCGGTCAACTCGACACAGTCCGCTGGGAACTCGAGCGTCCCGGTGCTTGTCGAGCCTGGAGTCGTGGAAGCGACCGGAGAGCCTGCTCCCGAAAAGCAGGGGCGTCGGCGGATTCTCCACGCCTGGGACGGCGTCACGATGTGGGCCACGATCTTCAACGTCAACTACTACGACGCGCCCAACCGCAAAATCCCCGAACCGGCCGCCGAGTTCAGCAAGAGAATGCTCGAGGAGATGATCGACGAGGAGGCGGCCGCACGAGTGGACACGATCAGCTATTGCCTGTTCACCGCCTTCATGAGCGATGTGCCCTCGTCGAAGGTGACCGAGCTGTTCCCATGGCGACCGCCGGGCATGGACAAAGCGGGCCTGGACCTGCTCGAGGTGCTGATCGATCGTTGTCATCACCACGACATGAAATTCATCGCCGATGTCCGTATGAACGACCGGCATGGCGGGCCACGCAAAGGACTCTCGAAGAAACACCCCGAGTGGTCGCTGCTGGGATCGGGCAACGACTTCGCGATCGCCGGTGTTCGCGACGCGATGCTGGCTTTCTCGAAGGAGGTGCTGGACGCCTACGAGGTCGACGGCCTCGAATACGACTACATGCGGTGGTGCCACATGTTTCAGCCGGGCCAGGGCAAGCAGAACGCTCACCTGTTGACCGAGTTCACCCGCCGGACCCGTAAGCTGCTCGACGAAACGGCCCGGCGGCGTGGAGTCGATCGACTCGCCCTCGGCGTGCGGGTCCCCCAGAGTCTCAAGGAATGCGAGTACCTGGGCTTTGACCTGGCGACCTGGATCAAGGAGGGCCTGGTCGACTACGTCGTGCCGTCCGACTTCTTTCACTCGGACACGAACATGAAGACCGAGGACTTTGTGAAGCTGACCGAGGGAACCAGCTGCGAGATCTATCCGGCGATCCACCCGATGATCTCGATGGACGGCCCCAACGAGCACTACCGGCTGATGAGCCTGCCGAACTACCGGGCCGCGGCACAGAATTACTATGCCTTCGGGGCCCACGGGATTTCACCGTACAACTACCAGCGGGGATTCCAGAGACGTTCCAGTGCCCATCGCTCGTCGTCCAATTCCGCCTACCTCTGGCCGGCGTCGCTGGGTTGGCTCGGCGAGTTGAGCGAACCGGATGAGGTGCAGAGCCGCGACCGGCACTACCTGTTCTATTCGATCTACAAGAAGCCGCGGAAATCGCCGACCGGGTTCTCCAACGACGAGAACATCTACCTGGATCGCTCCGACTCGTCGACGCTGCAGGGGCAGCGACGGTTCCGGATGGCCGAGGACTTCAGCAACCGTCGACTGCGAACGACGATCCTGTTCAAGGCCATCGGCCTGTCGCCGGACGACTCGCTGGAGATTCGTATCAACGAGGCGAAGGTCCCCGAAGACTACATCAGCCGCGTACACGACAAGAACGGCCAGAACGTCTACGAAGGCGACACGCTGCCCGCGTTTGACCTGTTCGTGATCGACATGAACTGGGAGACGACCGGCCGCAAGCAGCCGCTGATCTTCGGCGACAACCAGCTGTCGGTTCGGCTACTGCCCTCGGCGGACGCGACGAAACCCCAGCCGGTCCGGTTCGCCGAAATGGTCCTGGGCGTGCAGGCCGATGACCAGGACGGCATCAGCAACGTCGATCTCAACGGCTCCCTCGACGACTTCGCCATCTGGTCTCGAGTCCTCGGCGACGATGAGATCCAGGCGGTGCGGGCCAACGGACTCCAGGGCATCGGCATCCGGGCTGCCGAACCGGGCAAACCGGGCTCATCGAACCTGGCCAATGGTCTTCAGGTGCTTTACGAATTCGAGAATCCCAACGACCTGGGCCTTAACAGAAACAGTGCTGATGAGGGCAAGTCGGCCACACAGACCGGACCCTCCAGTGCACTGGTCACCCAGGACACAAAGGCGCCTCGCATCGGGAAAGGTGCCGCTGACTTTTCCGCGAACGACGCGACGTTGAAGGTGCATGCCAGTGACATGCAACGGCTGATGCAGGACGAGGCTGGAGGCCTGACGGTCTCGTGCTGGTTCAAGTCGACGTCGCGGTCGGCCAACCACACGCTCTGGGGCATGTCGAACCAGCCGATCCCCTCGCCGCTTTACAGCACCAACCTGGCCAAGGCGGTCCTGGCCACGCTGACCGTCGAGGCCGTGACTCCGCAGCGGGCGGCACTTGGCCTGGTCAGGCCCGGCGACAACGAGACGCTTCGGACCGAAGTGAAACTGATCGACGGCATGTGGCATCACCTGGCCGTTACGATCGAACAGGATGCGAACAACGGCACGGTGACCGGCCGGCTGTTCATCGACGGAGCTCCAGGAACCAAGGTGGTGATCGGAAACCAGTCCACGCGGATCGGAACACGCACCGTGAGCATCGAGGAACTGGAGTGCTACGTGTACGTGCGGAAGTAGACCGCTGGGGACACCGACATTTCAGTTCTCACAGTTTGATTCGTCACGAGTGTTGGGCTAGCGTGTCCGGATTGCCGACGATGAGTGCTTCCAGGGTTAGAGAACAGGGAATGGTCGCCACCATGAGATTGCCGCTACTTGTTGCGTTGCTTGGGTCGGTTTTGTGAGAATCCATGGCGACGCCACGGCGGATGGGAAGAGGGTAGGCGGCGGAGGGACCATTCGGTTTCAGCTCAGCGAAAAGTTCCGTGATCTCGACACCACAACGACTTCACGTTCGTTTGCAACACCGCGGTTCCCGAGCAAACCAGTCACGATTGCGGCTGGTGTATCTATTTCGAGCCCGGTGCCTGCGTCCGCCGGTCGTCTCAAAGAAAGCAGCCGTGGACTAGCCAGAAATCGGCAGAGGCTCCTTGAGGCTTTCTCGCTTCGATAGGCAGAGTCTCCCGCGGCGTCACGATCTGCCGGACGACGCGATCCAAGCAGACGCTCTTCCATCCGGATTTCGCATCCTGATGTCGCACGTCATGTCGCCTCCTGGGTCGAGGCCGGAGGCCTGTGCAAATAATTTGAGCCGCATCAATGATCCAGGCAGATTGTGGAACCGAGACTCCCAGGGGCACGAAACCGGGTTTCAAGTGACTCGCTTGGAGCCTCCCCACATCTCGCAACTCAACTGTAGAAGCCCAGCCAAGACCAACTGAAGAGGACGCCCGGTGCCAGTCAATGAATCCAACGCGTCGCAGTCGGAATTCAGCCGGCGTGATGTCTTGAGAGCCGGCGCCGGCGCAATCGCGCTGGCTCCGCTTTCTCATGCGACCGGTGAAGGGGCGGAAGACCCGTTTCGAGTCAAACCGTATCTGCAACTGGGTGACACGCCGAGGCTTCTCAAGGCCGAGCAGATGGTCGTCACCTGGCACACCGCCGTCGACGACGCAACGTGGGGTATCGAGTTCCGCAACAGCACAGCCGGAGAGTGGGTCGCGGCGAGTGACCCCAAGATCACTCGTGTCGCAGCCAGCGGGATCAAACCTCATTCGGTGTTGCGATCGACCTTGAAAGGCCTCACACCGGGCACGGACTTCCAATACCGCCTGAGCCGCAGTGGTAAGGTCGTGTTCGCTTCTCACGGCCGGGCTCGCAAGAGCAAGTCTCAACCGGTCCGCTGTGTGGTGATGGGAGACTGCGGAACGGGCAGCCCGCAACAGAAACAGGTCGCGTTTCAGGCAGCACGGGTCGACCCGGACTTCGTCCTGATTCCCGGCGACCTGGTCTACTCAAACGGCCGCATCTCTGAATACGAGTCGTCGTTTTGGCCCGCGTACAGTCCCGACAAGGCAACTCCCCAATCGGGCGCGCCGCTCTTGAGATCGGTGCCGTTTTTCGGCGGGCTCGGTCAACACGATACCGGAGCAACACTCGATGACTACGCCGACGGATTCGCCTACTACATGTATTGGTCCTTTCCACTGAACGGTCCGGTCCGCGATGAAGGAAGTGCCAATGCCTTCCCGCTGGGCAACAACCAACAGCGACGGGCAGCCGCGTTCACGGCGACAGAAGATCGCTACCCCTGTATGGCCAACTACTCGTTCGACTACGGCAACACGCACTGGACCGTGCTCGACACCTGGAACCCACACATCAACTGGAATGACCCGAAGCTGCGAGAGTGGTTGCGCAAGGACCTGGAATCGTCCAGGGCGACCTGGAAATTCGTCAGCTCGTACCTGCCACCGTTCAACTCGTCCACGGCCTATCCCCACACGCAAAAGATGAGGGTCATCGTCGATATCCTCCAGGAGACCGGCGTCGACATCGTCTTCTGCGGATACGCACACTCCTACCAGGTCACCCGGCCTCTGAGATTCACTCCGACCAGCAAGCCGACGGGCCCCGTTCGAGCAGCCGGCTACGAAATCCCCGGATCGTTCGAATTCGACACGTCATTCGACGGCAAACGGAGAACGAAGCCAAAGGGAGTCGTCTACATCACGACCGGAGGAGGTGGAAACGCCAGCCTTCACAGCCCCGAGCAAACCGACAATCCCAAGACCTGGCAGCCCTTCACGGTCAAATACAACGCCAGTGTCAATCAGTTCACCGACCTGAGGATCAACGACGACCAGTTGGTCCTTCGACAAGTCGACCTCAAGGGCAACCTGATCGACGAGTTTCGGGTCTCAAAATGAACGTGGCTCCCGATCCGGTAGGGGCGGCTTACAGCCAGCTGCTGGATCAAATCGATGACGAACCGTCTCGACCTGACATCAGTGTGATACGACTCTGGGCGGTCCAGAATCGTCTCAAGTCCCTACCACGTAATCAGTTGAAGAAATAATCTGGCTTCGGCACAACGTCTGCAACAGTGGAGGGATCAGAGCGCCGAATCGAGTCGGTGCATCAGTCCATCCAAGAAGGAGTAGACGATCATGAAGAGCTTGGCATCAATCATGGCGGCACTGGGAGTGCTGGCAGTTTTCTCGGCGAGTCCCGCCCCGGCTGAGGCTGGGCACAGGTACAGCTACAGCCACAGTCGGCTGCACAGCAACCTGCAGCACAATTCGTTTCACCGCCAACTGACCCATCGCAGTGCTCACCGTTACCCGATGAGTTTTCGGAGTCACTCTCGGTTGCACGATAACCTGGACCACGACGCGTTCCACGACCGGCTGTACCACCGTTCGGCACACCGGTCCTACCAGCCGTCGTTCGGCTTCGGTGGTCGGAGCTTTGGCTTCTACCGTTCCGGGTACAGCCGCGGCCGAGGATTCTCGATCCACATCGGCCACTAGGCTCTGCCACCTGCAAGAAACTCTCGGTGCCAGGAATCCGCCCACGGCGGATTCCTGGATTTTTCATCGTCAGCGGCTCGATCCGGCAAGGGAAAGAGGCATGCCCGCTTCCCTCACCGGCTTTCTTCTCGATGAGCCAATCTACGAAGCTGCCAGAACACTCCTTGCACCGCCATCGGTGTGCCGGAGCAATACACGGTCAGGAAGCGGTTGCGTGACACCTGGACTGTCGGGGTTGTGAACGAGAATCCCGGCGGGTTGGACACGAGTTCAAAGCTGCGGGCTTTGCTCATCGCCGCCACGCCGTGTTTGGTTCCATCAACCCACGTCTTTCCGCCATCGAGGCTGATGCTTGCGACAAGCCGATAATCGCGTGGGCCGGTGGCCGAATGGGGTGCGACGATGACGTTCTCTTTTGTCCACAGCATCGTGCCACGATGGCTGTAGTAGCCGAGGTAGCTCCCGGCCACCTCACGAAACTTCCGCCCGCCGTCCTGGGATTCCAGCAGGATCGCTCCCTTCCACGGCCACGCGGTACTCGGCGGCACCCCAGCCAGCCGCGCCACGCTCACCGCGTCTTCGTTGCGCAACAGCATCCTCTGCTTGCGGGTCATGGCCAGCACGTGTTTCGGATTGTGGGGGTCAACCGCATAGCAGGTCTCCGCAACGTGCGGATGCACTTCGGTCGGATCGCCCCAGGTCCGGCCGCCGTCGCGAGAACGGATCAGCGTCTCGTGAAAACCAGGCCGCGACTGGTCCAGCTGCTGGTAGTCTCCCCAGTCCTCATACCGCAGCCCGACGCCCAGCAGCATCGTCCCGTCCGACTGCTGAAAGAACGTGTTGTAGTCGTTTGAGCACAACGCGAACGGCCGCTTTCGATCGGGCGCAAGCCGAGCGAAGTCGATGCGAGTGGTCTTCCAGGCCAGTTGGGCGACCGGGGTCTTCTGAAACGGCTCCTGCGAAACGGACACGAACAGATCCTTGACGCCGGAGGACTGGTGCATCAACCACAGACGCCCGTCGCGGCTGACTCCCAGGGCGTTCGACCTCTGCTTTGGCGGCGCATCGGGGAGCTTGATCGGCACCGGAGTCCAGTTCTTCCCGTTGTCGCGGCTTGAGAGCAGCAGCGGCTGCGTCTGCAAGTTCAAGAGAATCGACCCGTCGGGATGGCGAACCATGCTGAGCATGGCACGCTTCAAACCGGAACCGGGCGGAACGATCGTCACTCGCCGGTCGATCTTGATCTCGACCCGATGATCTTCAGGACCCAGGCTGTTCCGAACAGCCGAGATTCCCTGGGTTTGCGACTCGGACGCGTCGACCGGTATCCCGGCAGAGGCCGTACAGCAGATCACCAGCAGCACATGAATTCTCGACATCGTATTCCCTCGCGTGCCACGGCCGAAGCCGGTTCGAATGAACACCTGCTTCGATCACATGCGGGTTTCATTCCAACCAGAGAGAATAGAACTGTGCGATGCGAATCTGAAGCCCCCCTGACGGTCCGGACCCGGCCGGCCATCTCCTCTGACCTCACGGAAGACAACAGCCGATGGGAATGCCCCAGGGTGATGGTTACCGCTCAACGGTGGTCGGAATGGCTATACTTGACGACCGAGAGGTTCTTTGCGAGCAGAAACGTCTCGGATGACGGACGTCACTCGACGGAGATGAAGAGCACGGCCAGAATGGCGTGACGCCAACAGCCGAAACACACAGCAATGAAAAGACACTGCACCGAGTTGTACTGCTGGCGGGTCATTGGGCTTATCACGTTGCTGTGCGCGATGGGCGGAGTGGCAACCGCACAAGACGACCGTGCGGCAGAGCCGGATTCCGCCAAATCGAACGGGAGTGAGTCGAAACTCCCGACACTCGACGAACTGAAAGCTGCCGGTGCACTCCGATCGAGTTATCGGAACTTCCAGCAGCGTTCCATCGGAACACGAGCTCCCAAGCCCCGACTCGCAGCCTTTCGAAAGGACGTCGAGCCAGTCCTGAACGGGACCTGCCTTCAGTGTCACGGACCCAAGAAGCAGGAAGGCAGTATCCGGGTCGACAAGCTGGATCCCGATCTCCTGCACGGAGACGATGTGGACTGGTGGCTCGAAATCGTTGCCGTGCTGAACAATGGCGAGATGCCGCCAGCCGATACTGTCAAGTTGAGTGACAGAGATCGCGCGAAGGCCATCGAGTGGATTTCCTCGGAAATCCAGGTCGCCTCGGCCGTGCGTCGCGCCAGTCAGGGGCACTCGTCGTTCCGGCGAATGGCCCGGTACGAATACAACTACGCGCTGCAAGACCTGCTGAAGCTCCCGTACAACTTCGCCAGGGACCTGCCACCCGAAGCATCCTCAGCAGACGGTTTTCAGAACAGCTCCGAAAACCTGCAGATGTCAGTCATCCAGTTCGGCACGTTCCGCGAATCGAGCCGCAAGGCCCTGAAGCACGCAACGGTCCGGGGTCAGCAGCCGGAACCGATCTTCTGGGGCATTTCCATGAAGGCCGCATCAGCTGACCTGTGGGCCAAGCAAGAGGAACAACTGGAGAAGATCAGGCGGAAGAACAAGGACGATCCCGAGAAGCTGAAACGGGAACTGAAACGGCGAGTTGCCCGGTTCCAGGCCAGGCCCAACGGCACTCACTACAAGGACCTGGGTACGGGAGTGACCGCGAGAGCATCGTGGAATTACGGGGGGGCAAAATACGCCTGGAAACCGACCAGGACGCGACCCGAGGTTCCTGCAGTTTCCGGTCACGTTGCCGTCATACCCGAGAGACAAAAGCTGATCGTCGAACTGGGAAACCTGGTCCCTGATTCGGGAACGCTTCGAGTTCGCGTCCGGGCCTCGCGCAAGTCCGACCAGGACAACCGCATTCCCAGCCTGCAGCTGGAATTTGGCTGGCAGGCCAGTAACGACTCCCAGGCCTCGGTGAGAATCAGCACACACGATATTGCCATCGACGCCACCACGGACAAACCGCAGTTCTATCAGTGGGACATCCCGCTGAGTGAGATCTACCCGCGGAATTCGTTCCGCAAGACCCAGAAGATGGGAGCCCTGCCGAATCCGTCTGAGCTCGTGAAGCTGGTCAACAGCTCGATCTCACAAGGCGACATCCAGATCGACTACGTGGAGATCACCGCACCGGTTTACGAACACTGGCCGCCCAACTCGCATACTCGGATCTTCATCGACAGCAAGAACCGCGCCGACGAAACGATCTACGCACGCGACGTGCTGGGGAACTTCATGTCGCGGGCCTGGCGACGCCCCGTCACGGCTTCAGAAGTCGATCAGAAACTGGCCCTGTTCACCACGATCCGACCCCAGTGCGATGACTCTCAGGAAGCCATGCTCGAAGTCCTGGCCACAGTGCTCTCCTCGCCGAAGTTCCTGTATCTCGTCCCGCCCAACCGATCCCCCAGGAAAGACAACAAGAACGTCAAGCGTCTCGCGGCCTGGGAACTGGCGACTCGTCTCTCGATGTTCCTGTGGTGCAGCACGCCCGACAATGAGCTCCTGGAACTGGCGGCCAAGGGACGGTTGAACGATCGCAAAGCCCTGGCCGGCCAGGTCAGGCGCATGCTGGCCGATCGACGATCCCGGCGTTTTTCGAGACACTTCACCCGCCAGTGGTTGGGCATGCAACTACTGGATTTCCTGAAGGTCGACAGAAAGACGTACGGTCAATTCGACCCGTCTTTGAAAGAAGCGATGCAGGAAGAACCCGTGGCGTTCTTTCACGAGGTTCTGCAGCACAATCACAGCGTGCTGGATTTCATCCATGCCGACTACACGATGGCCAACGAGCGACTTGCCAGGCACTACGGGCTGAATGACGTGCTGGGAAACCATTTTCGCCGCGTGAAGCTCGAGCCGAAGCACCAGCGAGGCGGCTTGCTGACCCAGGCCGGTCTGCTCGCCATGAACTCCGACGGCAAGGACTCGCATCCGCTGAAACGCGGCATCTGGATGCTGGAAAACCTGTTGAACGATCCACCGCCACCTCCACCACCGGCGGTGCCCGAGATCGATCTTGCCGATCCCAAGATTGCCAAGCTGACTTTGAAGGAGAGAATCGAAGACCACCGCAATCATGCCGCATGCATGTCGTGTCACGCCAAGATCGACCCCTGGGGCATCGCGTTCGAGAACTACGACGCCGTGGGGCTCTGGCGGAGCGAGGTCCAAGGCAAACCCGTCGATGCGTCCAGCCTGCTGTTCAACAAGCAGAAACTCGATGGCATGGACGGCCTGAAGCGATACCTGCTGTCGAATCGGCAGGACCAATTCGCCCGGGCGATGGTCCACAAGTTGGCGACATATGCACTCGGACGGCCATTGACGTTCGGTGATCGCTCAAGCATTGACCGGATCACGGCCGATCTACGCAAGCAGGGCGATGGACTTGCTACAATCGTCACGTTGATTGTCACCAGCGAGCTGTTTCAGTCGAAGTAGGACCCGTCGCACAGTCGACTTTGCGAAAGACGATCCTCATGACCTCCAGTCTCTCTTCCCTCGACCGCCGGAAGTTCCTTCGTGGTTCCGGAGTCGCATTGGCACTGCCGTGTCTCGAGTCGTTTGCCAGGTACGCCGGCGCCGCCGAACAGCCGCCCGTCGCGAAAACACGCTTCGTCTGCATCTACATGCCCGACGGTGTGCCGATGCCCCTGGCCAAGGACCCGGCTCACAAGGACTGGGCCTGGTTTCCTCATGGCAGCGGCAAGAAGTTCAGCTTCACCAAGTGTCTCGAGCCGCTGGAGCCGTTGCGCAGCGAGTTGACGGTATTGTCCGGCCTGTCTCATCCCTCGGTTCGGAGCATCCACGGCCATTCCAATGCCGACCAGTTCCTCACCGGAGCATCGACCGGGCCCCGGGACGGGTACAGGAACTCGATCTCGCTCGACCAGGAGTTTGCTGCTCACGTGGGGGACCAGACCCGCTTTTCATCGCTGGTGATGTCGACGGATGGAGGCACGGGAAGTCCGCGCGGTGCCCACACCCTCTCGTACAATCGAAGCGGCCGAGCCATCCCGGCTCAGCACAAGCCCAAGCAGATCTTCGACATGCTGTTTGTGAAGAGTGATGGTAATGCGGCACGTCGGTTGGCGGTCAGTCAGAGTGCGTTGGACGATCTGTTGGCCGATGTACGTTCCTTGCGGCAAACGCTCTCCAGCCGCGATCAGAAGACGCTGGATGAGTACCTGCAGTCGGTTCGCGATACCGAGATCAAGGTCGAAAAGGCCAAGCGGTGGATGAACATTCCGCTTCCCACCGTCGACGTCGATCACCTGAAGCTCGACATCACGCCCGAGGATCCCCGAGTTTATCTGCAGACGATGTTCGAGCTGATCCATCTCGCCTTCAAGACCGACTCGACACGAGTTGTGACCTACCAGCTTGGCCGAGAGAACGGGATTGGCATCAGCGACTATCTCGCTCGAGCGGTCGGCTTCAACCTGACGCATCAGCTCTCGCACAACACCAAAAACCCTGGCGGCTGGAAGAACTTCGGCGTCTACTGCCGCTTCCTCAGCGAAGAACTCGGGCGGTTGATCGACAAGCTGAAATCGACTCCCGAGGCTGGCGGCCAGGGCAACATGCTGGACAACACGTTGCTGCTGTTCGGCTCCGCCTCCAGCGCCTTCCATCTCTCTCGCAACTACCCGCTGATCCTGGCCGGCGGAAAGAACATGGGGTTCAAGCACGGCCAGTACCTCAACTACGCGGGCGACAATCCGGCCGGAGGCCCCTGGAACGGTGGCACCGAGCCGTGGCAGAGGGAGGTTACTCACGAGGACATCCCGCTGTCGAATCTCTTTGTCACCATGCTGCAGCGTCTCGGCGTCAAGACCGACAAGTTCTCAGACAGCACCGGCACGCTGGCTGCCGTTTAGCGGACAAGCG
>Ga0066376_10002243_pt1 | contig 18084 bp, 16 predicted proteins | sample Knorr_S15_td_Bot_FD_77009 | JGI IMG/M metagenome (GOLD analysis project Ga0066376, IMG submission 77009) | Marine microbial communities from Southern Atlantic Ocean transect - Knorr_S15_td_Bottom_ad_5009_LV_A | ecosystem: Environmental > Aquatic > Marine > Oceanic | place: Southern Atlantic... | reverse complement strand
ATTTTTTGTAGTATTTTCTATAAGATTTCGGTATAGTCCCGCCCCATGATACCAAGAGAATATGATGTAATAGTAGTTGGTGGCGGTCACGCTGGCTGTGAGGCGGCGGCGGCTTCTGCGCGCATGGGCGCCAAAACCGCTCTTGTCACATTCGATAAAGAAAAAATCGGTGTTATGTCGTGCAATCCTGCTATAGGCGGGCTTGGTAAGGGCCACCTGGTACGGGAAATTGATGCGCTGGACGGCATAATGGCGCGTGCAATTGATCGTGCAGGCATCCAATACCGCATCCTCAATGCCTCCAAAGGGGCGGCCGTGCAAGGCCCAAGGGCGCAGGCTGACAGAAAACTTTACAGAGAGGCCATTCAGGATATTCTCGCAAATCAGGATAATCTGGATATTATTGAAGACGGTGCGGAAGACATCGTTCTTGATGAAGAGAATGCCGTGAAAGGTCTTATAACTTCGAGCGGGGCGGAAATTACAGCTCCGACTGTGGTTATAACAACCGGTACGTTTTTAAGGGGTGTTATTCATCGCGGTATTGAGCAAATACCGGCGGGCCGAGTAGGTGAAAAGCCATCAATCGGACTTGCCGAGACGCTGGAAAAACTTGGCTTCCCGTTGGGGAGACTGAAAACAGGAACACCTGCCCGACTGCGAGCGGATACAATAAATTGGGAGAAGTGTAAGGAGCAGCCAGGTGACGATGTCCCGGTCCCATTTTCTTTTCTAACGGAGAAAATAGAAGTCCCTCAGATATCGTGTTATATAACACATACGACACCTGATACGCATAAGATTATTCGCGATAATCTTGATAAGGCGCCCCTCTATTCAGGCCAGATAAAGGGCACAGGACCCAGATATTGCCCCTCAATAGAAGATAAGGTCACGAGATTTGCCGACAAAGAGTCTCACCAGATATTTCTGGAGCCGGAAGGTCTGGACTCTAACCTTGTCTATCCCAACGGTATTTCTAACGCATTGCCTGCCGATGTGCAGGAGAAAATGCTCAGGTCTATACCCGGTTTGGAGAATGTAGAAATTGAGGAATGGGCGTATGCAATCGAATATGATTATGTTGACCCGCGCTCGCTGAACAGAACTTTAGAGACGAAAAAAGCGCCCGGACTTTTTTTGGCGGGACAGATAAACGGTACGACCGGGTATGAGGAAGCAGCGGCGCAAGGCCTTATGGCAGGACTGAATGCCGCTCTTCAAGCTAGAGCAATTAAGCAAAATGTTTCACGTGAAACAGCGCCAGTGTTCACGCTTGACCGATCAGAGGCTTATGTCGGCGTACTCATTGACGACCTTATTTCGCGCGGCGCACCCGAGCCATATCGTATGTTTACAAGCCGAGCCGAATACCGTTTAAAATTAAGGGCTGATAATGCCGATCAGCGCCTGACAGATATGGGTATAGAAGTGGGCTGCGTTGACACAGAGCGGCGAGAGGCGTGGGCGCATAAAAAGCGCGATCTGGAAAACGGCAAAGCTCTCGCAATGTCGCTCAAAGCGACCCCTAATACGCTTAAAGAGCATGGCCTGACAGTAAATATGGATGGCCAGCATAGAACTGTTTTTGATTTATTGCGTTATCCGGACATAAGCTGGGTTGATTTGCTGGCAGTCTGGCCGGAGCTTGAAGGAATTTCACCCGAGATTCGCAAGCAAATTGAGATCGATGCTTTATATTCGGGCTATATGGAGCGGCAAGAGGCGGACATTAAAGCCTTCAAGAAGGATGAGGCGTTAAAAGTACCCAAGGATTTCGATTACAATTCTGTCGGTAGTCTGTCTAATGAGGTTATACAAAAGTTAAAGCAGGCGCGACCCGATACCCTAGGTGCGGCATCGCGCATAGCCGGTGTTACCCCAGCTGCGGTTATTTCCCTGTTGCGCGCCATCAAGAACAACTCCTCACGCCAGTCTGATGCAGCCTGAGGATTTAGAAGCAAAACTTAATATATATGAGGCACTGCTGAAAAAATGGCAGGCTAAGATAAATCTTGTGTCTTCCCAGACGCTGGGTCAGGCGCGCCTTAGGCATTTTGAGGACAGCTTGCAATTGTTAGATTATATTGGGGCAGATTTAACGGTTTATGATCTGGGCTCGGGGGGAGGTTTCCCGGGCCTTGTTATGGCCATGGCAAAACCCGATCTTTCCATCACGCTTATTGAGAGCGATCAAAGGAAATGCGCTTTTTTAAGGACTGTTTCACGTGAAACATCAACGGAAGTCGATATAGTAAATCAGCGCATCGAGGATGTAACCTTGCCCGCACCGGATGTGGTAACTGCACGGGCTTTGGCTTCTGTTCAAAACTTGCTTTTTATGACTAAGGAATGGACAGAGCAGTCAAATTTAGAATGTTATTTCCTCAAAGGAGCAAATTTTAAGGAGGAAGTCTCTGAGGCCAGGGATGCTTTTGATTTTTCTTGTAATGCAATAGAAAGCAAGACAAATGCAGATGCTGCAATTTTGCAAATAAATTCGATTTACCTAAAAAAAGCGCATGTGAACAATGAGTAAGTTTTCCCGTTTTTGCTTTGCGTTTTAGGCTGGAAACCGTATAAATAGCATATCAGATACATTTTCTAAGGAGAGCTTCATGGCACGAAAGGCCTCGACACGTAACAGTATGCCGCGTTTTCTGGCGATCGCCAATCAAAAGGGCGGTGTTGGTAAAACGACAACGGCTGTCAACCTTGCAACTGCTTTATGTGCTACCGGGAAAAGCGTTTTGTTGGTTGATCTTGACCCGCAGGGCAATGCCTCAACCGGTCTGGGGGTAAGGCGTTCGGCGATCAGGAGCAGTGCTTATGATTTGCTTTTCGAAGATACCCCGCCAGAAGACATTGCCAAGCAAACTAAGGTGCCGGGTCTGAAAGTTATTCCCTCCTCAATGCATCTTTCAGGCGCGGAAATAGAGCTTGTCAACTCTCCCCGACGTGAATATAAGTTGCGTGACCGTCTGCGCCGAGCAATGCCTTATGATTACGTTATATTGGATTGTCCTCCATCTCTCAGCCTCTTAACTCTGAATGCTTTTGTGGCGGTGGACTCGGTTGTGGTGCCTCTGCAGTGTGAATTTTACGCTTTGGAGGGGTTGACCCAGCTTACGAAGACTATAGAACGCGTCCGGCAGCATTTTAATTCTGATTTGTCCTTGCAGGGTGTAGTTTTAACAATGTACGACAAGCGCAATAATCTGTCTCATATGGTAGAAGATGATGTGCGCGAGCACTTTGGCGACAAAGTTTACAAGACTGTCATTCCCAGAAATGTAAGGTTGTCAGAGGCGCCTTCTTACGGATTGCCCGCAATCGTTTATGATATGCATTGCCCGGGCGCAAAAGCCTATATTAAGCTGGCCTCTGAAGTTATTAAGCGCGAAAAAACCCTGACAGGAGCAGCCTGATGAGTGATAACAACGACAAAAATATAGATGCCGAAGAAGAGGCCGTCTATGAGGCACTTGAGCGCAGCTTTAAGAAAAGGGGTTTGGGGCGCGGTCTGAATGCCTTGTTTGAGGATGAGGAGGGCGATTACCCGTCAGGTGCAGAGGCACAGCAGGAGTCAAGCGGCCCGGGGCGGAAGATGATTGATATTGCAAAGATACGCCCGGGAGAGTTTCAGCCTCGAAAGACTTTTGATGACGCTGCATTGAAAGAGCTTTCCGAATCAGTGAAAAAGCATGGGCTGCTACAGCCGATATTGGTTCGCGAGAGTGAGGGCGAGTTTGAAATTGTCGCTGGAGAGCGTCGCTGGAGAGCGGCTCAGAAGGCGGGCTTGCACGAAGTCCCGATCATTTTGCGCGACTTTACAGACCGCGAAGCGTTGGAAATAGGTTTGGTGGAAAACCTCCAAAGAGTTGATTTGAATCCGATGGACGAGGCGAATGCCCTGGAGCAGTTACTATCAGACTTTGGCTATACCCAAGAAGAGGCCGCAAAGGCTGTCGGCAAAAGCAGACCTTATGTTGCCAATATGGTGCGGCTTATCAATCTGCCCGAAGAGGTCCAGAAATTTATTGTAGCCGGAGAGCTTACTGCGGGGCATGCAAGAACACTTGTGACAGCAGATGACCCTGTTGCGATGGCGAAACAGATCATAGGCAGCGGTTTAAGTGTGCGCGAAGCCGAAAAGCTTTCGGGTAAAAAATCGACCACACCAAAGAAAAGCAAATCTCCGGCTGCCAAGGATATAAACACAGTGGCACTGGAAAAAGAAGTCTCGGATAAGCTGGGGCTTAATGTCTCAATAGATATGAAAGATAAATCGGCAGGCAGGGTCGTTATTTCATTCAGAGATCTGGATCAGCTTGATGAGGTTCTTCATCGCCTGAGTATAGCACCAAAATCGCATTATTAAGCGACTTTAGACAAGCCTATCCCGGCAATAAGCTGCCCTATACCTGTTTCTGTGTCATAGCCTGTTTTTTTGCTCTGGGACTCAAGCTCCAGAAACTTTTTCAATACACTAAGAAGCGCTGGCTCGCTCCATTTCGTCACATGGGATTCAAACATTTTTTCGACTTTGAAAAAAAGCGGCGGCGAAAGCGCCTTTTTTGCCTCATACAAATGTTCACCGGAATTAATCAGCTGCTTAACAGTCAAAAGTCTTCTGAAATGGTTTTGCAGCGCGCGCATAAGGCTGATAACCGGAACGCCATCTTCCAGCATGGAGTGAAAAATCCTGAGCGCGACTTCTGTGTTTTGGGCGCTAAGGGCGTAACACAGCTCATCAAAGGATTGAATACTTGCATCGCCGCAGGCCGCTTGCGCATCAGACAAAGAAATAGGTGTTTTTTCAGGGCCTTTATAAAGCTGCAGTTTTTCAAGTTCCGAACGTACGCGGCGCCTGTCACCAATGAGGGCGGTTGAAAGCCAGGTCAGGGCATCGCGGTTTATAGAATATCCTGCATCCTTGATTGTTGAGCTGATAAAGGAGACAAGGTCACGAGCTTCCTCGACGTAACAGGCGAGGGACGCTGCCTTTTTATCTTTTTCGCACAAGGTTCTAAGCTGAGATCGCGGGCCTAGCTCGCCGGCCTCTACCAAAACGAGACAATTACTGTTGGGGTTTTGAATGTAGTCTTTTATGGCCGGCGTAATTTTATCTGTTGCAGCCTCTATTTTTACAAGTCTTCTCCCCCCCATCATGGATACAGCATTTGCTTCGTCATTAAGCTTTGCGCCGTCTTCTGCCAAAGCCTCTGTCGCTATAAGCGACACATTGAAGGGATCAGTTAAATCTTCCACAACTGTTTTTGCAATTAAATCGGATCTTTCGCGCATTAACCCGTAATCAGGGCCGTAAAGCAATATAACAGCAATATCTGAAGGCGGGGACCTAACAAAGCTTTCTGTGTCTCTATAGGCGACTTTCATGTTTTAATTCTGTGCCCCGAAATACAGGCTGATTTGTTGCTCTATCTGACGTGCCAATTCTCTTAAGCCATTATCACGCGTGTTTCTCTCGCTTACACGGGTTGCGTATTCATCGCCAAGCACGTTAAAGCTCGCAACGCTTCTGGCGGATCGCTCCAGCACGCTTTGGTTTGTGCTCAAATCTACCAGACTAAATGAGGTTGTCTGGCTGAGCTGGGCGCGTGTGGTGTCGGCCGCAACTGTAATGTCCAGTTCGCTACGATTTTCGTTTATCGGCTCAATATATAATTTATAAGCGGGATTAATTGGCGCGCCACTAAGGTAAAAGCGGTCTATCAATTCATTGCGCAAAAACTGCCCCTCGCGATCAGGAATTGTCTCGACTTCAATTGTGCGAAGAGCGGCTGGAACGGCGTCACCACCAAGTGATTTCTTACCGTAAACGGGCGAAAAGCCGCATCCAGTTATCAATGTGAGCGATAAAACCATAGCTAAAAGAAAAGAGTATTTGTGCATCATCCGACCACCACATTTACAATTCTACCTGGCACATAGATAAATTTACGGATTTGCTTGCCTGTAATAGCGTTTTGTATATTTTCATCAGCGAGCGCCACGTCTCTGGCTTCGCTTTCTTGCGCGTCCTTTTGCAATGTGATGGTGGCCTTGACTTTACCGTTTACCTGAACGGCCATTGTCACAGTATCATTTTCCAGCAGTGACTTGTCTATCTGAGGCCAGGGTGCATCTGTAATAAGTGTGTCGTGACCAAGCATGGACCATACTTCTTCTGCCAAATGCGGCATTACGGGGTTCATACAAACAGCCAAATAGTGAAGCGCTTCGCGCAGTGCAAATTTATCACCTTCATCTGAAATTTTGAACTTTTCCATCATATTTGACAGTTCGCGGAGGCGCGCCACTGCCTTATTCATGTGGAAATCCTCTATATCCGCGGCAACCATGCTGGCCGTCTGATGAGATTTAATGCGGAGCTCGACAGCCCTGTCCGAGAGCTTGCCCGCTGATGAGGGTGCATCATTTGTGTCTCTGATGCCTTCCTCGTATAGCCTGTAAAGGCGATTCACATATTTCCATGCGCCGTCAACACCGCTTTCCGTCCATTCGAGATCACGATCAGGCGGGGAATCAGACAGGATGAACAGGCGCGTCGCATCCGCACCGTAAGTTTCCAGGATGTCCTGAGGATCAACGACATTTTTCTTGGATTTTGACATTTTTTCAACACGGCCCTGTGTTGCGGGTTTACCTGTTTCGGCGTGCGTAAAGTCATTACCGTCCTGATTGACTTGTGCGGGGAATAACCATTTACCGTTTTCATCCTTGTAGGTCACATGGGTAACCATGCCTTGCGTATAAAGCCCTGCGAAAGGCTCGTCTATATCAAGATAACCACAGTCCCTTAGCGCTTTTGTGAAGAAACGAGAATAAAGTAAATGAAGAACCGCGTGCTCCACCCCTCCGATATACTGGTCAACGCCCAGCCAGTTTTCAGCCCGTTGCTTATCAAATGCCTTATCCGTATTTCTTGGGTCGCAGTAGCGCGCAAAATACCAGCTTGATTCAAAAAACGTATCGAACGTATCCGTTTCGCGTGCGGCATCCGCACCACATTCGGGGCAGGACGTTTTTTTCCATATCGGGTGGTTGGAAAGAGGGTTGCCGGGTTTGTCAAAAGACACGTCCTTTGGCAATTCCACGGGCAATTGCTCATCGGGCACAGGCACCAGACCGCAAGAATCGCAATGAACAAAAGGCACAGGACAGCCCCAGTAACGCTGGCGGGATACACCCCAATCACGCAATCTGTATTGTGTTGTGCCCTTTCCGCTGCCTTTTTCCTCGATGCGCTTTATGATCTTTAGCTTGGCTTCATCTACGCTTAGGCCATTAAGGAATTGAGAGTTGGCCAAAACACCGCTTTCTGTGTAAGCGTCGGCACCGACCTCAAAATTGGATGGATCCTCGTTTTCGGGAATAACAACGGGTTTTATCGGCAGATTATATTTGTGTGCGAAATCATTATCACGCTGGTCGTGTGCCGGCACGCCAAATATTGCGCCCGTTCCGTAATCCATCAGGATGAAATTGGCAAGGTAAACAGGTAGCTGAACATCTTCAAGGAATGGATGCTGGACGCTGTGGCCCGTATTGAGCCCAAGTTTTTCGGCTTGCTCGATGGCTGCTTCGGATGTGCCTGTGGCCTCACATTGACGTTTGAAATCTTTATATTGCGCCGAATTGCCCGTTAACGTTTCGGCCATAGGATGGTCAGCGGCCAAAGCCACGAAGCTGGCACCAAAAATTGTATCGGGTCGCGTGGTGTAGACTTCGATCTTTTCGTCACTGCCAACAACATCGAATTTAAATTGCAGGCCTTGCGATTTTCCAATCCAGTTTTCCTGCATGATGCGGACTTTTTCGGGCCAGCGCTCTAAAGTTTTAAGGTCGTCAAGAAGCTCATCTGCGTAATCAGTAATCTTTAAAAACCACTGATTTAACTTTTTGCGCTCAACCGGTGCGCCTGATCTCCACCCCTTTCCATCAACAACCTGCTCATTGGCAAGGACGGTGTTTTCAACCGGATCCCAGTTAACAATTGACTCTTTGCGGTAAGCGAGCCCTTTTTTATAAAAATCCAGAAAGATTTTTTGTTCATGTCTGTAATATTCAGGATGGCAGGTCGCAATTTCGCGGCTCCAATCCAAAGATAGCCCCATGGATTTCAACTGCACGCGCATGGCATCAATGTTTTCATATGTCCACTCGGCCGGATGACGGTTATTTTCAATGGCCGCATTTTCAGCAGGTAATCCAAATGCATCCCAACCCATCGGGTGCAATACGTCATACCCTTTGGCGCGCCTGTATCGCGCTACTACATCACCAAGCGCGTAATTACGGACATGTCCAACATGGATTCGCCCGGATGGATAGGGAAACATTTCCAGCACATAATAGGGATTTTTCGGGGCGTCATCGGGCGCACGGAAGCTGTCTTTATCTTCCCAGTGCTTGCGCCATTTGTTTTCGACTGACTTTATATTATAGCGGGACATAAAATCTATGTGGCTCCCTGTGGTTAGTTATTCAAAGGATGTTTATGTTATTTCGAATCTTCGGTAATCCGGTACTGACGTGCACGGGTCAGAATTGCATCTTCCAGCTTCCTACCGGTTTCCGCGCTTGCGGGCGCGTCCTGCCAGCTGCTGCCGTTGGCAACTTGCTTGAAGACATTAACCTTGATATTTGAAGCGGCAAGCTCCTTGCCAAGAACAAAAACATTTAACTTAATACGTTCATTTGGTGTTTCGGGCGCAGTGTACCAATCTGTTAATATTGTACCACCAAATGGGTCAGCGCTGGCGATCGGCATGAAAGAAAGCGTGTCAAGTGAGGCACGCCAGAGATAGCTATTGACTGTAATGGAATCGTTATTGCTTTCTTTTTTACTGCCAAGGATGCCGCCTTCACCAAGGATGCCGCCGCTACCAAAAATGCTTGGGGCTTCCTGATATATATCGTTGGAGCCGGTGGCGGCGCGATCTGCCCCTGTTGGATATCGCGCCTCTGGCTGGACATCACTGTTGCAGGCGCCAAGCAAGGCAGCAACGCAAACGGGGAAAAGTAAAAACAAGGAACTTTTTTTATAAAACATCGGTGACCCTTCATTTCTTAACTTGCACACATTAATATATATGCTTGATGGATATAAGGATATTATTTAATGTTATATACAACAATTGGCAAGGAATAGCTGGGTTTTTTGGTAAAAGGCCTCACAGTCTGTGAAAAAGCGATAGTTGCAAAAATGCCACGCCACAATCAAAAATATCATCATGCCTTAACAGCCTCCTTGTTTTTCAGAACGAAATAGTAAAAATTAAGCTGTGATTTGATATGAATCACGAATCAAAAAAAAGGGCCCTCGGGTCTTAAATTCACAAATGGTTTTATTTTATTGCGTAGAAATTGGAGGATAAACCATGAAAAAACTACTACTTAGCAGTGCAGCCGTACTAGGTCTAGCAATTGCTTCACCTGCACTAGCGCAGGATGATAGCGCTCTTAGCTTGGACATTGGCGGTCACTATAAAGGTTATGTATCATACATTGATCAAGATGATATCGGTGATGATGTAAACGACGTTGATTGGCTACAAGAAACAGAACTTCACCTACAAGGTGAAACAACTCTGGACAATGGTCTAACAGTTGGTGCTCACATCGAACTAGAAGTTGATGGTGGCGATGACTCAGCAGTTGACGAATCATATGCTTACTTCTCAGGCATGTGGGGACGCATTAACGCTGGTAACGAAGATGGTGCCGCATACTTGCTACAAGTTGCTGCTCCTGCAGCTGATGACAACGTTGACGGTATCCGTCAATACGTTACAGGCTTCAATTCCGGTGGATTTGATATCGACACAGATGGTGACGGTGCTGATGATGCTCTTGGTGTTTTCGATGGTCTTGACTACGACAACGATATTGCCAACAACTCAAACAAGTTGACTTACCTAACACCGATCTTTGCTGGCTTCCAGGCTGGTGCGTCATACACACCCGACGTTTCCGGTACATCTCTTGTAGATTCTTCTGGCAACCCAGTTGGCGCAAGCACAAATGCTTTTGGTAATGGCTTCGAAGACGAAGATCTATACAACGAAGCATACGAAGTTGCTGCGCGTTATGAAGGTGCTTACAACAATGTAGGTTTCATCGCTGGTGCAGGTTACTCATTTGCCGAAGCTGGTACAGCTGCCGATGATTTCGATCAGTGGAACGTAGGTCTTGACCTTGACATGGGTCCATTCGGACTTGGTGCTGTATACACAGAAGCTGATGCCGGAACAGGCGCTGCTACTGAAACAGACACAATTGTTGTTGGTGCTGACTACACAACAGGCCCATTCAAACTTGGTGCTTCATACCTAAACCTAGATAACGATGCTATTGAAGCAGACCGTTACACAGGTGGTGTTGTATACACATACGGCCCAGGCATGAGCTTCCGCGGTTCTGTAAGCTACATCGATGCCGAAGCTGGTGGCGATGATGCTGATGGTACAAACGTACTACTTGGTACACAAGTTAACTTCTAATCTTAAGAAGTATACGAAATTTAAAGGGCGTCCCATCCGGGCGCCCTTTTTATTTGTAACTAAAGTTCCTGATGTTGATTGAAGAAAACAGAGTTTTGAGGTTCAGGAAATATCTTGAATTGCAATAGAAAAGCCCCCATCCCGCTTTTGGCGAAATGAGGGCATTTTAACTGTCTTAAGATATTTAATAGGGTGCTTTGGCTTCATCAACCAACATCTGCACCGCATCATTGCGTGACTTAATATCCTGATTCTTGCCACCCAAAGTACGTATAGCAACAGTACCTTCCTCGGCTTCTCGTTTACCAACGACAAAGATATAGGGGACTTTCAGAACGGAGTGCTCGCGTATCTTGAAGTTGATTTTTTCGGAGCGGGCATCGATCTCAACACGCAAACCCTTCTCCCAAAGATCTTTATAAAGCTCTTCCGCATAAGGCTTGGCCTCATCGGTGATTGGGGCAACCACACATTGAACAGGTGACATCCATATCGGCATTCTACCTGCATGGTTTTCAATCAGAATTCCAATAAACCGCTCCAATGAACCTAAAATAGCCCGGTGAAGCATTACTGGTCTGTGTTTGTCGCCGTCTTCGCCGATATAAGTGGCATCAAGACGCTCAGGCATTACAAAATCAAGCTGTATTGTTCCGCACTGCCAGCTTCGTCCGATGGCATCGGTCAGGTGAAACTCAAGCTTAGGGCCATAAAATGCACCCTCGCCCTCAGCTATCTCATAATCAAGCTCGGCGGTTTTAACGGCTGTTTCCAGTGCTTCTTCAGCGCGATCCCAAGTATCATTGTTGCCGGCACGTGTCTCAGGGCGCGTTGCCAGCTTCACTTTTATTTTTTCAAAACCAAAATCGGTATATACAGATTGGAGAAGCTGGCAAAAGGCGATTGTTTCTTCTGTGATCTGATCCTCGCGACAGAAAATATGGGCATCATCCTGCGTCATCTGGCGCACACGCATTAGACCATGCAGCGCGCCATGGGCTTCGTTGCGATGACAACAACCAAATTCCGCCATACGTATTGGCAGGTCACGATATGACTTTATGCCCTGCTTGTATATCTGGACATGTGCCGGGCAGTTCATCGGCTTAATCGCCATAAATTCTTTTGGTTCTTCCTTAAAAACGGGCCCGTCCTCATCTGTGCTCGGTACGACATCAGGCACAACGAACATATTTTCGCGGAATTTTGACCAGTGGCCGGATGCTTCCCAGAACTTGGCATTCATCAATTGGGGTGTTTTAACCTCCTGATATCCTGCATCGCGTAAACGACGGCGAATATATTGCTCCATCTGGTTGTAAATGATATGCCCCTTCGGGTGCCAGAACACGGAACCTTGCGCTTCTTCTTGAAAGTGAAACAGCTCTAATTCGCGGCCAAGCTTACGGTGGTCGCGTTTCTCGGCTTCTTCCAGCATTGTCAGATAGGCTTCAAGTTCTTTTTCATTTCTCCATGCAGTGCCGTAAATACGGGTCAGCATTGCGTTGTCGGAATTTCCGCGCCAGTAGGCCCCGGCAACTTTCATTAACTTAAATGCGTGGCCAATTTGCTTTGTATTGACCATATGTGGGCCACGGCAAAGGTCCAGCCAGTCTCCCTGGCGGTAAATGGTAATTGTTTCGGTCTCAGGCAAATCACTGATAAGTTCGGCCTTGTATTCTTCGCCGATAGATTTGAAATGCTTGATGGCCTCATTCCTGTCCCAGACTTCACGTTCAAAATTCTGGGCGGCATCCACTATATCGTGCATTTTCTTTTCAATCTTTTCCAGATCTTCTGTAGAAAAGGGCTCATCGCGTGCAAAATCGTAATAAAATCCGTTTTCAATCACGGGGCCAATGGTAACCTGCGTACCCGGGAAAAGCTCCTGCACGGCTTCGGCAAGAATATGTGCCGCATCATGGCGTATCAGCTCAAGCCCCGCTTCATCGTCACGCTTTATAATGTTTAATTGGGCATCTCCCTCTATCGGACGCTTTAAGTCCCACAAATTGTCATTGACTGATACGGCAACAGAGGCTTTCGCCAGGGATTTTGAAATGGACTCAGCAATTTCCATTCCTGTGGTGCCGCGCGCATACTCACGTTTGTTTCCATCCGGGAAAGTAATGGTCATTTTGTCAGAAGTTTTTTGCGCTGCCACGTCACTCATAATTTTTACCTGTAAGTTTTTGAAGATATTTTCTTGTAAGGTCTCTATTACAACCTTATACGCCCTTAAAAATCAAGCTTTTTGAAGGGGAGACCTAATAGCATGTTGCCTTTGTCACGCTCTCGGTCTCGGAAATTTCGCGCCCGGTTATTACGACATCGCGATTGGCTACAGTATAGCATTCAAATATAGGGATTAATGTTCTTAATACAAACCTTAACCGATACCCATCATAAAACGGCCCGCTGGAGCAAACCTGCTCACGTCCGCCCGATTGAAGGCGAAAATTGGATCTATGGTGCGTTACTACTCCCGCGGAAGAGGTGTGAGGCTTGCTCTCGACAGTGCCATAGACCGACCAGGGCGCACGATTAATAATTTCAAAACAGTATGGATAGGGAGAAAGGAGCTGTGCATCTGCTCTGGGCGATATTGCAATCACGGCAAAAAATAGCATCACTAACAGGACAGAGTTTCTCATAAAATAAATATAGGGCTTTTCCTGGCGCCCTTCCAGACTTAAATCACGGGGGACACGTTCTGATCCTGCTCGGGATCGGGCGCGTTCTCTGGCTTAATGTTATCCTGCTCGGGAACGGCTTCCAGATAACCGCCCAGTGACTTCATGAAGAGACCGTCAGGGTTTTCGGTGTAATACTCAAAGAGATCGGAAAGCTCTTCGGGTGTATAGTCTCCCTTGGTATCAAATTCAGCCAATTCCGGCATGTTTTTATAAAGCTTGTTGTTATAACCGACCGCCGCCATATTAAACTGATCCCTTGTAATATCTATATCCATGGCATGAAGAAAAGTATGTGTAACAGCGTTACAATTTTGGCCGATTGTCCTGGTGCATAAGGGAATATAGAACAAATCCATATCATTGATAATATCGCCGATACGGCATGCATCAATCCATTCTGTCAGAATATCATGCTTATCGCCTTCCATGACAACCTGCTGGTGTTGGGCATTATCAATGGCCCAAGGGCCTTTGGTAACAACGGATTTTAGCCGCGGAAATGTTGTTGCGTTATCAAACCGTCTTGCAACAGCCTCAAAAGGCTTGGATAGATTTAAAGAGCTAAAGATTGATTTTGCCGCGGCTTGTAATGATCCGCCACCATGGTTGAGTCTGTTTTTTTTGGGGTGCCAAGTCGTGCCATGCATTTCTGAGACGACCTCACCTTCCGGATCTTTCAAAACCAGATAGGAGTGACAGGTGTCCTGTCCAAAAATAAGCTGATCCCATCTTCCGAGATTCATATTTTGTTCGGCGAGTACGATTTGCCAATTTCCCATAAGTGGTATATTAGCAAATTTACACCTTAACTGTCAAAAAAACCAATATAGTCAAGCGGGTGAGCCCGGTACGCCCTTGGTCGTTGAATATTCGAAATGCAATGGGGTATCGGGGTTAAGGCGATGATAAATATCATGCGCGGCCTGAGCAGCCTCGGCAAATCCGGTCAGGATAAGCTTTAGTTTTTTCGGATAGGTCGCCACATCACCTATGGCATATACCCCGTCTCGATTGGTCTGGCAGGTTTCCGGATTAACCGCTAACTCTTTTTTGGACAGCTCAAGTTCCCAATGCGATATCGCACCTAACGATGTAGACAAGCCAAAAAAGCAAAGAAGCGCGTCAGCTTTGATCTGCTTTTGGTTGCCATCCATATCGGCCAGATCAATATGATCTATCCGGCCTTCGGAACCCCTTATATCTTTTAACTGGTAAGGGGTTTCTATTTTTACCAGTCCTTTTTCGCGCAAATCCTGAAGCTTTGAAACGCTGTCTGGTGCGCCCCTGAATTTATCACGGCGGTGGATAATGGTTATTGATTTTGCGATGGGTTGCAGGGCTATGGCCCAATCCAACGCTGAATCCCCGCCACCGGCTATGGCTACGTCACAATCTTTGAATTGTGATTTGTTCCGGCACGCATAAAAAACGGATGTGCCCTCAAAATCTTTTATATTTTCGATTGGTGGGCGGTTCGGACCGAATGCGCCGGCACCCGCTGCAATGATAACGGCGCCTGCATCGACTGTATTGCCGCGTGCTGTTTTTAGAATAAAACGACCATCTTTTTCCTGAAGCCCCTCAACGGGCGAACCCAGATGATAGACAGGGTTAAAGGCGGCGGCCTGCTTTTCCAGATTCTCAATCAAGCCGCCGGCTGCAATTTCGGGCAGGCCCGGTATATCATAAATCGGCTTTTCAGGGTAAAGCGCGGTACATTGCCCGCCAATTTCTTCCAGAGCATCAAAAACATGGCTTTTCAGCCCCAACATGCCGCATTCAAAAACGGCAAACAGGCCGACCGGCCCTGCGCCAATAATCGCAACATCTGTTTTGGTGTGTGTCATTGGAAAACTTTTTTGTGTATGAAATTAGTCGGGCGTCGGTGCATCAAAGGCGCTGGTTAATGCGCTATAACCGCTCAAACTGTTTTTCTCAAGGATTTCCCATGATGTTGGATTCTCCTTAAGCTCACTGTTTTCTATAAAATCAGCAAAAGGACTTCCGGCAGATATTTTGCCGGTCTTGACCGCCACCAGATATTCCTTCGCCATGATATATTTTTGAAGGCGTTCCAAATCCCTATCGTTTGGCAAATGGGCATTTCTAAACATGCTCATATTGTGTTCAAGATCGTTCAGCTTAACGTCAATCCCATCGTTATTTAAAGAGCAGCGTTCGATAAAATCAAAATACATCTCGCCCGGTTTTTTGGTGACACTGGCTACGCCTGCAATTACGCGTTCGGAAAACCCGGCTTCGCGCAAATCATCAAGCTCCCAATCACTATCCTCAACCACATCATGCAATATACCTATAATGCGCTTGGTGGTTGAGCGTGTCCCGTTATAACCGACATATAAGGGGTGTGCGGCATAATCATCCCCGTTCCACTGCTTCTGTTCAAAAAGCGCAGATGAAAAAATTAACAGCGCAAGGTTTTCTGAGGCACGCCATTCTTCGCCGCTTGCCTCACATCTTAATTTTTGCGCATCAATTTGTTCTAATATCTGCTCTTTTGAAAACATAAACGCTTAGTACCTGTATGTATCTGATTTGAAAGGACCTTCTGTCTCCACACCGATATAATCCGCCTGATCTTTTGACAGTTCAGTCAGTTGCGCGCCGACTTTATCAAGGTGAAGGGCGGCAACTTTCTCGTCCAGATGTTTTGGAAGGACGTAGACCTGATTGTCGTAATTGTCTGCGTTGTTCCAAAGCTCAATCTGCGCAAGTGTCTGGTTTGTAAAAGATGCACTCATAACAAATGAGGGGTGTCCCGTTGCACAACCAAGATTAACAAGACGTCCCTCGGCCAGCAAAATGATGCGCTTGCCATCCGGGAATTCGATCTGGTCAACTTGAGGTTTGATATTCGTCCATTTCATATTGCGGATCGGCTCAACCTGAATTTCATTGTCGAAATGCCCGATATTACAGACAATTGCCATGTCCTTCATCTCGCGCATGTGGTCGACAGTAATAATGTCCTTGTTCCCGGTTGCCGTTACGAAAATATCGGCGCGGGTTGCGGCATTTTCCATTGTAACCACTTCGTAACCTTCCATGGCGGCCTGAAGCGCACAAATCGGGTCAACTTCCGTTACAAGCACGCGGGCACCAGCCTGACGCAATGACTCGGCTGAGCCCTTACCGACATCACCATAACCCGCAACCACGGCCACTTTACCGGCCAGCATAACATCAGTTGCACGGCGTACGGCATCAACCAAGGACTCGCGGCATCCGTATTTATTGTCAAATTTTGATTTTGTCACTGAGTCATTAACATTGATGGCAGGGGCCAGAAGCTTGCCTTTCTTGGCAAGGTCGTATAAGCGGAGCACGCCCGTTGTTGTTTCTTCAGAAATACCTTTTATGTCATCGAAATATTGCGGGTATTTTTCGTGCATCAATTGTGTCAGATCGGCACCATCATCCAATATCATATTGGGTTTCCAGCCATCCGGGCCATTAATAGTTTGCTCGATGCACCAGATATACTCTTCTTCTGTTTCACCCTTCCATGCAAATACGGGTGTACCTGTCGCGGCAATGGCAGCAGCTGCATGATCTTGTGTTGAGAAAACATTACATGAGCTCCAGCGCACCTCGGCTCCAAGAGCTTGCAGGGTTTCAATCAGAACCGCGGTCTGGATTGTCATGTGAAGGCATCCTGAGATGCGTGCACCTTTAAGGGGTGATTTGCCCTCATATTCTTCGCGCAATGCCATAAGGCCGGGCATTTCGATTTCGGCAAGTTCGATTTCCTTGCGACCCCATTCGGCGAGCGAAATATCTTTAACTTTATAATCATTTTCTACGGTTTTTGCGGCGACTGACATGTAATTTCCTTGCGGTTCTAAAGTTTCAAAAATTTATAAAAGTATTTAGTAAAATCTTTACCTTTGCGCGACATAATTAAGCATCAGAGGCCAAAAAGCAAGCCTTAATCAAGGTTAGAACAGAGTCAGAGATTACTATGCTCGATAAAAAATTTTCATCTGCCAAAGCGGCAACAAAATTTACTTACAAACATATTCCGCACCATAAACGGTCTTATGAAATTATGGCGCTGGATGCCGAAGCCGGATACAAGCCCGTCGGCCAGTACACTGTGCTGGATTTGTCGGAAGAGGCAAATTTATCTGAAAAAAAGGTTATGAACCTGATTTCGATTATGAACGGGAAATCTGACCTGATTGATATTTCCGGTGATGTTGCGGGAAGTCGGCTTTATTTTAATGAGGGGAAGGAAGAGCGGGGCCGCAAAAAGGTCGTGTTCTATAAACAGGACGGTACGGGCGTGTCCAGGGAAAACGCCCTTTTACTTATAAACAAGGAGGTTTGGGGAAATGCCTAACATTCAAGAAATCAGCGCCCTTTTTTCGGCGAATGCGGACGGGATAACTGCAGAAGCATCATATGAAAACAATCTGTCTAAACCCTTCACAAGTCCCGGTGCTTCACGCTAGGACTTAACCCCTTTTTTTCAAAAAAGGATTTTAAGCTCTCGGCCATATAAACAGAGCGGTGCTTGCCGCCTGTGCAGCCAATAGCAATAGTCAAATAAGATTTGCCTTCGGCCTCGTATGCCGGAATTAAAAAATCGACCATATCTGTAAATTTATTGAAGAAAGGCGCGAAATTTGCGTCTTTTTCTATATAGGCCCCAACCTTATCATTTTGCCCTGTCAGGGGTTTCAGGTTTTCGTCCCAATGCGGGTTTTTCAAAAAACGTACATCAATAACAATATCGGCATTATCTGGCGCACCATTTTTAAACCCAAAGGACATAAAGGTCATTGCCATATGGGCCACGGATTGACCGGCGGCCTCCAGTTCCTGCTCCAGCCGAT